>Ga0307372_10000797_pt1 | contig 55232 bp, 49 predicted proteins | sample OX1MG_FD_202533 | JGI IMG/M metagenome (GOLD analysis project Ga0307372, IMG submission 202533) | Soil microbial communities from Risofladan, Vaasa, Finland - OX-1 | ecosystem: Environmental > Terrestrial > Soil > Coastal area > Acid sulfate soil | place: Finland: Risofladan, Vaasa | collected...
TACGGCATCTTCAACGTCGGCCACCGCCATCCCAAAGTGGTGGACGCGGTCTCGCACCAGTTGAAGCGCCAGGCGCTGCATTCCCAGGAGCTTTTGGAGCCCTTCCGGGCCATCCTGGCCAAGCTCGTCCGGGACATCACCCCCGGAGATCTCCAGTTCAGCTTTTTCGGCAACTCGGGAGCCGAGGCCGTCGAGGGCGCCATGAAAATCGCCATGCTCCACACCGGCCGCAAGTCCTTTGTGGCCGCGGTCTCGGGCTTCCATGGCAAGACCTTGGGCGCCTTGTCGGCCACGGCCAAGGCCAAGTTCCGCCAGCCGTTCTTGCCCATCCTGCCCGACTGCTACCACGCGCCCTACGGCGACGCGGACTACATCGAGTCCATCTTGAAATCCGCCGACGAGGTCGGCAACGACATCGCGGGCGTCATCCTGGAGCCCATCCAGGGCGAGGGCGGCATCAACGTGCCGCCGGACGACTATTTCCCGCGCGTGCGCGAGCTCTGCGACCGCTACGGGGCTCTGCTCATCGCGGACGAAGTGCAGACCGGCATGGGCCGCACCGGCAAGATGTTCTGCGTGGATCACTGGGGCGTGGTGCCCGACATCATGTGCCTGGGCAAGGCCCTGGGCGGCGGCGTGATGCCCATCGGAGCGTTTGTCTCCAACAAGACCGTTTGGGAGCAGCTCTTCCCGGAGCCCTGGCTGCATTCGACCACCTTCGGAGGCAATCCTCTGGCCTGCGTGGCGGCCATCGCCAACATCCACGTCCTGCTCGATGAAAAACTGCCCGAGCGCGCCGAGAAGATGGGCGGAGAGATGATTGCCAAGCTGCGCGCCCTGCGCCGCCGGTTCCCCAAGCTCTGCCTGGATATCCGCGGCAAGGGGCTCATGATTGGAATGGAGTTCCCGACCGACGCTATCGGCTACGAAATCTCGAAGGCGCTCTTTGACCGCGGCGTTCTGGTCGCGGGCACGCTCTTCAACGCCAAGACCATCCGCATCGAGCCGCCGCTGACCATCACCTCCCAGGAAATCACCCAGGCCATCGAAGCCATCGAGAAGGTGTTCAAGGAAGTCAACGCCAAGCACTTCGAGACGCGCCGGACGCCGGTGAGGAAAGCGACGGCATGACGGTCGCGGCCGCGAAGAAAGCCCGGGAAGTCATTAATCCGGCGACGGAAAAAGTCCTCGCGGAAATTCCGGACGCGGACGCCGCCGCGGTCGACAAGGCCGTCGCCGCGGCCAAAAAAGCCTTTGATTCCGGCGTGTGGTCCGGCAAATCTCCGGCCGAGCGCGCCGCCGTCTTGTTCAAATGGGCCGATCTGGTCGAGAAAAACCTTCCCCGGCTGGCCGAGATGGAATCGGCCAACACCGGCAAGCCCTTGAAGCTCGCGCGCGACGGAGACATTCCCTTTGCGGTCGACAATTTGCGCTTCTTCGCCTCGGCCGCGCGCTTGATGGAAGGCAGCGCGAGCCAGGAGTACGTTCCGGGCTACACCTCCATCCTGCGCCGCGATCCGGTCGGCACGGTCGCCTTGGTGAGCCCTTGGAATTATCCCTTAATGATGGCGGCGTGGAAATTGGGACCCGCTTTGGCCGCGGGCAACACGGCCGTCATCAAGCCATCGGAGTTGACGCCCCTGACCACGATTGAACTGGGCAAACTCGCCCAAGAAGCGGGATTTCCCGAGGGCGTGGTCACCGTCATCACCGGAGGCGAGACGACCGGCCGCGCGCTGACCGCGCACCAAGACGTCAACATGATTTCTTTCACCGGCGACACCGAGACCGGCAAGAAAATCATGCGCCAGGCCTCGGACACGGTCAAGCGCCTGCACTTCGAGCTGGGCGGCAAGGCGCCCTTCGTGGTTTTCGAAGACGCCGATTTGCGCGCGGCGGTCTGCGGCGCGGTCGCGGGCGCCTTCGTCAACGCGGGCCAGGATTGCACGGCCGCCACGCGCCTCTACGTGCAGGAATCGATTTTCAAGAAATTCTCGCAGATGTTGGCCGAGGAAGCCGCCAAAGTGCGGGTGGGAGATCCGGCCAAACCAGGCACGGACATGGGGCCGCTGGTCTGCGCCGAGCAGCGCGTGCGCGTCGAAGGATTTGTCGGGCGCGCCAAGGGCGTCAAGTTCCTCATCGGCGGCAAGCGCCCCGCGGGCCTCAAAAAAGGATATTACTTCGAGCCGACGATCATCTTGGGCGCGGCCCAAGACTCGGAGTTGGTCCAAAAAGAGATTTTCGGGCCCGTGGCCTGCCTGCTGCCCTTTAAGACCGAGGAGGAGGCCCTGGCGCTCTCCAACGACGTGCCCTACGGTTTGGCCGCCAGCGTTTGGACCACGGACGTGCGCAAGGCCCTGCGCGCGGCCAAGGCCCTGCGCTTTGGCACGGTCTGGATCAACGATCATCTGCCGCTGACCTCCGAGATGCCCCACGGGGGCTTTAAGCAGTCGGGCTTCGGCAAGGACATGTCCAAGCACGCGCTCGAGGACTACACCGTGGTCAAGCACGTGATGGCGGACTTAAGCGGCGCCGCGCGCAAGCCCTGGCACTACACCGTCTACGGCGATCCGGCGTAAGCCGCGGAACGGGCGCGTCCTGCGCTCACCCCGAAAAAGCAAGCACCCTGTGGCTCAGTTCGCTCCGGAATGCGCCCGTTCCACGGCCTTTACGCTGGAAGAGCGACGCGGTGGTTTGGCTCCGGAGTGAGCTGAGCCACAAAGCGCCCTCTACGGGGCGAGCGAGGAGCAAATCGCCGCGGCGCTCTTCTTTAGATATGCTTCGCGGCTTTCTTGGCGGCGGCGATGCCGTTCAAGGAGGCGAAGAAGAAGTCCGAGACCTCGCCTTTGGCGTCCGAGCAGCCGAAGTAGATGGGGGGAAAGTCCCGCCGCGCGGCGGGCTGAAGCTTGGTGAAGTATCCCGGAATCGACATCGGTATGGGATGGCCGCGGCGGTAAATGCGGACTTCCTCCAGGTGCGGCAGCCACTCCGGCGAAATTTTGAGCAACTCCTCGACCGCGGCCTTGGCGCGCGCCTTGGCTCCCGCGTCGGTCAGGATGCTCTCCCGCTGATCCTGGTTTAAGGGCGCGTAGACCGTGACGACCTGCGGGCGCTTCAAGTTCCCGCCGTCCGCGTAGGTGACCCAGTCCGCAGGGATAAAATCCGTGAAATTCTTGGCGCCCGGCACCCAGTTGTCGAAGCCGCGGTTGGTGACCACGCGGCTAAAGCACAGGTTGTAGACGAGATATGGAGCGTAGCGCATCGCGCCCATGGCCCGCGCCTGATCCTCGGGCAAGTCCTGCACCAGAAAGCGGGTGATGAACTTGGGCACGCACATGACCACGCTCTTGGCCTCGACCGTGTGGGGCTTGCCCTCGTGGAAAAAGCTCACCAGAACCTTCTTGCCCTTCTTGCGCACGCTGTAGGCCGCGGCGCCCGTCAGAATGCTCTTCTTGGCCTTCTCGGGCAGCTGCGCGTAAACCTCCTTGGAGCCGATGCCGATGCCGCCGGCCCATGTGTAGCGCGGCACCCGAAACCAGTCCCGCGCGGCCTGGATGCCCAGGTAGGAGGAACTCAGCTCCGTGGGCGCGCCCCAATTGGACTTGCCGAAGCCGTCCCAGTAGGCCTTGAGCTCGGGCGCGCGGCCCTTGAAATAATCCGAGAAGGGCTTGAGGTCCAAGGCCTTCAAGTTCTTGTCGATGTCGATGTCTTGGATTTCCTTTAAGAAATCCCGGAAGCTTTTCTTGACCGACTCGCCGTAGGGGAGCTTGTCGATGGCCGGGTTGTCCGCGTGGCCGTTCCAAAAGTTGCTGATCCAGACGCCGTTGAAATGCGCGGCGTCATTGCCCGGGATTTCCTTCCAATTGAGGTTCCAGCGCTTGACCAAGGCGGCGAAATCGGGCTCGCCCTCGGTATCGTCCCAGGCCGCGCCCGTGGAGTAGGGCACGCCCTTCCAGGACTCCGAGTAGGCGTTGCCGCCCAGGTGCGGCTCCTTCTCGATGAGCAGGAAATTTTCGTTTTTCAGCTCGTCGGCTGCGCCCAGGCCGCTGGGGCCGCCGCCCACGATGACCACGTCCTTCTTAAGGGAGGGGGCAGGCAGCGGCAGGCTCATGCCGTCTCGGACCTCGTGGCAGACCGTGTTGGTCTCGGACTCAAGGCGCCCCGCCGGGATAGCGCCCTTGCCGCCGCCCTTCTTGTCGGAGAGCGCCGCGAAGGCCATGGGCGCGGGACAGGCCATGACCGCTCCCGCGCTGATTACCCATTTGATGAACGAGCGGCGGGTCACATCCATGACGGGAGCCATTCTATCATTCTTTCGGCTAATCCCGGGATGCCCTCCGAAGCCCCCTGGCGCGCCTGGGCCTTTAGGCCTATAATAGAGCGGGACGAAAGTCCGTGGCACAGGCGCATACTCGGAGCTATTTTATAGGCATGAAAGTCTTCGCTTTCATATCGGTCCTTCTTCTGGCCGCGGCGCCGCAGTTGAACGCGGCGAAAGCCGTTGTCGGCCGTCAGTATCTCCTGAACCAAATCGACAACTGGGAGTATTTTTTCGCCCGCAATCCGAAGAACGCCAAAAAGGCGGGAGACTCGGTGCCCCAGCTGCGCGAATTGCTGGGCGAGGCTGAGCAGGCGCGCGGCGGCGAGGTCGCGCCGCTGGCGAGCCGGTTCGAGGCCTGGCAAAGCGCCGTGCTGGTCAAGCTTTCCGATAAGGATCACGCCTCGAACATGGCTGGGTTCGAGCATTACATGAAATACCTTGTTGCCTCGGCGCGCCAAATGGCGCAAAGGGAAAAAGAGGAAAAGCAGCGGCGGGAGCTCGCCGAAAAGGCGGAAACCGCGGAGTTGAACGCCGCCCAGGCGCCGGAGCAGGCCTTCGACGGAGGCGGCGTCGCCATGGCCGCCGCGGTCCCGCCGGTCGCCCAAACCTCCGCGCGGGAACCTTCCAGGATGGCGTCTTTGGACGTCTCCGCGCCGGAAGTCCAGCCGATGGCCGTCGCCCTGGGGGCGGTCCCGGATCCGGTCGTGGAAGCTGCCCCGGCCGCGGCCGCGCAGCCCTACACCTGCGCGAGCTTGGGCAACCTCTGTCCCCAACTCCTCAAAGCCGGAGCCACTATCAAGATCATCCAAGACGTTCTCACCGAGGCAAAAAAGTCGGGCGCGAATCCGATTCTGATTTTCGCCGTGATGGAATCGGAATCCAGCTTTTACGCCAAAGCCAGGAGCCAGGCCGGCGCGCTGGGGCTCATGCAGATCATGCCGGACACCGGCAAGCAGTTGGGCGTCCGCAGCGCGAAAAAACTCTTCGACATTAAGACCAACATCAGGCTAGGCATCCGTTATCTCAAGAGCCTGTGGAACGATTTCTGCGATTTCTCCATGTCCGAGCTCAACTCCATCAATCCCTGGATGCGCGCGGACGTCAAGAAGGCCATCGCGGCCTATAACGCGGGGCCGGCGGCGGTGCTCAAGTACGGCGCCGTGCCGCCCTACCGCGAAACCCGCCACTACGTCGCCAAGGTTCTGCGCAACTTCTACAATCTGCGCCGGGCCTCTCAAAGCCAAGACTGACGGCCTTACCGAGGCGACTGTTTTGATGCTTCTCACAGGGGGGCCAATCTGATATGATTTTCCCCGTGGAGCCGCTGCTCGATCTCCAGGGCCTGGAGAAATCCTTCGGGGGGACTCAAGTGCTCAAAGGCATTTCCCTGAGCGTCGGCCAGGGCGAGTTCCTCACTTTGCTGGGCCCGTCCGGCTGCGGCAAAACCACGACCCTGCGCATCATCGCGGGCTTTGAAAACCCGGACCGCGGGCAAGTCCTTCTCGCGGGAAAAAATGTGACGCGGCTGGCACCCTACGACCGGGACATCCACACCGTCTTCCAGCACTACGCCCTTTTTCCGCATTACGACGTCTTTGGCAACGTGGCTTTCGGGCTGCGCCTCAAGAAAATGAAGGAGAGCGACATCAAGGAGCGTGTCTTAAGCTCCCTGGACTTGGTCCGGCTCAAGGGCCTCGAAAACCGCCGCCCCAGCCAGCTCTCCGGCGGCCAGATGCAGAGAGTCGCCCTGGCCCGGGCCTTGGCGGGGCGCCCGCCGCTTCTTCTTCTCGACGAGCCCCTGGGAGCCCTGGACTTGAAGCTGCGCAAGGAAATGCAGCTTGAGCTCAAGCACATCCAGCGGCGCCTCGGCATTTCCTTCATTTACGTCACGCACGATCAGGAAGAGGCCATGACCATGTCGGACCGGGTCGCGGTCTTCAACGCCGGCCGCATCGAGCAGATCGGAGCGCCGCAGGAAATTTACGAAAACCCCAAGACCGCCTTCGTGGCCGACTTCATCGGCGCCGCCAACATTCTTTGCGCCGAGGTCGTCTCCTCCTCAGGCGATTCGCTTAGAATCAAAATCGAGGGGAGTGTCGAGGCCGACATTCCGGCGCAAAACGGCTGGGCGCAAGCCGCGGTCAAGAGCGCCGTGCAGCTCGCGCTTCGCCCCGAACGCGTTACCGTGGGCGCCGATCTCGGCCAAGCGGCGGAAAACGGCTGGCTCCACATCAAAGGCGCCTTGGCCGAGACCGTCTACCTGGGCAATTCCCGGCAGGTCATCCTGCGGACCGCAAACGGCGAAAAGGCCATCGTCTCCTCGATGTCCGCGGAAGCCTTCGCCGCGATGGGCGCCGACATCGGCGGCGCCGCCCTGGCGAAATTCCGGACGAAAGACCTGGTCCTTCTGGGAAGCCGGGAAAGGAGCGCCTAGGGCCATGCCGGGAATGACCCGCCGCGACTTCCTCAAAATCGCCGTCCTGGCGGGAACCGCGCCGTCCCTTTTGGCCGCCTGCGCCGGCTCCGACGACAAGCACGAGGTCAATTTCTTCAACTGGTCCACTTACATCGCCAAGGACACGCTGCCGCGCTTCTCACTCGAGACCGGCATCGTGGTCAATTACTCGGTCTTTTCCGACGAGGAGGAGATGTTCGCCAAACTCCGCTCGGGAGCCTTGGGCTACGATCTCATCGTGGCGACGGACTACATGATTCCGCGCTTAAAGGCCTTGAATCTCATCGATCCCTATCCCGCCGGCGCTCTTAAGAACACCGGCAACATCGATGCGAAGTTCCGGAACACGCCCTACGATCCCGACAACGCCTACACGGTGCCCTACCTATGGGGAACCACCGGCATCGGCTTCAACAAGAAGCACATCTCCAAGCGGCCCGCGTCCTGGTGGGATTTGTGGGATCCAAAATACAAGGGCAAGATTTCCATGCTAGACAACGCCCGCGACTGCGTGGGCATCGCGCTTTTGATGAAGGGCTACCCGCAGACCGCCGAGAGCGACGCGGCCTTCAAGGCGGTGGAAGATCTTCTCATTTCGCAAAAGCCGCTCTTAAAGCAGTACTCCAGCGCGACCTACGTCGACAGCCTCATCAACGGCGAGGTCTACCTGGCGATGGCCTGGTCCGGGGACGTCATCCAGGCCGCCCGGGAAAATCCCGAGCTCGACTACGTCATCCCCAAGGAAGGCAGCTATATCTGGGTGGACAACATGTGCCTGGTCAAAGGCTCCCGGCACAGGGCCGACACCCTGCGGCTGGTGGACTACCTCATCGAGGGGAAAGTCGCCGCGGAAATAGCCAACTTCGTGCGCTACGGCAGCCCCAACGCCGCGGCTAAACCTTATCTGGACAAGATCTTGCTCGACGATCCGCGGGTTTTCCCGCCGCCCGAGGTGCTTAAGCGGCTGCAGTTCTACGCGATTTTGCCGCCGGACTTGGCGCAAACCTGGATAGACACCTGGTCGGACGTTAAAGCGGCCTAAAGCTCGATGCTGGGCAAACTAAAGAAATTCCGGGCCTGGCTTTTCAGCGGAAAATCCGAAAAGGCCTCGCACCTCCTGATTCTTCCCGCGTCTTTCTGGCTGGCGTTCTTTCTCGTCATTCCCATCGTCCTTCTCCTGATTCTGAGCTTGGCGCAGCGGGGCCCTTACGGCACCATCATCTGGCACCACCCGACGCTGGATAATTTTCGCCGGGTCTTCACGCCTCTTTATATCCCCATCGTGGCGAGGACTCTGCTCTACTGCGGAACCGCCGCCGTCATCTGCCTGCTGCTAGGCTATCCCACGGCCTATTTTCTGAGCTTTTACGCCGGGGAATGGCGCGACACGTTCCTCATTCTGCTCATGATCCCATTTTGGACCTCGGCGCTGGTCTCCATTTATTCCTGGATCATCATTTTGGGGCGCGGCGGGCTCATGAACAGCGTTTTGACGGGCACAGGCCTGCTGCGCACGCCGCTGGACGTTCTCAACACGCCGTTCTCCGTCATTCTGGGGCTGGTCTATTTCTACCTGCCCTTCATGATCCTTCCGCTCTACTCGTCGCTCGAAAAAATTCCCAAGCAATACATGGAAGCCTCCTATGACTTGGGAGCCGGCGCCTTGCAAACTTTCCTCAAGGTGACGCTGCCCCTCTCGCTTCCGGGGGTCTTCGCGGGCTTTATCCTGACCTTCGTGCCCTGCCTGGGCGACTTTTTGACCGCCGAATTTCTAGGCGGGCCGCGGACCTACCTCATCGGCAACTTGATTGAGAACCAGTTTCTCATGGCCCAGGACTGGCCCTTCGGGGCAGCGCTGACCGCCGTGCTCTTGTGCGCGATGCTCGTCGGCCTCTACTACTACCAAAAGCTTGAGGCGGCGGAGACGGCGGCATGAAAAACAAGTGGTTCTCGTTCTACGCCGCGGCGTTCTACGCTTTTCTTTACATGCCGCTTTCGGTCATGTTCTTCTTCTCGTTTAACAACGCGCGCCGCAACGTGGTCTGGCGCGGCTTCACGTTCAAATGGTACGGCGTTCTGCTCCACGACGCGGGGCTCTTGGGAGCGCTTCTAACCAGCCTCAAGATCGCGGTTCTAGCCAGCCTGCTGGCGTCTGCCCTCGGGCTCCTGGCCAGCTACGCGCTGGTCTGCCGGCCGCCCCGTTTCGGCCGGGCTTTTTATTCTTCGTGGCTTAACGCCCCGCTGCTGGTCCCTGAAATCGTCATGGGCGTCGGCCTCTTGAGCTTTTTCGTCAAAATCGGCGTGCCGCTAAATTTCTGGACGCTGGCCTGCGCCCACGCCATGATCGCGCTGCCCTACACCATCGGCTCCATCCGGGCCAGGCTTTTATCCCTGAAAAGCTCCCAGCTTGAGGAAGCCGCCATGGATTTGGGCGCCGACCAATGGGAGGCCTTCATCCGCGTGACCCTGCCGCTGGCCAAACCCGCCATCGTTTCCGGGGCGCTTCTGGCTTTTACCATCAGCTTCGAGGACTTCGTGACCAGCTTCTTCATCGCCGGCATCGGGGTCGTCACCATGCCCATTAAGGTCTACTCGATGATGAAGTTTGGAGTTACGCCGGAAATCAACGCATTGTCCTGCTGCCTTCTGGCCCTGACGCTCACCGCCCTTGTCTCCGCGCAATTCCTGAGAAAATCGGTCAAGGCCTGAGGGAGGACCAGAGGAATAATGGAAGGCCCTTCGTCCCAGCAAGAAAAGCCCTTCGGGGAATTCGAGTATCCCGTTCTCATCCATGAAAGGCATCTCGACTTCTTCGGCCACATGAACAACGCGGCCTACATGGAAATATTCGAGGAAGCGCGCTGGCACTGGATCACCGGCAACGGGTTCGGGCTCGACGAGATTAAAAAGCGGCAGATCGGCCCGGTCGTGCTGGAAGCGCACCTTTATTTTCTTCGCGAACTGCTCAATCGGGACAAAATCGTCGTGAAATCCCGCTGTTTCGAATACCGGGGGAAAATCGCCTTGATGGAGCAGGCCATGATTCGCGAGGACGGTCTGGCCGCTTGCCGCGCGGAGTTTAAGTTCGGACTTTTCGATTTAAAAGCTCGGAAGCTCATCAAGCCCACGCCGGAATGGCTTGCGGCGCTGCGCGGGCGTGGGCCGCAAGCCGCTTAATGCGGCTTTAGACCCAGGGAGTCGACGTCCTTTTTAATCTGTTCCTTGAGCGCGTCCAGGGAAGGAAATTTTTCCTCTTCGCGGATTTTTCCGAGAAACCTGACTTCCATCCGGCGGCCGTAGAGATCCCCGAAAAATCCGGGAATGTGCACCTCGACGAGCGTCTTGCCTTTCTCGCCTAGAGTTGGCCGCGTGCCGACGTTGCAGGCCGCGAGCCGCCGCTCATTGTCCCAAAGGACTTCGACGCGGTAAACGCCGTGCGGCGGAAGCCGGCAGCCGCCGTCCGGAAAGATGTTCGCCGTGGGAAACCCCAGTTGGCGGCCAAGTCCTTGGCCGCTCACGACCGTTCCCGCGACGACGAGGTCCATCCGGGCTTAGGCGCTTAAGGAGGCCGGAGGCCGGCCGCTTTGCGGGAGGGGGGAGAGCGCCGCGTAAAGGTGCGAGAGGGAGCGCGTCAAAACAGGCTGCAAATCGCTCAAGCTCATGCTTTTTAAATCCGTGAGACTCAGGGCGTCGCTAAGAGAAAATGAGCCGATTTTGTCCCGGCGCAGGGAAGACATCGCCGCGCCGCAGCCCAGCTTCTCGCCGATGGCCTGCGCGAGGGAGCGGACGTAGGTTCCGCTCGAGCAGTCGAGCTCGTGCGTCAACTCCGGCGCCGCGTAGGAAATGGCGGTCCACCGGCGGATGACCGAGGTCCGCATCCGCGCCGGCACCGCGATGCCCTTGCGCGCGTAGCGGTAAAGCGCCTTGCCTTTGTATTTCACCGCCGAATAGGCGGGAGCCGGCATCTCGAGCGGGCCTTGAAAGGATTTGAGCAGACGATCAAGTTCGGCAAGAGGCGGGTTGGGCGCTTCCGCTTGGGACAAGACTTTGCCGGCCACGTCTCCGGTGTCGGTCGAAACGCCCAGACGGATGGTTCCCGAGTAGCTTTTATCGAGCCCCTGCATGCGGGCCTGGGCCTTGGTCGCAGGTCCGACGAGAATGATGAGAAGCCCGGTCGCGATGGGATCCAGCGCGCCGCAGTGGCCCACTTTCGTGTCCGGCGGAAAAATCCGGCGGAAGGCGTCCACCGCGTCGTGAGAGGTCCAGCCCACGGGCTTATCGAAAAGGAGCATTCCTGAAATCATTGAGTTCCGGGCTCCTCCAAGCGCTTCAAGATGCGATCCACCCTGGCCGCCCGCTCCGGGGTGTCGTCGTATTCGAAGATAAAGTTGGGGATGGTGCGCAGAGAAAGATGCTTCTTGATAACCTGCCGCAGGTAGGGAGCCGCCCGCTCCAGGGCTTTGGCGGCGTTTTTCTTCTGCTCCACGTTGCCCAAAATGGAGTAGAAGACCCGCAGATTTTTCTGATCGTGGCTCAGATACACGCCCGTCACCGTCAAAAATCCCTGGAGGCCCGGGTCTTTGATCGTAAGGATGGTAGACGCGATTTCCTGATGAAAGAGCTCTTGCAGGCGCTCTCGACGCTCAAACATGAGGAGGGGGCGCGGGGTTGAGGCGCCGGATCCTGGTCTCCTTGGTCACGGCCCGAATCTCGTCGCCTGTTTTGTAATCCGCGAAGCCGTCCACGCCGACGCCGCAATCGAAGCCCTTGTCGACTTCCTTGACGTCGTCCTTGAAGCGCTTGAGGCTGGAGATTTTTCCCTCGTGAAGGGTAGCGCCGCCGCGGAAAATCTTGACGGAGGCTCCGCGCGCGAGCTTGCCCTCCAGAACGAAACTTCCCGCGATGGCGCCGCCCTTGACCTTGAAGATCTGTCGGACCTCGGCCTTGCCCAGGGGGACTTCCACTATTTCGGGCTCCAGGAGGCCTTCCATGGCCGCCTTGACGTCCGCGATCAAATCATAAATCACGTCGTACTTGCGTATCTCTATGCCGTCGCGGGCAGCCACTTCCTCGGCCCGCGTGTCCGCCTGCACGTGAAAGAGCAGGATGACGGCGTCCGAGGCCTCGGCCAGCAGGACGTCGGATTCGTTCGCGTTTCCGACGCCGGAATGGATGAGGCGCAGCCGGTACTCGGCCGTGGAGAGGCCCTCCAAGGAATCCTTGATGGCCTGCAGCGAACCCTGCACGTCGGCCTTCAAAACCAGGGCCAGTTCCTTCTTGACTCCCATTTGGGATTTTAAGCCGACCAAGCTCATATGCCGCTGGTGAGCCAGCGTCTGCTCGCGGTAAAGCAGGCTTCTCTTCTCGGCGATTTCGCGGGCTTGGCGCTCGTCCCGGACCACGCTGAAGGCGTCGCCCGCTTGGGGCGTTCCCGTGGTGCCCAGGATTTCGATGGGCGTCGACGGACCCGCGGATTCGATGCGGGTCTCGGCGTCGTCAAGCATCGCCTTAATTTTGCCGTGGCAAAGGCCGGCTACGAAGGCGTCGCTCACTTTCGCCGTTCCGGACTGGATGAGCACGGTCGTGACGCTGCCCCGCCGCGGATCGAGCCTGGCTTCCAGGACAATCCCGTAGCCGGGCCGTTCCGGGTTCGCCTTCAGGTCCAGAATTTGGGCCTGAAGGATGATCATCTCCAAGAGTTGATCGATATTGAGCCGCTTCTTCGCGGAAACGTCGACGAAAATAGTCTTGCCGCCCCACTCCTCGGGCTGAAGGCCATGCTGGGAAAGCTCCTGCCGAATTTTCTGGGGATTGGCGCCCGGGAGATCGATTTTGTTGACCGCGACGATGATGGGAACTCCCGCGGCCTTGGCGTGATCGATGGCCTCGATGGTCTGCGGCATGACGCCGTCGACCGCGGAGACGACGATGATGACCAAGTCCGTCACCTTGGCGCCGCGGGCGCGCATGGCCGTAAAAGCCTCGTGGCCCGGCGTATCCAGGAACGTAATCTCGCCCTTGGCCGTCTTCACCTGGTAGGCGCCGATATGCTGGGTGATGCCGCCGGCCTCGCCTTCGGCGACCCGGCTTTGGCGGATGGCGTCCAAAAGACTGGTTTTGCCGTGATCGACGTGGCCCATGACCGTGACCACCGGCGGGCGAGGTTTAAGGTTTTCGGAATTCTCTGTTTCCTTGGCTTTTTTCTCGATTTCCTCTTCCTGATACATCGCGACGACCTTCAGCTCGAATCCGAATTCCTGCGACACGATGGAAGCCGCGTCCATGTCGAGGCGCTGGTTGATGGTGGCGAAGATTCCCAGGCCCATCAATTTCTTGATCAAGTCGTTGGGCTTGACCTCCATTTTTTCCGCGAGTTCGCGGACCGTGATCATCGAGGGAACGGCAAGGGGCTTGAGAGCGTTCTTATCTCCCGCGCTGGGCGCCGTGGCGGCGGCCGGCGCCGGAGCGGGCTTATTGTGCCGGTGATGGGATCCACCCTGGTGCGGCCGCCTGGCCCCGTGCGGCATGGGCCTGGAAAACGGCCGGAAATGGCCGGGCTTGTTCGGCGGCTGGGACCGCTTTATCTCTTGGGCCGGCGGCGCTTTAGCCGGAGTCGACGGAGGCGGCGCGCTGGAAGACGGCTTGGGGGGCTCGGCCGGAGCGTCCTTGCGCGCTTGCGGCGCGGGAGTTTTCGCCGCCTCGGCCTTTGCGGCCGTTTCGGACGCGGGCGCCTGCGGAGCGTTCGCCGGAGACGGGGAGGCCGCCGCTTCTTTTTCCGGGTGCGCCGGCGCCGAAGCTTTATCGGAGGGTTTTAGCCCGGTGCTGGGCGCCAGCCGGGTAACGGAGGGAGTCCCGCTGGTCCGCCGTTTGGTGGTTTTCTTAAAAAGGGAAAAGGCCGAAACCAGATTTTCTTTGGGGGGAGCGATGGAGCCCCCGGGACGAAGCGACGGGGCGGAAGCCTCCTGCTTGGGCGAATCTTCGGCAGCGGGCTTTCTCTGGATGTGCGTCTTGGTCAAAGACGCTTTCTTCGCGGCCGTCTTGGTTTCTTTCTTGGCCGCGCCAGGTTTGGCCGTCTTCTTCGCCGGCTTATCCTTGCTCTCGTCGTCTTTGCTTTTTTTCAGCATTTGCCTTTCCCGTTGTTTAGCCTTTGAATGATTATATCATTTTGACTCTTGGCGTTCCTTCAACAAGTCATTGGCCGCCGCGATAATGTTGGCCGCGGTTTTTTCACCGATGCCCTCGATTTTCATCAGATCTTCGGGCGAAATACGCGCCAGCTTCCCTGGATCCGCGAGGCCGTTCTTCGCCAAGAGCTCGAGAATTTTGGGACCGACCTTCTTAAGGGAAAACCCGGCCGGCTTTTCGGCGGGCGCGGGAGAATCTTCGGGCGCCGATTCTTGCCCGACCTTCACCTCTAGAGTCCATCCGGTCAGGCGGCTCGCCAGGCGGAGATTCTGCCCTTCCTTGCCGATGGCCAGGGAGGCCTGATCCTCGGAAACCAGGACTTCGGCCGTCTTCGCCGCGGCGTCCAAGAGGCGCACCGCCAAAACCTTGGCGGGGGCCAGGGCGCCGCGCACGTAAGCCTGGACGTCCTCGCTGAAGGGCACCAACTCGATTTTTTCTCCGGCGATTTCGTTCATGATGCTGCGGATGCGCGAGCCGCGCAGGCCGACGCAGGATCCGACGGCGTCAATCTTGGGATCGCGCGAGCGCACCGCGACTTTGGCGCGGAAGCCCGGATCCCGAGAGATGCCGACAATCTCGATAATCTGGTCGCTCACCTCGGGAATTTCCCGCTCGAAGAGGCGCCGCAGGAAAAGCGGCGCGGCGCGGGAAAGAAGGACCTGCGGATCGCGTCCCGCCCGGTCCACGCGCAGGATAAGCGCCTTGACGGTCTGCCCGACGGCGTAGCGCTCCCGCCGGATTTGCTCGCGCAGGGGCAAAATCGCCTCCGCCTTGCCCAGATCCACGATGACGTTGCGCTCCACGAAGCGATGCACCGAGCCGTTGATGAGCTCGCCCTCCTTGGGCTTGAACTCCTCGTAGACCTTGTCGCGCTCGGCCTCGCGGACTTTTTGGCTCAGGAGCTGCTTGGCGGTCTGCGCCGCGATGCGGGCGAAATCCGCCGCGGGCGCCGGAAGCCGGACGTCTTCTCCTATGGCCGCGTTTTTATCATGACGCTTGGCCTCGGGCAGAGTTATCTCCATCTCCTGGTCCACGACGCTCTCGACCACCCGCTTGACGACGCAGGCCTGGAACTCGGCCGTTTGCGGATCGATGGAGGCTTCGATGATCGCGTTCTTTCCGACGTATTTGCGCAGGGAGCTGACCACCGCCCCCTCAATCATGTTGAGGATGTCCTCTTTTTTGATGCCCTTCTCTCTTTCGATTTGCTCCAGGGCAATAATCAATTCGGATTTGGCCGCCATGTGCTTTGTCTCCCGCCCGCTTCCTCGGCGCCGGCCGACGCGGGCTTGTTAAATTTAGAGTTCCGCCGCGAGGTCCAGACGGACTTCGTCTATGGCGGGTCGGGGAAATTCGAGCGTTTCCTCGCCGCAGGCGACAAGGACCTTGCCGTCCCGGTAGCCTTTGAGTTCGCCGCGGAACTTGCGCCGCCCTTGAAAGTTCTGCTTGAGCTCCACGCGCACCATCTTTCCGGAGAAGCGGATAAAATCCTTCTCCTTCTTGATGATCCTATCGAGGCCGGGGGAGGAAACCTCCAGGACGTAGGAGCGCTCCACGGCGTTGGTGGAATCAAGCAGGCTGCCGATGCGGTCCGAAAAATAGGCGCAGTCGTCCAAAGTGATGCCGCCCTCCTTGTCCAGCGTCACGCGCAGAATCCAGCGCGGACCCCCCCGGACCAAGGTTAGGTCGACCAACTCAGCCGATTCCTGCTCGACCAAGGGAGCGATGATTTCTTCGAGTTTTTCCGTTTCCATAAATAGAGCAATAAAAAAAGTGGCCAGCCGTCTGCCACTTTTCTTTGAGCGACTAAATCGATTATATCAAGCGGGGCAGAGCGATGTCAAACGGCTCCGGAAGTCCGCTAAGCGGCTCAATAAATGCGGAAATAAGATAAAATTAGACATTCAGCGCAGTCAGCTGAAACCGAAAGGGAACCTGATGCCGCGTTATCGAGCCGCTGGCTGTTTGCCGTTCATCGCTCTGGCCTTGTGCTTGGCACCGAGTTCCGCGCGCGCGCAGGAAAACGCCTGGAACGCGTCCGCCAACGCGGTTTTTTTCAAAATTAAAGCGGGCGCCGCCTACCAAAGGCTCCAGGCCCCCGAAGCCCGAACCGGCGACATAGCGCTAAACATCTACGATGGCACGCGCCGATTAATGGCTCCTGGGATTGAAACGCTTATCCGCCTCATCGACGCCGGAACCGGGAAGGAAGTTCTCTCGCGGTTTGTGAGCGGCCCCATCGTGCTCATTAAAGGGCTGCCTTATCACGATAATTTCAAGGACGCTTATTCCATCGTGGTTTCGCTCAAGGGCTACAAGCAGGGGGGAATCTTTCCCGTCAAGCTATCCTCCGGCAAAACCGTCAAGGCCGACGTCATGGTTCTGCCAAAAAATGGGAAATTCGATTTCTCGCAAGCTTCCTGGCCGGCCCTGCAGGAATCAGACCCCGAGCTCATAGCCCTACTTTCGGCAGGCCTTCCCCAGCCCGCCGCGCGGCAGCGCTATGAGACGCTCATGGCCCAGCGCCCGAACGATCTGGCCGCCCTGCTCAACATCACGACGGCCCTCTCCCAGATCCGTCTCGACGGACAGGACTGGCTTTCTTACCTCAAGGAACTCGATTGGGACCACGGCATGGAGCCCTACGGCTTCGGGGCCTGGGCCGACGCCGCGGTGGCACAGCGCATCGCCGGAGCGGTCAAGGCGGGCCAGCTATCCAGCGAATCCCTAAAGGGCTTTTTCCATCCCGGATCCACGCTCTCGGTCAAGCAGCACCAGCTTCCCAACGCGAACGTCCATTTCATCGTTTTCGGGAACCAACGCCGCGTCATTGACGGGGTCAAGTGCGTCTTCATCAGCGTGCACATCGACGCTTACCGCGGCGTTCTTCACGCCGGCGAGGTCGCGAAATGGTATCTCAAGCATGAATTGACGGATCCAAAAACCATTTATCAACTCCGCTGGAACGCCGCGCAGGAAGCGGGTCTTCCCGACTTTGACCCGCATTACACCATCCGGTAGGAAGCGCGGCTACGTCCGCGCGATTTGAGCCAAACGCGCGGGGAACTCATCCAAGGGCCAGCGCTCCGCGTCGCGCGAGCCGCGGCGCTTGAACTCAACGCAGCTGCCGTCCAGGGTCTTGCGGCTCACTACGATGCGCAAAGGAATGCCAATGAGATCGGCGTCCTTGAATTTGACGCCGGGCTTGGCCTCGCGGTCGTCCTCCAAAACGTCGAAGCCGGCGCCTTCGATGGCCTGAATAATTTTATCGGCGGCGGGCCGTACCCGAGAGTCGTCCGCCTCATCGATAACGATGACCGAAAACGAGAAGGGCGCCAGCGCCAAGGGCCAGAGGATGCCGTCTTGATCGTGGTTCTGCTCGATGGCCGCGGCCACCACGCGGGAAACGCCGATGCCATAGCAGCCCATGACCATGGTCTGGGGCTTTTGCGCCTTGTCCAAATAGACCGCCTGCAGCGCTTGCGAGTACTTGGTGCCGAGCTTAAAAGTGTGCCCGACTTCGATGCCCTTGAAGAATTCCGTGGGAGCCCCGCATCGCGGGCAGGGATCCTGGGGCGTGGCCGCGCGCAAATCCCGAAAATTCGGCTCAGCGGCGTGATCCGAAGCAAGCTTAAAATCGCGCTCCCAATTTAGATTCCGCGCGTGCTTGTCCTTCTTATTGGCTCCCGATATGCCGTTTAAAACGCCGCGCACGGCGAAATCGGCGTAGGTCTCGACACCGGGATGCCCCTGCGGCCCGCCAAATCCCACCGGGCAGCCCAGATGCTGCTCATACTGCTGCTCGGTCGCGCGAAAAATTGCGGGCGTGCCCACGGCCGCCGCGAGCTTGGCCTCGTTGAGCTCGTGATCGCCGCGCAGAAGGGCGAGGATCGGAGTCTTGCCCTCTTTCATGTAGAGCTGTATCTTGATGAATTTCTCCGGAGGCTCGCCCACGGACTGGGCGACGTCCTTGACCGAAAAGAGATTCGGCGTGTCGAACTCCTCGACGGATTTGAAGTCTTTCGCCGCTGGAATCTGCGCCGCGTCTTTAATCTCGGCCCGCTCGACATTGGCCGCGTACTCGCAGCGCGTGCAGGAAACCACGGTCTCCTCGCCGGTTTCCGCCAAGACCATGAACTCGTGAGAGTAGGATCCGCCGATGGCGCCCGACTGCGCCTCGACCGGCTTGAACTTGAGGCCGCAGCGCGTGAAAATCTTTTGGTAGGCGCCAAAGACGTCGCGGTAGCTTTTCTCAGCGCCCTTGTCGTCCAAATCAAAGGAATAAGCGTCCTTCATCAAGAATTCCCGCGCCCTCATGACGCCGAAGCGGGGCCGGATTTCATCACGGAACTTAAGGCCTATCTGGTAGAGCAGAAGCGGCAGTTGGCGCCAACTGCGCACCTCGCCGCGGACCAGATCCGTGATTACTTCCTCGGCCGTCGGCGCGAAGCAGAAATCCGCGTCCTTGCGGTCCTTGATGCGCAGAAGCTCCTTGCCGTAGACGCCCCAGCGCCCGGTCTTGTCCCATAGCGCCCGCGGCTGGATGACCGGCAGGGACACTTCGAGCCCGCCCACGGCGTCGAGCTCCTGGCGGACGATGGCCTCGACCTTGCGCAATGTGCGCAGGCCCAGAGGAAGCCACTCGTAGATGCCGGAAGCCGCCTTGCGGATGAGGCCCGCGCGGTGCATGAGCTTGGCCGAGACGTTGTCCGCGTCTGAGGGAGCTTCCCGCAGGGTCGGAATCAGGGAGCGGCTGAATTTCATGAATCGGGCTTCAATGGCTCGCTGCGGCGGGCGCGGGCGCCTGAGGCATCGCCGGGCTCTTCCTTAAGCGCAGAATGTCGTTGTAAGTCGCGAAAATGAGCAGGGCGAACAAAAAGGCCAAGCCCACGCTGTTGGCGGCGGAGACCATCTGCTGGGTCGGCTTGCGGCCGGAAACGCCTTCCCAAAGATAGGCCGCGGCGTGCCCGCCGTCCAGGAGGGGGATGGGCAGTATGTTCAAAAAACCGATGGCCACGGAAATCAAGGCGATGAGAGAAACCAAGTCCTCCCAGCCGGAATGCGCCGCGCGGCTCACCATCTGGACGATGCCGATGGGTCCGGCCAAGTCCGGCCGCTTGTGGTTGTAAATCTTGGACGCCAAAGTGTCAACCGTCATTTTGGTGATGTCCCAGCACTGCAGCGCGCCTTCCTTGGCCGCCCGAAAAAATCCAATGCTCTGGAAAGTCTCGTCCGGCAGAATGCCGATGATGCCCAAGCCCGTGTCCGGGTCTTTTTTGGGGATCAGGGAAAGCCGGCTCTCCACGCTCCCCCGGTCGTAGGTCAGGAAGATTTGCTTCCCCGTGTAGCGATGGACGGTCTCAGCCAGAACCTTCCAGGAATCGACTGGCGTTCCGTTGACTTCCTTGATAACGTCGCCGATTTGCAGGCCCGCCTGCTCGGCGGGATAGCCGATCATCATATTGCCGATTTTCGTGCCAGACGAGGGGATGGGCAGGCCCTTTAAATAAAATACCGAGGTGAAAAGAGCGAAGGCCAGAATGTAGTTCATGGTCGGTCCGGCCGCCACAATAAGAAACCTGCGCCACCAGTTCTGCCCGAAATACTCGTCCGGCTTTCCGGTGCAGCTTTCCACCTCCTCGCCGGCCGGCTTGACGAATCCGCCCAGAGGGAAAAGGCAGATGGAAAACCGGGTGCCCCCGCTGGTCACGCCCAGAAGCTCGGGGCCAAATCCGAAGGCGAACTTCTCCACGCGCACGCCGAAATATTTGCAAAGGAAAAAGTGCCCCGACTCGTGGAGGAAAATGACCAAGCTGAAGGTCAGAACGACGGCCGCAGTCGACTGCAAGAAATGAAGAGGCGTCATCGTCCGCAAAACTCCCGCGCCTTGGTCCTGGCCCAGCGGTCAATCTCCACGACCTCGTCGAAATCGGGGAGCCGCTCAGCAGGGCGGTAGAGCGCCATGGTTTTCTCGATGACCTTGGCGATGGAGGTAAAAGGGATGCGGCCCTCCACGAAGGCCGTGACCGCGATCTCGTCGGCGGCGTTTAAGACCGCGGACATGGCCGGACTCTTGGCGGCCTCGCGCGCCAAAGCCAGACACGGGAAGCGGCGGAAATCAGGTTTTTTGAAGGTCAGTTCTCCGAGCTTGACCAAGTCCAAGGGCTCCACCACGCTCCGCGCCCGCCGGGGGTAGGTCATGGCGTACTGGATGGGCAGCCTCATGTCTGGGAGGGACATTTGGGCCAGCACCGTGCCGTCCGTGAACTCCACGGCCGAATGCACGATGGACTGCGGGTGAATGACGATTTCAACCTGGTCGCGCGTCAAACCGAAGAGGTTCATGATCTCGATGGCTTCAAAGCCTTTGTTCATCAGAGTGGCGCAGTCGATGGTGATCTTTTGCCCCATTTTCCAGGTGGGGTGCTTCAAGGCCTGCGCGACCGTCACCTTGGCCAGGCTGCCCTTGTGCTTGTAGAAGGCCCCGCCTGAAGCCGTCAAAAAAACCTTGCGAATCTGCCGGGAGAGCCCGCCGGAAAGCGCCGCGGTTGAGTCCGATCCGCCCTGCAGGCATTGAAAGATGGCCGAGGGCTCCGAGTCCACGGGAACGATGCTGGCCCCGCAGCGCTTGGCCTCGGCCATGAGCTGCGCTCCCGCCATGACCATGGGCTCCTTATTGGCCAAAGCCACGGTCTTGCCGGAGCGCAGGGCCGCCAGAAGAGGCGTAAATCCCACGCCGCCGACCAAGCTCATCAGAATGAGGTCCACGTCGGGGCGGGACGCGATGCCGACCAAGCCCTCCGTTCCAGGCGTCTCGTGCGTGCAAAATCCGTTGAGGCTCTCCTTCAAGCGCGCCGCCGCGGACGGCTCGAAGAGGGAAACCGCCTTGGGCTTGAAGGTCCTGGCTTGGCGCGCGAGAAGCTCGACGTTGCTGTGGGCCGCCAAGGCCACGACCTCGAATTCCCCCGGCATCTGCCGGACCACGTCCAGGGCGTTGACCCCGATGGAGCCGGTCGAACCGATGATGGCGATGCGTTTCATTATTTTTATTTCTTAAGCCCGAATACAATTAAACAATAATAAAAGAGCGGGGCGGCGAGCAAAAAAGAATCAAAGCGGTCCATGATGCCGCCGTGCCCGGGAAGAACCGCTCCCGAATCCTTGACGCCCACGGCCCGTTTGACGAGCGACTCGGCGAGATCGGAAAGCTGGCCGAAAATGCCGATAAGAACGCCCAGGGCGACGGCTTCGTCCATGGGAATTCGTCCCGCGTCAAGCGCGGAAAAAACAGCCGCCGCCGCCAGCGCCGCCGCGAATCCGGCGGCCGCGCCTTCCCAAGTTTTCTTCGGGCTCAAGACCGGCGCCAAGGGATGCGCGCCCAGCGTCTTTCCTACGGCGTAGGCCGCGATATCCATGATCCAGACGCAGATGAAGAGAAGGAACGTCGCGTCCTTGCCGGCCGCGCCCAAATCCCGGATGGGCCCGAGGTAGGCGGGCAAAATGCCGAAGAAGCACGCCCCGAAAACGGTCAGCGCCAAGCGTTCGATGGAGCTTTCCCGCGCGGACATTTCCAGGAGAATCGCCGTCAGCGCCAAAAGCGCGAAGGGCAGCTGGACCGCGAAGCCCAGGACGACGAACGCGGCCATCGCGCCTCCGCCCAGAACGCAGAGCCAGCCCCGCACGGGCCGGCGCCCGAGAGTCAGAATGACGCCGTACTCGTAGAGGCACAAAATGGAAACGGCCACGACGAAGGCGGAATAGGCCAGGCCCCCGTGGTAAATCAAGAATAAAAGGAGGGGGATGCCGACGAGGCCCGTGATGATGCGGGGGAAAATCATCCCAAGCCGCCGAAGCGGCGGTGGCGCTTCTGATAATCGCAAATCGCCGCGTTGAGGTGCTTGCGCCTAAAATCGGGCCAGAAAACCGGCGTAATGTAGATTTCCGCGTAGGCGCTCTGCCAGAGCAGGAAATTGGAGAGGCGCATTTCCCCGGAAGTCCTGATGATCAGGTCCGGGTCGGGAAGTCCCGCGGTGTAGAGCGCTCCCGAAATGGCTTCCTCCGTGACTTCCTTGGCGCCGGCTTTTATCAAGCCGTTGACCGCGTCCACGATTTCCTGGCGCGAGCCGTAATTAAGCGCCAAATTGAGGATGAGGCCGGAATTTTTCTCCAAGCGGCGGATGGACTCCTCCAAATCAGTACGCACCGGGGCCGGCAGCTCGCCCAGGCGGCCCACGGCCCTCAAACGGACGTTGTTCTTGTCGAGTTCCAGGGTTTCTTTTTTTAGCGCGTAGGAAAGCAGGCGCATGAGTTGGGAGACCTCGCTCTTGGGGCGCAGCCAGTTCTCCGTTGAAAATGAGTAGAGCGTGAGAACCTTGACGCCCAGTTCTCCGCAGCCCCGGACGATTTCGCGCACGGATTGGACCCCGGCGCGGTGCCCGGCCAGCCGGGGCAGGCCCCGGGATTTAGCCCAGCGGCCATTGCCGTCCATAATGACGGCCACGTGCGCGGGAATATTGGAAACGTCGGGCGCCGCGTCTTCCAGGATGGTTTGCGCCTTATGCGGCATGGGGCATACGGTCCGGCTCAGACCGTCACGATCTCTTTTTCTTTCCGGGAGACTTCCTGATCGATGTCTTTGATGCAGGCGTCGGTGATTTTCTGCACCCGAGTCTCGATGGCTCGGGCCTCGTCTTCCGTGATTTCTTTCGCTTTCTCGGCCTTTTTGATTTTTTCGAGCGCTTCGTGCCGGTCGTTGCGCACGCCCACCCGGAATTCCTCGCCGATGCGGCGCGCGACCTTGACCAGATCCTTGCGCCGATCCTCGGTCATGGTGGGCATGATGAGGCGGATAATCTTGCCGTCGTTCTGCGGGGGAACCCCCAAGTCGGATTTCTGAATCGCCTTGTCTATTTCGATGAGCGCCGTGGGATCCCAGGGGCGGATCTCCAAAACCCTGGCCTCCGGCACCGAAATCGCCGCGACCTGCTTCAAAGGGACGCTTTGGCCGTAATACTCGACCTTGACGGATTCGAGGACCGCCGGATTAGCACGGCCCGTGCGCAGGACGGAATACTCCCTGGCGAGCTTTCCGAGGCGCTCCTTCATGCTTTCTTCCATGCGGCTGACGACGGCGTTGACGGCGTCTGTAATCGGCATAGGCTATCCTTCCGTGATTAAAGTTCCTACTTTCTGGCCGTTGACGGCGCGCGAAATGTTGCCGTCGGCCGATAAATCGAAAACCAGCACGGGCATGCGGTTTTCCATGCACAAGGTCAGCGCGGTCGCGTCCATCACCCGCAGGCGCTGCCGGATGGCTTCCATGAACGTAAGTTGGGAAAGCTTCTTCGCATTTTTGTTGGTCTTCGGATCGTCCGTGTAGACGCCGTCGACCGTCGTGGCCTTCAAGAGGGCCTCGGCCTCGATTTCCACGGCCCGCAGCGAGGAAGCCGTGTCTGTCGTAAAATAGGGATTTCCTGTGCCGCCCGCGAAAATGACGATGCGCCCTTTCTCCAAGTGCCGGATGGCCCGTCGGCGGATGTAAGGCTCCGCGAGCTTGGCCACCTCGATGGCGGTCTGCACCCGCGTGGGGACGCCCAAATGCTCAAGCGCCTCCTGCAGGGCCATGGCGTTGATAACCGTGGCCAGCATCCCCATATAGTCGGCCGTCACCCGGCCGATGACCGCGTCATGATTGGAGGCGCCGCGCCAGATGTTCCCGCCCCCGACCACGATGCCGATTTGCACGCCCTTGTCGTGCGCGAGCTTTATTTCGTTGGCGATGCGGCCAAGGGCCTTGGGATCAATGCCGTGGCCTGCTTTTTCGCAGAGAGATTCCCCGGAGAGCTTGAGCAGGACCCGGGAATAGCGGCTCATTCTCCGACTTGATAGCGCGCGAAGCGGGTCACCGTCACGGGCTGGCCCAGCTGCTTGCCGGCGTCCTCGATGAGCTTGGAGACCGGCGTCTTGTTGTCGCGCACGCTCATCTGATCTAGCAGGCAGAAAGCCTGGTAGAAAAGCTTGTTGATCTTGCCTTCCACGATTTTTCCGATGGCGGCCTCGGGCTTGCCTTCCTTGCGCAGAACCTCGGCGTGGATTTCCTTTTCCTTTGCGATGATGTCCGCCGGGACTTCCTCGCGACGCAGGTAGCGGGGGGCAAACCCGACGATTTGGAGGAGAATTTCCTTGGAAAGAGCCGCGACCACGTCCGACTTCGCGGCGTCGCCCGGAGCCAACATCTCGATGAGAGCCCCGATTTTGCCGCCGTGATGGACGTAAGCGCCCACGAAGCGATCCTTCTGGGCCGCGAAGCGCTCCAAGCGCCGCAAGGTGATGTTCTCGCCCAGTTTGGCGATGAGCGGCGCGATGTCGTCCTTGGCGCCCTCGGGGCCGCTCAAGGTTCCGGCCGCCGTTTTCTCGGCCAGCTTGGTCACGAGCGCCTCGAAATCAGGCGTGCGCGCCACGAAATCCGTCTCGCAGGACACCTCGACGATGGCGCCGCCCCCGGCGTTGACCAGGCAGCCCACCTTGCCCTCTTTCATGGTCCGCGCGGCGCGCTTGGCCGCGTCGGCCAGGCCCTTCTTGCGCAGGATGGTCAGGGCGTCCTCGACCTTCCCGTTGGACTCGGTCAAGGCTTTCTTGCAATCCATGAAGCCCGCGCCGGTCTTCTGGCGCAGCTCAAGTATCAGGGCGTTGGAGTCGGCCATGACTTAGGCCTCCTTTTCGGAGGAGCCGGTTCCCGCGGCGGCGACTTCCTGCGTCGAATCCTCGGAAGGTTCCTCGGCCGCGCCGGAAAGCATTTCGCGCTCGGCGTCGGTCAACGAAGGCTGCTCCGCCTGCCGGGAGGAGCGCCCTTCCAGAATCGAGTCGGCGATAAATCCGCAGAAGAGCTTGATGGAGCGCGCCGCGTCGTCGTTGCCCGGAATCGGGTGGTCGATGAAGTCGGGGTTGCAGTCCGTGTCGCAGACCGCGACGATGGGAATGCCGATGCGCCGGGCCTCCTGAACCGCCAAGTGCTCCTCGACCGGATCGATGATGAACATGACGTCCGGCAGGCGGCCCAGGTTCCTGATGCCGGTCAGGACTTTCTTCAAGCGCAACATTTCCTTGTTGAGGCGGGAGACCTCTTTCTTGGAAAGGACGGTGAACAAGCCGTCCCGCTCCCATTTCTCCAGCTCCTCGAGCCGCTGCACGGACTTCCTCAACGTCGCGAAATTGGTCAGCGTACCGCCCAGCCATTTCTCGCAAACGTAGGCCGCGCCGCAGCGCTCGGCCTCCGCTTTGATGAGCTCCCGGGCCTGCTTCTTCGTGCCGACGAACAAAAAGGTCTTGTCTTGGGCGGCGCTCTCCTTAACGAAGGCGTTGACCTTTTTGATTTCCTTGACCGTCTTCTGCAAGTCGATGATGTGGATGTTGTTCCGCTCGCCGAAGATGAAACGGCCCATTTTTGGGTTCCAGCGCCAAGTCTGGTGGCCGAAATGGACCCCGGCCTCCAGCATCGTTTTCATTGAAATATTAACCATCGCGCAAATTTCGCCTCCCGAATTAATTGTCGATTTGCCGCTCAAACCGCTTGTCCTTATTATGAAGACAGAGCGGCGCTAAACCGGACGCGACTGGAAAAGTCTATCAAATTTTGGCGCTGATTTAACAGAGCTAACGACGAAAATAGCCCCCGGAAGCAGGTAGGCCTAAAGGCTTAGGCCCGGGGGGGTCCCTAGCCTCATGCGCCTGCGCTGGAGATAGGCTATCATTCCCCTTATGACCATTTCAGCCTCGCTGAAAAGGACATTCCTAGCGGTAGGCTTGGGCGCCGCGTGTTCGGCCGCGGCATTCGCCCAAGGCTGGCGCGCGGAACCGGAGCTTCCCGAGTCTCCCGTAGCCCCGCTCGGGGCCTTGGCCCAGGCCGAAATCCCGTCTTGGGACGCGGCCCGTCTGGATCACTTTTTCGACGCCGCGGCCATGAGGCCGACTCCCGAGCTTGGGCCCGGCAAGTTAAACCCACGGCATATCCGCCTCCTTAGGCACCGCCGCTCTCGGACCGGCCGCCGCCGCATCGCGCGCCGCGCGCATGCGCATGAGAGGAGCGCGCGCATCGCCCGAATACCGCGACGCCGGCTTCTTGTTCCGACGCCCAAAGTGACGCCCGTTTATCGTCTCACTTTCTGCACGCTGCTCAAGCATCCCGATGAGACAGACCGGTACGACGGCCTTATCGTCCGCTACGCCGTCGCCAACGGCCTCGATCCGCGGCTGGTCAAGGCCATCATCGCCGCGGAATCGGAATTCGACTGGGATGCCCGCTCGCCCGTGGGCGCGCGGGGACTCATGCAGGTCATGCCCCGCACGGGCGAGTATTTCGGAGTTCCCGCCGCCGAACTTTACTCGCCCAAGGACAACATCCAGGCCGGAACCGCCTATTTAGCCCAACTGCTTAAGACCGTGATTCGCTTCTACCATCTGCCCATGAAGACGTTTCGGCATCCGCCCCTGTGGCTCACCGAACGCGTCATCGCCTGCTACCACGCCGGTCCCCGCTATTTGCGGCACGATCGTTGGCTGCGGCAAACCCGCCTTTACGTCCGGCGGGTTCTGCTCTTTTACCGCTCGGCAGTCACCCAGTTCCATTGGGCGCCGGCTTCCCCGCTGGGCTTTCTGCAAGGCTCCATTTAGCTTTCCTTCCCCGCGCGCTTCTTGTTACCATTCCTGCGGCATGAGCAAATCCGTCTTAGGGCGCGCGGCTCTTGTCGCCTTTGGAATTTTCCTGGCCCTGGTCTGCGTAGAAACGGGCATGCGCCTCACCTACTGGAAACTTAAAAGAGAAATTCAGACCCAGACCATCTTAGGCACAGCCAGTTCTCCATGCCGCATTCTCTGTCTCGGGGAATCCACGACCGCACCAATGTTCAATGAGCATGGAAAAGACATTTCTTGGCCGGCGCATCTGGGCCCGGCCTTAAAACGCCTCTATCCGAAAAAATCCTTCGAGATCATCAATAAAGGCTACGCTGCCACCAATACCAGCGCCATTCTCGCCACTCTCCCCGATGAACTGGAGCAATACAAACCTGTGGCTGTCCTCGCCATGATGGGAGTCAATGACAGCCAATGGTATGGGATCGTCACATTCGACGCGGGATTTAGGGGCTGCGTCGAACGGGTGTTGAGGCATTTTAAGACCTGGAAACTACTGCGTTATTTCTACCATCAATACGCATCTCACCGCTCGGGCGTGGAGAATTCTCCATCCTCCCGGAAATCTCATGGGACGCCTTTGATGCGGCCTTCCCAACCGCCTCTCTCTCCACTGGACCAGGCCTGCGCGCAATTGGCGTCCGCTTCCGCCAATAATCCTGCGCGTGCCCTTCGAAGCTGCCGCCGAGCCGCTCAGGCATCCCCGAAAGACCCCAGACCTTACGAAGCGCTCGCTAGATTTTATCTATCACTTCCTGATCATAATTTCAAAAAAGCCGCTTTCATGGCTCGTAAGGCTTTTCGGCGGGGAACACAGGATCCCTACATGCTCTTAATTTTAGGCTGGATGTTTCAGAATCGCCCGCAACAACGCAACGAAGCCCTAGTCATGTTCAAAAAATGCGTGTTCACTGCTCAAACCCACGAAAATTATGCGATAGGAATCATGGATATTTGCGCCAGCAATCTTGCTCAGACCCTCACCTTGCTGCACCGCCCAGACAATGCCTCGCGGGCCTTTGCCTGGGGTATGTCTTTCACTCCGGGATGGCTTCCAAAAAATATCACTATCGCGGGCCCGACCCCTTCCGATTCCGCGGCCAAAGAACTCCCCGTGACGACAAAAAATTACCGGACCCTAGCCCATATCCTTCATGATCATGGTGTGCCGCTTATAGCCATGCAGTACCCCGGCTGGGATCTTCAAGACTTGAAGGCAATGCTCCGTGGCCTCCCTGGAATTATTTTCGTAAACAACAAGGCAAGCTTTCAGCGCGCCTTATCGCGCCAGAACTATGACAGCCTATTCGTCGATCACTTCGGAGGAACTTGGGGCCATTGCACGGCAGAAGGAAATTCAATCATCTCAGAAAACGCGGCGCACGCGCTCAAGGCTATTCTTCAAGGCGAACGTTGCGGGGGAGAAAGACCCTCGCCACCTCAATTGGCGCGATAGGCCTTTAGTCCTCTTCCGCTCTGCGCCCAAAGGCCCTTTTTCGACGGAAGCGCGGCGCTATACTCACCTTGCCTATGCAGCCGAAAAAAATCGTCGGAGCGTTTTCCCGCGCCCTGTTTCCACTCATCGCGGTTGCGGGCGTTTATCAGATAGTCCAGATCAGCCGGAACCCCGTCCCGGAACTTTCCGACGACGCCGTTTCCGTAGACTCCTCAAAAGGGCGCGCGGACGCCTCGATTCCGCCCATTCCAGCCGCAAGATCCCAAGGAACGCCTCCGTATTCGCCCGCGCAAGAGGGCGCGCCGTCTTCCGATTACCGCGACGCTCCCGCATTTGTTCCGCCGGACAAGGCCGTTTCCCAAAGCGGCGTTCATGTGGATGAATACTCCGATTGGCCGCCGGAGAGCCAAGGAAGCGCCGATGGAAACGGTTTCTCGGGCTCGCAGGAAATCCGGCGGAAATTCATGGAGACGCCCCACGGCATAGGCGTACGGCGCTCCGGCCCCGGAAGGTTCAAAGCAGCCGGAAGAGCTTGGCCGCGCCGGGCCCGCCTCGCGGAAGGCTGGCGCGCGTTTCTCAAAGAAAAAAGAGCGTCTAACGATCTGCCGCGCGGCCGGACTCTACGCGGGCTGCGCTCGATTTCAAGGCGAGAAGGACGCGGCCGCCGCGGAAAACGCGAGGAACGGATGAATTCTACCGCAAAAAAATCGGCTTGGAGCCGCGCGGATTCCGGTCCGGAACGCGGCTTAAGCGCGCGCCGCTCTCCCCGGAAAAAACAAAAGCGGCATCACTCTCAAGAATCGTCCGCGCCCCGTAAAAAACGCATCCGGAAAAATTTTAAACGGAGCGCCAAGCGCGCGAAGCCGGGCCGGAGACGGCGGATCACCGAGCGGCGCGGGCACCGCGGCGAAAAAAATGGCGCGGCACAGGCGCGGCACGCTTTACCCGGAAGAGGGCCAAAGAGGAAGCATTCCCTGCGTTCGAACCATGCGAAAAAACCGGCGGCCAAACGCGGGCGGCGCCGATCCGCCGCGAAAAGCGGCTCTTCTCGGAATTCCGCGCAAAAAGGAAAGAAAAAAGCCCTTTTGACCGGCATGCTTGGCCGGAATCCGCTTAAGCCGCCGTCCGCCGTGCGCGGCTTTCCGACGCGCAATCCCTGGAACAGACCGCTCCCCAATCGGCTCCCGCCGGAACTCGAAATTAAAACGTCCGGGCTACAGGAAAACCAGATTGAATCCGTCCGGCCGCCCGCGCTGAAAGATGGCCGGAAAGTTCCGGATGGAAAATGGATCCGGCAAGGAAGCGCGGCTTATTATCACCAGGGCGAATACTGGGGGCGCCTCGAGAACGGGCAGTGGTCCTGGCTGGATAAAAGCGGCGGCCGGTGGTGGCTTTGGAGCGCGCCGGGAAAGCCGCCGGTCCTCTGGAGCAAGAATCACTGGTGGGCCCAAAGCAGCGGGCTTTGGTTTCTTCTCCATAATGGCGAGGCCTGGGGCTACCAATACCTCAACGATTGGAGCCAGGAAGGCTTCCGAAACGAGTCCGGAGCGCAGATCGTCTACAGCAAAGACGGGAGCCGCGTTCTGGTCTCGACGCCAAAGGACGGGGCCGCCCTCTTCAACGCGCAGACCGGCGCCCGGCTTGGGCAATGGCGGCCTGAGCCCGCGCCCCGGGGACCGCACCCGCATCTGCCCTCGCCGTCTTCCATCGCGTTCGATTGAGGCGCAGTTCTCACGGCGGCGATCTTTACCAGCGGCGAAAGCACTTTCTTTACCGGGCTGCAAAGCACTTCCCTATACGCGGCCCGGCACTGCTGGCCTTCCGGCTCGCGGTATGGTATTCTCATTGCCGTGAGACGGATATTTGGCGCGATGGCTGTTTTGATCTCTCTTGCCTGCTCGGCAGCCCTAGCCGCTCCGGAATCCTACGGCGCCAAGGGGATCTATCCGGTCTATGAAAGCGGCGGCCAATGGCTTATTTTCGACAAAAACCCCGGCTCCCGCCAGTCCGCTTGGCTGAGCATTCCCCAGCGCTACCTCGTCATTGGCAGCAACGGCTCGGGGATTTTTTGGATAGCTCGGGACTCCGCGAGCTACGGAGGCGCCTGCCGTCAGTCCCAGCCCCTTTCCCTGCGCACCGCGCTTTTAAAGGGCCCGCGTTCTCTAGTCGGGCACCCCATCATCGGCATCCATGTGCCGCTCGGCTTTAGCCTTAAAGGTTCGCGCGCCGTGTTCAGAGCCTTGAACAACGCGGCTTCGGATCCGGTCTACCAGGGCCTTTATCCCGCTCTTGACGCCAAGACCGTCGAGGAAATCAAGCAGGGGCTGGTTTCGGTGGATTTCTCGACCGCGGTTTTCGATCAAAGCAGCACGTATTCGGGTCCCAAACCGCAGATCCAGACCGTCATCGACTTTGCCGCCAAGATTCCCGTCAATGGCCTCATGAAATCCTCCGTCTTGGTGACGGAAAGCACGGTGGCCAACAAGACTTGGCGGTGCCTGCGGGAAGCTGACGGTTCAAGCTTGGCGGGCGGATGCGCCATGATGCCCCGGAAATTGATGGCCGAGACCGATTTGCTCCAGTTTGTTTCCTACGACCCCGCCGGAGACGGCCATCCGTTTCTTTTCGCTTACACAAAGCAAACGCCGCTGTGGGGGAATGAACGCTGGGGCTTCATCCTCGGCCCCGACGGCCCCAGGGTTTTCCTGATGGACGCCATGGACATCCGCTGCCGGGAAGGCTTCTAAGACCGCGCTCTAAGGTCCCTTCGACGCCGTCGGCTTGGGTTTTGGGGGCGCCAAGGTCAAATACCAGGCGAACCGGTTAAAAAGACCGTAATACTTGTCGAAACTTTCCTCCAGCGCCCGGTAATGAATCAGGTAGTAGCCCCGCCCCGCCGGAATAAGAATCGTCCGGGTCCGGTAAACCTTGGCGCCGCTTCCCACCAGGCTCGCGGAGGGGTAATCGTAGCTGGTGTAGAGCACGGAATACGCGGTCCACGACGAGAAGCGAATTTTCGAGACCACATGGTCATCCCCGGCGGTTCCCGCGCCGCGCATGGCCTCTAAATAATCTGGAACCGGCTTGTATGCCGGATCGTCGGGAGAGACGTATGAAACGGCGATGGCGGCTTGGCCATGCTTTTGCTTCCATTCCAGGCCGCCTGTAATCGAAGCTGGACCGCGCCATCCCGGCAGCAGGTTGTAATAAGAGAAGGTTCCCGCGTCGATAGGCGTCTCGAGATGGCGGTGGAAGAAATCCTTCCACAACGGCGGCGGCGGGTTGCCGGTCTCCTCGAGTTCCTGCTCCGCCTCCGGCAGCCACAGCGTGCGGCGCAAATCCGAGACCGCGTGGCGCAAAGCCGCGGCCTCGGCCGGAGCGCTCACGTCGCGCGCGGGCAGGCGCGATTCCATCAAAATCAAGGGCTTCTTCACGAAGGGAATGAGCCCCGGTAAATGCGCGAGCGTGCGCGTGGAGAGTTCAACGCCGTTTTCCCACTCGAACCAAATGAAATTTTGACCCATGAAGGAGATGCGGCCGGGCTTGACCTCGGTCGTCCAATCCTTGACGCCCTCCGGATCGAAAACGACTACGTCGCGCGCGCCCAGAAAATCGTAGGACGCGGCCACGGGGACATAGCGGCCCTGCGGGAGGTTAAGCGCGTAAACGTAACGTCCGGAATGAAAATTGGAGGAGAACAAGCGATCCGTGTCTGGACGGCCGTCGGAGCCTATCTGCGCGAAGCTCACGCGGCTGGCGTAGTGGCTTAAGAAATAGGGGAAGTCATAGCCCCTCATTTTCAGGGACAAGACGATGCCGCCCGCGGTCATGGAGATGGGTTGGACGGGCCGGTTTTGAAAGAAAAGCGGCGCGCAACCCGCGCACAACAGCGCCGAACAAAGAAGGGACAACCGCCAGGACTTCAAGCGCCGCTTGGCTCCTTCTCCCACATCCGGAAGCCGCCCAGAAACGCGTTTTCGTTGCTGCCCAGCCGCACGGCGGGCGGCAGGCCCTTGAGCTTCTTGGCGTTGCCGCCGCCCACCACGATGTCGTCGGCTTCGAGCGCCGCCTTGAGCATGGCCACGACGGCGAGCACGTGCTTGCGCCATTTTTTTTTGCCCAGCCGCGCGAGCCCGCTCCGCCCCAGGTAATCCTCGTAGGTTCTTCCCTTTTTGTAGGGCAGGTGCGCGATCTCCATGGGCTCGATGAGGCCGTTGACGATCATGGCCGAGCCCAGGCCCGTGCCCAGGCCTAAAAAGAGCATGCGCCCGCCCCGGTAGCTGCCTAGGGCCTGCATCGCGGCGTCGTTGATGAGTTTAACGGGGCAGCCGAAGGCCTCGCGAAAATCAAAGCCTACCCAGCCCGGGCCGAGGTTAAACGGGTTGTGGATGGGCCGCCCGTGAACCAGCGGCCCGGGATAGCCGATGGAAACGCGGCCGTAGCTCCAATCTCGGGCCGCTTTTTTGACCTCGCGGACCATGCGCGCGGCGGTCATGAACGTTCCCGAATCGATTTTACGCGGCTCTTTTTGGCCCGTGGCGAGGATCTTGACGTGGGTTCCGCCCACATCGATGACCAGCACGGCGGAAGGACGCTTTGGCTGTGTTTCGCCCATAATAATTTCGAAGCTCCGTCGTTTTTTAGTTTATCATAAATGATGGAAGCTCAGGCGGCCGCTGCTTTAACCGCAAAGTAGTATAATGCGCGGGTCCGGCAATGGAAACCTACGACTTCGAGAAGCTCTCCCGCGAAATCGTGCTGAGCCGGGCCAAGGAGTCCCAGGACTCCGCCGCTCTGGCCTCGCGCGCGGCCCGCGAAGTCATCGTCATCGCCATCGAAGGGACGCGCTTTAGGCAGGAGCCGCGCACCACGGTTAAGGACGTCTGCCGCGGCGTGATGAGCGGGCTGCTCATTTCCGGCAAGAGGCTCCCCGAGGGCGCGGTCGCCATCCTGCGGCAGGCGGCCGAAATCGCGGACAAGGTCCACGTTGATCCCATGGATTTGATGACCTGGGGAATGGAAGGCATCGCGAGCGTGGCCGTCGCCGCGAGCCGCGAGGAGCGCTCGGCCGTGAGCGGCGCCATCTCGGACGCGTTCATGGGCGCCGGAGAGGTCTTCCGCGCGCTTTGCGACGACGCCGCCGCCAAGAAGCAGAAATCCGGCTAAGGCCGCGTTCTCTTACCATGAAAATCGCCCTCTGCCAAATCGACACGACCATCGGCGACGTCGCGGGCAACGCGCGCCTCATCGCGGAGTGGAGCCTCCGGGCCGAGCGCGCGGGCGCCGATTTAGCCGTTTTTCCGGAGCAGGCTTTGGGGGGATATCCGGCCCTGGACCTCTGGCAGCGTCCCGGCTTCGTGCTGGCCGCGCAGCGCGTCTTGAAAACGCTCGCCCGCAAAAGCGGAAAAATGGGCGTTCTCTTGGGAGCGCCCGTTCCCAACCCCGGCAAAAACGGCAGGCCCGTCATGAACGCCGCCGTCCTGCTTCATAAGGGCAAAATCGCGGCCGCGCGCGCCAAGACCCTCTTGCCCACCTACGACGTCTTCGACGAGACCCGCTATTTCGAGCCGGCCCGCGCGAACCCTCCGGTTTCCTTCATGGGCCGAAAAATCGGGATCAGCGTCTGCGAGGATGCCTGGGCCTTGGCGCCCGGCGAAGGCCGGCCCTATCGCGACGATCCTTTGCGCCGCCAGGTCCGGCTGGGCGCGGAACTCCTCATCAACATCTCCGCCTCGCCCTTCGAACGAGGCAAAAGCCTGGCGCGCCGCAAAATCCTCTCCGATCAAGCGCGCCGCGCCAAAAAGCCCCTGCTCTACTGCAACTTGGTCGGTGGGAACGACGAGCTTATTTTTGACGGCGGCAGCATGGCCCTGGACGCGCGCGGGCGCCTCCTGGCGCAAGGCGGATTCTTCGAGCAGGACATGCTCCTGGTCGATCCTTTTGCGCCATCCGAAAAAAGCGCCGCAGCAGCGCCCGCGGAGGCCGACGGCGGCATCGGTTCAGTGGCCGCGGCGCTTTCTCTGGGCATACAAGACTACGCCGCAAAGTGCGGACTCAAGAAGGCCTTTTTAGGATTGAGCGGCGGCATCGACTCCGCGGTCGTCTGCGCGCTGGCCGTCAGAGCTCTGGGAAAAACCGGCGTGACGGCGGTCGCGATGCCCTCCATGTACTCCTCGGCCCAAAGCTTGGCGGACGCCAAGGACTTGGCCGCGAATCTTGGCATCCGCTTGCTGGAGATTCCCATCCAAGAAATTTTCGGCGCCTATCTAAAAACCGTAAACCAGGCGTTGGGCCACAAGCTCTCCGACTTGGCCGAGCAGAACATCCAGGCCCGCATCCGCGGCGGCCTTTTGATGGCCCTGGCCAACCAGGAAAACGCCCTGCTCCTCGCGACCGGGAACAAGTCCGAACTCTCCGCGGGCTACTGCACGCTCTACGGCGACATGTGCGGAGGCCTGGCGGTTCTGGCCGACGCGACCAAAAAGACGGTCTACGAACTCGCGCGCTGGATGAACAAGGACAAAACGGTCATTCCGCAGAGCTCCATCGACAAGGCGCCCTCGGCCGAGCTCAAATTTGGCCAAAAGGATCAGGACGATTTGCCGCCCTACGATCAGTTGGACGCCATCTTGACCGGCTACATCGAGGATCGGCAGGAGCCGGAGGCCATCGCCCGGAAAGGATTAGGCCGCGATCTAGTCCTCGACGTCTTGGGCCGCATCGACAGGGCCGAGTACAAGCGCCGCCAAGCGCCGCCGGGATTGAAAATTTCCAAGAAAGCCTTCGGCATCGGGCGGCGCATGCCCCTCGCCCGCGGCGATTACCGGAAAACGGCCTAGCGGGCGGGCGCGGCGGGCTGAAGCTCGGAAAGGTCGGCCGCTTCCTTAAATAAGCCGACCAGGCGGGACAAGAGCGCCAAGCGCGCGCGGCGCAGAGCGGGATCCTCCGCCATCACCATCACGTCGTCGAAAAACTTGTCCAACGCGGGCTTGATGCCGACTAGTATCCGCAAGCCCGCCTCGTAGTCGCGCTTGGCGAACTCGCCGCGCACCGAATCCTCGGCCCGCTCCACGGCCGCGCACAAGTCCTTCTCAGCCGGCTCGGACAAGGCCGCCTTGTCCAGCGCGAGATCGCCGTTGGCCCCGGCCTGCTTTAAAATGTTCGACGCGCGCTTGAAAGCCGCGGAGAGCGCGTCAAAGTCCGGGTGGCGGCGGATGGAGGCCAGCGCCGCCAAGCGCAGCAAAGCGCGAGGAACGTCCTCCAAGGCGCCCCGGCGCACCGCGCGAATTTCGTCGACCCGGTAGCCCATCTCCTCGAAAAAGGACTGCGCCCGGCCCCATAGAAATTCGGCGATTTTTCCCGCCGCGGCGCGCTTTGACTTCTCGTCGAGCGCCAGGGGCTGCAGTTCCAGCGCCCAAAGAGCCAGTTCCTCCACGTTGAACGGGAACTGCTTTTCCAGCAGGATGCGCAAAAGGCCCAGGGCGTGGCGGCGCAGGGCGTAAGGATCGGCCTTGCCCGTGGGCTCCAGGCCCAGAGCAAAGCACCCCGCCAGGCTGTCGAGCTTCGCGGCCAGGGAAACCACGGCGCCTTCTTCCGTTGCCGGGATGGGCGCCTTGCCGGAGAGGGGGAAATAGAACTGCTCCAAGCCCAGGGCGACCCGCTCGTCCAGTCCTTCCTTACGCGCGTAGACGCCGCCCATCGCGCCCTGAAGCTCCGGAAATTCCTTGACCACCTCGCAGACCAAGTCCGCGTAGCACAGCCGCGCGATATCCTGCACCGCATTTTCATTGACCGGCCTTTCGCGGCGCAGGAGCCCGCAGAGCTTCTCCGAAAGCTCCCGCACGCGCTCGGCCTTCTGCGCCATGCTGCCCAAATCTTTCTGATAGCCCAAGGACTCGAGGCCGGGAAGCTTGGCGGCCAGCGGCGCGCGCAAATCCCGCTCGAAGAAAAACACCGCGTCCGAAAGGCGCGCGGTAAGCACGCGCTGGTAGCCCTCCCGCACCAGGGCTTGGCCTTCCGAGATGCCGTCGCGCACGCCCACGAAGGCGGCCTTCAAGTTTCCATCCTTGCCGCTGACCGTGAAGAACTTGAGCTGTTTTTTGAGCACCATCGCCAGAAGCGCGGAGGGCAGGCTGAGAAATTCTTCCTTGAAGGCGCCGGAGACCGGGACAGGGTGCTCGGTCATGCAGACGGTCTCATCGATGAGTTCCTCATCCAAGTCGACGCGCGCGCCCAGGTGCCGGGCGGTCTGCTCGAGCTTTTTGAGCAGGCAGTCTTTGCGGTCCGCCAAATCCGCTTGGACCAGGAGCATGCCCAAAGTTCGGGGGTAGGCCGAGGCGTCGCGCAGCGTCGCGGGCTTCTTGCCCTCCGAGGCCAAGGCCCCGATAAGCCGCCCGCTTTTGATGTCCGCGACGCGGAAAGACACCACCTTGCCGCCCAGCAGCGCGGCGACGCGGCGGATGGGCCTGGCAAAGCGCATCCGCGAAGGCTCCCACTCCATCGACTTGGGGAACTCCAGGGACGCGATGAGGCCCGGCAGAACTTGCGCCAGGATGTCCTCGGCTTTGCGGCCGGGCAGGACGATTTTAGCCGCGAGAAACTCTCCCTTCGGCGTCGCGACCGTCTGCAAATCCTCGGGCTTAAGGCCGTGCTTGCCGGCGAACCCCGCAGCCTCCCGCGTCCAGGAGCCGTCGGGATTTCTCCAGCGCGCGACCGGCGGGCCTTGCACGGTTTTAGCCAAAGTTTCAGATTTGTCCGCGAGCCCGCGGACCAGGACGGCCAAGCGGCGCGGCGTTCCGTAGCGCGAGAGGGACTCGAAAGCCAAGCGATTTTCGGCCAGAACGGCCTGGATTTTTTCGGCCAGTTGATCCAATCCCGGGCGCAAGAAGCGCGCGGGCAGGGGCTCGATCCCTATTTCAAGAAGAAAATCCTTACCGGGTCGCAACATCATTTCCTTTAATGCCGCCCATGGCTGCCGCGGCACCTTCCGTTTTAGAAGCGCCTTCTCCCAGATAGGCATTGATGACTTGACGCGCCAAGCCCCGCACCCGCGCGATGTGGCGCGCGCGCTGGGACACGGAAAGCGCTCCGCGCGCATCGAGCATGTTGAAGGCGTGCGAGGCCTTTAAGACGCAGTCGTAGGCCGGCAGGACCAGGCCCAGGCCGACCAAGCGCGCGCATTCCTTTTCCGCATCGTCGAAATGGCGCGACAAAAGATCCGGATCCGAGTGCTCGAAGTAGTAGCGGGAATACTCGCGCTCCTGCCGCAGGTGCAGGTCGCCGTAGGTGTTCTTGCCGCCGTACTCCAAATCGTAGACGTTGTCCTTTTTCTGCAGATACATCGCGATGCGCTCGAGCCCGTAGGTGATCTCAACGCTGACAGGGTGAAGCGGCAGCGAGCCCATCTGCTGGAAATAGGTGAACTGCGTGATTTCCATGGCATCGAGCCAAACTTCCCAGCCCAGGCCCGAGGCGCCCAATGTCGGCGATTCCCAGTCGTCCTCGATCCAGCGCAAATCGTGCTTTTTAGGGTCCAAGCCCAGGGCCTTCAAGGACTTCAAATAGTCATCCATGACGCCGGGCGGCACGGGCTTGAGCAGGACCTGGAACTGGTAGTACTTGCCCAGGCGGTTGGGGTTGTCGCCGTAGCGCCCATCGGCCGGGCGGCGGCAGGGCTCGACGTAAGCCACGGAGGTCGGCTCGGGGCCCAAGGCTCCGAAGAAGGTCGCCGGGTTGAACGTCCCCGCGCCTTTTTCCATGTCGTAGGGCTGGATGATGGAGCAGCCGCGCTTGGACCAGAAGCGCTGGAGTTCCGCGACGATCTCCTGGAAGCTCAGCACGGCAGCGCCTCCGTCCGCCACTCGCGCAGCGCGCCGGGGCAGCGCAGCTTGCGGCCCCCGTAGTCTTCCAGGCGCTCAGCCACCGCGCTGCCCAGCTTGTCCGCTAAATGCGGCGGGTGGGTCAGGCCGCCCAAAACGTCCATCTCCGTTTCGCGCAGCTGGGTTTGGAGCGCCTCGTCCATCGCGAAGCCGTCCGCCGGGCCCTGCCCGGTCAGTTCCAAAAGCCGCAGGCCGTAGACGGGCAGAAGCCAGGGCGATGTTCCCTTTTCCAGGGCTTGAAGAGCGGAAACAATGAGCTCGTACTTGGAAGAGTTAGGCATCCGCTCCGAGGTGGCTTGGTTTAGCATCTCGCAAAAGGAAAACGCGGTAAGCATGCGCTCGTAGTTTGCGCGCACGCCCGGGAAGCTGGAAACGATCTGCCCGCCGATGATCTTGGCCAGATCCGTGCGGTAGCCCATATGGAGCCTGAACTCGGCCCAGACGAAGGGCTCGCACAGGGCCTTCATCTTCCGGCCGGGCTTGTTGACGCCGACGCAGCGCGCGCGCACCTTCCCGAACTCCTCAGTGTAGAGGGAAACGAGCTTGTCCGCCTCGCCCCAATTTTGGCGGGAGAGCACCACGGCCCTGCTGTTGACGATCACGCCCGGCTCCGGGTCGCGGGCGCGGCGGACGAGGCCGTGTCCCCTTGGCGCAGCAGCAGGTCCAGCATGCGATCATAGTGCCAGCGCGGCAGTTCCGTGAAGGCTTTGCGCGCCGCGGGCGCAAGGGGTTCGATGAGGGGCGCGATGGAGGCGGGGGGAAATCCGGAAAAAAGAAAATACTGTTCCTCGAAGGGCAGAAGCTCGTAGAGCCCGATGGCGCGGTCAGGGCTGAGCAACTTGAAGGCCGCGAGCTTGGTCATGGGCTTGAGCTTCGGCCAAAGCCCGGCCAAATCGGAGAGCTCCGCGGCGCCGAGCTCTCGCGCCAGTTCGGGAAAGCGCTTCTCTAAAATGGATGCCTCGATATTGTCGGCGCGGATCTTCTCAGCGGGCATCATTGGATTTTATCAACAAAACGGGCAAACTGCCAATGCTGCTCGGCGAGCGTCCTAGCGCCCTTCTTTAAGCTTATTCAGCTTGGCTTTTTTCCGCCGCATGGCCTTATCGAGCGCGGCCCGCGCCTTCCGCGTGTCGATTCTAATCTTTTTCTTGAGCGCGCGGTCTTTCTTTAGAAGCCGCAGCGCCAGCCGCAGCTTCGCGTTGCCCGGATTGGTTTTTCCCGCCGCGCGCCATTCGCGCTCCGCGCCGCGGTCGTCCCCGTCTTGAAAATCAGCGAAGCCCGCCAGGAAATGCCGCTCGAAGGCGTCCGGCGCGGCGGATCCGGCCTGCCAGAAGCGATCGATAAAGATGGAATCGACGATCTTGATGGGCGTGCTCGCCGAAATCGAGAAGATTCCCGGACTGCCCTCGATGCGCCCGCGCAGGTAGTCGGAGTTTCCCATGAGGCCCAAGTAGTAGAAGCCCCGGCCGAGGTTTTGGAAACGGAAGCGGCCGTGCGCGTCCGGAAACGCGCTTTCGCTCAAAATCCCCTTGCCGCCACGCGCCTCCGAGGTGCTGATCGACAGCAGGAAAAGCCCGACCATCAGCGACCGGGCCGGCCGGCCGTCGACAAAGACGTGTCCCTTGACCTCGCCGCTCTGGAAGTCCTGGACCGGATCGGTCACCACCTTCTCCTCGTAGATGGGCCAGAGATTGTCCACCTTGGAAATCCAGTACCCCGCGTTGGCCTGATCCCCGAAACGGGCGTAGGCTTTCTCGAAGGCCTCGAAGATGCGCTGCGAGCGGGTCACGTCCTCGAAGCCCTGGCGCCGCGGCGTCGCCAAATCGTCAAGGGCTCGCAAATCCTCGTAGCGGGTTTGATCCAGCGAGCCCGCGCGGATAAGAGCCAAAGCGCTCAGGTAATCGGGCGCAACCCGATCCGCATAAGCCAACGAGGCCGCCTTCAAAGCCATGTCCGGGTCCCACCAGTCCAGCCAGCCTTTGCGCAGCGCGTCCAAAGCCCGCGGCGCGAACACGGAACGGTAGCGGTGCAGGCGGAGGTAATCGTAGAGCTTCCACAGGTCGCGCACGTCGACGCTCACGCCGTCCTCGGCAAGAACATGCAGGGCCTCGAAACGGTAGGGCCGCGCGCCCGCGGGGCGAAGCCAGGCGATATTGACCTTTTCCGCTTGGGCTTGGACCGGAATCTGCGCGGCCTGGGCCAAGTCGCGCGGGCCGTAGCCCCAGTCGCTGCGCAGCCGCCAGAGGAAAAACCGCGCCGGCAGCCACCAGAGCAGGAGAATGAGGGCCAAGGCCCAAAACCGGACGGGGCGCGCCTCCTCATGGAGCAGAGCCGCGGCGACCAGCACGAAGGACGCGGCCAGCAGGACGGGCAGAGCCGTCCAGACGAACGAGCCGCAAAACCACCCCAGCATCCTCCAGGCCGCGGCGACGGCGACCCAAGAGTAGGCCAAATATCCAAGGAGTGAAAAGATCAGGCCGAAAATAAATCCGCGCTCGAAGAGGCGCAGACGCGAAAGCGGACCGCCGGCGCCGACGTTTAAAAAAACAGCCGCGCTGAAAAGCGCCAAAAAAAGCGCGGGCCAAAGAGCGGCCGCCGCGCCCAGCGGCGGGGGAAATTCCCCGGCCGCCAGCGTCTTTTGGACGCCGAGCCAGCCCAGTTCCAGGCGGCACAAGACCGCGAGCAAGCCCAGCCCGAGAATAAAGCGAAAGGCTGAGCAATGCCGCTCGCGGTCGCGCAGCAGATGGAAAATGGCGGCCGCCGCGGCCAGCGAGAGCGCGAGATTAAGAAATTCCGGAGGCGTCACTCGTCCTCGCCTTGAAGCTTGGCGACGACGGAGAAGTCCTCCAAGGTCGTCACGTCCCCGGCGACTTTTTGGCCCGCGGAGATTTCCCGCAGCAGCCGGCGCATGATTTTACCCGAGCGCGTCTTGGGCAGGGCGTCGGTGAAGCGGATTTCAGAGGGCCGCGCGATGGACCCAATCGTCTTGGCCACATGGCCGCGCAGTTCCTCTTTAAGCGCGTCGCTGGGCGCGCGGTTTCCGGCCAAGGTCACGAACGCCGCGATGGACTGGCCCGTGATCTCGTCGGGGCGGCCCACCACCGCGGCCTCGGCCACGGCGGGATGGCTCACCAGCGCGGACTCGACCTCCATGGTGGAAAGCCGGTGCCCGGAGACGTTGACCACGTCGTCAATGCGGCCTAAAACCCAGAAATATCCGTCCTTGTCCCTGCGCGCACCGTCACCGGTGAAGTAAATCCCGGGAATCTGGCTGAAGTACTGGCTCTCGTAGCGCTTGGGATCTCCGTAAATCGTGCGCAGCATGGACGGCCAGGGCCGCTTGATGACCAGATAGCCGCCCGAGCCGGCGGGGACGGGGCGTCCGCTCCTGTCGACCACGTCCGCCTCGATGCCCGGCAGGGGCAAAGTGGCCGAGCCGGGTTTCGTGGGCGTGGCGCCCGGCAGGGGGGAAATCAAAATCGCGCCGGTCTCGGTCTGCCACCAAGTATCCACGATGGGGCAGCGCCCGCCGCCGATGACCTTATGGTACCAGCGCCAGGCCTCGGGGTTTATGGGCTCGCCCACGCTGCCCAGAAGCCTCAGAGAGGACAAGTCGTGCTTGGCCGGCCATTCCGAGCCGTGGCGCATGAAGGTGCGAATGGCGGTGGGTGCGGTGTAGAGGACGGTGACCTTGTGCCGCTCGATAAGCGCCCAAAAGCGATCCGGCGCGGGGTAGAGTGGCGCGCCCTCGTACATGAAGACCGTGGCGCCCTCGGCCAGCGGACCGTAGACCACGTAGGAATGCCCGGTCACCCAGCCGATGTCCGCGGTGCACCAGTAAATATCCTCGTCGCGCAGGTCGAAGACCAGGCGCGTCGTGAGCGCGGCCTGGGTCAGGTAGCCGCCCGTGGTGTGCAGAACGCCCTTTGGCTTTCCGGTCGAGCCCGAGGTGTAGAGGATGAAGAGCGGGTGCTCGCTCTCGACCATCTCGGCGGGGCAGCGATCGCTTTCCTCGGCCAGAGCCTCGTGCCACCAGAAATCGCGGCCTTCTTTCCAGGAAACTTGGTTGCCGGCGCGCTTTAAGACCAGCACGGCCGAGACTCCGGGCGCGGACTCAAGGGCTTCGTCGATGGTCTTCTTCAAGGGGATGACCTCGCCCTTGCGGAACACCCCGTCGGCGGTGATGAGCACCTTGGCCTGCGAGTCGTTGACGCGCTCGGACAAAGCCTGCGCGGAAAATCCGGCGAAGACCACGTTGTGCGCGGCGCCCAGGCGGCTCGCGGCCAGCATGGCCACCGCGGCCTCGGGGACCATGGGCATGTAGATGGCCACGCGGTCGCCCTTTTTCACGCCCAGGCTCTTCAAGGCGTTGGCGCAGCGGCAGACCTCCAAGTAGAGCTGCTGGTAGGTGAGCGTGCGCACCTCGCCCGACTCCGACTCCCAGATGATCGCGGCCTTGTTGCGCCGCGGGCCGGACAAGTGCCGGTCGAGGCAGTTGACCGACGCGTTCAAGCGCCCGCCTTCGAACCACTTGGCGAACGGCGGCTTCCACGTCAAAACTTTTTTCCAGGGTTTGGCCCAGGCCAGGGACTTGGCCGCCTCGGCCCAGAATTTTTCGGGGCTGCGCCGCGCCTGGACGGACAAAGATTTCAAGGCCGCCAAGCTCTTGACGCGCGCGCGCCTGGAGAACTCCGGCGCGGGCTTGTAAAATTTTTTCTCCTTGAGCAGGACCTCGATATTTTTTTCAGCCTGATTTTTGTCGTTCATGGGGAAAATTGTAATGCTTTTTTGTATAATAGTCGAGCGCGCAAGGCGCGACGTTTTTCCCGAGCATTGCCTCGGCAATTCCGGAACATTGGAGCGACACCGTGCTGCCGACATACCGACCTCACAAGAAAAAGCGCCGCCGCAAGATTGGATTTTTGGCCCGCATGGCCACTCCGGGGGGCAAAAATGTCCTCCGCCGCCGCCGAAAGAAAGGCCGGCATACCCTCATCGTCGCTTGATGCCGGGTTTTGCGTTCGGGCGGCGCGCCCGGCTGGACGCGCCGCTGGGCTACCGCCGGGTCTTCTCCCAGGGACGGCGCGTTTCCGCGCACCGGCTCCTGCTCTGGCACCGCAAGCGCGATGACGCCGGCGCCTCCGGGGCTCGTCTGGGGCTCTCCGTGGGCGGCAAAATCGGCAACGCCGTGACGCGCAACCGCTTAAAGCGCCTGGTGCGCGAGACCTTCCGCCTACGCCGCGGCCAGCTGGACGTCCGGGAAGACTTTGTCGTCTGCCTGCGGCCGGGCTGTCGGTGGAAGGACCGCGCCGCCGCGGAAAAAGATCTCCTCGATCTGTGGAAGAAGGCCGGCATTTTGTCCTCATGAAAAAAGCCTGCTTGTTTCTCATCGAAGCCTACCAGACCCTCTTTCGCCCCGCGATGAGCCCGCATTGCCGGTTTTTGCCCAGCTGCGCGGACTACGCGCACGAGGCCGTCGAGCGCCACGGCGCCTGCAAAGGCGTCGCCTTAAGCTTCTGGCGTCTCCTTAAATGCCACCCGCTGCACGCGGGCGGCCTTGATCCCGTCCCCGAGACAACCCGCCATGGATAAAAATTTATTCCTCGCTGTCGTCCTGTCGGTCGGCGTTTACGCGCTGTGGTTCGGCGTGATTGAAAAGAAAATCGCGCCGCCGGCCAAGCCCGCCGCCGAGGCCGCGGCTTCGCCAGAGGCCGCCGCGCAAGGCTCGGCCCAACCCGAAGAAGAAGCCCCGTCCGCCGCCGCCCCCGAAGAAGCCTCGGCGCTGGCGACGCCAGCCCAAGCCCGGCGCGGACGCGTCGTCCTGTCCAAGCCCGTCAAGTTCGGCGACGCGCTTATTCGCGTCGCGTCCGCGGGCGCCGGCCTGGTCAGCTACCAATACGAGGACCGCACCGGCCCCATCGAGCTCGCCGAGAACTCGCCGCGTCTGCCGGGATTTCTCTCGACTTGGCCCAATACGGAATTTTACCCCGCGAAGAGCGACCCCTTGTCCTACTCGGCGCGGCTGCCGGACGGCGCCGAAATCACCAAAACCTTCATCCTAGGCACGAAGAAAAACCTGCCCGAGCTCGACATCACGATTTACAACCCCACCGGCCGCGCCGTCGAAAGCGCGCCCTGGACTCTCTCCGTCGGCCCGGGATTAAACACCGTCCAAGATGAGCAGAAAGAAAATCAGAAGGTTTGGCGGGCGTTGGGGCTTTTGGAGCCCAAGCCGGGATTAAACGGTAAGCTCGAGGTCTTCAAGAAGCCGCAGAGTTCGTCGGAGGAATTCCGCTGGGTGGGCGTGGACAACCGCTACTTTCTGGCCGCCGTGATTCCGCCGGCCGGATGCTTTAGCTCCGTCGCCTCCAATCTGCCGCCCGAGGTCACCTTAAACGCCCCGGCCGCGATTCTGGCCCCGCACTCAAGCAAGACCTGGAAGATTCCCTTCTACATCGGGCCCAAGGGCATGATTTGGCTCTCGCACTTCCACTTGGGCCTGGAGCGCTCGATCAGCTTCGGGTTTTTCTCCACGCTGGGCCGCGCCATGATGCGCGCGCTCTATTGGCTCAACCGCTTCACCGGCAACTGGGGCTGGTCCATCATCGTCTTGACCATCCTCATCCAAATGGTCTTGATGCCGCTCTCCTACAAGAGCTACAAGTCCATGACCGCGATGAAGAAGCTTCAGCCCGAGATTACGCGGCTGCAGCAAATCTACGCCAAGGACGCCAAGAAACTCAACGAGCAGACCATGGAGGTCTACAAGAAGCACGGCGTGCACCCGGCCAGCGGGTGTCTCCCCATGCTCGTGCAGTTCCCGATTTTCTTCGCGCTCTACTACGCGCTGCGCGGGGCCTGGGAGCTCCACGGCGCCGGCTGGATTTTCTGGATTACGGACCTCTCCGCGAAGGACCCCTACTACGTCCTGCCCCTGGTCATGGGCGCGGTCATGTTCTTTCAGAACAAGCTCAACCCCATGTCCTCGGACCCCATGCAGGCCAAGATGATGACCTGGATGCCGATTATCTTCACCTTCATGTTCCTGTATTTCCCGTCGGGGCTGGTGCTTTATTATCTGACGTCGAATTTGTGCACGCTGATCACGCAGGCCGCGTTCAAGAAGAGGCTCGAAGCCCGGACGGCTTAAAATCCGCCGCGACCGTGATTTTCACAAGGAGGCAGGCAAGATGCAAGAAATAGAATGCGAAGGCAAAACAGTTTCGGAGGCCGTGGAGACGGCGCTAAAGCAGTTGGGGATGCGGCGCGAGCAGGTCGAAGTCAAGATCATCCAGGAAGCCAAGCCCGGATTCATGGGCTTTGGCGCCAAGCCGGCCCGAGTCAAGGTCGGCGAAAAGAGATGGGGGGACCGCGAAGCGCCCCAGGCGTCTCCGGCGCCGGCCGCGAAACGGACGGAAGCCCGGAGCAATTCCAACGGACGCGGTTCGGCGGGGCATAACGGAGCCAAGCGCGCGCCGCGAGAAAACCGCGAAAGCCGGAGCGCGGCGGAAAAGCCCGCCCGGACTCAGGCAGCCCGGCCGCAGGCGGTAAAGGCGCCAACCGAGCAGGCTCACGCGACGCCGCCCGACGCCGCGGAAAAAGAGCGCATCTCCCAAACCATCACGCAGCTCTTGGCCCTCATGGACTGCGGCCAAACTCAAGTGGAAATCGCCTGGGAAGAAAAGCAGGAGCGTTTGAAGGCCCGCATCACCGGCGCGGACGGCGAGCGGCTTTTAGCCGAGGACGGCCGGACTTTGGACGCGCTGCAGACCGTCGCCAATTTGGTCCTCATCCGCCGCGACTCCGTTGAGCCGCGCACGCCGGTTCAAATCGACGCCTTGGGCTGGCGCGAGAAAAAGGAGCAGGACATCCTCTCGCGCATCGATGCCGCCGTGTCCGAGGTCAAGAGCACGGGCAAGCCCTATCGTTTGGAGCCCATGGACGCGGCCACGCGGCGCGTCATCCACAAGCAGCTCGCCGACCACCCGGACATCGTGACCGGATCGGAAGGCGAGGGCGCCTGGCGCAAAATCGTCATCCGGCCGCGAAAAGGCTAGCGCCGGATCGACGGCAGGCAAAGGCCGTGCCAAGCCCAGGCCGCGCGGGAATTTCTCCGCGACCGGGGGCACACCCAAGTTTTGGGACCGCTGGAATAGGCGCGCACATGGGGCCGCGTCATGACCGCTGACCTGGACGGTTTTAAGCGTTTCGCCTTCGACGCGGAGGCGGCGAGCCCCGGCGCGGGGGAAAAGACGATCTACCGCCGCGGGCGGGGCCCGGCCGTGATCCTGCTTCACGAGCTGCCCGGCATGACGCCCGAGTGCGTCGACTTGGCGCGCAAAATCACGGACGAGGGCTACTGCGTGTACATGCCGCTGATGTTCGGCAAACCCAATCAAAATTACGGTCTGGCCCCGCTTTCGTGGCCGTGCGTGTGGCGCGAGTTTTCCGTGTTGAGCCGCCGCGGCAAGAGCCCCGCTGCCGATTGGCTGCGCGCCCTGGCGCGCCAAGCGCACGCGGAGCAAGGCGGCAAAGGCGTCGCGGCCATCGGCATGTGCTTTACCGGGCGCTTCGCGCTTTCGCTCATGATGGACGCGGCGCTCATCGCGCCGGTGCTCAGCCAGCCGGCGTCCTCCTATTCCCATTCGGCGCCCGGCATCCCGCGCGCGGAGTGGGACAACGCGGTGCGGCGCTCCAAGGACGAGAACATCCCGGTCCTGGGCCTGCGCTTTGCCGGCGACAAGTTTTGCCGCAAGGAGCGCTTTGACTCGCTGCGAGACGGCTTTGGCGAACGCTTTCGGGCCGTCGAAATCGAAGGCGCCGGCCATTCGGTGCTCACCATGGATTTTAAGTCGCTGGACGAGCCCGAGCGCACGCGCGTCTGGTCCGCGCTCATGGGCTTTTTGAACGAGCGCTTGAAGGGATAAAATCAGCGCGGGTCTACTGCTGCTGCCACCAAGGCTTGGCCGGAGGCGGGGCCGTCGGCGAGGAAGGAGGCGCGACAGGGTGGGCGACCGGCGGCGGAGCCCCGGACACGATGGCGAACATCTTCTCGAAGTAGGGCAGCGGCCAGGCGCCCACAATGGGCGCGCCGTTTAACAGGAAGCTCGGTGTGCCGGTAAATCCGAAATTACGAAACTCATTTTGGTCCGCCGAGAGCCGCGCTTGGACCGCCGGACCATTGAGGTCTCGCTCCAAACGGCCCATGTCCAGGTCCAGGCCTTGTGCCGTGGTTCTGAAGAAATCCTCGCTGAACTTGTCCTGATTGGCGAACAAGGAATCATAAAACTGCCACGCCTTGTCCGGCGACTGCAGAGAGACGGCCTCAAAGTATTTTGCCGCCAGCAGCGCCTGCGGATGCATGCTCAGGGCCACGGGCTTGAACACGAAGCGCAGGCTGCTGCCGTATTGGGCACGCAGGGCCTGAACGGTCGGGACGGCCTTTGCGCAGTAGGAGCACTGGAAATCCGAATACTCGACCAAAGTCAGCGGAGCGCTCGGGCTACCCAGAACGTGGGACGAGGCGTCGATGGTCGGATTCAAGGGATGCGCGAGCGCCTCGCGAAACGCGCTGACGGGCGAGGCGTCCGCGGCCGGCTTTGCGAAACTTTGCTCGGCGCTGGGCCTCATCACGGCTTGGCTGCAGCCGGAAAGGAAAACGGCCGCGAGCACGGCGGCGGCCGGACCCAAGCGCGCGAAGGGATTTCTCGTCACGGCGGCATTTTATCATATCGGCTTGGAGGGGATTAAACGGCCCGCGTCATCCCGGCTATAATAATATCCCGTGCGAAACAAGAAGCTGGCTCTGGCCGCGTTCTGCTTAAATCCCATCCTTTGGGCGTCATTCTACGTCATCGGCAAGAGCGCCATCGAGCAAAGCAGCCCGTTGATGTTCTCGACCATGGAACTGCTGGCCTCCGTGCCGGCCGCCTTGATCATTCTTCTCGCGTGCCGGAAATCCATCACGCGCGCGGCCGTGCGCTCCGGCGTCTGCGCGGGAGCAAGCCTCTACGCCGTCATCCTGCTGAGCGCGAGCGCGTTGGCCTTGACCAGCGCGACGGAAACGGCGTTTTTTCCGGCCATAAACGGCATCCTCGCGGCCGCGATCACCTTCGCCGCCAAGCGCGAACGCGTCTTCGCGGCGACGTGGGCGGGCGGCGCCGTCGCCGCGCTGGGCGTGTGCGTCGTTCTGCCGGTCATGCGCGCGCATTTGGCGGGAAATCTCCTGGCCCTGGCGGCCGCCGCCGCCTACGCGGGCTACATTTTCGTCGCGGAAAAAGTGACGCAGGACGCCGAGCAATCGCAATGGGTCATCTTCGCGGTGGAATTGGTCGTCATGGCGGCGCTGGGCCTTGCCGCCACGAGCGCGGCGCGCGGTTGGGACTTCGCGCCCTTTGGCCGCGCCGGCATGATTTGGGCGGTGATTTACGTGGGACTGGCCACGACCGTGGTGCCGACCGCCACGTCCATCCTGTTCCAGCAGTCCGTCAAGCCGGTGACGGTCGCCTTCCTTTATAGTCTTGAGCCCGTGTGGTGCGCCGCGCTGGCCTGGGCGGCGCTGGGCGAGCGTTTGCCGCCGCTGGGATACGCGGGCGGCGCGTGCATCGTGGCGGGCGCCGTGATTCATGCGATCGCGAGGCTTTCGCCTCTGGCAAAACCAGCTTAATCCGATTACACTAGCTCGCATGCTGGGAATCGGCGCCGCCCTTTTCGCATGAAGAAAAAAGATGGCGGCGCACGAATGCGGGAGGGATATATTCCCGTCCCTGGAGGCAACGTTTGGTTCCAGGAGTTTTCCGACGGCCGCGAGACGCGCCAAACGCCGCTGCTCGTCCTGCACGGCGGACCCGGCGCCACGCACGACTACCTCAAGGTCTTGTCGCGGTTGGCGCCGAGGCGGCCCGTCATTTTCTATGAGCAGCTCGGAAGTCTCAAATCTCCAGTAAAAGACAAGGATCAGCGCCTGTGGACTTTGGAGCGGTTCGTGCGCGAGCTCGAATCCCTCGCGGACGGCCTGCGCCTGAAAACTTTCGATTTGCTAGGGCATTCTTGGGGCGGGGCGCTGGCCGTGGAATACGCGCTCAGTCATCCGGAGCGCGTCCGCCGCCTCGTTCTCGCGAGCCCGCTCTTAAGCACGCCGCTATGGAAAGCGCACTCGCAGCGCCTCTTAAATGAAGTGCCTGAAGACGCGCGGCGAATTATCTTGGAGCACGAGCGCGCGGGAACGATCGCCGCGCCAAAATACCAGGACGCCGCGATGGCTTTTTACCGCCGCTTCGTGTGCCGGATGCCGCAATGGCCGGCCGAACTGGGGTTTTCCTTCGAGCATCTCAACTGGGACGTTTATCGGGTGATGTGGGGTCCCAGCGAATTCACCGTCACCGGCTCCCTCGCCAAGTTCGACCGCATGGGCGACTTAAGCGCCTTGACGTCGCCCGTTCTCATCACGGGTGGGCGCTTCGATGAGGCGGGCGCCTGGATTTTGGAACTCGCCGCGAAAGAGCTTCGCGCCGGACGGCTGGAGATTTTCGAGCGCAGCGCCCACGTGGCGCATCTGGAAGAGACCGAACGATACTTGAATGCTACTGATGACTTTCTTAAAGAATAGCTACTTCCATCTTTCAGGCCGACCTACTTATTAATTCTTGCTACTTCGCTTGAGCAGTTGCGCATAACTCCCGAACTTCGCCCCAAGGCGGAATGCGTTTCGAGCTAAGAACCAGCCCTACTGTGTCTCGCACCCAGGAGACGGATCTCCGCTGCCATCGACGAACTGCTTGCCGTTGAAGGTGTAAATGCTCTGGCTCGTAGAGAGCGGTTTCGGACCCGGGTGTTCCAGTTCCTCTTGGGTCGTGGCCCAAACCTCGTTGGTGATGCGGACGTTTGGCGTGTAGTCTTTGGGCGCCTTGTCCGTGAAACGGGAAAATATGTAACTGACCGTTTCCTTGTAGCCTTCGCCGGCTCCGCCGCCGATCTCATCCAGCGGGACCTTCAGAACTGGCGTCAATTTCCGCCCATTGACGAGCAGCAAAACGCCGCATGTTCCACCGGTGTGAGGGTCCGCCCAGCCGTAATAGCGGTAAACAATCCATAGGCAGCGCCGGGAGGGAATAAGGTCCGAAACAACGGCCGCGGTGGAGAGCGCCAGGTCGGAGATGTGGTGGATGCCAAAAAGATGCGGCTGATGCCCACTGTGCGTCGCGGCGTCGACAAAGAGATCGCCATACCAGCCAGGGATATCGCCAAAATCATTCGAGCTGATATTGATGGAGAAAAGCGGCGGAGCGCCGACCTCGTAATCGGCCGGCTTGATTATTGAATCCGCCCAGGCTCGGCTAAAATGAGGAGCGAAAAAAATGATCGTGGCGGCCAGCAGGCGACACTTCAAGTTCATATGAATGGCTCTCAATTGTGAGTTAAACAAACCGTTTTATCCTATAATTTTTCTCCGCCCGAATATCGCGGAATTTGCCGCTTTTCCGTTTTCAGCTTAAAAGCAAGTCCTCAAAACAACGATTTTAGATAGGGTCTGGGATAGGGTCTAGCCAGACCCTATATGCCCTATCTAAACCCTATCTCCAGACCCTATCTGACAGCCTCGGCGAACCAAAAATCCTTCCTTATATATATGCGCCGCAGCCCAAATGGCCTAAGTCGGCCTAGGTCTTTTAACCCCTCTAAATTGGGTCATTTGCATCTGTTGAAAAACCCGTTTTAAGCGCACAATAACGCGAATGAAAATAGACGGCGCTTGGCGTCCCGAACTTCCAAAATTCCTTGGTTCGGGACGTCCAAAATCTACGAACTCTGGAAGTTTTGGACGCAAAGCCCTGGCCGTTGCGCTCTGTCTTTGCCTGACCCCCGCGGGCGCGGCGCCGCTCTGGGCTCAAGAGGCCGCGGAAATTTTGTCCCCGGCGTCGGAACCGGCCCCGGCCGTCGCGCCGGTCCAGCTTCAAAACATCGCGCCCGCCGGAATCGATTTTAGCGGCGCGTCCGCGTTTGAGAACCTTCCGGCTGATGTAATTAAAACCGGAAATTTAAACGTCCCGGCGGCGCGGGCTTTCTGGCGCGATTGGCTTCGCGGTTTGGCTTTCATGTCGGCGCGTCCCATTTTATGATTTTTCGGCCGAATCTAGGCCTAGCCGTCGCTGGACACCCGGGAATGGGTCCACGCTTGCAATTTTTTGTCATGAGCCTGTAAATTTAATACAGTCCTTGTCATGCCATTTCAAGTCGTGCTGGCTAATTTTCCTGACCACATCGGGAGCTCGGGTTCTCTGGCTTCGGGCTGCCTCAGATCGTGGGCCTTGGCCGATCCTGACCTGGCGCAGCGCGTAAGCATCGACTACTGCGATATTCCGACCGGCGAAGACCCCATGCTGGCCGCACGCCGCATGGCCAAGCGCGCCCCCCGCGTAGCGGGCTTAAGCTGCTACGTCTGGAACCTGCGGCAGAGCCTCAAGCTGGCGGTGGCGCTTAAGGAACTGCTGCCGGATATCCGAATCGTTTTGGGTGGTCCCGAAGCCGCCGGCATGGCCCGCGACCTGCTTGAATCGGAGCCCGCAGTCGACTTCGTCGCTCTGAGCGAGGGCGAGGAGACGTTTCGCCGGCTTCTTCTGTTCCTGGCCGCGGAGCGCGGGCAAGTCGACGAGGTTCCGGGCCTGGCGTTCCGGAAAGGAAGCGCCGTCGCCGCCACCCCGGAAGCTCCGCTTATCGATGTGTGCAAGCTCGGCGCGCCCTATGCCGCCGGACATGTGGCGATGCCCAAGTGGGCTCCCAACGCGCTCTTCTTGGAGGCCTCGCGCGGCTGCCCTTTTTCCTGCGCCTACTGCGATTGGGGTCCCAAGCGGATGCGCTACAGGGCCGTTGAAGACGTCGAGGCGGATCTGCGCGCCATGGCCGACAAGACTCCGCTTGTTCACTGCATCGACGCGGATGTCCTGATGAACCGCCGCAAGGCTCTTCCCATCCTGGAGGCTTTCCTGCGCGCGACCGAGGGCCACGCAACGAAGCTCGGCTTCGGAGCCAACCCCATGCACCTTTGGCCTGAGGTCGTGGATTTTTTCTCCAGGCACCAGGACCGCTTCATTGTGGGCTTCGGATTGCAGACCGTCGTTCCGGAGGTGGCCAAGAGCATCCAGCGCCCGCTGGATATCCCCGTGCTGGAGCGCCGCATGCGGCATTTCAAGGAGAAATGCCCCTCCATGCAGTTCACCTTCGATTTAATGTTCGGCTTGCCGGGAGACGACCTGGGCGGCTTCAAGCGCAGCCTGGAGTGGACGCTGGGTTACCGGCCCTCCGTCCTCTTTACCAATCACTGCATTGTCCTGCCCGGCTCCGAGTTGGAGCGTCGGGCCAAGGAGCAGGGTCTGATCTACCAGAAGGAGCCGATGCACCAGATGGTGGAGACTCCCACCATGAGCCGCGAGGATTTCGGCGTTGCCCACCGCCTTGGCGTCCTGGTTCATTTTCTAGGCTACAGCCGCAATCAAGCCATTTACGATGAACTCTATGGGCTTATGGAGCGGCGCGCCGGCGAAGGAGGAACGCGCGTGGAGACGCTGGAGCGCTGGGCGCAGTTTCTCACCGGCTTAGGCCTCAGCTTCGGATTGGATGACGATGATCGGGAAAACTCGGAAGTAGCGGCGCGCGCTTGGCGGCGCCTTAAGAAGGATCCCTTGCTGCTGGCCGCCTTAATGAAGGCCACCCGGGATTTTGCCGCGCAGGAACTCGCCGGCGAAGCCGTCTCGGCCTGACGGCCGCACGGGAATATCCACTTAGGCACGATTCGGCTTTCATGTCGCGCCCCATTTAGGATTTTTCCGCGTGCATAGCCATTGCCCAGCAGATGCTTGTGCGTACCCTCGTCGGTCTGGAACATGGGGCCCAAGCTCAGGCCCTGCGCCTTCCGAATTTCGAAGGCGTCGCGAATCACCGCCGTGACCGGCGCGACGTCGGCCTCGCGGGCCGGGCGCACGACGAACGTCCGCCCGCCGGGAAGCGTGACGACGGCCGGGATGGATGGAATGTTCATGCTCTTCGCGGGTCCATTTTATGATTTTTCTCGCCTCCGGGGCTTTAGGCCTAGGTGCGGATGGGCCCATTGACTCATTACGTCGCGCCGGAGGGCTTTGGTATCATGAATTAAGATAAAAATATGAGAACATCACGCATGCTTAAGCTTTTCATGGCCGGAGGTCTCGCGACCGCGGCCGGAACCACCGCCGCGCGAGCCGCCTCCTTTGAGGCCGACGAGCTGGCGCCGGAGTCCCTGTCGCTCGCCCTGCCCTCCGGGCTGCTCACCAATTTAACCGCGGGCCTGCCGAGCGTCAACCTAAACGCCGCCGCGCTGCCGCTGCTTCCCCAATTGGACGCCCCCGTCCTGACCCCGGAAGCCGCGGCCGAGGAAGCCCCGCGGCCCATGTCCGGGCCCCGGATGATCGCGGAGATTTTCGGCGAGCAGACCATGCGCCAAGCCGCTGACGACCGGCAGCGGCTGGAGAAAAACGGCAAGAAGGTCCTGGCCCTGGCCGGAAAAATCGCCTCGCACTGGGGCGGCATCGGCGTTTCTTTCAGCGCGCCCCGCCCTTCCGCGCCGGAGCCGCGCATCCGGCGGCACAAGGCGCGCTCCTCTTCGAGCGAAGAGGTTCTCGCGGCCCAAGCCGCCCGCTAATCAGCGGACTCCCGGCCCGCCCAAACGGCCCATACGGACCTGGGCCCTTTAACCATCTGGGCGTGGGCCGTTTGCATCTGTCGCGCACGCGCCTTTAACCGCATAATACGCGCGCGAATGAAAACGACCGCGCCCTGGCGCAAGGCCCTGGCCGCCGCGCTCTGCCTGTGCTTGGTCTCTTGGGGCGCCGAGCCCCTTTGGGCGCAGGCCGCGGCGGACGTCTCGGCCGCGGAAGACGCCGACGCCCCGGCCGCGCTGCCCGTCCAGCTTCCTGATTTCGCTCCGGCGGGCCTGCCGAATCTCTCCGCCGGCTCCGCGCTTGAAAATCTCTCCGTCCCGGCCGAGCGGCTTTCACTTCCCGAAGCGCAGCCCCAATCGCCCGAAGCCGCGGCCCAACCCGCTGCCGCGCTGGAGGGGAATGCCTCAGCGCCCGAGGCCACGCGCTCGGCGCCGATTCCCGCCGCCCTTGCGTCCGCACATCGCGCGAAAAGCGCCGCGCCTAAGACGCTCTCGAAAATGCGCTCGGCCCGCACCACAATCCTGCGTCTGGCCCGCTCGCTCAAGGCGCTCGCCTCGCCCGCCGCGCGCAGCCGCGACTCCAGCTCCGATTTAAACGCGCAAACCCGGAACGCGGCCGCGGCTTTCGACGGCAGCACGTCTGTTGCCGGGGCCGCGGTCGAGGCCGGAGGCCGTCCCGAACTTCCAGAATCAGTTGGTTCGGGACGTCCAAAACCTACGGACTCTGGAAGTTTTGGACGAGCAGTCCCGGGCGCCCTATCGGGAAGGATGTTCGCGCCCGGGGCCATGCGGCTCTCGGGCGCGGAGCTGACCGTGGCCGAGCACGAGAAAGTCATCAACCCCGTCATCGCCGAGGCCTTCGCCCAGGGCCGCGCCAAGCTCGTCGAGCCCGACACCGAGGACTACGAGCTCCTGGACCCCGAGGGCGACTACGCCAAGCAGGACACGAAGATTTACCTCATCAAGATGGACAAGCGCGACTTCGTGCGCCGCGCCAAGCGCCTGGCCCGCGCCGCGGGCATCGCGGCGCCCCTGGACATCGTCGTCCACCCCGGCCCCGATCGCAACCAGGTCTACTACTTCGCCCTGCGCCGGCGCCTCTTGGAGCGCATGGACGACGAGGGCCGCGGGCTCATCGCCAAGCACGAGATTTACCACCTGCAGAACCCGGAAAAGACCGAGACGGACGTCCAGGAGGCGGCGCCCCTGCCCGAGTTCCGGATGGGCGCGCTCGCCCGCGTCAAGGACGCCTTCGTCTCGATGTGGACCTTCACCTGCGGCATCCGGCGCATGATGCGCGGCGACGCCGAGCTCAAGCCCTTCACCCAGAAATACCGCAAGGCCATCCTGGCCGCGCGCGCCTTCCTCATCGCGGACGCGGCGCTCTACCTGGGCCTGGGCTACCTGACCGGGCGCCTGGTCGACTTCGCCGGCGCCGCGCACCTCCACCGGCTGCTCTTCCCGTTCTTGTCCCTGATGGCGCTGACCTTTTTGGCCGACCTCCTCTACTTCGGCGTGGAGCTCACCCACACGCTCATCACCCAGCGCACCTGCGT
>Ga0307372_10000798_pt1 | contig 55133 bp, 54 predicted proteins | sample OX1MG_FD_202533 | JGI IMG/M metagenome (GOLD analysis project Ga0307372, IMG submission 202533) | Soil microbial communities from Risofladan, Vaasa, Finland - OX-1 | ecosystem: Environmental > Terrestrial > Soil > Coastal area > Acid sulfate soil | place: Finland: Risofladan, Vaasa | collected...
GGACGCTGCGGAATGTCCGGCGGCAGCCCGGAGTAGTGCGTCAGCAGCTCCCGGATGGTGATCTGCTCCTTGCCGTTCTGCGCAAACGCCGGCAGGTACTTCGCCACCGGATCGTTCAGCCGAAACCGCCCCTGCTCCAGCAGTTGCATGATCGCGGGCGCGGTCGCGATCACCTTGGTCAGCGAGGCGCAGTCGAAGATCGTGTCCAGCGTCATCTTCGCCCGCCGCGGCCGCACCGCCCGCTCGCCAAACGCCTTGCGGTACACCACCCGCCCGCCGTGCCCGATCACCACCACCGCCCCCGGCATCTCCCCCGCCGCGATCGAGCGCTGCACGATGGCATCAATCCGCGACCACGGCAGCTTCGGTGGCGGCGCGGCCAGCGCCGCCACCGCCAGCGCGAGCACCAGCAGGACCATCGAAAACAAGCGGCGGCAAGGGGGCAGCGTCAAGGTCGGCAAGGTCGGGCGCCTGGGGGTTTCGAGCAGAGTGGCTTGCTTCTGTGTTATAGACGGAAGTGCCGCAAGGTGTCAAACCCCTGAACCCCAAACGCCAACCCGCCGCCGCCCTCGACGCCCTGCCCAGCGAAGCCGTCAACCCCCGCACCCACGGGCTGGACCAAATGTCCACCCGCGCCCTGCTCCGCACCCTGCAGCGCGAGGATGCCACCGTCGCCGCCGCCGTGCGCCGCGCCCTGCCCCAAATCGCCGCCGTCCTCGACGCCCTCCTGCCCCGCTTCCTCGCCGGCGGCCGCCTCGTCTACGTCGGCGCCGGCACCAGCGGCCGCCTGGGCGTGCTCGACGCCGCCGAGTGCCCGCCCACCTTCGGCATCTCCCCCTCCCGCGTCCGCGCCGTTATCGCCGGCGGCGCCCGCGCCCTCACCCGCTCCGTCGAAGGCGCCGAGGACCACCCCGCCGCCGCCCGCCACGACCTCGCCCGCCTCCGCCTCCGCCCCCACGACTCCGTCGTCGGCCTCGCCGCCAGCGGCCGCACCCCCTACACCCTCGCCGCCCTCGCCTTCGCCCGCCGCCAGGGCTGCCTCACCGTCGCCCTCGCCAACGTCCCCCACTCCCCCCTCGCCGCCGCCGCCGATCTCGCCATCGAACCCCTCACCGGCCCCGAGGCCCTCGCCGGTTCCACCCGCCTCAAGGCCGGCACCGCCCAGAAAATGGTGCTCAACCTCCTCTCCACCGCCCTCATGGCCCGCTCGGGCCGCGTCGTGGACAACCTCATGGTCGGCGTCCAGCCCACCAACGCCAAGCTCCGCCAGCGCGCCCGCCGCATCAAAGCCCTCCTGCGCGCGCGCCAGGCCGGCTCCCCGGCGTCCCTCAAGGCGCCACGCCATCTGGCGGCCAAGCCCACCCTCGCCGGCCCCAGCACGCCGCCCCGCGCCGCACCCGCGCCGCGGCCCGCCCCCACCACCGCGCAGCGCCGGCTTGGGGCAACGGGCCCCCGAGCCGGCGCGAGCACAAGCGGGTCGCGCGGCGCAGCCGCGCAGGGGCCCGCGCCCATAAACGCGCAGCGCCGGCTTGGGGCAATGGGCCCCCAAGCCGGCGCGAGCACAAGCGGGTCGCGCGGCGCAGCCGCGCAGGGGCCCGCGCCCATAAACGCGCAGCGCCGGCTTGGGGCAACGGGCCCCCGAGCCGGCGCGAGCACAAGCGGGTCGCGCGGCGCAGCCGCGCAGGGGCCCGCGCCCATAAACGCGCAGCGCCGGCTTGGGGCAACGGGCCCCCAAGCCGGCGCGAGCACAAGCGGGTCGCGTGGCGCAGCCGCGCAGGGGCCCGCGCCCATTAAAGACGCCGCGCCCACCAAATGACCGACGTCTTCTTCGCCGATCGCCTCCTCACCCCGCTCGCCGCCATCCCGGCCGCCGTCCTGGCCGTAGAAGACGGCCGCATCCTCGCCGCCGCTCCCCGCGCCGACTTCACCCCTCCCGCCCACGCCCGCCTCCACCGCCTCGGCGGCGTCTTCCTCGCCCCCGGCCTGCTCGATCTCCACGTCCACGGCGGCGCCGGCTTCGACTTCATGGCCGCCGACGCCAGCGCCCTCGCCGCCATCCGCCGCCACCTCGCCCGCCACGGCGTCACCAGCTTCCTCGCCACCACCGTCTCCGCCCCCTGGGACGCCACCTGCGCCGCCGTCGAGCGCCTCGCCGCCCTCGGCTGCGACCTCCACCTCGAGGGCCCTTTCCTCAGCCCCCTCCGCCCCGGCGTCCATCCCCTCCACGACCTCCTCCTCCCCACCCTCGAGCGCCTCGACCAGCTCCGCCAGCGCGCCCCCGACCGCCTCCGCCTCATCACCCTCGCCCCCGAGCTCGACGGCGCCCTCGCCTTCCTCGCCGCCGCCCGCCAGCGCGGCATCGAGGTCAGCCTCGGCCATAGCGACGCCGACCTCGCCCAGGCCCGCGCCGCCGTCCGCGCCGGCGCCCGCCACGTCACCCATGCCTTCAACGCCATGCGCCCCCTCCACCACCGCGACCCCGGCCTGCTCGGCGAGGCACTCGCCAACCCCCAGCTCTCCGCCGAGATCATCGCCGACGGCATCCATGTGGACCCGCTCCTGGTGGACCTGTTCCTCCGCTTGAAAGGTCCTCAGCATGCCGTGCTGGTCAGCGACGGCATCAGCGCCACCGGCTGCGGCGACGGCCGCTTCCAACTCGGCCCCATCGCGGTCGAGGTCGCCCAGGGCCGCTGCCTCGCCGATGGCCGCCTCGCCGGCAGCGTCCTCACCCTCGACCAGGCCGTGCGCAACGTCATGGCCTTCGCCGGCTGGGATCTCGCCCCCGCCCTCCGCCTCGCCTCCCTCAACCCCGCCGCCCTCCTGGGATGGACCCACAAGGGCCGCCTCGCTCCCGGCGCCGACGCCGATTTCCTGGTGCTCTCCCCCAGCGGCGCCGTCCTCGAAACCTACATCGCCGGACAAAAGGTAGACTGAGCATCATGGACAAGCTGGTGATTCGCGGCGGACAACCCCTGCAGGGCACCATCCGCATCAGTGGCGCCAAAAACGCCGCCCTGCCCACCATGGCCGCCTGCCTGCTCACCGCCGAAGAGGTCACCCTCAAAAATATCCCCGACGTGCGCGACATCCAAACCACCCGCCGCCTGCTCGAGGCCATGGGCGTCGAGACCGAAGGCAGCGGCGGCCACCACCGCATCAGCCTCCGCGCCCGTACCCTCACCCATCCCCAAGCCGACTACGAGCTGGTCAAGACCATGCGCGCCTCCACCCTCGTGCTCGGTCCCCTGCTCGCCCGCACCGGCGCCGCCCGCGTCTCCCTCCCCGGCGGCTGCGCCATCGGCGCCCGCCCCATTGACCTCCATCTCAAGGGCCTGGAGCGCCTCGGCGCCAACCTCCGCCAGGAACACGGCTACGTCGTCGCCGAGGCCCGCCGCCTGCAGGGCAATTCCTACACCTTCGACCGCATCACCGTCACCGGCACCGAAGACGTCTTGATGGCCGCCGTGCTCGCCCGCGGCGAAACCGTCCTGCACAACTGCGCCCAAGAACCTGAAGTTGTGGACCTCGCCCAACTGCTGGTCAAAATGGGCGCCCGCATCGAGGGCGCCGGCTCCCCCACCCTCCGCATCCAGGGCGTGGACCAGCTCGGCGGCGCCTCCCACACCATCATCGCCGACCGCATCGAGGCCGGCACTTTCCTCATCGCCGCCCTCATCACCGGCGGCGCGCTCGAGTTGACCCATTGCCAACCCGAGCACCTCACCGCCCTCATCGAACGCCTGGGCGAGGTCGGCGCCCGCATCACCTCCGCCCCCACCTCCCTCCACGTCGCCGGCGCCCGCCCCCTCCGCGCCGTGGACGTCTCCACCGCCGAATATCCCGGCTTCGCCACCGACCTCCAGGCCCAGTACCTCGCCCTCATGACCCAGGCCGAAGGCGCCGCCGTCGTCACCGAAACCATCTTCGAAAACCGCTTCATGCACGCCCTCGAACTCAACCGCATGGGCGCCAGCATTCGCATCGAAGGCAGCCGCGCCATCGTGCGCGGCCCCTGCCCCCTCGCCGGCGCCGCCGTCCAGGCCAGCGACCTCCGCGCCAGCGCTTCCCTCGTCCTCGCCGCCCTCGCCGCCGACGGCGAAACCATCATTGACCGCATCTATCACCTCGACCGCGGCTACGAACGCCTGGAAGACAAGCTGCGCGGCGTCGGCGCCGCCGTCCGCCGCCTCGGCCGCCTCATCCCCCTCGCCCCCCAGTCCGCCTCTGCCCGCTAACGGACATCCCCCCGCCCGCTGCTCCGCATCCAAAACCTCACCTTGATCGCGCGCCAAAGCAAGTACAATGAAGCCATGCTCCCCCGCTTGCTGCGAGCCTGGCTGCCCGTCGCCGCCATGTGCGTGGTCATTTTCCTGTTCTCCCAGGACGCCGACTCCGCCCGCCACAGCAACGAGGTCCTCGGCTGGATCCTCACCCTCGTCGGCCTCAACACCCCCCATTACCACCACCTGCTCAACTACCCCTTCCGCAAATTCGCCCACGTCGTCGTCTACTCCCTGCTCGGCGCCCTCTCCTATCGCGGCTTTGCCCTCGGCCGGCCCACCTTCAGCCCGGCGGCGGCGCTCCGCACCCTCCTCTTTACCGCCCTTTACGCCGCCAGCGATGAGTTCCACCAAGGCTTCACCCAGAACCGCGGCGCCTCCGTCCACGATGTCGTCCTCGACACCTGCGCCGCCGCCCTCGCCTTGTTCCTCATCTGGCTCTTCCTCCGCATCACCCGCTCCCGCCGTCCCATGGTGGCTGCCGTTTCCTCCTCCGACTAGCTGCCTCCCTCCCTCCCCCGCCATGTTAAAATGGCGCCATTGATGTCTATGCGGCCGAAGTCCCTCCCCAGCCTGGCCCGGACCCTGGCGCCCGCCCTCGTGCTTGCCCCCCTGCTCGCCCTGGGCAGCGCCGGCTGCCTGGTGCAGCACCACGTCAACACCAACCCTTTGGCCCAGGTGAAGTCCGACCAGCCCGACAAGACCTTGTTCGACATCGCCATGGCCGATCTCGACAAGAACAAGTACACCGTCGCCCGCCTCAACCTCGAAACCCTGCTCAACACCTACCCCGACAGCGAGTACCTCGCCCGCGCCAAAATGGCCATCGCCGACTCCTGGTTCCGCGAGGGCGGCATCGAGGGCATGGCCCAGGCCGAGGCCCAGTACAAGGACTTCATCACCTTCTTCCCCGCCATGAAGGAGGCCTCCGAGGCCCAGCTCAAGGTCGCCGAGATCCACTACCGCCAACTGCAAAAGCCCGACCGCGATCCCACCCAGGCCATCAGCGCCCAGGCCGAGCTGCGCACCTTCCTGATCAATTACCCCGACAGCCCCCTCCGTCCCCAGGCCCTGCAAATGCTGCGCGACACCCAGGAGGTGCTCGCCGAGGGCCAGTACCGCATTGCCCAGTTCTACCTCGAGCGCGCCCGCGTCGGCGTCTACAACGACTACCGCGCCGCCCAAAGCCGCCTGGAAGAGACCCTCTCCCGCTACCCGCTCTATAGCCGCGGCGACATCGCCCTCGATGAGCTTGCCAATTCGTTCGTCACCACCTCCCAGCTCTACTCCGGCGCCGCCCACATCGAGGTCAACCCCCAGACCAAGGACCTCTACGCCGCCAACGCCAACACCGACCGCGTCAAGGCCATCGCCGACTTCTCCCGCCTCATCGAGCGCTACCCGCTCAGCCCCATGGCCAACAACGCCAGGTCCGAGCTGACCGCGCTGCACGCCCCCATCCCCACCCCCTCGCCCGCCCAGATCGCCTTCAACCGCAAGGAGATCGCCGGACGCACGCAAGCGCCCCACTCCTCTGGCATGTCCGGCGTCCTGGGCCTCGCCACCGCCATGTGGTCGGGCAAGCCCACCAACGAGATCGCCCGCGCCGACAAGGTCGGCACCCCCCTGCTCGCCGAGCCCCAACTCGCCGCCGAGGCGCCCCCGCCCGGCCTCGACACCCTGCTCAAACAGTCCATGATCGCCACCGGCGCCCTCAAGCCCAACCAAGCCGCCAACGTCAACCTGGGCGCCATCCTCACCGGCACCGGCTCCTCCAACTCCGACTCCGCCTTCGCCGCGGCGGCGCCGCCCGCCCCCACCGCTCCCACCCCCGCCACGCCCGCTCCCGCCACCGCCCCCGCCACCCCGCTCGCCTTCCAAAACGTCACCACCCAAGCGCGCGGCGCCGATACCCCGGAATCCAACACCCCCCAGGCCATGTCCGGCAGCAATGCCAACGATCCCAACGCCCGCCCCACCATCGTCGCCCCCGCCGCCAATGTGCTGCTGACCCCCAACGATCTCGATATCGAGAATCGCGACCAAATGCTCGCCGCCGAGATCCATCGCGACGTCCCCGCTCCCCTCGCCGATTTGCAAAGGGCCGCCAAACAGCAGGCCGCCGCCCAAGCCAAGCTCATCGCCCTGATCCGCAAGGAGCAGGCCAAGCAGGCCGCCAAGAAGAAATCTCCCGGCTCGCCCCCGCCCGCCCCGCCCAAGGCCGCCCCCGCCCCCGCCGCCGCCGCCAAGTCCAAGTCCTGGTTCCACATCTGGGACTAACCCCCGCGCCATGACCCTGCCGGACTACCGCATCGGCTCGGGTTGGGATTCCCACCAGTTTGTCCCCGGCCGCCCCCTCTGGCTCGGCGGCCTCCAACTCGACCACCACGCCGGCCTCGCCGGCCACAGCGACGGCGACGTCCTCCTCCACGCCGTCTGCGATGCCCTCCTCGGCGCCCTCGGCCAAGGCGATATCGGCACCCACTTCGCCTCCTCCGATCCGCAGTGGCTCAACGCTCCCAGCGAACGCTTCCTCCGCCACGCCGTCCAACTCACCCACCACGCCGGCTGGGAAATCCATAACCTCGACGCCAACCTCATCCTCGACCAGCCCCGCATCCAGCCCCTGCGCGAACAACTCCGCGAAAACATCGCCAGCTTGCTCGGCATCCCCTCCGACCGCGTCTCCGTCAAGGCCAAGACCCCCGAAGGCCTCGCCCTCCCCTCCACCGCCATCGCCCAGGTCGTCGTCCTCCTGCGCCGCGGCTGACCTTCGCCCAGCAAACCCCCAGCAAACCAAGGAGCCACTTTGCACATCTCATCCATGCTCACCGCTGTGGACCTGCACGCTTGCGGCGAACCCGGACGCGTCATCATCGGCGGCGTGCTCGATGTCCCCGGTGCCTCCATGTACGCCAAAATGGTCCACCTCCGCGACCACGCCGATCAACTCCGCCTGCGCATGCTGCGCGAGCCCCGCGGCTATCCCGCCGCCAATTGCAACCTCATCCTCCCCCCCACCCTTCCCGGCGCCCACGCCGGCTTCGTCATCATGGAGCAGGTCGAGTACCCGCCCATGTCCGGCAGCAACACCCTCTGCGTCGCCACCGCCCTCGCCGAAACCGGCATGGTGCCCACCGTCGAGGGCCCCAATTTGCTCAAGCTCGAATCTCCGGCCGGATTGATCGAGGTCGAGGTCGAGATGGCCGCCGGCAAGGCCCGCCGCGTCACCTTCCAAAATGTCCCCGCCTTCGCCGTCCATCTCGATCTCCCCGTCGAGGTCCCCAACCTCGGCACGGTGACGGTGGACATCGCCTGGGGCGGCATGTTCTACGTCATTGCCGACGCCGCCCCGCTCGGCCTCCGCCTCACCCCCGACGAGGCCCGCGACCTCGTCCGCGTCGGCGAGATGATCAAGGCCGCCACCCGCCAGCAATACCCCGTCGTCCACCCCGACAACCCCGACATCACCGGCCCCACCATCGCCCAGCTCTCCGCCCCCCCCACCCTCCCCGGCGCCCACCGCCGCAACACCGTCATCGTCTCCACCGGCCAGCTCGATTGGGACCGCCCCGCCTCCTGGACCGGCACCCTCGACCGCTCCCCCTGCGGCACCGGCACCTGCGCCAAGATGGCCACCCTCTTCGCCCGCAACCAGCTCGGCCTGAACCAGGACTTCGTCCACGAAGGCATCCTCGGCACCACTTTCACCGGCCGCCTCCTGCGCCAAACCCAAGTCGGCCCCTACCCCGCCGTCATCCCCACCATCTCCGGCCAAGCCTGGATCACCGGCTTCGCCCAATACGTCCTCGACCCCTCCGACCCCTTCCCCGCCGGCTTCACCCTCGCCGACCTCTGGGGCAACAACCCCCCAGGCGTATCCTAGGGTTGCGAGAGCAGTATGGGAATCACCTTCATCCCAGGCGTGGTCACCGGCCCCACCGGCGAACAGGCCACGCTCGATTTCCTCGTGGACAGCGGCGCCACCTACACCCTGCTCCCGCACTCCACCTGGAATCAGATTGGTCTCGCCCCGCGCCGCTCCGTTCGCCTCCGCCTGGCCGACGGAACGCTGATGGAACGCAATGTCGCCGAGTGCAAGATTCAACTCCCCCAGGGCGACGGCCACACCCCGGTGATCCTCGGCGAAGTCGGCGATCAGGCCCTGCTCGGCGTGGTCACCCTCGAAGAACTCGGCCTGGTGCTCAACCCCTTCACCCGCACCCTCCAGCCCATGCAAATGCTCCTCGCCTAGCCGTGCAAATCCCGATCGAAATCAGCGACCAGGAAGAGCTTCGAGCTGCTGCCTCCCGAGCGGACCGATGCCGCCGTACGCCCGGACTGAGAGGGCTGTGCTGGCGGTCCGCAACACCCGGCTCTGGGTCCGAACCTGCTATCGCGGCAGGTTCACCAAGCTGGTGCACAAGGGGGATTGGAAAGATCGCGTGAAAGGGGCCCTGCATGGAATCAGGGCCAGTAGTGGTGGAGGCGGTGGGAGTTGAACCCACGTCCGAAAGTGCTGCCGATGAGGAGAACTACGAGCGTAGTCCGTTCCGGTGAATCTCGCGCCAACCGGTCAGAGCGGACAAGAGCCGATCAGCGCCAGCCCCTGCCTCGTGAGAGGCTCTCGCCCTCTGCGCCGGAGCATGCGCCGAGAGCCAGCCTGCAAGAATGACGCCCAAGCCAGGCCTACAGGCGAACCTGGTTGAACGACGCAACTAGTTAAGCTGCGTATGCCAGTTGATTAGAATTGGCACTTGTTGGTTTCCATGCGATCGCGGGGGCATGGAGCCCGGCACGCCTCCCCATCTCATCCACTTCCGTCGAATCCGGGACGCCCCCAATTCGATGAAGCATTCTGATTATAGCAAATCCGCTGCGATCGGTGCCCGCGGCGGCGCGCTATGATGGGCTCAGTTCCTGTGCTGCTCTCCGAAACAGAATTGCGCGCGGCGCTGGAGCCGCTGCTCGACCGTCTGCTCACCGAGCGGCTGCGCCTGTTCCAGCTCCAGCTCGAACCCCGGCTGCAGTCGCTCATCGCCGCCGCCCTCCAGCCCCGCGCCCTCGCCAGCGCCCAGGAAGACCTGCTGCGCCTGCTGCGGTCCCCCGACCCCAACCACTGCTTCGCCCTGCTGTTCCAGCAGGCGCGCGAGCTCGTCGGCCCCGCCCGCGCCCTGATCGTCGTCCACCGCAACCAAGCGGCGGTATGGCAGCGTGAGGGCGTCGAACTGCCCGAGCGCTTTCCCCTCGCCAGCCAGGACCTGGTGCTGCGCGCCGGCCAGCGGCTCCCCATCCGCGTGCGCGGCCGCCTGGTCGGCCTGCTGCATTGGCCCGGCGCCGCGCTCGAGGCCGCCGCCCAGGCGCGGCTCGACCTGCTGCTGCAGCTCGCCGGGCTGGTGCTGCTCGGCCAAGCCCTGCCACGGGACCAGGCCGCCGGCGCCCCGGCCGCAACCACGTTGGTGGCCGCGCCCGAGCCGCCCTCTTCCGCGCCAACCGCGGCGCCCACGCCCCGCACGCCACGCTCGGACGAAGAGGCGCGGGCGCAGCGCTTCGCCGCCCTCCTGATTGAGGATCTGGCCCTTTATTTGCGCCGCGAGCGCCCCCAGGATCTTGCCCAGGGACGCGCCTGCGGCGACTGGCGCCACCGCTTCCAGCCCGAGTTGGAACGCTGCCAGCGCGCCTTCCTCGACCGCTACCCTCCCGGCGGCGGCATCGAGGCTTCCCTGCTGGAGGAGGCGCTGCCACGGCTGTTGGCCTCCTAAAGTCCCGCGCTCCTGCCACCCTCGCCCTGGCCCTGGCTCTTGCCGGATCGGGGGCCGCCCAGTTTGGGGCGCGCTTCCCCGCCGCCGCCGCCCGCCTGTATTTGAGCGCCGCACACCCGAGCCCCCGCGGCCTCGCCCCTCCCCCCCGCCCCCCCTCGCCCGCCGCCGCCCGCAGCGCCGAACGCCAATTGCGCCGACTGAGCGCCTCCACCAGCCCCGCCCGGCAGCGCCCCCGCGCCCTCGCCGACCTGGTGCTGGGCCTCGGCGAAGGCCAGCACGGCGATCTCGCCGCCGCCCAACGCGACCTCTCCCAGGCCGCCGCTTGGCCGCCCGTGCGCGACGCCGCCACCGCCTCCCTCGTCGCCCTGCTGGCCCACGCCCACGACGATGCCGGCGTGCTCGCCGCCGCCGACCGCTTCCCGCTGCCCCCCAACGATCCCTTCTATCCCCAGATCGCCTGGCCCGCCGCCCAAGCCGCCGCCCGCCTGCAGCAGTGGCCCACCGCCCTCCGCTGGTCTCTTCACTTGCCCCGGCAGCCCGCCCTGCTCTGGATCGAGGCGCAAGCCCAGTCGGCCTCCGGCCAAGCCCGCGCCGCCGCCGTGCTGCACCGCGAGTTGATCTACCGCTTCCCCGCCTCGCCCGAGGCCCGCCAAGCCCTCCCGCTCTGGCAGCGCGACCTGGCCCAGTGGCCAGACTTGGCACCCGCGTGGGAGGGCCTCGCCACCCAAGCCCGCGCTTGGGCCTGGGCCGGCTATGAGCGCCGCGCCGCCCAGGACTGGGCCGCGGCTGCCCGACGCGCGCCGCGGGCCCACCAAGCCCCTCTGGAGGCCTCTGAGGCCCGCTCCTGGCTCGCTGCCGGCCAAGTGGATACCGCCCAATCCCTGGTCCGTGCCTTATTGGCGGGACCGGAACGGCCCCAAGCCCTGGAGTTGCAGGTCGAGATCGCCCGCCGGCGCCAAGCCGATTCCGATCTGGCAGCGCCCTTGCACACCCTGGCCGCCGAATTCCCCACCAGCCCCTGGTATGCCCGCGCCCTCCACGAAGCCGCCGACCAAGCCCTGATCGAGACCGACGCCCCAGCGGTGCAAGCCCGCTTCGATCGCCTGCGCCAAGCCTTCCCCCACTCCGCCTATGCCCCCAACGCCACCTGGCAGGCCGCTTGGGTGGCCTACCGCCTGCGCCAACCCAGCGCCCCACTCCGCCTCGAGCATTACCTCACCCAATTTCCCCTGGGCCCTCAAGCGGTGAATGCGCTCTTCTGGCGCGGCGAGTGGGCCCGCACCCACCACCAGCCACGCCTCGCCCAAGCCTGTTTCCGCACCGCCGCCCATCGCTTCCCCGGCACCTACTTTGGCCAGCAAGCGCAAGCGCGCGTCTCCTCCCAGATCAAGCCGGCCCCCCTGCCCGCTTGGCTCCGTGCCTTCCAAGCCGACCCGCCCACCCCCCGCGCCTCCCCCATCCCGATGGCGTTCCGCGGCGACCTCGCCCGCGCCGCTTGGCTGCGCCAAGCCGGACTCGCCCAGCCGGCCGCCACCATTCTCCGCAGCCTGCTGCTCCGCCTGCCCCCAGGCGCCGCCGCGCTCGCTCTCGCCCGCCAGCTCGCCACCCTCGACAGCTCCCGCAGCGCCTGGCACCAGGGCCTCGAAGCCATGCTGCGCGCCCTCCCCGGCTACTTGGAGCTCCATCCCTGGCAGCTCACCGGCCGCGACTGGACGCTCCTGTTCCCTCTCGCCTATGCCCCCGATCTCCGCCTGGTCTCCCGCCACTTCGGGCTCGACCGGAATCTGCTGCTGGGGCTGATCCGCCAAGAGTCCGGCTTCAACCCCGGCTCGATCTCCAGTGCCCGCGCCCACGGCCTTATGCAGCTCGAATTGGCCACCGCCCGCGGCGCGCTCTTCCACCTGCCACCCGCTTGGCAGGCCTTGGCCGGCCCACCCCCGCTCGCCTTCCCCACCCTGCTCAACCCCGCCGTCAATCTCGCCCTCGGCGCCGCCGAACTGCGCCGCCTGCTCGACGAGTTCCACCAGCCCGTCGCCGCCCTCGCCGCCTACAACGCCGGCGAAGAGCGCGTGCGCCAATGGCAGCTCGCCTTTCCCCGCCTCAGCCCCAACGAATTTATCGAGTCCATCCCCTTCAGCCAGACCCGCGCCTACGTCCAGGGCGTGCTGCGCAACCGCGCCCACTACCGCCAGATCTACGGCGAATGACCGGGCTTGCAACTTGGGGGCACTCGTGCTGAACTGGAGGCACGCAAGGAAGGAGGTGGTCCAGTGGAAAAATCTGGCAGTAGATGTTGCAACAATTGGACTTGCGAGGTGGCTGAGGCTTAGGCGTTCGCGCCCGGCCTCGGAGGCGTCGCGGACGCCTCAGCCAATCCCAACAGTTCACCGTCCCGTGTCGGCCCGCGCCGGCACGAGCCCAATCCAACGGTCCCGGCTTCGGCCGGGACCGTTTTGTTTGGAAATTTTTTCCTGCGGCCGAAACTTTCCCTCCTCCTGCGGGTTTCGCCCCTCAACCCGTAAGCGCACCAAGGGGCCTGGGGGCGAAATCCTCCAGGCCCTTTTCCCCGAGGCCGTGGTCGTGCTAAATTTGGGTTCTCCCCTGCGGGAGTAACTCAGTGGTAGAGTGCGACCTTGCCAAGGTCGAAGTCGCGGGTTCGAATCCCGTCTCCCGCTCCAGATTTCCTGCGTCCAATTGACGTATTCGTCAGCCCGGGCCCGCCTCCCGCCGCCCCGGGGCCGGCTGCGCCCCGCCCCACTCTGCCCGCGGCAAGCTTTGACCTCTGGGTCCGTGATGTGATACATGTATCGTACGGATGATGCACGGCGGGATTCTGCGACACTCCATCCAAAAAATGTGGACACGGCGGGTTTCCGCCGTCCTGGTGCTGTGTTTCCTCGCCCTGCACTGCATTTCGCCCACCGCCAACCTGCAGTCGCGCTTGAATCGCTGGGACCAGGCCCCCGAAGCCCATGCGCTGACCACGCCCCTGCATCGCCTGCAGCGCGCCTGCCTGCCCGTCGCCGAACCCCCGCTGCCCAGCCCGCGCGTGGAAGCCCGCTTTTCCCTCTCCGTGGCGGCGCGCATGGTGCCGCAAGCCGCCCAGCCCCAAGTTCAGGAATCGGCGGCGCGGCAGGCTACTCCCCTGCGCATCTAGCCCGTTCCCTGCCTTCTGCTGCCCGCGCGCTGGCCGCGCGGGCTCTCGCTTTTTCCTTGCATGAAGCCAGGAGGATGGATTGATGTCTGCCAAGAAAATCCTGTTCGTCGACGACTCCACCCTGCGGCAGCCCTTTCTGTGCGAGCTGCTGCAAAGCACCGGCGAGGTCACCCAATTTGGCCAGCCGGCCAAGGCGCTCAACGCGGTCAAGCGCGGCCTGGGAGTGGATGTGGCAGTGCTGCATTACCGACTCTCCTTGACGCCGCTGATCCAGGCGATCCGCAGCGAGCGCCCGCGCGCCAGGATTGTCGCCTTCGGCACCCCGCGCAGGGATACCCCGCTGGGCGTGGACCACTACCTCAACATGCCGATTCTGGGCGCCGAACTTCACACCCTGGTGGAGAAGATGGCGGCCAAACGCAACTCCAACTAGGCGGGCACTAGCCTGCGCAACTCCGGCGGGGCGGGCGGCCGCAAGGCCTTCCGCCCCGCTTTCCTTGTCCCTCCCGGCTAGCCCGCGACAGGCGCGGGGCGCACGTAGGTCTCCAGGAAATTGGCGAGCAGTTGCTTGCCCGCCAGGGTGAGGATGCTCTCGGGATGGAACTGCACTCCCTCCACCGCCAGCTCGCGGTGGCGCACCGCCATAATCGAGCCGCTGGGACCGCGGGCGCTGACCTCCAGGCAGTCGGGCATGGAGGAGGGATCGATCACCAGGGAATGGTAGCGGGTGGCGGAGAACGGCTGGGGCAAGCCGCGAAAAATCGTGCGGCTGTCGTGGTCGATGGCGCTGGTCTTGCCGTGCATCAACACCTGGGCGCGCACGATGCGCCCGCCAAAGGCTTGGCCAATGCACTGGTGCCCCAGGCAGACCCCCAGGATGGGGAGGCGCCCGGCAAAGTAGGACACCGCCGGCAGGCTGAGGCCGGCTTGGTCGGGAGCGCAGGGCCCGGGCGAGATTACCAGCGCCGACGGCCGCAACGCCTCGATCTGTTCGAGCCGGATCTGGTCGTTGCGCCGCACCTCGACCTCCTGGCCCAACTCCCCGAAATATTGGGCTAGGTTGTAGGTGAACGAGTCGTAGTTGTCGAGCAGGAACACCATGGCGGAAAGCCTTACAAGCCGGCGCGCGCGCGCTCCAGCGCGCGCATCATCGCGCCCGCCTTGCTGACGCACTCGAAATACTCCCGCTCCGGCACGGAATCGGCCACAATGCCGGCGCCGGCCTGGATGTGGGCCATCCCCCGCCGGAACACGATGGCGCGGATCAGGATGCAGGAACTGAGGTTGCCGGCATAGTCGAAATTCAGGACGGCGCCGCCGTAGGCGCCGCGGCGGGTGGGTTCCAGTTCCTCGATGATCTCCATCGCCCGCACCTTGGGAGCACCCGAGAGCGTGCCCGCCGGAAAACAAGCCGACAGGGCGTCGAACACATCGCAGTCGTGGCGCAACCGGGCGCGCACGTCGGAGACCAGATGCTGCACGTGGGAGTACTTCTCCACCGTCATCAGCGCCGGCACGGTCACCGTACCGGTGGCGGCCACCCGGCCCACATCGTTGCGCCCCAAGTCCACCAGCATGACGTGCTCGGCCCGCTCCTTTTCGTCGGCCAGGAGCTCGCGCGTCAGCTCGGCGTCCAGCGCCTCGTTGGCTCCGCGCGGGCGGGTGCCGGCGATCGGGCGGTAAAGCATCTGCCCCTGGTTCACCTGGACCAGCAGCTCGGGCGAGGCGCCCACCACGGCCACGTCGCCCAGTTGCAGAAAAAACATGTAGGGGGAGGGATTGATGTTGCGCAGCGCCCGATAGACCTGGAAGGGCTCGACCCGGGTGGCCACGTCGAAGCGCTGCGAGAGCACCACCTGGAAAACGTCGCCGGCCTCGATGTATTGCTTGGCGCGGCGCACGGCGGCCTCGTAGCTGGGCCGCTCCCAGTTGGGAAACACCGGCATGGGGCCGGGCTCCGGGGCCGAGCGCGGTAGCCGCGGCGCCATGCGCAGGCGGGCGGCCATGGCGTCCAGGTCCTCCAGCGCCTGCCGGTGTTCCGCCTCCACCCCGGCTTCGGTGCGCACCAGCGCCACCAGCGTGATCTGCCGGCGCACGTGGTCGAAGACGATCTGGCGGGAAAAGAACATCAACACCGCCTCGTCCTGCCCGAGGTCATTGCGGGCTTGGCTTGGCAGGCGCTCGAACGAGCGCACCATGTCGTAGGCAAAATAGCCCACCGCGCCGGCCAGAAAAGGCGGCGCCTCCGGCAGCGGCGCGATGCGGCGGTTCTGCACCTCGGCCCGGGCCAGCTCGATCAGGCCGCCTGCGGCCGGCTCCCAAGCCCCGGGCCGCCCCGAGCGCGGCTGCCGGCGGATGGCCACCTTGCCCCGGCGCTGGCGCAAAAGGAAGTCGGGGTCCACTCCCAGGTAGGAGTAGCGCCCCAGCTTTTCGCCGCCCTCCACGCTCTCCAGCAAATAGCTGTACTTCGACCGCCGCCCCCGCAGGCAATTGAGATAGGCGGCCACCGGGGTGTCGAGGTCGGCGAGGATGGTGCGGGTGAGCGGGATGAGATTGTAATCGGCGGCCAGGCGCTGCACTTCGGCCAGCGCCAACGGTTGCGATGGGTTTGCCATGGGCAGTGGTGTTCTCGATTGTAGCGTAGCGGGTACAATCTAGTCAGCATGCGCGACCTTGGCCCCACCGCGGCCCGCGATGAATTTGCGGCGATCCAGGCGGGCCCGGAGCGCCGCGGCAAGCAACGCCTGTTGCTGGCGGTGGCCCGGAACGTGGGTCCGGCGCTGATCCGGGGGCTGGGCGCCAGCCTGCGGTTCGAGTTGCCCCAGGGCATTCCGCCGGGAGCGTTCACCACGCCGCCGCAGCCTGCCATCTACGTGTTTTGGCACCGTTGCCTGCTTCCCATCGCCTGGTTCGCCCGCGGCCGCGGCTTTGGCGTGCTGGTGAGCCAGCATTTTGACGGAGAGCTCATCTCGCAAACCGCCGAACGCCTGGGCTACCGGCTGTTTCGCGGCTCCAGCACGCGCGGCGGCGGCGATGCCCTGTTGGAGATGACTTCGGCGCTCGAACGGGGCCAGCCCATCGCGCTCACCGTGGACGGACCGCGCGGACCGAGGTTTCGGGCCAAAGGCGGCGCCATCCAACTGGCGCGGGCCACCGGCGCGCCCATCTATGGCCTGCACGTGTCGCCGCGCCATTGCTGGACCATGCGCAGTTGGGATCAGTTTCAAATCCCCAAGCCGTTTTCCCGGGCGCGGGGCGTCTGGGATGGGCCGCTGGTGGTGCCGCGCGACGCCAGCCCCGCCCAGCTTGAGGCCAAGCGGCTTGCGATGGAAGCCATGTTGAACCGCCTGCGGGAAGCCAACGATGTGCCCGAGGATGTGAACGAGTCGAAAGCGAGCGCTCCCTAGCCATGCTGGAATGGATTACCCCTCTCACGCTGCCCGAATTGTTGGCGGAGTTCTGCCGGCGGCTCGATCGCCTCGCCCAAGAAGAGGCCGGCCCCTGCCCGGTGGCCTTGACCGGCGGCGGGTCGGCAGCGGTGTTCTACGATGCCTGGGCCGCCCATGGCGTGGCCGCCCGATTCCGGTTCTACTGGAGCGACGAGCGCATGGTGGCGCTGGACGATCCCGACAGCAATTTCAAGCTGGCCCACGACCGCCTGCTGGGCCCGGGCGGGGTGGCGCCGGCCTCCCAGCACCCCGCGCCCACCCACCTTGCCGCATCCGCCTGTGCCGCCGCCTACGCGGAGGAGATCCGCCACGCCGTGTCCGCAGCGCCCGGGGGCACTCCGCGGTTCCCACTGGTCATTCTCGGGATGGGTGCAGACGGACATACCGGATCGCTGTTCCCCGGCCGTGACCCCTTTGCCGACGATGCGCTCTTGGTGCGGGCCGTGGAGGGTACCGCGGCGCACCCACACGCGCGCATCACCTTTACGCCACGCTTGATCAACTCCGCGGCGCAGGTTTGGTTCGTGGTGACTGGGGAGACGAAGGCTTGGGCGCTCGAACAGTTGGCCAAGCGCACGGCTGAGGTGGAGCAGGTGCCGGCCCTGGTCGCCGATCCCGGCCGGACTCACGTCGCCATTTTTGCCGATGCCGGCGCTGCGAGCGGCAGAAGCGCATCCAACTCCTAGCCGCACGAGCCATCGCGGACGGCAGCGGCCAACTCGTGGAACCCGCGGAGAACTGGCCGGGGGTAAAATCAATCATGGCTCTCGCTTATGGATACGCGGCCGCCGCTGCAGGCGCACCCTTGGCTCCGTTTTCCTTCACCCGCCGCGCCCCCGGCCCCCGCGACGTGGCGATCCAAATCCTGTATTGCGGAATTTGCCACACCGACATCCACCAGGCGCGGGATGAATGGGGCCGCGGAATTTACCCCATGGTGCCCGGACACGAGATCGCCGGGCGGGTGACCGCCGTTGGCGCCGAGGCAAGGAAGTTCAAGCCCGGCGACCTCGTGGGAGTGGGCTGCATGGTGGACTCTTGCCGCGCCTGCGGCAATTGTCGGGAAGGCCTGGAACAGTTCTGCGATCAGGGTTGCACGCTGACGTACAACTCCTTGGACCGCAAGGGCGAGGTGACCTACGGCGGCTACTCCGACCATGTAGTCGTGGATGAAAGCTTTGTGCTAGGCATCTCCCACTCGGCAACCGAGTTGGCTGGGGTCGCCCCGCTGCTGTGCGCCGGCATCACCACCTATTCACCACTCCGGCACTGGGGCGTGGGCCCCCACAGCAAGGTGGGGGTGATCGGTCTGGGGGGGCTCGGCCACATGGCGCTCAAGCTGGCCCACTCCTTTGGGGCGCATGTGGTGCAGTTCACGCGCTCGGCAGGCAAATCGGCGGATGCGCGGCGATTGGGAGCCGACGAGGTAGTGGTGGCCGCCGACGAATCGGCATGGCAGACACACCAACGAAGCTTCGATTTCATTCTGGACACGGTGGCGGCCGGACACGACTTGAACCCCTATTTGGGCCTGTTGAAGCGCGACGGTTCGTTGGTTTTGGTGGGCGTGCCCGACAAACCTCTGGAAGTAGTGGCGACGCCGCTGATCATGGGACGGCGCTCGCTCGCGGGCTCGCTCATCGGAGGCATTGCCGAGACCCAGGAGATGCTCGACTACTGCGCTCGGCACCGGATTGTCAGCGACGTGGAGGTCATCCCCATCCAGCAGGTGAACCAGGCCTATGATCGGGTGGTCAAGAGCGACGTCCGGTACCGCTTCTCCGTCGACTTGGGCAGCTTGGCAACCGAACGGGCTTAGCATGGCCGACCTCTTGCGGGAAGCCCTGGAACAACTGCTGGATCGCCAGGATCTGACTCGGGCCCAGGCCAGGACCTTGCTGGGCACCATCCTCGCGGGAACGAGCGACGCCGGGGCCGCGCAGGCGCGCGATGTCCAGATTGCGGGGATTCTAGCGGCGCTGGCGACCAAGGGCGAGACGGTGGACGAGATTGTCGGGTTCGCCGAAGCCATGCGCGCCGCGGTGGCGGACATCGGCCTGAAGGGCCATGCGCCGGCGTGGGTGGATCTGTGCGGCACCGGCGGGCGCGCCCGCAATCTCTTCAACATCTCCACCGCCGCGTCCTTCGCTGTGGCGGGCGCCGGCTTGGCCGTGGCCAAGCACGGCAACCGCACCAGCACCAGCGCCTGCGGATCGGCAGATGTGCTGGAGGCGGTGGGGGTCAATCTGGCGTTTCCGCCGGAGCGGCTGGGAAGCTGCCTGCTGACCACCGGAGTTGTCTTTCTGTACGCACCTCTGCTGCACCCCTCCATGCGGCAGGTCATGCCGGCGCGGCGCGCCCTGCAGGTGCGCACCATCTTCAACCTGCTCGGCCCGCTGACCAATCCCGCCGGCGCACGGAGCCAGGTGCTGGGCGTTCCCTTTGCACCGCTGGTGCCAAAGCTGGCGCAAGCGCTGCTGGCGCTGGGAACTGTCCACAGCTTCGTCGTGCACAGCCAGGATGGCTTGGGGGAGTTTTCCACCACCGCGCTCAACGAGGTGGCGGAGATTCGCGACAATCAGATCCGCCATTTCCAGCTGGATGCGCGCGACTTGGGCCTGCGCCGCGCGCCTGCCAGCGCGTTCGCCTGCGACAGCAGGGCGGAGGCGGTGGCGGCGCTGCACCGGGTGTTGGCGGGCGAGGCCGGCGCGCAGGCCGATATTGTGGGGTTGAACGCGGCGGCGGCACTGGTGGCCGGAGGCCATGCCTCCGGCTGGGACGACGGCCTGGCCAAGGCGCGGCTGGCCCTGACCACCGGCAGGGCGCGGCGGAAGCTGGAGGCACTGGTGCAATTCACCGCGGCGGGCCCGGCCGGCCGGCCGGCGGCGCACGGCCCAGGCTGAGAGGAAACGGCTCACATGGCAAGGTGGCTCGAACGGGTGGTGGTCTTGGGCGCCGGAACCATGGGGGCGCGGCTGGCGGCCCACTGCGCCAACCATGGGCTGGAGGTCAGCCTGCTCGACGTCACCCTGGCGAGGGCGGAGGCAGGTCTGCAGTCGGCTCGGCAGACGCGCCCCGCATCGCTGTTCCTACCAGAGTTGGCTCGCCTGGTTCGGCCCGGCAGCTTTGATGGCGACCTTGGCATCGTGGCCAAGGCGGACTGGGTGGTCGAGGCGATCGTGGAGGATCTGGCGGCCAAGCAGGAATTGCTCGCGCGCGTCGCCGGCCAACTCGGCCCCGAGACCCTGCTCACTACCAACACCAGCGGCCTGCCGATTGGCGCGGTGGGCGCCGGGCTGCCCGCATCGGCACAACGGCGCTGGCTGGGGACACACTTTTTCAATCCACCACGCTATATGCGGCTGGTGGAGATCATCCCCACCCCGCTCACCGACCCCCAGGCGCTGGCCAGGATTCGATCCGCCGTCGAGATCCGGCTGGGCAAGGGCGTGGTGCTGGCGCGCGATACACCCAACTTCATTGCCAACCGCATCGGCGTATTCGCACTGCTGAATACACTGCGGCTCATGGGCGAGCTGGGGTTGGGGGTGGAAGAGGTGGATGCACTGACCGGCCCGCTGCTGGGCTGGCCCAAATCCGCGACCTTTCGGACCCTCGACATGATTGGCCTGGACACCTTGGCGCAGGTCGTTCGCAACTCGCAGTTGAACCTGCCCCGCGACGAGCGACGGACATTGTTCCAAGTGCCACCGTATATCGAGGCGATGTTGGCACGCTCCTGGCTGGGCGACAAGACCGGGCAGGGCTTCTACAAGCGCGTGGGCGAAGAGGTGTGGGCTCTGGATGTGCAGACGCTGGAATACCATCCGCGCCGGAAAGTTGCCGTGCCCTTTGACGACCTCCGCGCCGCGGCAAATGCCAGCCCGCTTGTCCACCAAAGCCTGGAGGATCTGTTTCGCTACTGCGCCACGCGCGTCGGCGAAATCACCGACGATCCCGGAGCCATCGACCAGGCGATGCGGTGGGGCTACAACTGGCAATACGGACCGTTCGAGATGCAGGCCTTGCTGACGACCGGAAAGCGGCCGCGGCGCCAGTGGGGCCTTGCGGTGAGGTCCAACGCCGGCTGCTCCATCGTCGACTTGGGCGAGGGGGTAGGCGGGCTGGAGTTCCACTCCAGAGTCAACCTGATCGGTGCCGACACGGTCGCGATGATCACCGAAGCACTGCAAGACCCGTCCAGCCCCTTCGACGCCTGGGTCATCACCAACGCCGCCGACAATTTTTCGGCGGGCGCCGACCTGCAGTATTTGTTGGCTCTGATCCACAACGACGAATGGGATGAAGTCGAGGAGGCGGTGCGTCGCTTTCAAGCCATGACCATGGCAGTAAAACGCTCCCCGCGCCCGGTGGTGGTCGGCCCGTTTGGCCTGACCTTGGGCGGGGGCAGCGAGTTGATGCTGCACGCGGCGCGCGTCGTCGCACATGCCGAGCTCTACGCGGGCTTGGTGGAGGTGGGGGTCGGCCTGATTCCGGCGGGCGGGGGCACCAAGGAAATGGCCCTACGCATCGGGGCGAAGGCCTCGTTGGAGATGATTGCCATGGCCAAGGTTTCTACTTCAGCGCCCGAGGCGCGCCAGATGGGGCTGCTACGGGAAGGTGACGAGATTATTGCCAACCGCGAGCGGGTAACGGAGGCGGGCAAGCATGCAGCTCGGCAATTGGCCAGCGCCGGGTACGAGGCCCCGGCGCCTGCGATGCTGCTTGCGCCCGGACCCTCCGTCGCCAGCACGCTCGAGTTGGGGGTTTTTCTGCTGCGCGAGGCAGAACAGATCAGCGCGTTCGATCAAATCATCGCCCGCTGCCTTATTCACGTCCTATGCGCTGGAGGCGCTCCGGCCGGCACGGCCGTGCCCGAGGCGCAACTACTGGACCTGGAGCGGGAAGCGTTTTTGAGCCTATGCGGCGAGGCGAAGACACAGGCGCGCATCGCCCATATGCTGCAGACCGGCAAGGCCTTGCGGAATTGACGGACCCGAGGAGGACCCCATGGCCCAAGCCTATATCGTTTCCGCAGTTCGAACCCCGATCGGCAAGGCGCCCAAGGGAGGACTGAGCGCCACCCGGCCGGACGACTTGGCCAGTTCGGCGCTGCAGGCAGCCTTGGAGCGCGCCGGGGTAGAGCCCGCCGCGGTCGAGGACGTGATTCTGGGTTGCGCCATGCCCGAGGCCGAGCAGGGCTTGAACGTGGCCAGGCTGGCTGCGCTTCGAGCGGGCCTGCCGGTCGAGGCCTCGGCGGCGACCGTCAACCGATTCTGCGCCTCGGGGATCGAGGCGATTGCGATCGCTTGCGAGCGGGTCGCCGCAGGAGCCGAGGTCATCGTGGCCGGCGGGGCGGAGAGCATGAGCATGGTGCCGATCGTCGGCAACAAGCCCAGCGTCAATCCGTGGCTGATGGAGCACCGCCCGGAGAGTTATTTGAGTATGGGGCTGACGGCGGAGCGCGTGGCCCGCAAGTGCCACATTGAGCGCGAGGCGGCCGACCGTTTTGCGCTGGCCAGCCACCAAAAGGCCGTGGCCGCGCAAGATGCCGGGCGTTTTGACGAAGAGCTCGTGCCCGTCCAGACCCGGGTTCCGGATGCTGCGGCGCCAGACTACTGGCGCGATGTGGTGGTGAGCCGCGACGAGGGTCCACGGCGAGACACCTCCTTGGCGGCGCTGGCGGCGCTCAAGCCGGTGTTTCATGCCCACGGCGTCGTGACCGCCGGCAATGCCTCGCAAACCAGCGATGGGGCGGCGGCGGCTCTGGTTGTCTCCGAACGGTTTTTGCACACCCGGAACCTGACGCCGCTCGGGCGGCTGGCCGGTTATGCCACCGCCGGAGTGGATCCGGGGCTGATGGGCCTGGGTCCGGTACCCGCCATCCCACGCGCCCTGCGGCGAGCCGGGGTCAGGCTCGAGGAGATGGCGGTCATTGAACTGAACGAGGCGTTTGCCGCGCAGGCTCTGGCGGTGATCCAAGAGGCCCGTTTGGATCCGGAGCGGGTGAATGTAAACGGTGGCGCCATTGCGCTTGGGCACCCGCTGGGCTGCACCGGCGCCAAGCTGCTCGCCACGCTGCTCGGCGAACTGCGGCGGCGGCGCGCTCGCTGGGGCATGATTACCCTTTGCATCGGCGGCGGCCAGGGAGCAGCGGCGGTGATTGAAAACTTGATGGTATAACGCCATGACCAAGGACTCTACCCACAATGGCGGATCGTTCCTGCTGGCAACTCCCCGGGCGGCGCTTTCCCCGGAGACCTTCAGCGAGCAGCAGCGGTTAATCGCTCAGACCGCAGAGACGTTTGCCCAGGAGGAAATTTTCCCGGCAAGCGAGGCGATCGAGCGCCAGGATTTTGAGGCGACACGGGCCTTGCTGCGGCAGGCGGGCCGGCTCGGACTGACCGGGGTGGACATTCCGGAGGCCTACGGCGGCCTAGGGCTGGATCTATCCGCTTCGGCCATCGTGGCCGATCATCTCGCGGTGCAGGGCTCGTTTTCCGTCAGCTTCGGCGCCCACGTGGGCATCGGCACACTACCCCTGGTGTTCTTTGGCAGCAATGAGCAGAAGCTCAAGTACTTGCCGCGCTTAGCGGCGGCGGAATGGATCGGGGCCTATGCACTCAGCGAAGCCGGCTCCGGCTCGGACGCGCTGGCAATGCGCACCGAGGCCGCGCTGGCTCCGGACGGAGGCGGCTTCGTGGTGAACGGCGAGAAGATGTGGACCAGCAATGCCGGCTTTGCCGACCTGTTCACGGTTTTCGCCACCGTGGGCGGACGCGTGACGGCGTTCCTGATGGAGGCGGGGACTGCCGGCCTGACCACTGGGCCCGAGGAGCACAAGATGGGGATCCATGGGTCCTCCACCCGCTCGCTGCTGCTGCGGGATGTCTGGGTGCCGCGCGGCAACCTGCTGGGCGAGATCGGGAATGGAGCGCACATCGCCTTTCAGATCCTCAACATTGGGCGCTTCAAGTTGGGCGCGGCGTGCGTTGGAGGCGCCCGCAACCTGTTGCGGCACGCAGTTGGCTATGCGCGCCAGCGCCATGCCTTTGGCCAGCCCATCGCATCGTTTGGCTTGATCCAGCAGTTCGTGGCCGACATGGCGATGGGCATCTTCTCCGCGGAATCGGCGGTGTACCGCACCGCCGGCCTGCTGGCCGAGGAGGCGGATTTGAACGAGTTTGCGGTCGAGTGCTCCATGGTGAAGGTGCAGGCCAGCGAGATGCTTGACGCCGTGGCGGACCAAGCCGTGCAGATCTATGGCGGCAACGGCTTCGTCGGCGGCAACGTCGCCGAGCGCGCCTACCGCGATGCGCGGGTGAACCGCATCTTCGAAGGCACCAACGAGATCAACCGGCTGCTGATCAGCGGCATGCTCCTGCGCCGGGCCGAGAAGGGAGAACTAACCCTGCAGTCGGCGGCGGAACAGGTTTTCACCGAATTGCTAGCGCCCCCCACGGAGGAGGTCTTGTGCGAGCGGGCCCGCAAGATCGCGCTGCTGATCGCCGCCACAGCCTACCGGCGCTACCGGGAAGCGGTGGCCCAGCAGCAGGAGATTTTGGCCATGATGGCCGATCTGCTGATGGGCGTCTATGCGATGCAGTCGGTGGCGGCGCGGCAGCCCGACAGCGCGTTGACGCAAGCAGTGCTGGCCGTGCAGATGGACGCAGTGGAGACGACCGCCCGCCGAGCCTTGGTCGCCATGAGCGGCGGCGATGAACTGCGCACGCAAATGACCTGGCTGCGGCGGCTGGCCAAGCGCGAGCCGGTCAATCTGGTGGCCTTGCGGAGGCAGATCGCCGAGCGTGTGCTCGAAGCCCATGGCTACCCGGCTTAATCGCTTGCCGAGGAGCGGCGGCGGACTTGGGCTTCGTACACCGCCCGCGCGTTGCCCCACCGGGGCTCATTGCTGGGGGAAGCCTCAAGACGCCGCATGAACTCCGACCCCAGGACCAGATCCAGCGTGGTTGCCGCCAGTTCGATGGCGCGGGCGGCATAGGAGAGGATCTGGGCGGTTTCGATGCCGGAGACATCGTCGAAGAACCAGCCACAACTGGTGTACATCAACATGGCGTAGCGCTGGAGTTGGAGCAGATTCCATACCCGCTCCTGTTCACGCGCATTCAGCGGATAGCGGGCGTGGCGGGCCAAAAAGGCCGCGGTCACTGCGGGTGAATCATCAAGAATGACTTCGATGAAGTCATTGCGGGCGGACCAGCCATTCCATAGCAACTGAGCGGCCGCGTGCTGGTAGGCCGGCGCCAGCTGGTCCCGGAGCCAATCCAAGGCCGCGCGCAGAGGCCCGCGCCAGGCTTGATGCCAACCGGGACGCCCCCCGGAATTGCAGCCGCAATCGGAGCGCCAGCGCTCCAGCCCGTGGACGCAACTCCAGGAGGAGTTCTCCACGATCTCCACCTCGCGCACCGGGGGGTGGGTGGCCAAGAAGGCTCGGTAGCTGGACAGAGCCACTTCGGGATTGGCCGCGAGCGCGCGCAAAGCGGAGGCGAGCGCCATTTCGCCGAAGCGGTGATGGTGGCCATAGCTTTCGCCGTCGGTAGCGACACTGACCAATTGGGGCTCGCGGCGGCGGGAGCCACCCGCCTCCGCCAGGCGCGCGGCAAAGCTGTGTCCATCGTGCAACAAGCCGCCAAAGGCGACGTCCTGGGCGATGCCGGCATCGTAGAAAAAAGCGGCGATGCGGCGTTCCGATGGCAAGCGGACTTCATAGGGGAAACGGGTATCGATCCTGCCGCCATTTACATCGTGCCACTGCCGGGTCCCAAAGCGGCGCACGCGCCGGGCTTGGCGCGGCGCCAGGATGGTATATTGAATTCCCGCGCTGGCCAGATCCTCGAGAGTGGCCAGATTTACGGCGGTCTCGGGAAGCCACATGCCGGTGGGCTCGCGGCCAAACCGATGGGCGAAGTCCCGACTGCCCCAAATCACCTGGGTAGCGCGGTCACGGGCATTGGCCAGCGGGAGGATCATGTGGCTGTAGGCCTGGGCCATGGCGCCATGAGCAGTGCGGTCCGCGGCCAGCACGGCGGCATAGACCTGGGGCGCTTCGGTCTCGAGCCAGGACAACAGCGTTGGGCCAAAATCGAAGCTGATCCCCGCATAGTTGTTCTGGGTGGCGAGCAGCCGGCCACGCTTGTCGAGAATGCGGGCCTGTGCGTTCGGGGCATAGCACTCGGCGGTGATGCGGTCGTTCCAGTCGTGGTAAGGATGCGCAGACTCCTGGCGCTCCACCCGGCCCGACCAAGGATTTTCGCGCGGCGGCTGATAGAAGTGGCCGTGGACACAAACAAATTCGGAGACGAACTGGCGCTCCCCGGGCACCTACGATTGACTCCGGAAGAACAGGCAGGAAAGCGGCGGCAATTGAATCCGCAACGAGTCGCTCTGGCCATGCCAAGGCTGGCCGGTGCTCCACGCACCGCCCAGGTTTCCCACGCCGCTGCCGCCATACTCAGCCGCGTCGCTGTTTAGAAGTTCACGCCAGTAGCCACTGCGCGGCACGCCCACCTGGTAGGCAAGGCGCGGGATGGGGGTGAAATTGCAGACGACCAGCACTCGGTCCTCACCGGCCGCCAAGCGCAGCCAGCTTGCCGTGCTCTGCAAGGCGTCATTGCAGTCCACCCAATGAAAACCGCGCGGGTCGAAGTCCAGTTGGTGAAGGGCCGCACAGGCGCGATAAGCGGCGTTCAAATCCGCAATCCAGCGCAAAACGCCTGCGTGCAGGGGATATTGCAGCAGGTGCCACTCCACGCTGGCCTCGTGGTTCCACTCGTTGCCCTGCCCAATCTCGCCGCCCATGAAAAGCAGCTTCTTGCCATTTTGGCCGTATTGGAAACCGAGCAGAAGCCGCAGGTTAGCGAAGCGCTGCCATTCATCGCCCGGCATCTTGGCGAGCAGAGAGGCCTTGCCATGTACGACCTCATCGTGCGAGAGAGGCAAGACGAAATTTTCTTGCCCGGCGTACAACTGGCGGAAGGTGAGCTGGCTGTGGTGGTAGCGGCGATGCACGGGGTCGTGGGCCATGTAGGCCAGGGTGTCGTGCATCCAGCCCATGTCCCACTTCATTCCAAAGCCCAGGCCCCCAACGTAGGTCGGCCGCGAAACCATGGGCCACGCCGTGGACTCTTCGGCCATGGTTTGCACCTGCGGAAACGCTCCGTAGACGTCTTCGTTGAGTTGGCGCAGCAGACCGATGGCATCAAGGTTCTCGCGCCCTCCAAACTGATTCGGGATCCATTGTCCGGGGGGTCGGGAATAGTCGAGGTACAGCATCGAGGCTACGGCATCCACGCGCAGGCCATCGGCATGGTAGACATCCAGCCAGAACATGGCGCTGCTGAGCAGGAAGCTGCGCACTTCGTGGCGGCTATAGTTGAAAATGCAGGAGTTCCAATCGGGATGGAAACCTTGGCGGGCATCGGCATGCTCGTAGAGATGGGTTCCGTCAAACAACGCAAGCCCGTGGGAATCGTTGGGGAAATGGGATGGCACCCAGTCCAAAATGACCCCAAACCCGTGCTGATGAAGCTGATCGATCAGGAACATTAGATCTTGGGGCGAACCATAGCGGCTGGTGGGCGCAAAGTAGCCGGTGGTCTGATAGCCCCACGAGCCGTAGAACGGGTGTTCCATCACCGGCAGAAACTCGACGTGGGTGAATCCGGTTCGGCGCAGATGTGCAATGAGCCGGGGCGCAAGCTCGCGGTAGGTGAGGAACCGATTCCCTTCCTCTGGCACACGCATCCAGGAACCGAGATGCATTTCATAGATTGCGACCGGCGCGTCGCCGGCATTGGCTGAATGGCGGCTGGCCAACCAGGATTTATCGCCCCATTCGTAGCGAAGGTCCCAAACGATCGAACCGGTGCGCGGGGAGACTTCCGCCCAAAACGCAAACGGGTCGGCCTTTTCGAGCCAAACCGATGCTCCCCGCGGACGGATGGCAAATTTGTAGACGGCGCCGGCGGCTACGCCGGGGATAAAACCTTCCCAGATTCCAGAGCTGGCCAGTGAGGCCAGGGGCGTAGCCCCGGGAGACCATTGATTAAAATCACCGATGACGCTGACCTGTTCGGCATTGGGGGCCCAAACCGCAAAACGCGTTCCAGCCAGTCGGCCCGGACCAGCCGACAAGGACGCCCCCAATTTGCCGTGGAGGCGAAGGTGACGCCCTTCCCGAAACCAGTGCAAATCCGCTTCGCCAAAGCCGCTCTCCGCCAGCGGATCTGTCGAACTTGACGAGGCCGTCGAGGTCTTCTCATGGCCTGCAGTTGAACGTGGCGATGTTGGTTTGCGGGCCATCCTCCTTGCACCTTACCATCGTTTCCACCGTCCTCCCAACAGCCGGACCCGATTGAAGATGTGGTGTGCTTGGGCTCTCCTGAGCTGCCGCCTCAAGAACGTAGTGCTCATCGCCGGTCGGCCGGGGATGTAGTCCCAGAAACCGGCACCGGTTCAGCGCGCGGGAGGTGGCGGGTTGGGGGAGTAGGTATACTGAGGGAGAGCCATGCCGATATCGGCCATCATCGTAGACGACGAGAAGCTCGCCCGGGAAGAGCTGTGTTTTTTGCTGCACGAATTTCCCGAGGTTGAGGTCGTGGCGGTGGGCCAGAACGGCCTGGAGGCGGTCAAGCTGGTGCGACAACACCAACCCGACTTGCTCTTCCTGGACGCCCAGATGCCCGGCCTGGACGGCTTTGCCACGGTACGGATGCTGGAATCGAAGAACGTTCCGCTTCCGTACCTCGTGTTCGCCACTGCCTACGATCAATACGCACTGCAGGCGTTTGAAGTCAGCGCCGTGGATTTCCTCCTCAAGCCCTTCGACCAGCCGCGCCTGGCGAAGACGATTGACCGGGTAAAGCGCCACCTTCAATCGGGTGAATCGGTGGTCGGCAAGATTGACCGCGTGATCCAGATGCTGGACGGGCGCAAGGCACCGGCGGCCACCAAGATCCTGGTAAAGGCAAACGGTCGCCAGTTCCTGCTCGACCCGCAGGAGATTGTTTTTGCCAAGGTCGAGGATGGCGTCATCCTGATTGCCACCCGCCAAATTGAAGGGCATGCCACCTACCGCACGATTGAGGAATTGCAGGCCACGCTGGACGCGGGCACCTTCTGGCGAGCCCACCGGTCCTATTTGGTCAATCTCAACCACGTCAAGGAGGTGGTGCCGTGGTTCAACAGCAGCTACCAGCTGCGGATGGACGATAAGAAGCAAAGCGAAGTGCCGGTCAGCCGCACCCAAAGCCGCCATCTTCGCGAACTGTACAAGCTGTGAGCTTGCGGAGGCCGCCGAGGAGGCGGCAAGGCGCTTTGGGTTCCGACCGTTCGGTTTGTTGACGGGTGGCCGCGCAAGCTTCGATAATGACAGCGATGCCCCTGAAGGCCGAACTCTCCTCCTCTGTCGCTCCTGCGCCGGCATTGTCCTCGGAACGAGTGCTGGAACTCTACCGCACGATGCTGTTGTCGCGGCGCCTTGATGACCGCGAGATCCTGCTCAAGCGGCAGCAAAAGATCTACTTTCAGATCAGCGGCGCTGGGCATGAGGCGATCACCGTGGCCGCCGGAGATCAATTGCGACCTGGCTACGACTGGATTTATCCCTACTACCGCGATCGGGCGCTCTGCCTGCGGTTGGGGGTCACGCCCACCGAGATGCTGCTGGAGGCGGTGGGGGCGGCAGACGACCCGGCATCTGGAGGGCGCCAGATGCCCTCGCACTGGGGTCACGCGAAGTACAACATCGTCAGCAGTTCCAGCCCGACTGGAACGCAATTTTTGCAGGCGGTCGGCTGCGCAGAGGCGGGCCGACACCTGAATCGCCACCCGGAAGTGGAGGCTTGGCTAAAGCAGCATCCGCACCCGCAAGGCGTGGTCCACCATCCGGACGAGGTTGTGCTGGTCAGTTCCGGCGAGGGCGCGACCAGCGAGGGTGAGTTCTGGGAGGCTCTGAACGCGGCCTGCCGCGAGAAATTGCCCGTACTATTTCTGATCGAAGACAATGGCTACGCCATTTCCGTGCCGGCGGAGGTGCAAGGAGCGGGGGTCAGCCTGTCGGACACTGTAGGCCAGTTCCCCAATTTGGCTGTGTTGCGCTGCGATGGCTGCGATCTATTCGAAAGCTACGCAACCATCGATCGTGCCCTGCAACATTGCCGGCAAGGCAAGGGGCCCGCCTTGGTGCAGGCGCAGGTAGTGCGGCCCTATTCACACTCGCTCTCCGACGACGAGCGGCTGTACCGCCCCGAACAAGAGCGGGAAGACGAGGCAAGGCGCGATCCCATTGCCAGGCTGCGCGCCCACATCCTGCAGAGTCAGATGATCTCGGTGGCGCAGCTCGAAGCCCTCGAGGCGGGAGTCGAAGCGGAAGTCGTGGAAGCCAGCGACACGGCCTTGGCGGCGCCCATCCCGGGACCGGACACCATCTACAACTTCGTGTATTCCCCCGACGTGGACCTGACATCGGATAGCTTCGCGAGCCCATTGCAGGCAAGCGATACCAAGCCGCAGACGATGGTGGATCTGATCAATAGTTGCCTGCGAGAGGAGATGGAACGGGACCCCCGCGTTCTAGTGTTTGGGGAAGACGTAGCGGACTGCACCCGCGAAGAAAACCTAGACAAGGTGAAGGGCAAGGGCGGCGTCTTCAAGGTGACCAGCGGACTGCAGCGCCGCTTTGGAAGCGAGCGCGTTTACAATTCGGCGTTGGCGGAAGCATCCATCGTCGGCCGGGCAATCGGCTTGGCCACGCGCGGGCTGAAGCCGGTTCCGGAGATCCAGTTTTTTGACTACATCTGGCCCGCCATGATGCAAATCCGCGATGAACTATCGGTGTTGCGGTGGCGGTCCAATGGCACCTTTGCCGCGCCGGTGGTGTTGCGCGTTGCGATTGGTGGCTACCTAACCGGAGGCGCAATCTACCACAGCCAGTGCGGGGAATCCATATTCACCCACATGCCGGGCCTGCGCGTGGCCATGCCAGCGACCGCAGTAGATGCATGCGGGCTGCTGCGCACGGCATTGCGCGGTGAAGATCCGGTGTTGTTCCTGGAGCACAAGCGCCTCTATCGCGAGCCGTTCAATCGGGGAGCCCATCCCGGCCTGGACTACTGCATCCCCTTTGGGCGGGCTCGAGTGGCCCGTACGGGCACGGACTTGACCGTAATCACCTACGGCGCGGTGGTTCAGCGGGCCATGCAAGCGGCGGACAAGCTTGCCCACGAGCAGGGGGCCAACATCGAAGTGCTGGACTTGCGCAGCCTAGCACCCTACGACTGGGAAGCGATTGCGAATTCGGTGCGGAAGACTTCGCGCGCACTAGTGGCGCATGAGGACGTTTTGAGTTTCGGCTATGGGGCCGAGATCGCGGCGCGCATCGGCGAGGAGCTGTTCGAGGATCTGGACGCGCCCGTGCGCCGGGTGGCAGCCAAGGATGTGTACTGCGCCTACCAGCCGGCGCTGGAGGACGTCATCCTGCCGCAGGCGGCGGACTTGCATACCGCGATGGCGGCATTGCTGCGGTACTGACCGCCGCGAAAGCCAGTCCGGCTAGGCCTTGCCGGTCGCCACCCAATAGAGCAACAGGCCGTTGAGAGCCACAATGGTCACGGTGGCAGCCCAGCCGAGCAAGGCGGTGAAGCGCTGAACGGCCAAATCGCCCATCACCGAGACGTTTTGGACGAGGAGAATCAGAGGCACAATCGCAAAGGGAAGGGCAAAGCTCAGCACCACCTGAGAAAACACCAATACGCGCAAGGGGTTCATCCCGAGAGCGATGACGACCAGAGCGGGGATGACGGTTAGAGCTCGGCGGTAGAAAATATTGAAGTTGACTTGCAGGAAACCCTCGAGCACGACTTGGCCCGCCATAGTGCCGACCACCGAGGAGGACAGGCCGGAGCACAAGAGCGCGAGCGCAAAGGCTAGGGCAGCGACCGGGCCTAGAATTGGAACCAGCGTACGGTGGGCTTGCTCGATGCCGACGTCGTGGATGCCAGCGTGAAAGAATACCGCGGCCGCCATGATCAGCATGGCAGAATTGACGAGCCAAGACGCATTCATGGCGACCAGGACATCCCACAATTCATAACGGGCGTGGCGCAGGCTGTGGCTAGGGTCGTCGGCGCGATAGCGGTGCTGGACCAAAGCGGAATGTAGGTAGACGACATGGGGCATGACGGTGGCGCCGAGCATGCCCACGGCAATATAAGCGCTGGATTCGCCGATCTTCGGCACAAGGGTAGAGAGCGCGACCGCGCTCCAGTCGGGCTTGGCCAACACGATCTCATAGAAGTAGGAGGCAGCGATCACCCCCACGAAAAGCATGATCACGTGCTCCAAGCGGCGGAAGCCGTAGACCTCCACTGCCAAGATCAAAAACACCCCGCCTGTGGTGATCAACGCGCAAGTCAGGAGCGGGAGGTGGAGGAGCAGGAAAAACCCAAGTGCCGCGCCCAGGAATTCCGCGACATCGGTCGCCATAGCGGCGATTTCGGCGATGATCCAGAGGGCAATGACCACGGGGCGAGGGAAGCGCTCGCGGCAAAGCTGCGGCAAGGTCTTGCCAGTGGCGATGCCGAGCTTGGCCGACAAAAATTGGACGAGCATTGCGATCAGGTTCGACCAGAGCAGAACCCAAAGCAATTGATAGCCGAATTCGGCGCCGCCCTGGATGTTCGTGGCAAAATTGCCAGGATCGATGTAGGCCACGCTAGCAACAAAGGCAGGACCAAAATAGACCCAGATTTCGTGGCTGCGCCAGCCAGATCGCTGCTTCAGGGCAGACGAGGCATCAGCGGTGGGGAGGGGTTCCAAGCTCACAGCCCAGTCTACTCCACTGCACGATCGGCCAGAAGGCAGCGCCGCAGCAAATCCAGCGCGGCTTGCACGCTTGCGCGGCGGATCTGCGCCCGGCCGCCGTAGAGGCGGAGGTGCTGGACCAGGGCGGCGCTGTTGGCACCTTCGAGCGCGAGGAACACGGTCCCAACCGGCTTGTCACCGCTTCCGCCCGAAGGGCCAGCGACTCCGGTGATGGCAAGACCCCACTCCACCTTGAGGCGGTCACGGACGCCGTGGGCGAGTTCCTGCGCCACTTGCGAGCTCACGGCGCCGTACTTTGCCAAGATTGCAGATGGCACACCAAGGATCTCCTGCTTGACCGCATCGCTGTAGCAGATCACCCCGCCATTGAAGAAGTCTGAAGCTCCGGAAGCATCTGTCAGCCGCTTACCCAGCAACCCTCCGGTACAGCTTTCCGCCACCGCCAGACGCTCCCGGCGACGGCGGAGAAGCCTTCCGACCACCCCTGCCAACGTCTCCCGCTCCCGACTGAAGACCGCTTCGCCGACGCGCCTCTCGACCGCTGCCGCCAATTGATCCGCTCGGGCTTGTGCCTCCGCCGGAGTGGGCGCCGTCGCCTGGAAGTGAAGCTCCACGCTGGGCGCGGCGGTAGAGAGGATTGTCGTGATGGGATTGGTAAACTCGCGGTACAGGGGCGCCGCCAGCGCGTCCACCGCCGATTCGGCAAGGCCGACGATGCTGAGGACGCGCGTAAACAGGGCCTGAGCCGGCAGCAGGGCGGACAGTCGCGGCCGCACGTGCTGGATGAACATAGCCTCCATCTCGCGCGGCGGGCCAGGAAGCAGGACCAAGAAGCCAGCCGGAGTGGGAATCCACTGACCCGCCGCGGAACCCAAAGGATTCGGCAGCCACTGGGCGGAAGTCAGGCGGAATGCTTGACGTTCATCGATCTCACGGAGAGGTGTCTGGCGCTGAGCAAGCCAATCCCGCAAGCGGGCAGCTGCCTCAGGATCGCGTATAAGGTCGACATCCAAGGCCTGTGCCGCAGCCCGAGTTGTGCGGTCGTCTTCGGTGGACCCTAGCCCGCCGGTGCAGAGCACAAGGGGCGAGCGCCGACAACATTCCCGCAGCGTCGGCGCGAGCACCGCCAAATCGTCGGAGAGGGTGCATTTCCGGGCGACGCGAATGCCGATGGCGGCCAGCGCCCGAGTCAGAAATAAAGTATTTGAATCGAGGGACTCAGGGCCCAGCAGTTCGTTGCCGACAGCAATAAGCTCGGCCTCCATGCTCGATCGTTCCTCAATAAAGCGGCCAACCGTGTGTCGACCAGGCAAGGTAGTACAGGGCGTTGTGCGTTGCCAGCACCAAACCGGGCCGCTCGGGGCCGCCCTGGCGCCCGGTCGCGAACGCCACGCCCACCAGGTTGTTGCCGCTGACAACGCATTCCGCCTGGCCATTGAGAGCCAGGCGAATCACGCCACGCCGACTCCGATAGGACGCGGCGACATAGAGGTCGCCATTTTGATCAAACGCAAGGCCTTGGGGACGGCCCAAGCCGCGAAAAAAGGGTTCCACTGCGCCCTCGGGGCTGACCCGCCACACAGTATCGTAGCTGGAGGTACTCGGTCCTGTGACGTACAAATACCGGTCCGGGCCGAAGGCGAGGTGGTATGCTGCCACGCTTGGTTCCAAGGTGGCGAACACAAAAGTATTGCGGTCGCGATTGATCTTAAAGATGGTTCCACTGCGATCGCCGACGTAGAGGTCGCCCGCACGGTCAAACGCAATGCCCGTGGCCACGCCCAGGCCCTCCGCGAAAAGCGCAGCCGCACCATTCGCAGCCATGCGGTAGATCGCACCTTCCTGCCGGCTCGAGACGTACAGCGCTCCCGAACTATCGAACGCCAGACCGCTGGGGTTGACAACTGCGCTGCTCCAGGCCTTCAGGCCATAGTTGGCGTCAAGCTTGAACAGGCTGACCGGGGTCTTCTGTCCCCGAGCGCCGCTCAACGTGACAAAGATGTTGCCTTCGGGATCAAGAGCTGGATTGCACACGGGATGCAGGTTTTCGGCAATCATCACGCCCACTTCGAGCGTTTGCGGCGCCCGGCACCACCCAGGCTCGCTTCCACTTCGACCGACCTCGACTTGGCCGGAAACGCACAGTTCGGGCACGCGCACCGCTAGCAGGCGATCCGAAGCAATCGCGACCGGCGCCTGGATGCCGCCCATACGAACCTCCGGAATCCACAGTGCCGAGGTCAGATGTGCGCCGTGGATGCGAATTTCCCCGCCGGGCAGGGCCGCCGCCGGATCCAGACTCGAAATGCACAGTGGGTGGGACATAAACCGCCATCCGCGCGAGCGCTACGCGGGCAGGCAAGCCAGACCGCCTGCTCCACTAGGATAACAAAGGCTCGACCGGTCCCGCTCTCGTTGCCTTTGCCCTGCTGTCAGATGTGGGCGGTGCGGCCGCAACTCGCAGCCGGCACTCTGGAATGGGGCGCCCCTCGGGCGTCACCCTGCTTCGCCACATGCAGGGAGAAGAGCGAAAGGGACCGGACCACCGATAGGCGCCGCGTCGCCTCGATTCGCAAGCAGTCACGATTTTGTCGCACAGAAGTGCCGACTCACAGCGCCAACCCATTGGGCATGTTTCGCCTCTATACCCGCATCAGACACACCGAAGCCGCGGCGACACGACAGCCCGCGGCAAGTCAATTGTGGAGGGAGCCAGCGTTAGCGACTTTCTCTCCGGGCAGCCCGCCGGTATCGAGGGTGCGGAGAGTCGCTCAGGTAGCAGGATCGCGCTCTCTTGAAGGAATGGCAATGGCTCTGGGGCGAGTGGAGATCGAACAGGCACCGGGAACTTATTTGTCCGGATCGCGAGCCCGTTGGCTGCTGCAGGCTCGCCGCGCGAGGCTGACTGCCAATGGAAAGATCGTACTTTTCGACACAGGCGGAGCGTCCAGGCCGGAAGGCTGCGACACGCCCGTCCGTTGGACGGGCTATTCAGGTGGAAGTACCGGCGCTCGCCGTCTAGCGCGGGTATTGGCGGGCTACCACATGAATGGTGATTTGGTGAATCGGGGCTAGGAGACCACACATTTGTTGCAGGCAAGAGCAGACAGTCATTGGCGTCGTGGCATCCTCAGGGCATCGCTCGGCACGTGGCTGGTGTTGGCGGTCGCGGCGGCGGGGCAGGGGCGGCTGCAGGGGAAGTTTGTGACGCCGACGGGGGGGGCGGTGGCGAACGGGACGCTGGGGCTGGCGCTGAGCCAGGCGGCGGTGCTGCCGGGCTCGGGGGCGATTGTGCCGCAGGCGGTGGCCTGCGCCACCTCGAGCGATGGCAGCGTGGTGGGGGTGCCCAACCCGGTGGCGACGCCGGTGGGGACGGCCATCACCGGCATCGGCACGCTAGCGGCGGGAACCTACTTCGTCAAGCTGGCCTACACCGCGACGGGGTCGGAGAGCAGCTTGGCGTCGCCCGAGCTGCAACTGGCGCTGACCGCGGCGGGCGAGCTGCAGATCCAGTCGCCCACGCTGCAGCCGGCCGCGGCTACCGCCTACGCCGTCTATATCGGGACCGCGAGCGGGGCGGAGACGCTGCAGGGGACGGCGGCGCTGGGGGCGGCCTATACGCAGGCGGCGCCGCTGGCGTCGGGCACCGCCCTGCCGGGCTCCAACACCACCGTCTGCAGCCTCTACTTCAACGACAACACCATCCCCAGCTTCACCTACTACGCGGCCACGCTGGAAGATGCCCAAGGCAACGTGCTGCCCGGCTATCCGCAGAACTGGTACCTGGCGGGCTCGACGGTGGACGTCAGCCAGATCGTGCCGTTGGCCAGCAGCCCGGGGCTGCGCTTTCCGTACCCGGTGCTGCAAAACCCGGCCAACCCGTTGGCCCAGAGCGTGGACTCGAGCCTGAACCTGAACCAGTTCTATATCACCGCCGCGGGCAACGTCGGGCCCGGATTCTACGCCGCCTTTTGGGCGGGCGCGGCGCCGGCGGCCAACACCACCCTGGCCGCCTGGACGCCCAACGTGCCGGTGCAGTTGCGGCGGCTGGACGTCAACGCCCAGACCGCCGGCAGCGGCGGCACGGTGGGCGCGACCATCACGGTGACGGATGGCACCACCACGTGCACGTTCGGCAGCCTGCTGATCGGGGCGGCGGTGGCCAGCTCGCAGGGCATTCCGCTGGGGATTTGCCAGTTCAACGCCGGGGTGCCGCTGACGGTGAAGCTGGCGGGCGACGACCACAGCGTCGAGCCGCAAAACCTGAATTGGGCGATCGAGATGACGGCGCACTAGGAGAACCATGAAGATTTTCAACAGCATCGGGCATTTTTTCGCGTGGATCCTCCACGTCGGCATTCCCCAGGCGGCGGTGGTGGTCGGCGACGTGGCCCAGGTGGCCGAGTCGCCCTTGGCCACCGCCATTGCCGGGCTGCTGGGCAGCAAGGGCGCTGCCGTGCAGTCGGGCATCGAGGCCATCGCGGGCGACGTGCTCAAGTCCTTTGAGGCGGCCGGAGCGGCCATCGGCGCCGAGGGCCTCAACGTCCAGTTCGACCAGGTGACGATCCAAGCCATCCAGACGCTCTACGCCGACTTGGGGGGCCTCTTCGGCAAGACCGCCAAGACCGCGTCGCCGGCGCCGGCCGCTCCGGCCGCCACCGCCAAGTAGCCATGGCGACCGAAGCGCAGGCCCGGTTGGCACTGCTGCGGACCGAGCTGGTGGGAATCGTGGACGAGCTCGACCGCCTGCGGCGGCTGGTGCGGGCGGCGGCAACCACGGAGCAGGGGATGGTGGAGTTTGACGGGGCCGCACTGGACACGGAAGAGCTGGTGCTGCGGCTGGACGGCGTCGCCACGCAATTGACGCCGGGCTGGGCCCGGATCGTGGGCGCGCTGCTCGCGGCCAAGGGCCGGGCAGTGTCGCGGGCGGCGCTGGCCCAGGTCCTTTTCGGCGACAACGCCACCGCGGCGCAGGGGCGGGACGTGGACGCCCAGGTGGGGCGGATGCGGGCCCGGATTCCCGGGGTGGCGGCCCACATCGAGACGGTGCGGAGCGTGGGGTACCGGTGGAAAGCGAGGACGCAATGCCAGTGACGCGGCTGGTCAACCTGAACAACAATGCCGGAGCCTACACCCAGATTGCGGCCACGATTCCGGCACGGTCGGTGCAGATCGTCGAGGACAGCGCGGCGCCGTCGCAGGGGCTGGAGGTGCAGTATCCCCAGGACGGCTTCGCCACCACCTACGCCTACGACGGCGGAACGCCGATCGAGGTGACCGGCGCGGGCGAGAACGGCAACTGCGGCCTGCCGGCGCAGAACAGCGGCGGCGACTTCAACTACCGGGCGGCAGACGTCTACCTGCAGGCGCGGTCGGCCACGGCCACGGCGACCACGGTGCGCGTGGTGGAAAGCGAGACAGCATGAGGAAGCTCGCATCTCGCAGCTTGCAACTTGCAGCACTGACGTGCCTTGCGCTTCTGCCCGCCCTGGCGCAGCAGGTGGGCGGCGGCGGGGGCAGCTCGAACGCCAAGAAACTGCAGGGGGTGGCGATCGCGGTGACGGCGCCGACGAGCGGCAACTGCCTGGTGTTCACCTCCACCTGGGGGCCAGGGTCGTGCGCGGGCACGGCCTCGACCAACTGGTCGGCGCTGGTCAGCGGCACCAACACCACCGGGGCGTTCCTGATTGGCACCGGCGCGAGCTTGGCGGCCACGGGGAGCGGCACCATCGCCGCCACCAGCGTGCCGGCGGCGGGGCTGGGGGCGGGTACGATCAGCAACGCCACCAGCGGCAACGCGGCCACCGCCACCGCCCTGGCGGCGGCGCCGACCACGTGCTCGGCCGGGCAGTACGCCAGCGGAATCTTGGCCTCGGGCAACGCCACCGGCTGCACGGCGGCGGCCACCGGGACGGTGACCAGCGTGGGATTGACCGTCCCCTCCTGGCTCAGCGTCTCCGGCTCGCCTGTAACAGGGAGTGGCACCCTGGCGGTCAGCGCTGCCGGATCGCAGACGGCCAACCAGTTCCTGGCGACGCCCAATGGCGCGGCGGGCGCGGTCGGGCTGCGGGCGATTGCCGGGGCCGACCTGCCGGCGATCAACCTGGCGGCTTCCGGCGCCGGCGGGGTGACGGGCAACCTCCCGGTCGCCAACCTGAACTCCGGCACCGGGGCTTCGAGCACAACCTACTGGCGGGGGGATGGGACCTGGGCGACGCCGAGCGGTGGGGGTGGCACCACGTCGCTCATGGAAGCAACAGGGGAGACGCCGGAAACGTCAAACCCGACCTCCAACACAGGCGGAACGATGTCGTTATTCGCAATCGAGTTCAGAACGCCTGTGCAGGTGGCCAAGTTGACGTTTTTCGTGGATGGGACGGACGCCATCAACATCTCCGCGCTGTGTCTTTATGGCCCGTACACCACGGCTGGGGCTTCCACCGCCCTGGCCTTGAGCACTGCGGGCGCCACATACGGAACCTCCGTCAACGAGACGGTGCCGATTGCGGGCGGCGGCTCCGTGACTCTGTCGGCGGGCGTGTACATGCTGGGGATAGACAAGGCCACCGGCGGCACGGCCACTTTTTACGGGGCTTTCAGTGGCGGCTACGGAGGGCTGTACGGCTCCAACTCCTTCATCGCCAGCGGCGCTACCGGGAGCTGCCCGGCGACAATCACCGCGCCGGCGCTGTCGGGAGGGTGGGTGACAGCAGCGCTGCCCTACGTCGCGTTCTTAGGCTATTAGCCATGGAAGCGATGCCCCAACTGGTGACGGCGGCGGTGGCGGTGGCGGGGGCGCTGTGCGCGGTGTTCCTGTGGGCGACGCGGCACATCGTGCGCGACGAACTGGAGCCGCTGCGGCAGGACATCGAGGTGCTGCGGGTGGCGGCCTTCAATCATTTGACCCATGGGGAGACGCCGGACGAGGGCCTGATTCGGCGGGGACTGGGGTATGACGCCAGAAAGTAGCTGCTATCCGCTGATCGCGGCCGCCGCGCAGCGCACCGGGCTGGACTGGTGGCTGATCTACGGGGTGATCGAGCAGGAATCGGGCTTCGACCCGGCGAGCGAGTCGAACTGTGGGGCGCTAGGGCTGATGCAGCTCATGCCGTCCAGCTTTCCGGCTTTCACCCGCACGGCACTGCTCGATCCGGCCACCAACGTCAAGCTGGGGGCCGAGCACCTGCGGGAGTGCATCGGAATCTGGCGGCTGGAGACGGCCGACGAGGCCGTCAAGTTCGGCCTGGCCAGCTACAACGGCGGCCCGGGCTATGTGCTGGCAGCCCAGCACCAGGCGGCGCTGGCGGGCGAGGACCAATCGCAGTGGGCGGTGGTCGAGCCTTTCCTCAACCTGGCCGAGGTCAACGGCAAGCGGCCCGACGTGGAGCAGATCCGGGCATACGTGGCGCGCATCTGGCGGCGGTACGCGGCGCGGCGCGGGGCGCCGGTGCCAACCGCGCAGGGGACGGCGGCGGCATGACTTGGCCGTGGAAAGCCAACGCGGGTGCGCGGCGGCAGCGGGACCACGCCCTGGTGCGGGCGGTGCAGCTCGAAGCGCAGGTGCGGGAGCTGAGCGAACAGCGGGATGCGCTGCGGCGGGAGCTGGCGGCCGAGCGGCAGGCGCTGGAGCGGGTGGTGGACAACGCCCTGTTTGCCGCCGGGGCGAGCCCGGCGTTTCATCCCGAGGATGCGCGCTTCCGGCCCAAGCCGGTGGAGTTGCAAGCAGCCGAGGCCGGCCGGGCACGGCAGGCGCTGAGCCCGGCCGAGTGGCGGCGCAAGGTGGAGGCGCTGGACCGGGAGGCGGCCGAGCGCGACCGCAAGGCGCGGGCCCGGGAAGAGCTGGCCGAGGTCGCCGAGCAGGCACGGGCGGCGCGGCAGGCGGCGGACGGCACGGCTGGAACCGCGCCGGCCGGCGAGGCGGCGGCATGAGGCAGCCGCCGTGGAGCCGCGGCGTTCCGCCCTGGCGGCGGGTGCGGCCGGCGCGGCCAGCGCGGTGGGTCGAGGAAGACGATGACGGGCTGGGGGTAAGCGAGGCGGACGTGCTGGGCACGCCGGAGGAGCAAAAACATGGCGATGCAACACAAGGGTAAGGGCTTGGCGCTGGTGATCGGGATTGGGCGCCCGAAGGGCATGGCGGATGGCTCGGACGGTGATGGCGGCCCGGGGCTTCCCGATCCAATGACGCGGCGGCGCCAGCACGCGGCCGATGTCGAGGCCGCCTTCACCGGGCGGCAGCAGCCGCACGGCACCTTCGACGAGGAGCACGACGGCGGACGGGTGTCGGAGCAGACCGCCGGCTACATGGAGCTCGAAGGGGCGCAGAAGTCGGGCGACTGCAGCCTGGTCGAGGTCGAGGGCGGGGTGTCGGCCGAGCGCGGCTGCTGCAACCTGTTCGCGCCCCAGGCGGGGGCGGACGAGTTCCGCTGCGGCGAGTGCCAGCACTTCGAGGGTGCTGCGGCCGGCGCGCCGGCCGCGTCGGCTGCGGAGCAGGCGGTCTGATGCCGGTGGACCGGAGCTACATCGCGCCCTACGCCGCCACCGACAGCCAGGCCTACCAGGCGCTGACGGCGCTGGCCAACTTCAGCGACGCGCTGGAGAAGGCGGCCGGGGTGCGCGTGGGGAGCGCCGCGGCGCAGGCGCCGGCGCCGCCGCAGGCGAGCTGGACGATCGCGGCCAGCCAGGGGCACTACATGCTGCAGATCGTAAACCCCACCAGCAGCGGATCAGCATCGATCCAGCATCAGGTGAGGAGCGCCACCGATCAGAACTTCAACGCCAACAGCGCGGTGAGCACTTTCACCCTGGGGCTGGGGCAGACCACGCTCGACGTGGTGGACCCGAATCTCTCCAAGTACTGGCAGCTCCGCAGCCGCTTGCAGGGCTCTGCCTGGAACAACTGGCTGACCTACGCCAACGCCGGCGGGGTGGTGGCGCTGAACGCGGGGGTGCTGAGGACGTCATGAGCAGGGATTTCCAATCCCGGCGGAGGGATCTGGCGGCGATCGTGGCTGAGCCGGGATTTGCGCAGCGGCCGGACCGCGATGCGGTGCTGCGGGAGCTGATCGAGCTTGACCGCCGGCTGGCGTCCGAACGGGAGGTGGCGGCGTGATCCACTGGCGACCCTACCAGCCCGGGGACGAAGCGGCGCTGCGGCGGCGGCACGAGGCGCAGGGGGGACTCTTCGCGTTCCCGGAGCTGTCGGCCGACCCGCGCTACCTGCTGGTCGAGGTGGCCGAGCGGGACGGCGAGGTGGCCGGGGCGTTTGTGGCGCACGCGACCATCGAGGTCTACCTGCTGGGCGCCGACGCCGGAGTGGCGCGGGCGGCGCTCAAGGAGGGTCCCCGCTGGCGGCGGCAATTGCAGGCGATCGGCGCCGACGAGGCGCACGCCTTTGTGCCGCGCGCGGTGGTCGGCGGCATGGAGCCGCTGCTGCGGCGGGTGGGGTTGCGGCGGAGCAACGAGAGTTTTGTGCCTTTCTACTGCGAGCTATGACCAACCAGCCCCAACTCGGGGGCGCCGAGCCCCAACCGCTGCCGGGCGACCAGCGGGCGATCGCGGATGCGACCGCGTCGGCGCCGGCGGCCAACCGCGCCGAGCAGCCAACCGCCGAGGCGCCGCTGCTGCAGCCCGACCCGCCCCAGGCCATCCAGGACGCGCTGCGGGAGATGATCCGCGGCTACGAGCTGGAGAGCGACGCGGTGCGGCGCCACAAGGTGCGGCTGTGGCGCGAGGGCGAGGAGTTCTGGCGCGGCAACCAGAACATTTGGTTTTCGGCCAAGGACTCCAACTGGCACACCCCGTTCGAGCGCGACGATGTGGACCGCTCCGACCTGCCGCGCTACGACTACGCCATCAACATGTACCGGCCCTGGGGACTGAGCATCGTCGCGGCGCTGGTGCAGTCGCCGCCGAAGATCCAGTACATGCCGGTGAGCGCCGAGTCGCAGGATGACATCGCCACCGCCAAGGCGGCCGAGCGGGTGGCGGAGGTGGTGGAGTCGAACAACAAGCTGCAGACGCTGCGGGTGAAAAAGGGCTACTACCTGTGGACCCAGGGAATCTTCGCCACCTACATCCGGTTTGTGGTGGACGGCGGCCAGTTCGGCTACCACGAGGAGCCCGCGATCGAGGACCGCACCTTCCAGGTGCTGCCCGACCGGCTGGAGTGCGCGAGCTGCGGGATGCACCAGCCGGTGGACGCGGCCGCGGCGGCGCAGCCGGCGCCGTGCCAGAACTGCGGCGCGCCGCTGGGGCCGGAGGCGTTCGCGCCGGCCGAGCACATCACCGCCAGCGTCCCCACCGCGACGCGCCGGGTGCCGAACGGGGCGGAAAAGATGGACGTCTACGGCCCACTCTACTTCAAGGTGCCGCCGCAGGCGCAGGGGCAGCGGGACTGCTACTACCTGATCCAGGTGGAGGAGCAGCACAAGGCGGTGCTGCGGGCCGCCTACCCCCAGAAGGCGGACAAGATTGACGACACCGGCGGCTCGGGTGAAGACACCTACGAGCGCATTGTGCGGCTGAGCCTGGCGGATGCTCAGGGCTCGTGGAACACGCTACCGATGTCGAACCTGATCACCTACAAGCGGTGCTGGCTGCGGCCGGAGGCGTTTTGGGCGCACGCCGACGCGGCCACGCGGGCGCAGTTGCTGCAACTCTACCCGGAGGGCTGCCGGGTGGAGTTCTCCGGGGACGTGTTCCTGCAGGCGGTGGCGGAGAAGCTCGACGATTGCTGGGTGATCTGCACCGGGCAACCGGGAATTGGCATCTACCGCGACCCGCTGGGGCAGGACGTGATCTCGATCCAGCGGCAGATCAACGACTCGGCCAACATCCTGGCCGAGCACCGGGAGATGTCGAGCGCGCCGCCCATTCTCTATGACGCCCGCTTCATCAACGGCGAGGCATTGGCGAAGAAGCGGATGCAGCCGGCCAGCTATGTGCCGGTGATCATCGAGAGCGTGGGCCCGCAGAAGCCCATGGCGGAGATGATCTTCCAGCCGCGGCTGGGGGTGGACCCGCAGTTGTGGAACGATGGCGAGCGGCTGGCGGAGGCGGGCCAGTTCATCAGCGGGGCGCTGCCCTCGATCTTCGGTGGGGGCATGCCCAACCTGAAGACGGCCTCAGCCTACGCCCAGTCGCGCGACCAGGCCATGGGGCGGCTGACGCTGGTGTGGAAGCAGATGCGCGAGGCCGAGGCGCGGGAGATGACGCTGGCGATCGAGTGCTTTCGGCGCAACCGCACCGACGATGTGGAGCTGGTGGTCGAGGGCAAGAGCGGCGGCTACCGCTCGGAGTACATCCGGCTGGGCGAGATTCGCGGCAACGTGGTGGCCCGGCCCACGGCGGATGAGGACTTCCCGCAGAGTTTCGGCCAGGTGCGGGACTCGCTGGAGCAGATCCTGCAGACGAAAGACCCGGAGCTGCTGGCGGTGGTGGGGGCGCCGGTGAACCGGCCGATCGTCGCCCACTACCTGGGGCTGCCGGAGTTGGTGGACCCGGGGGAAGACAATCGGGCCAAGCAGTTCATGGAGATCGAGGCGCTGATGGGTTCGGCGCCGGTGGCGCTGCCCAACGGCCAGGTGCAGCCCAGCATCGCGCCCGACCTGTACGTGGATGACCACGAGGTGCATGTCGGCACCATCAAGGATTGGGCGGTGTCGGAGGCAGGGCTGCAGGCGAAGGCGTCCCAGCCCGAGGGCTACGCCAACGTGATCGCGCACCTGCTGGCGCACATGGACGCCGAGCAGGCGCTGGCGGAGCAGATGCAGCAGCGGCGGGCGCAGGTGCAGAGCGCGGCGCAGCCGCCGGCGGCGGCTGGGCCCGCGGCTGCCGCTCCAGGTCCGGCGCGGCCGAGCGAGGCGATCAACTTCAAGGATGTGGCGGCGTTCAGCCCGGCGGCGGGCAACGCCATGCTGCAGCAGGCCGGGCTGCCCGGCGCGTCTGCGGCGGCGCCGGCCGGGCTGCCGGGGCAGGCGCCGGCGCCAGCCGGTGCGGTGCCGACGGCGGCAGCGCCGCAGGCGGCGTAGGTAGACAGGGGGACTTGTGGACGATTTGGAATTGTTGGACACGCCGGCAGCGGCAACGGAATCGAGTACCGCCAGTGTGGGGACTGGCGGCGCGGGTGCCACCGGCGCAGACGGTGCAGCGGGGGCTGCGCCCGAGCCGGCGCCCGCAACAGCTCCGGCGTCTGCGGGGACGCCGGAGCCAGTTTCTTCCGAGGCGGTGAGCGAGCCGGTCGAGATCGAGTACCCGGAAGATGCCGAGGAAGCGGTCGAGGAGGCCGCGGCGGCGCCCGAGCCCGCGGCCACGGCGGCCGAGCCCGAGCCGGACGCGCACTCGGCCCGCTTTGGCACGGCGGCGCTGACCAAGCTGCTGCGCGAGCAGCCGGAGCTGGCCAAGGCGGCCGAGCAGAACCCGCGGGCGCGCGCCCAGCTCTACCAGATGGCGCGGCGCTCCCAGGACCTGGCCAAGTACCAGGAGGTGCTGCCGAGCGTGGCGCGGGCGCAGGAGGCGGTCGAGGCGTCCGAGGCGCTGGCCAACTACGACCGCGCCTACTTCGGCGACAGCCCGGAGGCCTTCTGGCGCGGACTCTACGACGCCCAGGTGCAGGCCGATCCGGCCACCGGTCAGCGGCGCTCCAGCGGCGTCTATGAGCGCAACGTGCAGTTTTTACACCAGATCTTTCTCGACCGGGTGGCGCAGCAGGCCGCCCGGGAAGGCAACGAGGACTTGACCACCGCGGTGCAGGCAATCAGGGGTTCCCTCGGCTGGGGCAACAGCCGTTCCGCCCGACCCCAGGCGTCAGATGGCCAGCAGCACGGCTTTGAGCAGGAGACCAACCTGCCCCCTCACATCCGGCAGCAGCTCCAGCAGGCGGAGATGAACGCCCGCGAGCTGGAGCAACTCCGATCCCGGCGGAGCGACGAGGAGCGGCAGAAGCAGGAGACTTTCTTGGACGAGACGGCAAGCGAGGCCGGGCGCGAGCTGCGGGGCTTCGTGGACGGGCTGCTGGCGAACAGCCGGCTGAGCGACTACGACAAGGCCAACATCGCGCGCGACTTCCTGGAGCGGGTATCCGAGCTGGCCGACCAGGACAAGGTGCACAACGCGGCGCTGGAGGAGATCCTGCGCGCGGGGGGCGCCTCGCCCCAAACCCGGACGCAGATGGTGGCGCGGGTGAAGGCCTGGGCGCGGCAGAACGGCCGCGACATCCTGGAGCCCATCCTGCAGCGCGCCGGCGCCGGCCTGAAGCAGCGCCAGCAGCAGCGGGAGGCGGTGCGGGCCAAGGCCCGAACCGAACCGGCGGCGGCGGGAGCGCCCGCCAATCCCCGGCAGCCGAACGCCCGGGATCTGGTCAAGGGCGCCGAGGCCAAGCTGGGTCGGCGGCTCACCGATCGGGAAATCCTGGAACTGGCGTAATGGGGCGCGGGCGCCCGGCTTCGCCGCCCGCTTTTGGGCGGCGGGGACCCCGGATGCCCCGCCGCCCCGGCCGGTATCGTCCTTTGGCGAAACGACAATTGCAGGCCGGGTGATGCCCGGCATAGAGAGCAGACCATGGCATTGCAGAACTCGCAAGTGGTGGCGCTGCAGCTCGAGAAGGTGCGGCCCAAGCTGCCGATCCTGTACGAGCGCGACGACACCTTTTTCAGCCTGATCCAGAAGCGCGACGTGGAGCGGGTTTCCACCCGCACCGCGCGCATTCCGCTGCAGGTGCAGCCGGGCGGCGCCTTTGGCTTCGCCAGCTTCGACGGCGGCGACCTGGGACGGGGCTCGGGCACCAGCTACGACTTCGCCCAGATCACCCCGGTGGGCATCCGGTTCGCGGTGGAGATCACCAAGCTGGTGGAGTACGCCACCGACGCCAGCGACAAGGCGGTGGAGAACGCAGCCAAGCGCAACGTGGCCGACGCCATGAAGCAGTTCCGGCGCGACCTCGACGCCTCGCTGCAGACCGCCGGCAACGGCGTCTTCGGCACGGTGGCCAGCGTCGCCGGCTCGGTCATCACCCTCAACAACACCCCGTTCGGGGCGCGGCTGCTGCACGAGAACCAGGTCGTGCAGGTCTACGACACCACGCTGGCGACCAACCGCGGGAGCTGCACCATCAGCGCGGTGACCAAGAGCCTGGGCGGGGCGCAGACCATCACGGTCAGCGCCGTGCCGGCCGGCACCGTGGCCACCGACCTGATTGTGGTGGACGGCGTTTCGGGGGCCTCGCCGACCTTCATCTACGGCATCCCCTACCACCAGAACACCTCGACCACCGGGACCTGGATGGGGATCTCGCGGGCCAACCCCTATGCCGTGGCCAACGGTGTCAACGCCAACGGCGCGGCGCTGACGCTGCCGCCGGTGCGGCTGGCGTTCAACCAGATCCGGCAGGCGATCGGGGTGGACGCGCTGGGCTCGCTGCTGTGGCACGCGCACCCGGCGCAGGTGGCGGCCTACGAGGAGCTGGGCTTCGTCATCAACGAGATCGAGACCGGGGGCACCAACGGGGACCTCGACCTGCTCTTCAAGAACAAGAGCATCGGCGGGGTCAAGATCAAGGAGAACATCCACGCCGACACCACGCGCATGGACCTCATCAACCTGGAGACCTGGGGGCGGGTGGAGTGGCTGCCGATCGACTACTACGAGGTCGGCGGCACCACGGTCTTCCCGGTGTACGGGGCCTCGGGCGGCATCGCCGCCAGCTACCTGTTCTACCTGGTGACCGGCGTGCAGTTCTTCATCGACAACCCGCGCGCCGTCTCCTCGGTGACCGGGCTGGCGTTGCCCAGCGGCTACTAGCCACTGGCGTGGCGGCCACATTGCGGGAGCCGCTCTCATAGCCGGCTCCCGCTGGTCGCCTTAACCGCGGCCCTGGGGGAGGGGCGCAGAAGGTTGAAAGAGGGAGAAAAACCATGGCAAACCATGTGCAAATTCTGCGGAAGATCGGAGCGTGCGAAAACAGGCAGGCCCAGCCGGACTGGCAGGGACCGGAGATCACCCCGTGCCCGGCGCCGCCGGCCTTTCTGTGCGAGACCTGCGGGCGGCTGCTGTGCGGCGGCCACGCCGGCGGCCACTGGCACGAAGCCTCCGACACCAGCGCCATCGTGAGCCACTTTCAGGAAGAGTGCGCGGCGGCGTGCAAGCGGGAAGAGGCCGCCAAGGCCAATGCCGCCGATCTGGCGCAGCAGTTGGCGACGGCGCAGGCGGCGGCGGGAAAGCTGAAGGCGATCCAGCAGTTGGTGGCGGGCAGCTAGTCCGGCGTGGCGGCAATGACCAAGCGGCGGTCGAGGACGGCTCCTGCGGGCAGCGGCGCGAGGACGTGTCGGGCCTGCGGGCAGAATCCGGCGGCGGCGGCCGGCGAGTTTTGCCGCGCCTGCTGGGGAAGGCTGGCGCACGCCGACCGCGCGGCGTTGGCGGAAACGATGCGGGAAGTGCAACGGGAAATGCGGAAGGCCAGCGAATGAGGCGGGAGGATATCCAGGGGCGCAAGGCTCCGGTCTGGCTGCAGGGACTTCTGATCCGGCGCTACGGCCGCACGCCGTTTGGCGAACCGCGCTATCGGCTGGTATGGGCTCCGGCACGGCGGGAGAGGTCGGGTGGGGTCTGGACCGACTGGGACCCCTCGGTCAGAACAATGGACCGGGAAAAGGCCAACGCCAAGCCCTTGCGTCGGGTGGTGGCGATGCGCTGGGTGCCAAAGTACCCCGGAGAGGAGTGCTGGCTCATCGAGCGCTGGGTCCCGGCGGCAAGTTTTGGCACGCCCGAGCAATGGTATCGGCCGGCGGCCGAAGGGGGCACAGTGGTGGCCACGGCGGAGGGCGCGATCGCGGCCTGCGGCGACTACCCCCACTTGGGGGATTACGAGGACCTGGGGGCTCGGATGTACTGGTACCCGACCGAGCGCCACCTGACCGCGGCGGTGGATGCGGTCGAGCGCAGCCGGGAGGCAGCGCCGGCCTCGGCTCTGGGCCGGGCTCTGCGGCGGAGCTGGCAAGCGGCGCAGGAGCAGGAGAAGCGCGACCGGGAGTTTGACCGGGCGGCGGAGGCGGTGTTTGACGATGCCTCGCCAGCCTTCGGGGGCGCCCCGATGGTGGGCTATGGCGGCTCGCACCGGCCGGCGCTGGTGGAGATGGCGGAACGGATCGGGATTCGGCAGCACCCGCTCTAGGGCGGCAAGGAGGAACGCATGGGAACCATGGTGGAGGCGCCCTCGGGGCGGGACTTTGACAACGTGTTCGGGGCGGGGCTGAGCCCCAGCGGGGCGTTGCGCAACGGCGGGGTGAGCGATCGGCTGCGCGACCGGCTGGTGCGCGAGGAGCACGCCAAGTTGCACCGCCAGGGCTGGCAGCCGGTGACGGTGGTCAACCTGCAGCCGTTTGCGCTGCAGGCCAACCTGGGCGAGCTGGGCATGATCGAGGTGCCGGCGGCGACGCCGGAGCAGCCGGTGCGGACGCTGGTCATCCAGCACTACCGCATGTCCATGCGCGACCTGGGGGACGGCAACTTCACCCCGGTCAGCATCCTGCCCTCGGAGCTGGCCAAGGAGATTGAGCGGGAGTATGGCGCGACCGGCGGCGTGTTCTGGTTCCACGGAACGGGCGAGCCGGAGGCAGCGCAGATCGAGGCGGCGCGGACGCGGCAGCAGGGCTGGTGGCGCCAGCTCTACCAGCAGGCGGTGGACTCCTGGTCGCGCTACCACCAGCACAAGCTCATCACCGACCGGCAGCGGGACGCGGCCCGGGCGCTGTTCGCCGCGGGCGAGGTGGCCGAGCTGCCGGAGTGGGTGACGATCACGCGCGCCCAGGCCGACCGGCGCGACTGCCCCATGTGTGGCGAGAGCATCAAGGTGCGGGCGTTGATCTGCCACTTCTGCCGGAGTGAGTTTGGCGCGGAGGGCGAGCCGGTGCGGGCGCCGCGGCGCCAGAAGCCGCAGGAGTAGCCGATGGAAGCGGCCCAAACCGCCATTGCGCGGGCGCAGGCGCTGCTCGATCCCACCGGGAGCGGGCTCTTCAGCGCCCAGCGGCTCATGCCCTACCTCAACCTCGCCTACTCGGCGATGCGCGACGAGGGCATGGGCCAGCGCGGCATCACGGTGGCTGAGGCGGTGGTGGTGCTGCCAGGGGTAGCCGCCTACACGCGGGACTTGGGCGCCTATGTGGCGCCCGGCGGCATGCTCGCCAACCTGGCCAACCCGATCTCCATTCGGGAAAAGCCGGTCAACAGCGATGACAACAACTACACCGAGGTGGTGCGGGTCGAGGAGCTGGACAGCCGCACGCCGGACGACCTCAACCTGACCTTCGAGTGGCGCGGCGGCAACGTCTACTTCATTGGGGCGACGCAGGCGCTGGACCTGCAGATCCGCTTCGAGCAGATTTGGCCGGCGATTGGGGACCCGTCCCAGGCACTGGGGGCAGTTGGCATCGCCACCATTTTGGGCTACTGGACGGCGGGGCTGATGGCGACGGCGATGCGGGAGCAGCAGCTCGGCATGCAGTACATGGCCGAAGGGCGGCACCTGCTGTTCCGCTGGCTGCAGCGCCAGATCATGGACCAGCAGGGAGTGACGCGGCGGCCGCGGCCCTACAACGACGAGAACGGCTGGATGGGAGCGAGGTGGATATGAGCATACTGACTAGCGAAGAGCGGAAGCGGCTGCCGCGGGGACGTTTCGGGCTGCCGGCCATGCGGACGTACCCGATTCCCGACGCGGCGCACGCGCGCAACGCGCTGGCGCGGGCGGCGCAGGATGCCACGCCGGCCGAGCGCGCGGAGATCGAGCGCAACGTGCACCGGCTGTACCCGCGGATCAAGATCGGGAAATGACGCTGCGAACCCTAGTTTGTGCGGGGCTCGCATTGGCGCTTGGACTGGCGGCACAGCAGCCCTCGGATCTGGTCAAGCCGCGGGTGGCGGGGCAGGCGCTGGCCTCGCAGTTCGGCAAGTGGACAATGATGGCGGATGGTCCCATCCTGGCGCAAGGGCAGCTGGAGACGGCGAGGCTGGAGGCATCGGCGTTCACCTTGCCCGACGGCACAGCGTTCCAACCGCTGCAGGCGGGGACACCGGTCGCCATCGGCGGCGACGGCAGCCCGGAGACGGTGATCCCCACCAGCGTGAGCTGCGGGGTGGGGGCGCCGGGGTGCACGTTCACCGCCATGTTTGCACATCCGCACCTGGGCCACTTCAGCGTGTCGAGCGGCACCTCCGGACTGCAGGAGGCGATCAACTACCAGGCGGCGCACGGCGGTGGCCTGGTCCTGGTGGATCCAGATTGGGCCGGGGGGCCGCTGGCGGGTCTGCTGAGCAGTCTCAGGCTCCCGAGTACGGTGCTGCTGATTGACGAGACCGGAGGAAACTGGGTGCCCTACGGACTGGGCAACGGCGGGGCGCCGCAAGCGTTGGGCGGGTTCTCCTCCGCTACCGGCGGAGGGGGCTCGGTGCTGGCGCCGGCGCAGGGCGCGGTGTATGCCTCGGGGGCAAACTTCCGGCCGCCCACGCCGGGCGTCGGCCTGAGCGCCGGCGTCCCGGCGACGGTAACGCCGGACTGGAGCTTGCCCAGGGGCGTGGTGACGGGCGACGCGGTGTACCTCTCCGGCGGCACGGGAGCAGCGGAGGTGGTGGCCTTAACCAATGTGGGCGCGGCTTGCCCTGCCGGCGCGGCCAACTCGGTCTGCTTCACCCCCGCCAACTCGCATAGCGGGGCCTGGACGCTGGCCAGCGCCACCAGTGGCCTGGAGGAGGCGGTGAACGCCGCCGGGGCGGGCGGCTGGATCATAGACGACTTGGGCGTGGCCGACATCCGCACGCCCTTGGTGATCCCCTACACGCTGCGGCTTACCGGGCTCGACTCCTCGCTCAGCCACTCAATCGCAGCCACCGAGATTGTGCAGTTGACGCCCAACACCGATGTCATCCAGCTTGGCCGGGCGGGCGGCGATGCGCAGGCGGCGCAGGATGTGGTATTGGAGCACCTGACCGCAAAGGGGGTGGCAGGCGACGGCACCGACAGCGGGGTGGCGGTGCACTGCCTGAACTGCAGCCGGATCGAATTGGACGATGTGAAGGCCACCAACGCCCACGATGGGGTCTTCTTCGATTCGGCCTACAACCAAGCGTTCGTCGCCACCGTCATCAACTGCCATTTTCTGGGCAACTACTACGGCGTGCACATCGTGGGGGGCTCGGCCAACCGGCTGACCTTCACCGGCGACACGGTGGACTCGAACCAGTACGGCGTGTTCGACGACGGCGGCTGGGTGCATACCTGGATCGGCAACGACATCGAGGCCAACGCCCAGTATGGCTACTGGCAGCAGGTCTCGAACTCGGGGGCCTACTCCGGCCACAACGTGGTGCTGCATGGCAACTACTTCGAGGCCAACGGCGCCAGCGTGGGGCAGGGCGATGTGTTCCTGGGCCAACTGGTGGGTGGGGGCAGCGGCAACAACGGGGCGGGCTGCATCAACTGCGAGGTGACCGACAACATCTTCAACGCCACGATCGGCGGCAACGTCACCGCGCTCAACCTGGGAGCGGTGATGATGACGGTCAGCGACAACACCTACAGCGGCTACGGGGCGGGCAAAGAGTACGCCTACATCACCGGACCCGATCCCAACTTTAGCCGGGTACTGATGCTGGGCGACTGCGGCACCGTCACCCAGCCCGGCTGCACGGAATCCGCACCAGGCACCATCACCCGCCTGGATCCCAATGGCACCTTGACCATCGGCGGCACCGACCAGCTCACCGACCAGTTCGGCACGCGGCTGCATGACACGACCATAGAGAGCCCGTCCGGGGCGGTCAGCATCCGCGGCAAGCAGGGTGGCCTGGCTCCGGTAAACCAGGCACTGCTGCAACTCGACGGTGATTCCAGCACGGTCAAGTTCGACGAGGTCACGTGGCGCAACCAGGGCGTGGACGAATGGGGAATCAAGAACGATGTGAGCGGCGCCAACGCGCACGACTTTTGCCTGGCCAATGACTACGCCATTCCCGCAGCCGCCACCTGCGACCTGTACGTCAACCAGCAGAAGCACTTCCAGTTCAGCGGGGCCGGGGTGCCGGGCAACGTCACGTTTGACGCCGACTACCGCTTCAAGCAGCAGGCGAACGGCGATCCGGCCATCCAGGTCATGCGTGCCACCGACATCTCGCCGACGGGCTATCTGCTCGACCTGGAGGATTCGACCGAGTCACATCCGCTGTTCCGCGTGGACGCCGCCGGGAACGTGACCGGCAACGGGACCATCAACATTTCCGGAGCGGCGACCTTCCAGGCGGGGCTGAGCTCGACCTCGGGCAGTTTCAGCGGCGCGCTGACCGCGCCCACGGCAACGATCAGCGGTGCGGTGGCGCTGGGGACCGGCTCGACCGTCGGCGGGACGGCGATCAACATTGACGGCCACATCATTGCCGGGCAGTCGGGCACATGGTGGAACGGGACCTACAACCCCGTCGGCAGCGCCGGGCAGTGCATCACCGGCGGCATCAGCTTCGGCTCGGGAGTGGCCATCGGCATGGCCGTCGCCTCGAACCCGGAAACCACGCCGCCGGCCGGGCTGAGCTGGACGGCGGTGATTGACGCTTCCGACCATGTGACCATCGCGGTCTGCAACATCACCAACGCGGCGATTGCCTGGCCGGCGGGAAGCATTTGGGACGTGAGGGTGATTCCATGAGCGAGTTCCTCCGCAGCCAATTCGACAAGTTGCTGCTGACGGCGCTGCTGCTGGTGTTCTGCGGCGTCGCGGTGCACGGCTACTGTGCGGGAGGCGCGGCGCTGGCCGGCTTCGCCTCCGACCAGGCCAAGGAATTCGGCGGGGCGCTGCTGGGGCTCATCACCGGCCACGCGCTGGCCGCCACGGCAGGGAGAGCGCCGGGCGGCGAGGCCGCCACGGCGGGGGGAGCGCCGGGCGGCAAGGTGGCAGCCTCCCGGCGCGAGCCGCCCGCGCCGCCTCCGGGGGGAGGGGCGGCGGAATGAAGGCCCCCACCTACGTCATCGAGCATGGGCAGACGGCAATGGACAAGCGCGGCCTAGTGCATGGACCCGCGCATGCGGCGGAACCCCTGGATCGCGAGGGGCGGCGGCAAGCGGTGGCGCTGGGGGCGCGGCTGCGCCGGCTCAAGCCGGGCCGGATCTACACCTCGCCAGCGCGGCGGGCGCAGATGACCGGCGCGATCGCCGGGGTGGTGGCGGGCGTGCCGGTGGAGACCGCGGCCGAGTTGGCCTCGCTCGACACTGGCGCGCTGGGGCAGGGCGACCAGGTTGACGTGGCGCGGCGGCTCAAGCCGTACTTCGCCGATCCGGGGCGGCGGATTCCGGGCGGCGAGACCGTCCAGGCGTGGCGGGCGCGGCATTTGGACTGCATGCGCCGGGTGGCGGCCCGGGCAAAGCAGCGGGGCGAGCGGCCGCCGGCGTTTGTCACCCACAGCAACGTGGTGGGCTCGGCGCTGGCCGCGGCGCGCGGCGGATCGGCCGACGCCGGACGGAAGGCGATGGCTCAACCGCCGCCGCCGGCGGTGGCGCACCAGGTGAGTTTTTCGGCGGGGACTGGCCCGGCACAGCTGAAGCAGCGCTGGCCGGGTGGCCCCCGTAAACCGTAGCGTTCGCACCCGCCCGGAAATGGGCGCAGGAGACCCGACCATGGCTATCGCATCTTCCCTTGTTTCGATCGACGTGACCCGCCGCAAGGTGCGGCGCACCCTGAATCTGGCCTTGAGCGGCAACTACGCCACCGGCGGCGACACACTCGACCTGACCGCGACCACCAACCCCAACAACTTCGAGGGGGCCAAGGCGTTCGGCCGCGTGCCCGCGGTCTACGGCGTCGAGAACGCGCCCGACGGCTACAGCGCCGAGATCGTGGCCGGGGCCGCGCTCAACAACTGGAAGGTGAAATGGTTCACCGCCAGCAACACCGAGTTGGCGGCGGGCGCATACCCTGCTGGGCTGAGCGGGGCGGCCGACATCCGGGTGCAGATCGCTTCGCGGACCAATCTCTAGGCCATGGGGTTCCGATGATTCAGGGCTACATCCCGGTGCCGATCGAGCACTTCGGCGGCCTGATCTGTTCCTGGCCGCCGGAGATGCTCGACGTGTCACTGCTGGTGGAAGCGACCAACGTGCGGTTCACGCAGGCCGAGGCGGCAAGCCGGGAGGGGATCAGCCGGGCGTTCGCCTCGCCGAACCAGGCGGCCATCACCGGGCTGGTGGGCTACGTCCAGCCCAGCGGGACCGAGATCCCGCTGGTGTTGGACGCCACCGGTTCCCTGCTTATGGAGTCGCCGGCCGGCGCGGGCTACCTGAGGGCGGCGGCGCCGGGACACACCTTCGTCATCCCGCCGGGTGCGCTGATGGAGGGGGTCGCGGCCTTCGGGCGCACCTACCTCGCCTTCGGCGACGGGCAGCAGGGGCTGGCTTCGCCCGCCAGCTTCGACGGCGCGAACCTCGATCCGGTGACCATCGCGGGGCCGACCGGTGCGATCGCACCGTCGGACTCGGCTACGGCAGGCAACATCGCCGCCGGGGTGCGCTACGTGCTGGTGCTTTACAAGACGCGCGAGGGCTCGCTCTCGCCGGCGGGGCTCTCGATCGCCAACTGGGCCGCGGCCGGCGGCAAGCAGGCCACGGTGGCCA
>Ga0307372_10000799_pt1 | contig 55097 bp, 52 predicted proteins | sample OX1MG_FD_202533 | JGI IMG/M metagenome (GOLD analysis project Ga0307372, IMG submission 202533) | Soil microbial communities from Risofladan, Vaasa, Finland - OX-1 | ecosystem: Environmental > Terrestrial > Soil > Coastal area > Acid sulfate soil | place: Finland: Risofladan, Vaasa | collected...
GCGGGGCAGCTTCTCTTTCGGCGAGGCGGTCGAGCACACCCCCGTCGAGGTCACCGAGCGCGCCGAGGCCGAGGCGGCGCGGCGCGGCGCGCAGGCGCTCGTCGCGATCGGCGGCGGCGCGGCGATCGGCCTCGGCAAGGCGCTCTCGCTGCGCTTGCGGCTCCCCCTCGTCGCCGTGCCGACGACCTTCTCCGGCTCGGAGATGACCACCGTCGTCGGTGAGCGGCGCGATGGGGTGAAGACGACGCGCCGCGACGAGCGGGCGCTGCCGCGCGCCGTCCTCTACGACGCCGACCTCGCGGCGACGATGCCGCCGCGCCTCGCCGCGACGAGCGGCCTGAACGCCCTCGCGCACGCCTTCGGGGCGCTCCTCGCCCCCGACGCGAGCCCCTTCAGCGACCGGGACGCGACAGAGGCGATCCGGCTCCTCTCCGCCTTCCTGCCCGACGTGGTGGAGGGCGCGGGCGGCGTCGAGGAGTCGCTGCTCGGCGCGGCGCTCGCCGGCCGCTGCCTGGCGGCGACGACGATGGGCCTCCACCATCGCCTCTGCCACCTCCTCGGCGGCAGCTACGGCCTCCCCCACTCCCCGACGCACGCCGCCCTCCTCCCCTACGCCGTGGCCTGCGAGGAGGGCCGCGGCGCGGCGCGCCTCGCCGGCGCCGCAGCAGCGCTCGGGGTGCCCCCCGGCGGTGTCAGCGAGGCGCTCTTCGCGCTGCAGGCGCGGCTCGCGGCCCCCCGCTCCCTCGGGGAGCTCGGCCTACGCGCGGAGGACGTCGCGCCCTGTGCGGCCAGCGCCGCGGCGGCCGGCGGCGAGGCGGAGGCGGTCGCCGCACTCCTCGAGCAGGCGCGGGTTGGGAGATGAGCGGCGGTGGCGCGAGCATGGACGCCGTGGACGAGCAGCGGATCGCGGAGCTCACGGCGATGGTGCGCGCCCAGGTCACCGGGGGGAGCGACGCGCGCCTCGCGGAGATCTTCGACGCGCTCGTCCGCCACCTGCACGCCTTCGTCGGCGAGGTCCAGCCGAGCGACGAGGAGTGGGGGGCGGCGATCGAGTTCCTCACCCGCGTCGGGCAGTTCTGCACCCCGACGCGCCAGGAGTTCATCCTCCTCTCGGACACCCTCGGGGTCTCGAGCCTGGTGAACGTCCTCAACAGCGGGGGCGGGGAGTTCACCGAGTCGACCGTCCTCGGCCCCTTCTTCGTCGCCGGCGCGCCGGAGGTCGCCTCGGGGAGCGACCTCGCGGCGGGCGCCAAGGGGACGCCGCTGCACTTCGCCGGCGAGGTGCGCGGGCCCGCGGGGGAGGCGGTCGCCGGCGCCCTCGTCGACACCTGGCAGTCCGACACCGAGGGCTTCTACGACACCCAGCGCGACGAGGGGACGCGGCTCCGGGCACGGCTACGCACCGACGCGGAGGGGCGCTTCTCGTTCTGGTCGGTCGTGCCCTCGAGCTACCCCATCCCCCAGGACGGCCCCGTCGGCGTGATGCTCGCCGCGCAGGGGCGCCACCCGTACCGCCCTGCGCACCTGCACTTCAAGATCGCCGCCCCCGGCTACCGCGAGCTCGTCACGCACCTCTTCCCCTCCGGGGACCGCTACCTCGACTCCGACGCGGTCTTCGCCGTCGCCGCCTCGCTCGTGAAGGACCTCGAGCACCACCCGGCGGGGACCGCCCCCGACGGCCGCGTCGTCGAGGTCCCCTACGACAGCGTCGAGCAGGTCTTCGTCCTCAACACCGCGGGCGGCGCCCGCGAAGGGAGCAGCTGACATGGCCGAGGCGTTCATCCTCGACGCCGTCCGCACCCCGATCGGCCGCGTCGGCGGCGCCCTCTCCGGCGTCCGCCCCGACGACCTCGCGGGCGCGGCGCTCGCCGCCCTCGTCGCCCGCAGCCCCGAGCTCGACCCCGCGGCGATCGAGGACGTGATCCTCGGCGACGCCAACGGCGCGGGCGAGGACAACCGCAACGTCGCCCGCATGGCGGTCCTCCTCGCCGGCCTCCCGACCTCCGTGCCGGGCGCGACGGTGACCCGGCTCTGCGGCTCGGGGATGGAGGCGAGCATCGAGGCGGCGCGCGCCGTCGAGACCGGAGACGCCGAGCTCATCGTCTCGGGGGGCGTCGAGTCGATGAGCAGGGCCCCCTGGGTGCTCCTCAAGCCCGAGCACCCCCTGCCGCGCGACAACGCCACCCTCCACTCGACGACCCTCGGCTGGAGGATGGTGAACCCGAGGCTGCCCGCCGAATGGACGGTCTCCCTCGGCGAGGGCGCCGAGCTGCTCGCCGAGCGGTACCGGCTGTCGCGCGCCCAGCAGGACGCCTTCGCCCTCGCCAGCCACCAGCGCGCCGCCGCCGCCTGGGAGGCGGGCGCCTACGCCGACGAGGTCGTCCCCGTCGCGGGCAGCGAGCTCGCCCGCGACGAGTCGATCCGCGCCGACAGCACCCTTGAGCGCCTCGGCCAGCTGCGCCCGGTCTTTCGCGAGGGCGGCACCGTGACCGCCGGGAACGCCTCCCCGCTGAACGACGGGGCCGCGGCCCTCCTCCTCGGCAGCGCCGCCGGCGCGGAGCGGGCCGGCAGGGCGCCGCTCGCCCGCATCGCGGCGCGCGCCGTCGCCGCGGTGGAGCCGCAGTACTACGGGATCGGCCCCGTCGAGGCTGCGAAGACGGCGCTCAAGCGGGCCGGGATCGGCTGGGGGGACCTCGCCGTCGTCGAGCTCAACGAGGCCTTCGCCGCGCAGTCCCTCGCCTGCCTCGCCGAGTGGCCCGAGCTCGACCCCGCGATCGTCAACCCGCAGGGGGGCGCGATCGCGATCGGCCACCCCCTCGGCTGCTCGGGGGCGCGGCTGCTCACCTCGCTCGCCTGGCAGCTGCACCGCCGCGGCAGCGGCTACGGCCTGGCGACGATGTGCATCGGCGTCGGGCAGGGGATCGCCGTCGTCCTCGAGGCGGCCTAGGCACGGTCTCCCCCGCCTGCCGGCGCGGTGGTGGCCGACGGCGACTCACCGCGGCGGAACAGCCCGCTGCGGTCGGGGTGAAAGCCGTGGCGTGCGAGGAACTGCGGGCTCCGGGCATCGACGACGACGAGCTCGGCGCCGGCGCGCTCGGCGGCGAGGCGCTCGAGGAAGCCGAGCAGCTGACCCCCGACGCCCTCGCCGCGGTGCTCCTCGGCGACCTCGAGGCCCGTGACCAAGAGGGCGCCGCCGGCCGCGAGGAGGACGGCGCGGGCGACGCCCCGCCCCGCCTCGGTGACCGAGACGGCGAGGCGCTCGCCCGGCTCGTCGGTCCCGCCGGCGGGCACGTGGGTGACGTGGAACTCGAGCTCGCGCCCGCCCCTCCCGGTCACCGCCGGGCGGCCGAGACGGACCTCGCCGACGCGCCGCCAGGGGTGGTGCGCGGCGTCCACGTGCTGCTCGAGGAGGGTGAGCGCCTCGACCCGGGCGGTCGTCGCGTAGGGCGCGAGGAGGCGCTCGCCGGCGCTCACGAGCTCGGCGGGGGCACCGCTGCGCAGCGTGACGTGCGCGACGAAAGGGCGCGGCGCGCGGCCGGCGGGGGGTGCGAACGGCCCGCTCGCGAGGGCCCCGGCGAGCTCGGCGAGCTCGTCGGGGCGCGCGCCGACGGCGAGGTAGAGGACGCCGGGCGGAAAGCTCGCCGGCGGCCCGAGGGTGAGGTGAAGGGGCGAGAAGCGCCTCGCGACCGCCCGCAGGTGCTCCTCCACCGCCTCGTCGGCAGCGACTGGGACGTTCAGCGGGGGGACGAGGGTGACGTGCGGCGCGATCCGCGAGAGGTCGCGGCTGTCGAGGGCACGGCGGAGGCCGTCGATCTCGGCGGCGACGGCGCCGTCGAGCACGAGGGCGACGAGCAGGCGCCGCCGCTCGGCCAAGCTACGCCGCCGGGGCCGCTCCGGCCGCCTCGAGACGCACCTGCGCGCGGCGGAGGGCGACCTCGGGGGCGTCGGGGGCCATCAGCGCGAGCATCGTCGGCGAGAGCGCGGCGGCGCCCTCCTCACCCTCGACGGCCTCGTGGCCCTCGGCCGCCGGGGCACCGGAGGCGACCTCCTGCTCGGCGCGCTGCAGCGCGGCGCGCGCCCGCTCGACGTCGATCTCCTCGCCGAGCTCGGCGACGCCCGCGAGGATCGTCACCGCGTTGTCCGAGACGTAGACGAAGCCGCCGTGCACCGCGCAGCGGCGGGGCGTCGCCTCCTCTCCGGAGGACGAGAGCTCGTCGATCGTGCACAGCGAGATGTCGACGGCGCCAACGAAGTCCTCGTGGTGGGCGAGGAAGGCGATCTCGCCGACGTCGGTGCGCAGCGAGACCTCGTCGGCCTCGCCCGAGAAGAGCACCCGCTCGGGCGTGACCAGCTCGACGTGGAAGGGGGTGCCCATCTCAGCTGTCGGCGAGCTGCTTGGCCTTGGCGTGCACCTCGTCGACCCCCCCGACGTTCAGGAAGGCCTGCTCGGGGAGGTCGTCGAGGTCGCCGCCGACGAGCGCCTCGAAGCTGCGCACGGTCTCGTCGATCGGCACGTAGACCCCGGGCTGGCCGGTGAAGACCTCGGCGACGAAGAAGGGCTGGGAGAGGAAGCGCTGGATCTTGCGGGCGCGGGTGACCGTCAGCCGGTCCTCCTCGGAGAGCTCGTCGAGGCCGAGGATCGCGATGATGTCCTGCAGCTCACGGTTGCGCTGCAGGATCTCCTTCACCGCCGTCGCGCAGCGGTAGTGGGCGTCGCCGACCACCTCCGGGGCGAGGATGTTGCTCGTCGAGGAGAGCGGGTCGACGGCGGGGTAGATGCCGAGGGCCGCTATCTGCCGGGAGAGCTCGGTCGTCGCGTCGAGGTGGGTGAAGGTCGTGAACGGCGCCGGGTCGGTGTAGTCGTCGGCGGGGACGTAGACGGCCTGCAGCGAGGTGATCGAGCGCCCCTTGGTGGAGGTGATCCGCTCCTGCAGCTGGCCCATCTCGTCGGCGAGCGTCGGCTGGTAGCCGACGGCGGAGGGCATCCGCCCGAGGAGGGTGGAGACCTCCGAGCCCGCCTGCACGAAGCGGAAGATGTTGTCGACGAACAGCAGCACGTCCTGGTTCTTCACGTCGCGGAAGTACTCGGCCATGGTGAGCGCGGAGAGCGCGACGCGCAGGCGCACGCCCGGCGGCTCGTCCATCTGGCCGTAGACGAGGGCCGCCTTCTCGATGACCCCCGACTCCTGCATCTCGAGCCACAGGTCGGTGCCCTCACGGGTGCGCTCGCCGACGCCGGCGAAGACCGAGACGCCACCGTGCTGGGTGGCGACGCGGCGGATCATCTCCTGGATGAGCACCGTCTTTCCGACGCCGGCGCCGCCGAAGAGGCCGATCTTGCCGCCTCGGACGTAGGGCTCGAGGAGATCGATGACCTTGATCCCGGTCTCGAACATGTCGCGCGAGGACTCGAGCTCGTCGAACGGCGGCGGGTCGCGGTGGATCTCCCAGCGGTCGTCGATCTCGCCGATGTCGTCGGTGTCGAGCGGCTGGCCGATGACGTTGAAGACGTGGCCGAGCACGGCGTCGCCGACGGGGACGGTGATGCCGTGGCCGGGGTTGCGCACCACGGCGCCCCGCGTGAGGCCGTCGGTCGGCTTCAGACAGACGCAGCGCACGCGGCCCTCGCCGAGCTGCTGGGCGACCTCGGCGGTGATGAGGATCTTCTCACCGGCGAACTCGAGGTCGATCTCGAGGGCGGTGTTGATCGCGGGGAGCGCGTGGGGCGGGAACTCGACGTCGACGACGGGCCCGGAGATCACGACCACCCGGCCGTTCTCCCTCGTCTTCTCCCCCGCTTGCTGCTCAGTCGTCGTCATGCACTCTGCTCCTGTTGGTCGTTGCGTAGAAAGTCGTCGCGCTCGTCCGCGGCCTCGGAATTGGCGCGCAGCGCCTCGGCGCCGCTCACGATCTCGAGGATCTCGGTGGTGATCGCGTCCTGGCGGGCCCGGTTCATCGCCCGCCGGTAGGTGGTGATCAGCTCCTCGGCGTTGTCGGTCGCGGCAGCCATCGCCCGCTGGCGGGCGGTGTGCTCGGAGACCGAGGCCTCGAGCAGCGCCCGGTAGACGACGGCCTCGGCGTAGCGGGGGACGAGCAGCCGGAGCAGCTCCTCCGGCTCGGGCTCGAAGTCGAAGAAGCCGCCCGCGCCCTCGGCGCCGGCCGCGCCCTCGGCGCCGCCCGAACCCTCCTCGCGCTCCTCGTCCACCTCGGGGATCGGGAGCACCTGACGGGTCTCGACGACCTGCACGCCGGCGGAGCGGTAGCGGGTGGAGACGAGCTGCACGAGGTCGACCTCGCCGGCGAGGAAGGGGCCGGTGAGCTCGGCGGCGACCTGCCGGGCGTCCTCGAAGGTGGGGCGGTTCGTCATCTGCAGGAAGGGGCGGTCGACGCTGCGGCCGCGGAAGCGGAAGAAGCCGATCGCCTTGCGGCCGATCGTGACGAGCCGGTACTCGCGCCCCTCGGCCTCCCCGGCGACGATCAGCCGTTCGGTCTGGCGGAGCACCGAGGAGTTGTAGCCCCCGGCGAGGCCGCGGTCGGCGACGATCGCGAGGACGAGGACGGAGCGCGCCTCGGCGCCATCGCCGAGGAGGCGCGACGCGCCGCTCGCCTCGGCGGCGGTGGTCGCGAGGACGCGCTCGATGCCCTCCACGTAGGGGGCGGAGCCAGCGATGCGGGCGCGGGCGCGCGGGATCTGCGAGGCGGCGATGAGCTCCATCGCGCGGGTGATCTTCTTCGTCGCCTCGACGCTGCGGATCCTCCTGCGCAGCGCGCGTTCCTGGCCGCCCGCCATCCTCAGCCCGCCTTGGCGGCGGCGGAGTCTCCGCTCGAGAAGCCCGCCTTGGCCTCTTCGATCGCCTTGGTGAGCTCCTGCTCGTCGGGGAGCGTCTTCTGCTCCCGGATGTGGGTGAGGAGCTCGGCGTGCGCGCCGCGCAGATGGGCGCGCAGGGCCGCCTCGAAGGCGGGGATGTCCTCGACGGCGAGGTCGTCGATGAGGCCGCGCACGCCGGCGAAGATCACCGCGACCTGCTCCTCGACCGGCATCGGCTCGTTCAGCCCCTGCTTCAGCAGCGCCGTCAGGCGGTAGCCGCGGTCGAGCTGGGACTGCGAGGCGCGGTCGAGCTCGGAGCCGAAGGCGGCGAAGGCCTCGAGGTCGCGGAACTGCGCGAGGTCGATCTTCAGCGAGCCGACGACCGAGCGCATGGCACGGATCTGCGCGGCGCCGCCGACGCGCGAGACCGAGTTGCCGATGTTCATCGCCGGGCGGATGCCGGAGTTGAAGAGGTCGGTCTCCAAGAAGATCTGGCCGTCGGTGATCGAGATCACGTTCGTCGGGATGTAGGCGGAGATGTCACCGGCCTTGGTCTCGATGATCGGGAGGGCGGTGAGCGAGCCACCGCCGAGCTCGTCGGAGAGCTTCGCGGCGCGCTCGAGGAGGCGGGAGTGGAGGTAGAAGACGTCGCCCGGGTAGGCCTCGCGCCCCGGCGGGCGGCGCAGCAGCAGCGAGAGCTGGCGGTAGGCCTCGGCCTGCTTGGAGAGGTCGTCGTAGACGATCAGCGCGTGCTCGCCGTTCTCCATCCAGTGCTGGCCCATCGCGCAGCCGGCGTAGGGGGCGAGGTACTTGAAGGGCGCCGGCTCGGAGGCCGGTGCGGCGACGACGACGGTGTACTCGAGGGCGCCGTGGGACTCGAGGAGGGCGACGGTCTGCGCGATCGTGGAACCCTTCTGGCCGATGCCGACGTAGATGCACTTCACGCCGAGGCCCGCCTGGTTGAGGATCGCGTCGACGGCGATCGTCGTCTTGCCCGTCTTGCGGTCGCCGATGATGAGCTCCCGCTGGCCACGGCCGATCGGCGTGATCGCGTCGATGACCTTGATCCCGGTCTGCAGCGGCTCGGTCACGGGCTGGCGGTTGACGATCCCCGGCGCCTGGATCTCGAGGCGCCGCAGCGTCGCGCCCTCGATCGGCCCCTTGCCGTCGAGCGGCTCGCCGAGGGGGTTGACCACCCGCCCGAGGAGCGCGTCGCCGACCGGGACCGAGAGGATCTCGCCCGTCGCCCGCACCACCTGGCCCTCGTCGAGGCCCTCGGAGTCGCCGAGCACGACCGCGCCGATCGCCTCCTCCTCGAGGTTCAGCGCGAGGCCGATGACGCCGTTCTCGAAGGTGAGCATCTCGTTGACCGAGGCCTGCGGGAGGCCGGTCACGTAGGCGATGCCGTCACCGACGGAGGCGATCCGGCCGACCTGCTCGGTGGAGATCTCCGTGCGGAGCTCCCCGACGTGGCGGGCGAGTGCCGCCTGGATGTCGTCAGCGCTGATCGTCAGCTCTGCCATGAATTTGTGCCTTTCCCTAGGCCCACTGCGCGACGGCCTCGCGCAGTCGTTCCAACCGAAGCCGTACCGTCCCGTCGATGAGGAGGTCGCCGACCGAGACGAGGATCCCGCCGATCACGTCGGGGTCCTCGATCATCCGCACCTCGACGTCGCGGTGCACGAGCGTGGAGAGCACCCGCGCGAGCGAGCTCCGCTCCTCCTCGGAGAGGACCACCGCGGCGCGCACCTGCGCGACCCGCCGGCCGCGCTCCTCGGCGATGAGGTCCACCAGCCACTCGTAGGTCCCGACGAGGTTGCGCACCGGGCCGACGGCGATGACGAAGGAGACGATGCGCAGCGTGGCGGGGAGCACCTGGGAGGAGAGGAGGTCCGCGAGCAGCGCGACGCGCCCCGCCACCGCCGCGCTCGGCTCGGAGAGCTCGCGACGGAGCTCGGCGTTCGCCTCGACGATGCGGGCGAAGGAGAACAGCTGCTCCTCGACGGTGTCGACCTCGTCGAGGCTCCCCAGCTCCTCGAGCACCCGCTCGGTGTAGCCACGGATCCTCGAGCGGAGCGCGCTGCGCCCGTGGATCGGCTGCTCGGCGACGCCCTCGCGCGCCGCGTCGGCGGCGACCACGAGGTCGGCGACGGCGACCGCGAGCTCGCCCGCGCGGACGGCGCGCAGCGCGAAGTCGACGAGCGAGGCGCCGGCCTCGCTCGCGCGGCCGTGCAGCAGGTCGGCGGCGATCGCCCGTCGGGCGTTCTGCGCGACCGCTGCGTCGCTCAGCGCCCGACGGAGCGGCTCCGAGCTCGTGAGCGCAGCGGCGAAAGCCTCGACCTCCCCGGCGACGCGCTCCAGCTCCCCGCTGGCGCGGGCGCTCTCGAGCGTCGCGAGCGCGTAGCCGTGCAGCAGCTCGTGGGCCATCAGGCGGGCGCCCCCGCCTCGGTCGCGCTGATCGCCTCGGCGATCAACCGCCGCTGGTTGGCGTCGTCGAGCTCGGCGGTGACGACCCGCTCAGCAGCGTCGACGACGATGGAGCCGAGCTCGGCGATCACCTCGGCGCGCACGCGGCTGTGCGCCGCCTCGATCTCGGCGGTGGCGCGCCGCACCAGTCGCTCGCGCTCCTCCGCGGCGCGCGCCCGCCCCTCCTCGACGAGCGAGGCGGCGCTGTCGCGCGCCAGGCGGACGATCCCCTCCGCCTCGGCGCGGGCCGCCTCGAGCTCGGCGCGGCGCGCCGCGATCAGCGCCGCCGCCGCGGCGGCGGCCTCCTCGCGCTCGGCGAGCTGGCCGCGGATCTGCTCGCGCTTCGCGGACATCTGCGCGCCGAGGAAGGGGGCGACGTAGCGCTTGATGAACAGCGCCACGAAGATGAGCGCGACCCACTCGAGGAGGTAGGAGAGGCCGAAGTTCCCGGTGGCGGCGAACAACGGCACCTAGTTCCCCTCCGCCGCGGCGACGGCCAGCTGGATCAGGTCGCGGTGGCGGGCGGCGTCGATCGGCACGCCCGCGACGCGGCTCGCCGCCTCGCCGACCATCGTCTCGACGCGGCTGAGGACGTCGCTGCGCACCTGCTCGCGCTGGCGGTCGATCTCCGCGGCGGCACCGGCGATCAGCCGGTCGTGCTCCTGCTGGCCGTCGTCGCGCGCCGTCGCCCGCAGCTCCTCGGCGGCCCTGGTCGCCGCCTCGATCAGCCCGCGCGCCTCGGCGCGGGCCTCCTCGAGCACCGCGCGGCGCGCCTGTTCCAGCTCCGCCGCCTCGCTCTGCGCGCTGTCGCGGGCCTGCAGTCCGGAGCGGATCGTCTCCTCGCGCTCGGCGATGACCCGCTGCACGGGCTTCAGCACGAACGCGTTGACGATGCCGAGCACGACGAGGAACAGCACGACCTCGACGAGGATCGTGGCGTTCGGGAGGATGAAGTTGGGCGTCGACGAGGTGTCGGCGAGCATGGGCGGGATGGCTACTTCTTCGCCAGGACGAAGATGAACAGCGCCATGAAGACGAGGTTGATGAAGTACATCGCCTCACAGAGGCCGACGACGATGAACATGATCGTGAAGAGGCGGCTCTGCGCCTCCGGCTGGCGGGCGACGCCGGCGATCGTCTGGCTGCCGGCGAGGCCGTCGCCGATCGCGGCGCCGACGGCGCCACCGCCGAGCGCGAGACCGCCGCCGACCATGGCGCCGGCGAGCTCGATCCCCTGGGTCAAGGTGTTAGCTGGCATCGTTTCTCCTGTTTCGGTGGACGGTGTGCTGCGCTCAGTGCCCCGAGCCGGCGATCGCCGCCTCGAAGTACAAGATCGTGAGTAGGGCGAAGATGAAGGCCTGGACGGGGCCGACGAAGAGGCCGTCGAAGAGCTTCCAGACCACGTCGAGGATGGGGATCGGCGCGATCAGCTTCGTCGGGAGCAGGTCGGCGATGAGCACCAGCATCAGCCCACCCGAGAAGATGTTGCCGAAGAGCCGCAGCGCGAGCGTGATCGGCTTCACCAGCTCCTCGATCGCGTTGATCGGAAAGAGGACCTTGTAGGGCTTGAAGTAGTGCCCCAAGTAGCTGCGCAGCCCCTGGTGGCGGATCCAGGTGACGTGCACCGCGATGATCACGAAGAGCGCGATGCCGAGGGTGAAGTTCACGTCCCCCGACGGCGCCGGCAGGTACTGCGGGCTGTGGCCCGTCGGGATCAGCTCGAGCCAGTTGGCGATGAGGATGAAGACGAAGAGCGTGACGGCGAGCGGCACGATCGGGCGACCCTCGTCGCCCATCGTCGAGCCGATCTGGCGGCTGACGCCCGAGACGATCGTCTCGAAGGCGAGCTGCAGGCGCCCCGGGACGTCCGCGGTCACCCGCGCCCGCAGGTAGAGGCCGGCGGCGAGGACGATGACCCCGGCGATGATCGTCGCAAGGACGGTGTCGGCGTCGATCGTGAGGCCGGCGACCTTCCAGAAGATGTGGTCGCCGACGGGGATGTCGGTGGCGAGCAGCAGTGGGCTCATGCCGTCGGCACCGCCCCGTTCTCGCGGAGCAGCTCCCGGACGAGGTTGGCGATGAGCGCGAAGTAGAAGAGGGCCACCCCGGCGGCGGTGCCGATCCCGAGCGAGACCGAGGCGAGGGCGAGCCCGATGATGATCACCGTCGTGAGGCCGAGGCGGGTGAGCGTCCGCTGGGCGAGGATGCGCTTCGGCCGCTCGGCGCCGGAGGCGTTGACGCGGGCGACCGAGCGGGTGATCAGCCGGATGTTGAAGAGCCCGATGCCGAGGCCGAGGACGATCCCCGCCCCGACGAGCAGGTGCGAGAGGAGCGCGCTCACCCCGAGCGCGACCACGCCGATGCCGACGCCGGAGAAGACCGTGCGGCGGAGGATGCGCGCGATCTCCGGGAGAGAAAGCTGTTCGAACAGCGCGGTGAGTCGGTCCATGGTTCGTCTCGGGAGTACGGGCGCGCCGCATACCGGGGAGAAACTCTCCCGGGCCAGCGACGCTGCAGGCTCCAGCTAGAGATACCTCTTGATCTTCACGTACGCCCCCGCCACCGCGGCGACGATCCCGACCGAAAGCCCGGCGAAGACGACGGCTGCTCCGGCTCCGGTCGACGAGGCGATCCAGTAACCGCCACCGACTCCGGCGGCGATACAGGCGGCACCCACTCCACCGATGCTGGCGAGCTCGACCAGGGTCGGGCTCGACCGTTCCCTCCTAGGGCGACTTATCCTCGCACCTCCCCCTCGTTGGGGGCAACCCGGCCGGCCGGATCCGAGGTGGGAAGGGGCGCCTCCCCGGAGTGCCGCGGCCGTCGGAGGGCGAGGCGGGGGACGCGGCGGCGGACCCGGCGGCGGCGCGTCGGCGAGGCGAGGTCGGGCTCGCCGGCGACCGCGACCCCCGCGGCGCCGCTCACCGTCACCGAGATCGGCGGCCCGGAACGGCCGTGGCGGGGGCGCGTCGGCTCCACCTCGCCGGGCGGGGCGAGCGGCACCCCCTCGGCGGTGAGGACCGGGGCCTCGGTCGGCGTCCCGGCCGGATGGAAGAGCGTGTAGAGCCCGACGCCGAGCACGGCGAGGCCGACCGGGACGTAGGCGTTGGCGCGGTTGTCGAAGACCGGGATGAGGACGAAGGCCGAGAGGACCGCCGTCCAGGACCACAAGATGAGCACCGCGCGGCGCTGCCCGTGGCCGAGGCGCACCAGCCGGTGGTGGAGGTGGCCGAGGTCGCGCGCCGCGAAGCTCGAGCGCCGCGCCGTGCGTCGGACGATCGCGAACGCGGTATCGAGGATCGGCACCCCGAGGATGAAGAAGGGGAGGAAGAGCGGGGCGAAGCGGAAGAAGGTGAGCCCCGAGACGTGGATCGGCTGCGAGCTGCTCGACTCGGTCCGGCCGCCGATCACCATCGTCGCCGCCGCCATCAACAGCCCGAGGAACAGCGCCCCGCCGTCGCCCATGAACAGCCTCGCCGGGTGGAAGTTGTGGGGCAGGAAACCGATGCACACGCCACAGGCGATCAGCGCGACGAGCGGGCCGATCGAGTCCGGGGCGAGGTCGCCGAGGTGCTCGAGACGCAGCCCGTAGACGCAGAGCGAGCCGGAGGCGATCGCCACGATCCCCGCGGCGAGGCCGTCGAGGCCGTCGATGAGGTTCACCGCGTTGGCCATGCCGACCACCCACAGCGCCGTGATCAGCGGCAGCTCGGAGGGGGAGAGGTTGATGATCGGGGCGTAGAAGGGGATCTTGAAATAGAACATCGTCACCCCGAGCGAGACGAGGGCCATCGCCGCGAGCACCTGGCCGGCGACCTTGGCCGGGGCGGAGATGTCCCGCACGTCGTCGATCAGCCCGACGAGGTAGATGAGGATCGCGCCGATGATCACCCCGAGCGGCTCGAGGGAGGTCCGGAAGATGCCCCCGAAGGTGTGGACGCGCGAGGCGACGAACATCGAGATGAGGAAGGCGACGAGCATCGCCCCCCCGCCGGCGATCGGCGTCGGGAGCGCGTGCATCCGCCCCTCGCCCGGCTGGTCGACGGCGCCGATGCGGCGCGCCAGCGCACTGATCGGGAAGCACGCGAGGTAGCTCGAGAGCGCCGCCACCCCGAACAGGGCGAGGTAGGGGAGGTAGGGCTTCACCTCGGCGACCCCTCCCCCCGCCGTCGCCTCATGCCGGAGCGCTCAGCGCGCTGCGCCGACGAGCTGGTCCGCGTCCGGGTAGGGGTCGAAGTGGCCACAGAGCGAGCGGACCTCCTCGCGCACCGCGGCGAGATTCTCCTCCGATGCGTGGTCGCGCAGCACCCTCCCCATCAGGCGGGCGATCTCGCCCATCTGCGCCGCGCCCATGCCGGCGGTCGTCTCGGCGGCGGAGCCGAGGCGGAGGCCGCTCGTGATGAACGGGGAGCGGGGGTCGTCGGGGATCTGGTTGCGGTTGCAGGTGATGCCGGCGCGGTCGAGCGCCTCCTGCGCGGTCTTCCCGGTGAGCTCGGCGTCGAAGCTGCGCAGGTCGAGGATCACCTGGTGGTTGGCGGTGCCCCCCGAGACGAGGCGGAAGCCCTCCTCCGCGAGGCCCGCCGCGAGCGCGGCGGCGTTCTCCACCACGCGCTGCGCGTAGCTGCGGAAGTCCTCGGTCGCCGCCTCGCGGAAGGCGACCGCCTTGGCGGCGATCACGTGCTCGAGCGGCCCGCCCTGCAGACCGGGGAAGACTGCGCCGTCGATCGCGCGCGCGTGCTCCTCGTTGCAGAGGATGGCGCCGCCGCGCGGCCCGCGCAGCGTCTTGTGGGTCGTGAAAGTGACGACGTCCGCGACGCCGACGGGGCTCGGGTGCACGCCCCCGGCGATCAGCCCGGCGGGGTGGGCGGCGTCGAACATGAACAGCGCCCCGACCTCGTCGGCGATCTCGCGGAAAGGCTCCGGGTCGATGATCTGGGTGTAGGCGGTGGTGCCGGCGACGATGATGCGCGGGCGCTCGGCGAGGGCGAGGTCGCGCAGCCGGTCGAGGTCGATGCGCTCGCCGCCGCCTGCGTCGTCCGCCGGGGTCACCCCGTAGGAGACGAAGCGGTAGGTCTTGCCGGTGATCGAGACCGGCGAGCCGTGGGTGAGGTGGCCGCCCTGGTCGAGGCGCATCGCGAGGATCGTGTCGCCGGGCTCGGCGAGGGCGAGGTAGACGGCGAGGTTGGCGGGCGCGCCGGCGTGCGGCTGCACGTTGGCGTGCTCGGCGCCGAAGAGGTCCTTCGCCCGCTCGCGGGCGAGGTCCTCGACCTCGTCAGCGAAGACGTTGCCGCCGTAGTAGCGGCGCCCGGGGTAGCCCTCGGAGTACTTGTTCGTGAGCACCGACGCGGTCGCCGCGAGCACCGCCGGCGAGGTGAAGTTCTCCGACGCGATCAGCTGGATCGTCGTCCGCTGCCGGTCGAGCTCGTCACCGAGGATCCGTGCCACCTCCGGGTCTGCGGAGAGGTCGCCGCCACCGAATGGGCTCAAGGATGCTCCTCCAGGGTCAGCCCGCCGACGAGGCGCCTGACCGGCGCCAAATGCCGCCGAAACGCTTCGGGGCCGGGCACCGCGGATAATAGCCAACGCCCTCCCCAAGGACCGCCCGGGTAAGTCCCGACCGGATGGCGGCTCCTGCGATCTCGGTGCAGGGCCTCACCAAGCACGACGGCGACCTCGTCGCGGTGCAGGACGTCAGCTTCGAGGTGCCGCAGGGCCAGGTCTTCGCGCTCCTCGGGCCGAACGGCGCCGGCAAGACGACGACGGTCGAGATCCTCGAGGGCTTCCGCAAGGGCGACAACGGTGAGGTGCGCGTCCTCGGCTTCGACCCGAGCGCACGTCGCACGGCCCGCGACTTCCACCACCGCCTGGTCCTCGTGCAGCGGCGTGAGAACGGCCAGCTGAAGCGCCTCCGCCTCTCACCGCTGCCGGTGGCGGCCTTCCTCGGCGGCCTGATCCTCAACGTGCTCGTGATCTGTGCGGTGCAGATCGCCGCGCTGCTGGCGCTCGGGCACTTCGCCTACCACGACCAGCTCGCCACCAACTGGGCGGCGCTGCCCATCGCCATCGTCGTCGGCGTCGTCTGCTTCGTGTCGGTCGGGGTGGGGGTGAGCGCGCTCGTGCCGAACCAGGAGTCCGGCGCGCCGATCATCAACCTCGTCTTCTTCGTTCTCGTCGCGATCTCGGGCATCTGGTTCCCGATCGCCGGCACCTCGGGGCTCGCGAAGTTCGCCGCCTATCTGCCGATCCGCCACTTCGTGCTCGCCGTCTTCGCGGCCTTCGACCACAGCCCCGGCGCCTCACCGTGGGCCTGGCCGGACCTGCGGGTGCTCGTGATCTGGGCGGCGATCGGGATCCTGCTCGCCGTCCGACGCTTCAGCTTCGAGCCCCGTCGCCGCTGAGTGCCTCCGACAGCGCCCGCGCGCCGATCGGCCCCTCACGCAGCACCTCGGGCAGCGCGTCGAGCAGTGAGACGACCGTCGAGGGCTGGCCGTCGCGCACCCCGCCGTCGACCACCACGATCCCCGGGAAGGTGCGCCGCAGGACCCCGGCGTCGGTGATCGGGGGCTCGCCGTGCAGGTTGGCGCTCGTCACCGCGAGCGGCCCGAGTGAAGCGGCGAGGCGCCGCACGAGCGCGTCGTCGGGACAGCGCAGGCCGATCGAGGCTGGGTCACCACCGAGGGGGTAGTCCACCCCCGCGGCGCGTCGGGCGACGACGGTAAGCGGGCCCGGCCAGAAGGCCTCGGCGAGGCGCCCGAGGCCGCCGTCGGGGTCGGCGGCGAGCGCGAGGGCCTGGGAGGCGTCGGCGACGAGGACCGCGACCGCGACCGCTTCCGGGCGCCCCTTCAGCGCGAAGAGCTCCTCGAGCGCGTCGGGGAGCGCCGGCAGCACGGCAAGGCCGTAGACGGTGTCGGTCGGGAGGCCGACGGCGCCGCCCGAGCGCAAGGCGACGAGCGCCGCCTCCTCGTCCGAGCCGGGCGCGGCGGGCTCAGAAGCGCGCAACGAGGACCCGCTCCCTTCCGGCGAGGTCGCGCTCGACGCGCGCCGCGGTCGCCCCCGCGCCCTCGGCGAGCGCGAGGACGTCGGCGCCCTGCCCGTCACCGATCTCGCAGACCAGCGGGGCGCCCGCCACGAGACGGCACGCCGCGCCGGCGAGCACCGCCGCGACCCCCTCGAGGCCGCTCGCGCCGGCGACGAGGGCAACGCGGGGGTCGTGCTCGCGCACCACCGGCTCGAGGTCGGCCCACTCCTGCTCCGCGACGTAGGGGGGGTTGGAGACGATGAGGTCGAACGCCCCAGCACCGCCGATCCCCGCGTACCAGTCGGCGGCGACGAGCCGCACGCGCTCGGCGACGGCCGGCGCCATGCGGGCGCGGTTCTCCGCTGCGAGCGCGAGCGCCTCGGTCGAGGCGTCGGTGGCGATCACCCGCAGCGCGGCGCGCTCGGTGCCGAGGGCGAGCGCGATCGCACCGCTCCCGGTCCCGAGGTCGAGGGCGCGGCCGGCGCCGGCCGGGTTGGCGTCGAGCTCGGCGAGGGCGACCCCGACGACGGTCTCGGTCTCCGGCCGCACGACGAGGGCGCGGCGGTCCTGCAGGAGGTCGAGCGTCCGGAAGCCCCAGTGGCCGACGACGTGCTGCAGCGGGAGCCCGCTCCGGCGCGCCGCCGAGAGGCGACCGGCGCGCTGGACGAGGTTCGCGGGCGCCTCCTCGTCGAAGCGCGCGGCGAGGGTCGAGAGGCGCTGGCCGGAGGCTTCCTCGAGCACGACCACGGCCTCGTGGCGGGCGCCGAGCTCCTCCACGAGCTGCGCGAAGAGGGCCGCGAGCCTCAACGCTCGCCGTGCAGCTGCTCGGCGCGCTCGTTCGCGCCGAGCTCCTCGACGAGGTCGTCGAGGTCGCCCCCGAGCACCCGGTCGAGCGGGAAGCGCGCCTTTTGGAGGCGGTGGTCGGTGACGCGGTTGTCCTTGTAGTTGTAGGTGCGGATCTTCTCCGAGCGCCCGCCGGTGCCCACCTGCTCGCGGCGCGCCCGGCTGAGCTCGTCGGCCTGGCGGTCCTGTTCCATCTTCAACAGTCGCGCCCGCAGGACCGTCATCGCCTTGGCGCGGTTCTGGATCTGGCTCTTCTCGTCCTGCATCGCGACCACGACACCGGTCGGCAGGTGGGTGATGCGCACCGCGGAGTCGGTGGTGTTCACCGACTGGCCCCCCGGCCCCGTCGAGCGGTAGACGTCGATGCGCAGGTCGCTCGCGTCGATCTGTACCTCGACCTCGTCGGCCTCGGGGAGGACCGTGACCGCGGCCGAGGAGGTGTGCACCCGGCCCTGGGACTCGGTCACCGGCACGCGCTGCACGCGGTGCACCCCGCCCTCGAACTTGAGGCGCTGCCAGGCGTCCTTGCCCTGCACGACAAAGGTCGCCTCGTCGATCCCCCCGAGGTCCGAGAGCTGCAACGAGAGGGCCTCGGTGCGCCAGCCGCGGTGGTCGGCGTAGCGGAGGTACATGTCGTAGAGGTCCTTGCCGAAGAGGTTCGCCTCCTCGCCCCCCTCCGCGCCGCGGATCGAGATGATCACGTTGCGCCCGTCGTTGGGGTCGCGCGGCAACAGCAGCTCCCGCAGCTCCGCCTCGAGCAGCTCGACGCGCTGCTCGGCGCCGGCCAGCTCCTCGCGAGCGAGCTCGCGCTCGGGCGGCGGCGCCTCGTCGAGCATCTCGCGCGCCGCGCCGGCGTCGCCGATCGCGCCGCGCAGCAGCGTGAGGGCGCGCACGATGTCCTCGAGCTGCTTGTGCCGCTGGGAGGTCTCCCGGAAGGCGGTGCGGTCGCGCACGAGCTCGGGGTCCGAGAGCAGCACGAGCAGCCGCTCGTGCTCGGCCTCGAGGTCGGCCGCCTTCGTCAGCAGTTCCGCGCGGCCTTGTTCCTTCGGGTCCACGCAGGCCTCGTTCGGTTCAGGTCCCCCGACGCGCGCCCGGGGGAGGGGGAGTCAGCTCAGCGCTTGGAGGAGCGCTTGCCGTAGCGGCGCTCGAAGCGCTCGACACGGCCACCGGTGTCCACCAGCTTCTGCTTCCCCGTGTAGAAGGGGTGGCACTCGTTGCAGAGCTCCACGCGTAGTTCGCCCTTGGTCGAGCGCGTCGTGAAGGTGTTGCCGCACGAGCAGTGCACCGAGGCGATGACGTATTCGGGGTGGATGTCGGTCTTCATGGTGCCTTCCAGGATAGCGGCGCCGTGCCCGTGGGCGGGCGGGTGGTCAGGTGTTGGGGACGGGTGCCTTCGCGATCTCGGCGAGGAACTCGTCGTTGGAGCGGGTCTGGCGGAGCTTGTCGATGAGCAGTTCGAGGCCCGCCGCGACGTTCCCCTCGCTCGAGAGGGCGTTCAGCACCCGGCGGAGCTTCCAGACCTGCTGCAGCTGGCCACGGTCGAAGAGCAGCTCCTCGTGACGGGTCGAGCTCGCGTTCACGTCGATCGAGGGGTAGAGACGGCGCTCGGAGAGCTTGCGGTCGAGGCGCAGCTCCATGTTGCCGGTCCCCTTGAACTCCTCGAAGATCACCTCGTCCATCCGTGAGCCGGTCTCGACGAGGGCCGTCGCGAGGATCGTGAGCGAGCCGCCCTCCTCGACGTTGCGGGCCGCGCCGAAGAAGCGCTTCGGGGGGTAGAGGGCGCCGGAGTCGACACCACCGGACATGATCCGCCCCGTCGCGGGCTGCGCGAGGTTGTAGGCGCGCGCGAGCCGGGTGATGCCGTCGAGGACGATGACGACGTCCTTGCCCAGCTCGACGAGGCGCTTCGCCCGCTCGATCGTGAGCTCGGCGACGGCGGTGTGCTCGTCGGCCGGCCGGTCGAAGGTCGAGGCGATGACCTCACCCTTCACCGAGCGGCGCATGTCGGTGACCTCTTCGGGGCGCTCGTCGACGAGCAGCACGATGAGGTGCACCTCGGGGTCGTTGGCCTCGATCGAGTGCGCGATCTGCTTCAGGATCGTGGTCTTGCCGGCCTTCGGCGGCGAGACGATGAGGCCGCGCTGGCCCTTGCCGATCGGGGAGATGAGGTCGACGATGCGCGCCGTCACGTTCGTCGGGTCGGCGGCGAGCTCGAGGTGCAGCTGCTCGTCGGGGAAGAGCGGGGTGAGGTCCTCGAAGCGGGGGCGCAAACGCGCCTCCTCGGGGTTCATCCCGCCGACGGAGTCGATGCGCACGAGGGCCGGGTACTTCTCGCTCGCCCCGGCGGGGCGGCACGCCCCCTCGATCGCGTCGCCGCGGCGCAGCGCGAAGCGCCGGGCCTGGCTCACCGAGACATAGACGTCGCGTTGGCTGGCGAGGTAGCCGGAGGTGCGGAGGAAGCCGTAGCCCTCGTCGCGGAGGTCGAGGAGGCCCTTCACCGGGATCAGCTCGCCCGAGTAGGGCGCGTCCGCGGCCGCGGCACCCTCGCCGCCCACGCGCTCGCGGTCGCGCCCGCGGCGGCGACGCCCTCGGCGGTTGCCCACGTCGAGCTGCCCACCGCCCTGGCCACCCTGGTTGCTCTGGTTGCCGGGACCACCCTGGTTGCCCTGGTTGCCCTGACCCCCTTGGCCACCCTGGTTGCTCTGGTTGCCGGGACCACCCTGGTTCTGCTGGTTCTGCTGGTTGCGCTGGCCCTGGCCCTGGCCGTTCTGGTGCGACTGGCCCTGCCCGTTGCTCTTGGCGGGGCCTTCGGCGGAGAACTCGGCCGTGTCGCCGAGCGGCGCGGCACCGTTCTGCTCGGTCGTCACCTCTGGGGCGCCATCGGCGGGGGCCCCTTGGTCTGCCTCGGCAGCGGCGGGCGCCTCGGCGGCGTCGTCCTCTGCCGTCGGGGCGCGCTCCGCGGGGGCCTCCCCTGCGTCGGCGTCGGCGTCGGCCGCGGCCTCGGCGCGCGCCCGCGGCGGACGCCGCCTCGGGCCGCCGTTCGCCGGCGCGTCGGGGGCGGGGCTCGCGGCGCCGTCTGCCACGGCGGCCTCCGGGCCCACACCGGTCGCCTGCAGGATGAGGTCGATGATGTCGGCCTTCTTCAGACGGGCTGCGGGTTTGAGGGCCATCGCGGTGGCGATGGCGTGGAGCTCATCGCGCTCCTTGCGTTCAAGGATCGAGCGCTCAAGCTGCTCAGCGACCATTGGTCTTGCTCCTGGTTGTCACTTTGGGAAGTTGCGGGAAAAGGACTTGAGATCCAGCGCTCGGGCGTGGCGCCGAAGGCTCGGCGTGCGGCCCACCCGTCGGTCCCGGAGTGCAGGACCGACGAACCGTCCGGTCGCCGCCTGGCACCGATGTCACCATCGGCTGCGGCCCCGACCGAACACTGCGCGGAGGACTGCCGGAAGTGCGATCTCAAGAAGTACGGGATCCGACCGCCAGGGTCGACGGCGCCGATCGGCGCCGGTCCTGAGCGGAGGAAGTACAGCCAGTGTATCGCCGCCCCCGGGGGGCGACAACGCAATGGCCTCAACCCGCCCCGCCGAGGAGCGCGTCGAAACGCTCTCCGCCCGCTGCGACGATCCACTCCTCGTCCTCCGCGAGCACGAGCGCGTCGGCGGCGAGCGCCCGCGCCGCCCTGCGCAGCGCCTGCAGGTAGGCGGCGCGGTCGGGGTACCGCTCGCTCACCGCGGGGCGCGGGTCGCCGCTCTCGGCGCGCGCCGCGGCGTCGACCGGGAACGCGAGGCTCGTCCCGATGAGGTCAACCAGGCCACCGTCGGGGGCGGCGCGCGGATTGAAGGCGAGGTGGGTGTGCAGCGGCGCCGCGAGCTCGGGGAGGACGACGCCGGCGCGCTCGTTGCCGTCCCCGTCGACGGCGGCGACGAGGCCGACCACCCGGTCCTCGGCGGCGACGCTCCCGTCCCCCTCCTTCTCCTCGGCACCGGGGTGCGAGCGGCTCGTCACCGGGATCATCGACGGCGGCGGGAGGGCGAGCCCCGGCAGGCGGCCGAGGCGGGAGAGCACCTCCTCGCGCCGCCGCGCGCTCCCGTCGCCGACGCGCGGCACCCGGCTCCGCGGCGGCTCGACGCCCTCCCCGACCCAGCGGGCGAGCGCCACGAACAGCGCCCGCAGCGCCGGCATGGGGTCGAGCACGCTCGCCGGGTTGGTGGGGGCGACCGGCGCCCCGAGGGCCGGCAGGCCGACGACGTGCGAGCAGCCGGCGAGCAGATAGCAGCGCACCTCGGGGTCCTCGGGCAGGTCGGCGCTGCCGTCGACCTCGGTGTGGATCGCCGAGGCGTCGCGGCGCCAGTACTCAAAGGCGCTGTTCACGAACATCACCTTCGGCGAGCCGCCGAGGGCGCGCTGGCGGTCGAGGAGGCCGCCGTCGGGGTGCGCCGCCGCGTACGGGGGGTGCAGCCCGCTCCCCTCGGAGCGGTTCACCGAGACCTGCCCGTAGCGCTCGTTGAAGTCGCCGCGGCGCGCGCCGGCGATGTCGACGAACATCGCGTCGAAGACCCGGCGGCCGGGCTCGTCGAGGTTCAGCCCGTCGAAGAGGAACTGGCGGAGGTAGCGGCCGGACTGCGAGACGCCAAAGGCGAAGGTGTCCCCGACCGGCGCGGCTCCCCCGCCGAGGACGGCCGCGGCGTCCTCCCGCAGCGCCGAGACGAGGTCGCGCGCCACGCTGAGCCCGACCCCGTGCACCGGGGAGCGGAGGGGGTGGTAGGAGAGCTCGTAGACGTTCTCCGGAAGGAAACCGCCGTCGAGGGCGAGGTCCTCGGCGCTCTCGGTGAGCGCACCGTCGAGGGCGCGGGCGAAGCGGAAGCGGTCGCGGGGGATCACCTCGAAGGCCCCTCCGGTGCGCGGCCGGACGAGGAGACGCGCGCCCGGGTCCGCGGGATCGGCGACGGGGTCGGGCGCGATCGCCGGCGAGAGGGCGCGCGAGTCGATGAGCGGCACGCTCGGGAGCACACGGTCCACTTCGATGCGCGTCTCGCGCAGCCCCGGCGGGCTCGCCCCCCCGACGCGGGCGAGCGGGGCGTCGAGGCGGAGGAGCCCGGGGAGGGGGCGCAGGTCGCTCTGCCAGCCGCACCACACCACCCGGTAGCCGAGACGGAGGAGGAGCCCGTCCCCGAGCGCGGGGGCCGTCGCCTCGGTGACAAGCGCCGGCGGGAGGAGCCCGGGCAGCGCCGCGCCGAGCGCGAGCGGAAGGACCTCGGCGCGGCCGCGGTTCGCGACGACGTAGAACAGCGGCGCGGCGGCCCCTCCGGGCGGCTCGGCGACGAGCAGGTCGGAGGAGAAACGGACGAGGCCGTCCTCCCCCGCCGCGAGTGGGAGGTCGGCGATGCGGGCGTTGGCCGGGGCCGCCGGGTCGAGGACGAAGTGCGCCCTGCCGCGCAGCAGCACGTAACCCTCGGGGGCCCCGGCGAGCGGCTCCCGCTCGGTGATCTCGACCCGCTCAAGGCCCATCGTCGACCCCTTTCCGCACCCTCACCGGCACCGCGAGGCGGCCGCCGTCACAGCTCGAGGGTGGCGGCGACTGCGTCGAAGGTCGCGTCGACGGTCTCGGGCACGCGCACCTGGCTGATCGCGAGGTCGGGGTCCTTCAGGCCGTGACCGGTGAGGATGCAGACGACCCGCGACCCTTCCGCCACCCCGAGCTTCAGCAGGCCCGCCACGGCGGCCGCGGAGGCCGCCTCGCAAAAGACGGACTCCTGCTCGGCGAGGAAGCGGTAGGCCGCGAGGATCTCCTCGTCGCTCACCGCGGAGATGCTCCCCCCGGACTCGCTCGCCGCCGCCGTCGCCCCGTACCAGGAGGCGGGGTTGCCGATGCGGATCGCCGTGGCGATCGTCTCGGGGTGCTCGACGGGGTGGCCGAGAACGATCGGCGCGGCGCCCGCCGCCTGGAAGCCGAGCATCCTCGGCAGCTTCGTCGCGCGCCCCGCGGCGCGGTACTCGAGGTAGCCCTTCCAGTAGGCGGTGATGTTGCCGGCGTTGCCGACGGGGATGCAGTGCACGTCCGGCGCGTCGCCGAGGACGTCCACGATCTCGAAGGCTCCCGTCTTCTGCCCTTCGATGCGGAAGGGGTTCACCGAGTTCACTAGCTCGATGGGGGTGCGCGAGGAGAGCTCGCGCACGATCTCGAGGGCGACGTCGAAGTTGCCCCGCACCTGCAGGACGCGCGCCCCGTGCACGAGCGCCTGGGCGAGCTTGCCGAGGGCGATGTGCCCCTCGGGGATGAGCACGAAGCACGCGAGGCCGGCGCGCGCTGCGTAGGCGGCGGCCGAGGCGGAGGTGTTGCCGGTGGAGGCGCAGACGACCGCCTTCGCGCCCTTCTCGGCAGCCTTGGACATCGCCACGGTCATCCCGCGATCCTTGAAGGAGCCGGTCGGGTTGGCCCCCTCGATCTTCAGGAAGACCTCTGCGCCGAGGCGCTCGGAGAGGCGCGGCGCGGGGAGGAGGGGGGTGTTCCCCTCGTAGAGGGTGATCACCGGTGTCGCGTCGCTCACGGGCAGCAGCTCCCGGTAGCGCTCGATGAGCCCGCGGTGCACCTGCGGCGCGCCCACCGGCACGGTGGCGGTCAATGCTCCGGGCCGATCACCCGCAGCAGGCCGCCGATGCGCTCGACGGCGTCGAGCTCTCGCAGCCCCGCGAGCGTCGCCTGGATGTCCGCCTCGCGCGCCAGGTGGGTGATGAAGACGAGCCGCGCCTCGGCGGCCAGGCCCACCTGCTCCATCGAGCGGATCGACACGCCGTGCTCGCCGAAGAGTGAGGCGACCGCGGAGAGCACGCCCGGGCGGTCGGCGACGTCGATCGTCAGGTAGTACTGCGCGTGCAGCTCGTCGATCGGCCGGATCTCCACCTTCTGCACCGGCGGGCGCGGCGGGAGGGGTCCGAGGCGCGCGCTGCGCGCCGCGTCGAGGAGGTCGCCGAGCACGGCCGAGGCCGTCGGGCGCCCACCGGCCCCGCGGCCGTAGAACATCAGCTCGCCGGCGTGCTCGCCCTCGACGAAGACGGCGTTGAAGGCGCCCCGCACCCCGGCGAGGGGGTGCTCGAGGGGGACCATCGCGGGGTGCACCCTGACGCCGATCGTCTTCTGCGCGGCACCGGCGGGGGTCGTGTCCTCGGCGACGGCGAGGAGCTTCACCGCGTAGCCGAGGCGGCTGGCGAAGTCGATGTCGGCGACGTCGATGGTCTCGATCCCCTCGCGGTAGACGTCGCCGGCGACGACCTCGGTGTTGAAGGCGATGCTCGCGAGGATCGCCGCCTTGGCCGAGGCGTCGAAGCCCTCGACGTCGGCCGAGGGGTCGCGCTCGGCGTAACCGAGGCGCTCTGCCTCGGCGAGCGCCTCGGCGTAGGAGATCCGCTCCTCGCTCATCCGGGAGAGGATGTAGTTCGTCGTGCCGTTGACGATGCCCATCACACGCTTGATCGGCTCACCGGCGAGCGAGACCCGCAGCGCCCGCAAGAGGGGGATCGCGCCACCGACCGCCGCCTCGCAGTAGAGCGCGCTGCCGCCCTCCTCCGCCGCCCGGTAGAGCTCCTCGCCGAAGTTCGCGAGCAGCTCCTTGTTCGCCGTGACGACCGGCTTGCCGGCGCGCAGCGCGTCCACGACCAGCCCGCGCGCCGGCTCGATGCCGCCGATCAGCTCGACGACGACGTCGATCTCGGGGTCGACGGCGAGCGCCGCCGCGTCGTGGGTGAGGCGGTCGGGAGCGAGCGCCGGCACCCGTGCGCGGGCGACGTTGCGCACCGCGATGCGGGTGATCTCGAGGTGCACGCCGGTGCGGGCGGCGATCGCCGCTCCGTCGTGGTCGACGACGTCGACGAGCGCGCCGCCGACGTTGCCGCAGCCGAGCAGCCCGACACGCACGACATCGGCGCTGGCCATCGGCACAAGGTATCGAATCAGGGCTCCAGACGGAGCAGGTCCTCGATCGACTCGCGCCGCACGACGGCGCGCACCTCGCCGTCGCGGGCGAAGAGCACGGGCGGGCGGGCGAGGCGGTTGTAGTTCGAGGCCATCGAAAAGCCGTAGGCACCGGTGACCGGCGTCACGAGGAGGTCCCCCACGGCGACGTCGCCCGGCAGGAACGCCTCGTGGACGAGGACGTCCCCGGACTCGCAGTGCTTGCCGACGATGCGCGCCGCGAGTGGCCGCTCGGCGTCGGGGCTGCGGGGGAGGAAGGCCTCGTAGCCGCTGCCGTAGAGCACCGGGCGGGGGTTGTCGCTCATCCCGCCGTCGACCGCGAGGTAGGTGCGGATCCCGGGGAGCTCCTTGATCGTCCCGACGCGGTAGCAGGTCAGCCCGGCGCTGGCGACGATCGCCCGGCCGGGCTCGGCGGAGAGGAGGACCGACGAGGGGATGCCCGCGCTCGCGCAGGCGCCGCGCACGACCTCGGCCCACTTGCTGATCGAGGGGGCGTGCTCGTCGTTCAGGTAGGCGACGCCGAGGCCGCCGCCGACCGAGAGCTCGGTGAGGCCGTTGTCGACGATGAAGGGCGCGAGCACCGCGACCTCGCGCTCGAAGGCGTCGAGGCGGAAGATCTGACTGCCGATGTGCGCGTGCGCGCCGTCGGCGACGATGCCCGGCACCTTGTGCAGCGCCCGCAACGCCTCGGCGGCCGCCCCGGAGGCGAGCGAGAAGCCGAACTTCGAGTCCTCCTGCCCGGTCATCACGAACTCGTGGGTGTGCGCCTCCACGCCGGGCGTGACCCGCAGCGAGACGCGCTGCGCGCCCTTGGCGGGCGCGAGGCGCTCGAGGCGGCGGATCTCCTCGAAGGAGTCGACGATGATGCGCCCGACCCCGGCGCCGAAGGCGGCGGCGAGCTCCTCGTCGGACTTGTTGTTGCCGTGCAGGACGAGGAGCGCCGGGTCGACCCCCGCGGCGAGCGCGACCGCGAGCTCGCCCCCGGTGGCGACGTCGAGGGTCATCCCCTCCTCGGCGGCGAGCGCCGCCATCGCCTTGCAGAGGAAGGCCTTGGTCGCGTAGGCGGCGCCGGGGCCGAAGGCGGCGACCGCCTCGCGGCAGCGGGCGCGCAGGTGCTGCTCGTCGTAGAGGAAGAAGGGGGTCCCGAACTCCTCGGCGACGGCCGAGAGCGCCACCCCCGCGACCGTAAGCTCACCGCCCTTTCCCACGGCCGCGCCGTCGGGGAGGAGGTGGCGGGCGATCGGCGCGGTCGCGGCCATCACATCTGCTCGGGCGCGGCGATGCCGAGCAGCTCGAGGCCCTGGGCGAGCACCCGGCGGGTGAGCTCGCAGAGGCCGAGGCGGCGGGCGACGGTCGCCTCCTCCCCGGCGCGCAGCACCGGGCAGTGCTCGTAGAAGGAGGTGAAGGTGCCGGCCAGCTCGTAGAGATAGGTGCAGAGGCGGTGCGGGCCGTACGCCGCGATCGCCGAGGCGACGGCGTCCCCGAAGGCCGAGAGACAGAGGACGAGGGCCCGCTCGGCGGCCTCCTGCGGGCGGCCGAAGGCGCGGGGCGGCGCACCTTCGGCGGCGGCGCGCCGGAAGATCGAGCAGATCCGTGCGTGCGCGTACTGCAGGTAGGGAGCGGTGTTGCCCTCGAAGGCGAGCATCCGGTCCCAGTCAAAGACGTAGTCCCGCGTCCGCTCGGTCGAGAGGTCCGCATACTTCACCGCGCCGATGCCGATCGCCTCGGCGACGGCGGAGGCGGCCGCCTCGTCGAGCGCGGGGTTCTTCTCGCGCACGACCGCAAGGGCGCGCTCGACCGCCTCGTCGAGGAGGTCGATGAGCTTGGTCGACTCACCGCTTCGGGTGCGGAACATCTTGCGGTCCTCGCCGAGCACCGAGCCGAAGGCGACGTGCACCGCGCGCCGCTCCTCGTCGAGCCACCCGGCCATGGCGGCGACGGCGAAGACCATCTCGAAGTGCTGGGACTGCGGGGCACCGACGACGTAGAGGATGAGGTCGGCACCGAGACGGTCGGTGCGGTCCCTGATGCAGGCGAGGTCGGTCGCCGCGTAGTTGTAGCCACCGTCGGACTTGCGGACGATGACCGGGAGCGCCTCCCCCTCGCGGTTGCTGAAGCCCGGCGGGAAGACGCAGAGCGCCCCTTCGCTCTCGACCAGCAGACCCTTGTCGGCGAGCACCTCGACGACCCCGGGAAGGAGGTCGTTGTAGGCGCTCTCGCCGCGCACGTCGTCCGGGGTGAGCAGCACCCCGAGGCGCGAGAAGACCACGCTGAAGTAGCGGATGCTGTCCTCGACGAGGCGCGCCCAGAGGCGCATCGTCTCTGGGTCGCCGGACTGCAGCAGCACCACGCGGCGGCGCGAGCGCTCGGCGAACTCCGGATCGCCGTCGAAGGCCTTGCGCGCCTCTTGGTAGAAGGCGTTCAGGTCGCCGAGCGCGATCTCGCGCGCCGCCTCGGCCTCGCCGGTGTCGAGCGAGTGCTCGATGAGCATCCCGAAGGGCGTGCCCCAGTCGCCGATGTGGTTCTCGCGGATCACGCGACTGCCGGAGTAGTCGAGCAGGCGCGCGAGGGCGTCACCGATGATCGCCGAGCGCAGGTGGCCGACGTGCATCTCCTTCGCGACGTTCGGCGCCCCGTAGTCGACGACGACGGTCCCGTCGGCGTCGCTTTGCCGCACGCCGAGATGCCCGTCGGCGGCGAGCGCCTCCAGGTGGCGGCCGAGGAAGGCCGCCGAGAAGGTGAGGTTGAGAAAGCCGGGGCCCGCGATCTCGATCTGCTCGCAGAGCCCGGCGAGGTCACTGCGCGCGACGATCTCCTCGGCGACCTCGCGTGGCGGGCGGCCGAGGCGCTTGGCGAGCCCGAGCACGCCGTTCACCTGGGCGTCCGCGTGCTCGGAGAGGCGCAGGATCGGGTCCGCGCCGGGCTCGAGGGCGTCGAAGGCGGGCTGCAGGCGTTGCGCCACGGTATCGAGGAGGCTCACCATCTCCTTATCGTCGCAGACGGGCGACCCGACGCCCTCCGGCTACCATGCCGCGGGGAAGAGTCGGCGGAGCGCCGCGGCCCTCCCCGCGGGCCCTCGTAGCTCAGGGGATAGAGCACCGGCCTCCGGAGCCGGGTGCGCAGGTTCGAATCCTGCCGGGGGCACCCTGTGATGTCGCGCGACATCGGAACCACCCCGGACCTTCAACTCGGTGGGTTCGGGGGTCGTGTCGGGGCATTCGGAGCTCGTCACCTCGGCCCCTCCCGTCGGGTCGACGGCGGCGCCCCAGGCGCCGGTGCGCGCTTGGGGCGGCGCAGGGGCATCGTGGAGCGATGAGGTGGTCGCTCGCGGTGGTGGTCGCCGAGTACCTGCCGCGCCCCGCCCAGCGCGTGCTCCGCGACGCCGGGTGCTCGTTCGTCGACCGCGCGGGCCACTGCTACCTGCACCCACTCGTCGGCCGCCCGGCTCCCCCGCCGCTCCCAGCCGACCTCGCCGGCGCGGCGGCGACCGCGGCCCTCTCCTCCCGGGTGGCCGCCGGCGACCCCGACTGGGCCGACTACCTCCTCGACCCCGCAGCCGGCCCGGGCGGCAGGCGCCTGCTGCGCCATCCGATCGAGCTCCTCGAATGGCTCGTGACGGTTGGCCGCGCGAAGGAGATGCACCCCGGCGCGAGCGCCTACCTCTACGCCTCGGACCCCGACGACATCCTCGCCACCCTGCCGCACCACTTGCTCCCGACGCCGAAGGACACGCCGTCGCGGCCCCTCGAGCGCCCCGGCGTCTCCCTCGTCGGCTGCGGCGTGCTCTGCTTTCCGAGCGAGGACCCCGGCGCGCGGCCCGACGCCGTGCTCGTCGGTGGGAGCCTCACCGCCGAGCTGTGAGCGCGCCGGAGCTCAGCTCTCCTCCTGCTCGGGGGCGGCGAGGCCCTTCAGGTGGTCCCGGCGGGCGATCGTGTGCACGTCGATCTGGGAGGCGCCCGCCATGCGCTGCACCTTGCGGACGATGGAGCCGCCGCCGAGGAGCTCCTGGAGACGGCTGCGCTGGCTGGAGCCGATCACGAGCTGGGTGATCTGGTGCTCGCGCGCGAAGCCGATCAGCGCCCGCGCCGGGTCGTTCCCGGAGATCTCGTGCCAGCGGGCACCGAGGTCCTCGGTGAGGGTGCGCAGCGCGGCGATCGCCGTCTCGTCCCGACGCGAGGCGTCACCGGTCGCAATGTGCACGACGTCGAGCTCGCTCTTCATGCGCGCCGCGATGCGCGCCGCCCGCCGCAGCAGGCCGTCGGTCCCCGGAGCGGCGGTGACCCCGACCATGATCCGCTCGGCCGTCTCCCAGAGCTGGTCCGCGTGGCGCTTGTGCAGGTGCTCGAGGAGCTCCTCCTCGGTCTCGTCGGCGAGGAAGCGCAGCGCGAGCTCGCGCAGTGCCACGAGGTTGTCGGTCTGGAAGAAGTGCGTGAGGGCCTGATGGACCTTCTGTGGAGGGTAGATGTTGCCGTGGATCATGCGCCGGCGGAGCTGCTCGGGAGAGGAGTCGACGAGCTCGATCTGGTCGGCGCGGCGCACGACCCAGTCGGGCACCCGTTCGCGCACCCGGGCCCCTGTCATCTGCTCGACCGCGTCGGCGATGCTCTCGAGGTGCTGGATGTTGACGGTGGAGATGACGTCGATCCCCGCGTCGAGGAGCTCGAGCACGTCCTGCCAGCGCCTGGGGTGATCGCCCGAGCCGGGCACGTTGGTGTGCGCGAGCTCATCGACGAGTGCGAGCTGCGGGTGGCGGGCGAGCACCGCGGCGAGGTCCATCTCCTCGAAGGTCCCGCCGCGGTACTCGACGGCGCGGCGCGCGACGACCTCGAGACCGGCGAGGCGCTCCTCGGTGTGCCGCCGCCCGTGGCACTCGACGTAGGCGACGACGACGTCGGCGCCGCGCTCGGCGCGGCGTCTGGCCTCGTCGAGCATCGCGTAGGTCTTGCCGACGCCGGCCGCCGCTCCGAGGTAGAGGCGGAAGTGGCCGGCCGACTCCACCTCCTCGGCGGTGAGGCCCTCCACCGACGGCAGCTCGCCCCCCTCCAACGACGACACCTCGTCCACCTCGGGCGCGACGAACTCGTCGACCGGCGCGGTGCCGGTTCGTCGCATCCCAGCCTCGCGCCCGGCGCGGGCCAGCTGTTCGAGGCTCCCGGTCAGCCGCCCGCTCACCACGGCTCCCCTGCTCCGTCGCCGTCGCCGCGACCCGGAGGAAGCTCACGGTCGACGCGGCCGGTGAGGCACAGCCCGGGCCCGTAGAGCGCGGAGCTGCCGCGCACCTCGGGGCAGAAGACGAGCGGGAACGCCCCCCTACAGCGCGCCGCCCGTTCGCCGCACGGGCCGTCGAGGTGCAGGCGGCGCGCCCCGGCGCCCGGCGAGCGGAGGCGGAAGTCGACGGTGTCGCTCGAGGCGGAGGGCGCGTCGCCGACGAGCTCGGCCGCCTGCAGCCCGAGCGGGTAGCCGAGGGGGTCGCGCCCGTCGAGCACGTCGAGGGTGAGCTCCGCGCCGCTCGCGGCGAAAGCCAGCGCGAGCGCCGCCGCGTCGACGATGAGGAGCGCGGCGACGAGGTCGCGGCTCATCGCGACGCCTCCCGGCGTGGCCGCGCCGACGGCGGGCGCCGCGCGGCGGCCAGGCGCACGGTCACGCTCCGCCTCGGTCGGGTCGCAGCACAGCTCGTAGCGCGGGTTCCAGAGCACGAGGCGCCCGCCCTCTGCGCCCGCGGTCCCGCGCACCGTGACCCATCTGCCCGCGGTGAGCCCGGGGACGGCGCGGCGTCCGAAGAACACGAGGTGCAGGAGGCCGCTGCCGTCGTCGAGCTCCATCTGGCAGGAGACCGAAGGGCCGCGGCGGCAGGCCGTCACCCGGCGGATCCTGCCGCTCACCTCGACCCGCGTCCGCGCGATGACCTCGCAGATCCTCTTCGGGTCCGGCGGGCGCGGCTCCTCGCTCACGGAGGTCACCCTGCTCACCGCAGGCTCGCCAGCGCCTCATTGAGCTGGAGGACGTCGATGTAGCTGGCTCCGAGGAAGCCGAGCTCGGGGCCGTGCGTCTGCTCGGCGATGATCCGCCGCAGCGACGCCGCCGGGACCCCGGTCGCGTGGGCGACCATCGGGACCTGGACGAGCGCGTCGGCGGGGCTGATGTCGGGGTCGTAGCCGCTCCCCGAGGTCGTCACGAGGTCCGGCGTGGGATCGGACACGCCGAGGTGGTGCCAGTAGGCGACGAGCGCCTCGGTGTCGTCGCGCAGCGTCACCGAGCGGGGCCCGAGGTTGGTGGCCGCCGACTCCCCGTCCACGCCGTTCGCCACGAGCGGGTTGTCGCCACCGGAGATGTTCTTCTTCGGGTCCGCCGCGTAGGGACCGGTGTCGTCGGGTCGCCCGTGGAAGACGCAGCTCCCGATGAGGTGGCCCGAACAGCTCGCCGCCGCCCAGTTCTGACCGATGAGCGTCGAGCCCCTGGCGGTGATCGAGCCGTCCGCCTGGCTCTTGAAGAGCACCTGCGAGAGCCCCGTTCCGACGAGGGCGTAGAGCAGCGTGCCGACGACGGCGATCACCGCGAAGACCAACGAGCGGCGCAGGTTGACGAGCATGGAGTCCTCTCAGTACCAGTGGAGCGCGACGAGGATGAGGTCGATCAGCTTGATGAACACGAATGGCGTGACGATGCCGCCGACGCCGTAGATGAAGACGTTGCGGCGCAGGATCGCGGCCGAGCCGGCGGCGCGGAAGCGCACGCCGCGCAGCGCGAGCGGGATCAGCGCCACGATCACGAGGGCGTTGAAGATCACCGCAGCGAGGACCGCGCTCGTCGGACTGTGCAGCTTCATCACGTTCAGCGCGTTCAGCTGCGGGTAGGTCGCGGCGAAGAGCGCGGGGATGATCGCGAAGTACTTCGCGACGTCGTTCGCGATGGAGAAGGTGGTGAGCGAGCCGCGGGTGATGAGCAGCTGCTTGCCGATCTCGACGACGTCGATGAGCTTGGTCGGGTTGGAGTCGAGGTCGACCATGTTGCCGGCCTCCTTGGCCGCGGTCGTCCCGGTGTTCATCGCCACACCGACGTCTGCCTGCGCGAGCGCGGGGGCGTCGTTGGTCCCGTCGCCGGTCATCGCGACGAGCTTCCCGCCCTCCTGCTCGGCGCGGATCAGCTCGAGCTTGGCCTCCGGCGTCGCCTCGGCGAGGTAGTCGTCGACGCCGGCCTCCTGCGCGATCGCCGCCGCCGTGAGCGGGTTGTCGCCGGTGATCATCACCGTGCGGATCCCCATCTGGCGCATCTCGGCGAACTTCTCGGAGATCCCCTGCTTCACCACGTCCTTCAGCTCGATCACGCCGAGCACGAGCGGCCCGTCGGCGACGACGAGCGGCGTCGCCCCCGAACGCGAGACCCGCTCGACGATCGGGTCGAGGTCGCCGGGGATCGTGCCGCCCCGTTCGGTGACCCAGCGCTTCACCGACTCCGCGGCGCCCTTCCTGATCTCGCGCCCGTCGAGGTCGAGGCCGGACATGCGCGTCGTCGCCGAGAAGGGGACGAAGGTGTGACCCTCGCCGAGGGCGCGCTCGCGGATGTCGAAGCGCTCCTTCGCGAGGACGACGATGCTCCGGCCCTCCGGCGTCTCGTCCGCGAGCGAGGCGAGCTGCGCGGCCCCGGCGAGCTCCTCCTCTCCGTGCCCCCCGACGGGGAGGAAGGCAGAGGCCATGCGGTTGCCGAGGGTGATCGTCCCCGTCTTGTCGAGGAGCAGGGTCTGGACGTCGCCCGCCGCCTCGACGGCGCGCCCCGACATCGCGAGCACGTTGCGCTGCACGAGGCGGTCCATGCCGGCGATGCCGATCGCCGACAGCAGGGCGCCGATCGTCGTCGGGATCAGGCAGACGAGGAGCGAGACCAAGATGACGACCGAGACCGCGGAGCCGGCGTAGTGGGCGAAGGGCTGCAGCACCACGACCACCGGGATGAAGACGATCGTCAGCACGGCGAGCAGGATGGTGAGCGCGATCTCGTTCGGGGTCTTCTGGCGGTTGGCGCCCTCGACGAGACCGATCATGCGGTCGAGGAAGGTCCTGCCCCGCTCGGCGGTGATCTGCACGAGGATCCGGTCCGAGAGCACCTTCGTGCCGCCCGTCACCGCGGAGCGGTCGCCGCCGGACTCGCGGATCACCGGCGCCGACTCGCCGGTGATCGCCGACTCGTCGACCGAGGCGATGCCCTCGACGATCTCGCCGTCGGAGGGGATCACGTCCCCCGCCTCGCAGACGACGGTGTCGCCCTTCGCGAGCTCGGCGGCGGCGACCCGCTCCTCTGTCCCGTCCGAGCGCAGCCGGCGGGCGAGGGTCTCCGAGCGCATCCGGCGCAACGTCTCAGCCTGGGCCTTGCCGCGACCCTCGGCCATCGCCTCCGCGAAGTTCGCGAAGAGCACGGTGAGCAGCAGCCAGATCGTGATCGACCAGTCGAACAGGCCGGGGTGGGCGATCGACTCGATGAGGGTGACGACGGTGCCGACGAGCACCACGAACATCACCGGGTTCTTCAGCTGGGTACGCGGGTCGAGCTTGCGGACGGCGTCGACGACGGAGTGCCGGAGGATGTCGCGGTCGAACAGACCCCTCGCCTGCGCCACACCGTGCGCCATCGTCGGGCCCGGCGTCGCGGCCCGCTCCTTCAGCTGGACCGGCTCATTGGTTGTGCTCATCTGCACCTCGGGACGATCCATCAGAAGTACTTTCCGTGGCTCAGCTGCTCGACGATCGGACCGAGCGAGACGGCGGGGAAGAAGGTCAGCCCGCCGATGATCACGATCACGCCGATCGTCAGTCCGACGAACATCGTGTTGTCGGTGCGGAAGGTGCCGAGCGAGGCCGGGACGACGTGCTTCGCGGCGAGCGCCCCGCCGAGCGCGAGGGCCGGGATCATGATCCCGAAGCGCCCGATCAGCATGTCGATCGCCCCGATCACGTTGTAGAAGGGCGAGTTCCCCGTCAGCCCGCCGAAGGCGGATCCGTTGTTGTTGCCCTGGGAGGTGAGGGCGTAGAGGATCTCGCTGAAGCCGTGCGGCCCGGCGTTGGCGGGGCCGATCCTCCCGGCGTGCACCGAGACGGCGATCGCGGTCACGACGAGCACCGTGAGCGGCATCACGAGGGCCCCGAGGCCGGCGAGCTTGATCTCTGAGGCCTGGACCTTCTTCCCGAGGTACTCCGGTGTTCGGCCGATCATCAGGCCGCCGATGAACACCGCGATCAGCGCGTAGAGGAGGATCGTGTAGAGCCCGCTGCCGGTCCCGCCGGGCGTCACCTCCCCGAGCATCATCCCCGTGAGCAGGCCGAAGCCGCCGATCGGCGTGAACGAGTCGTAGGAGGCGTCGGCCGAGCCGGTCGAGGTGTTCGTCGAGGCGACGCCGAACAGTGCCGTCGTGGTGTCGCCGAAGCGCACCTCCTTGCCCTCGGTGTTCCCGACCTGCTGGCCGGCAGCGGTGGCCACCCCGGCCGCCACGACCGCCGGGTTGTTCTGGTGCTCGGCGAAGCTCGTGAAGCCGACCCAGCTCCCAAAGATGATCGCCATCGCCGCGAGGAGGGCGACGCCGTGGCGAACCGAGCCGACCATCTTCCCGAAGGTGTAGGTCAGCGCGAATGGGATGCAGAGCAGGAGGAAGATCGACAGCCAGTTGGTGAGCCCGGTCGGGTTCTCGAAGCTCGTCGCCGAGTTCTGGTCGAGGAAGCCGCCGCCGTTCGTGCCGAGCTGCTTGATCGCCTCCATGAAGGCGATCGGGCCACGGGCGATCGTCTGGGTGACGCCGTTCAGCGAGTCGTGGACGACGACGGTGCCGGCGAGGGTCTGCACGCCGCCGGAGGCGACGAAGACGATCCCGGCGAGGAAGGCGCCCGGAGCGAGGACGTAGAGCAGGCAGCGGGTCACGTCGACCCAGAAGTTGCCGATCGTCGCGCTGCCCCGCCGCGAGAAGCCGCGCACCATCGCGATCGCGACGGCGATGCCGACCGCCGGGGAGACGAACTGCTGCACCGTGAGCGAGGTGATCTGGGAGAAGTACGACATCGTCGTCTCGCCGCCGTAGTTCTGCCAGTTCGTGTTGGTGAGGAAGCTGGTGGCGGTGTTGAAGCTGAGCGCCGGCGGCACCGCCCCGAGGTGCTGCGGGTTGAGCGGCAGGGAGCCCTGCAGGCGCAGCAGCGCGTAGGTGAAGACGAACGAGACCCCCGAGAAGATCACCAGCGAGCCGGCGTAGCGCTGCCAGGACTGCTCGTGCTCGGGGCTCGTGCCGAGCAGCCGGTAGACGGGTCGCTCGAGGAAGGCGAGGAAGCGGAGGCGGCCCTCGAAGACCGCCGCCATGTAGGAGCCGAGGAAGCGCCAGGCGAGGCCGAGCGCGACGACGAGCGTGACGATCGTCCAGAAGAACGCCACCTAGAACCACTCCGGCTTGAACATCGCCACACCGAGGTAGACGAAGACGAGGAACGAGACGACGAGCAGGACCGCCTGAACCGCGCTCATACGTGCTCCAGCCCCTTCACGAGGCCGAGCATCAGCACGATGAAGAGGGCCACGCCGATGATGCTGAGGAAATCACCCATGTGGCGATCGTGTGCCCCGGCCGCCTAACGGCGTGCTCAACAGATGCAGAATCGTCTGAATAATTCCTAACGGTGGCCCCCGATCCGGGGTCGACATGTGTATGTGTGTGTTCCGCTGACCGAGAATGGTGGCAATGCAGCGCAGGCTGATCGGCTCGCTCGTCGGCGTCCTCGCCGCCGTCGCCGTCGGCGCGCTGATGCTGCCGATCCGCTCGCACATCGCGATCGCGACCGCGGCGCTCGTGCTGATCATCCCCGTCGTCGCGGGCGTCACCGTCGGCGGCTGGGTCGCCGGCCTCGTGAGCGTGCTCTCCGGCTTCGTCGTCTACGACTACGCCTTCATCCCGCCGTACTACACGCTCACCGTCGGGAGCGCGGACAACTGGGCGGCGCTCGTCGTCTACGCGGTCGTGATGACCGTCGTCGCCCGCCTCGTCGCCCACCTCCATGACGCCGAGGCCGCCGCGACCTCACGGGCCGAGACCGCCCGCCACCTCCTCGACCTCTCCGAGCTGCTGCTCACCGAGTCCCCGGCGCTCGGGCCGGCTGTCGTCGCCTCGATACGGGACGCCTTCGACATCGAGGGGGTCACCCTCGTGCAGTCGGTCGCCGGTCGCCTGGAGGCCGTCGCCTCGGCGGGGGCACCGATCTCGCGCGAACAGCTGAGCCGGCTGCGCCCCGAGGCGCACCTCCCCGTGCCGCTCACCACCGGCGCCGCACAGGACACGATCCAGACGCTCGCGCTCGCCTCCTCGGGGCGCCCCGTCGGCCTCCTCGTGCTGAAGAACTCCCCGAGCTCGAGGGCGGTCCGCGAGGCCCTCCCGATCCTCGCCAACCACCTCGCGATCGCGCTCGAGCGCACCGCGCTGCAGGAGCGGGCGCACCGCGCCGAGCTGCTCGAGGAGATCGACCGCCTCCGCCAGGCACTCGTCGGCGCGATCTCCCATGACCTGCGCACCCCGCTCGCGACGATCAAGGTGGCCTCCTCGACGCTCGCGCTGCGCGCCGGGACGCTCCCCGCCGGCGAGCTCGCCGAGCTGCACGACCTCATCGACCAGCAGGCCGACCGCCTCACCCGCCTCGTGAACAACCTGCTCGACATGACCCGCATCCAGACCGGCGCCCTCGAGGTGCACCGGCGGCCGGCCGCGCTCCGCGACCTCATCGCCGACGCCCTCGGCGGGCTCGCCTCGGCGCTCGGCGACCGGGTCGTCGAGGTCGTCGCCCCCGAGGCGCTCCCCGAGGCGGACGCCGACCCCCTGCTCATCGGCCAGGTGCTCGCCAACCTGCTCGACAACGCCAACCGCCACGCCCCGCCCGGCACGCCGATCACCGTGGAGGTCGCCGCCGAGGGCGGTGAGCTCACCGTCGCCGTCGACGACCGCGGCGCGGGGGTGCCCGTCGAGGAGCGCGAAGCGATCTTCGAGACCTTCGTCCGCTTCGACACCGGGGGCCGCTCGGGTCTCGGCCTCGCCATCGCCAAGGCCTTCGTCGAGGCACACGGCAACCGGATCTGGGTGGAGGAGGCGGTGGGCGGTGGCGCGCGCTTCGTCTTCACCCTCCCCGAGGCTCCTCCCCTCGACGGCGGGCCGCAGCCGTGACCAAGGTCCTCGTGATCGACGACGACGCCGCGCTGCTGCGCGCGCTGCGCCTCGTCCTGCCGCACGGCGGCTTCGAGGTCCTCGCGGCGTCGACCGGCGAGCAGGGTCTACAGGCGACCGCGCTGCACGCCCCCGATCTCGTGGTGCTCGACCTCGGCCTCCCCGACATCGACGGGGTCGAGGTCTGCCGCCGCATCCGGGAGTGGAGCGACGTCCCGATCATCGTCCTCTCGGCCGCCGACGCCGAGCAGCGCAAGGTCACCGCGCTCGACGCGGGCGCCGACGACTACGTGACGAAGCCCTTCGGGATGGCCGAGCTCGAAGCGCGCCTGCGCGCCGCGCTGCGCCACCGCCGCCCCGACGGCGCCGAAGCCGCCGCCGAGGTCACGGTCGGCCCGCTGCGGGTCGACCTCGTGCACCGCCAGGCCGACGTCGACGGGGCGCCGCTGCGGCTGACGGCGCGCGAGCTCGACCTCCTCGCCTACCTCGCGCGCCACGCCGGCAAGGTGAGCACCCATCAGATGATCCTCGAGGCGGTGTGGGGCGGCCGCTACACCCGCGAGACCCAGTACCTGCACGCCTACGTGCACCGGCTGCGGGAGAAGCTGCAGGGGAGCGGGGTCCGCATCGAGACGAGCCCCGGGATCGGCTACCTGCTGGCGGAGAGCCCGACGCCCGGGGAGGGGCCCGCCGCGCCGTAGGCGGCGTCGCTACCAGGAGCCTGCGGCGTGCGCGCTGAAGCGCCCGCCGGGGCGGGTGACGTGGAACTCGAGGCCGTAGCACTCCGACAGCGCCTCGTCGGTGAGCACGGCATCGACCGGGCCGCTCGCGACCGCCGAGCCGGCGCGCAGCAGCAGCGCGTGGGTGATCGAGCGGGGGAGTTCCTCGAGGGTGTGCGCCACCTGGATCGAGGCGGGAGCCCCCGGCGCGACGGCGAGCTGGTCGAGCGCCTGCACGAGGGCCTCGCGCCCGGGGAGGTCGACGCCGAGCGCCGGCTCGTCGAGGAGCAGCAGCTCGTGGCGGCCGAACAGCGAGCGGGCGATGAGCACCCGTTGGCGCTCGCCCTGGGAGCAGCGGCCGAAGGGCTGCGCGGCGAGGTGCCCGCAGTGCAGGCGCTCGAGAAGCGCGCCCGCCGCGGCGCGCTCCTCGTCGTCGAACTCGCTCCACCACGGGGCGAGGAGACCGTCGCGCCCGGTGAGCACGATCTCGAGCGCGCTCACCTGCGCCGGCAGGCGGTCGGCGACGAGGTGGCCGACGACGCCGATGTGGCGGCGCAGCTCCCGCAGGTCGACGCGGCCGAGCTGGCCCCCGAGAACGCGCGCCCGCCCCGTCGTCGGGTGGCGCTGCGCGCCTAGGAGCGAGAGAAGGGTCGTCTTGCCGGCTCCGTTGGGGCCGAGCAGGGCCCAGTGCTCCCGGCGCCCGAGGGTGAGGCTGAGCGGGCCGAGGACCTGCCGCCCGCCGAGGACCACCGTCACCTCGTCGAGCTCGGCGGGGGCCGCGTCGGTGCTCTCCTCGGCGGCCACCTCGGCATTGGAGCAAAGGGGCAGGCGGGGCGCAAAACGGACCGCCCGCCCGCGCCCCGGGGTGCTACGCCTCCTTCACGAGCTCGGACTCGATCTCGATGCGCGCCGTCTTGCTGACGACGACACCACCGGCCTCGAGGGCCACGTTCCAGCCGAGGCCGAAGTCCTCGCGGTTCACCTCGGTGGAGGCGGAGAAGCCGAGGCGGCTGCCACCCCAGGGGTCGCGGATCGCGCCGAGGAACTCAACCGCGAGGCGCACCGGGCGGGTCGTCGCTTTGATCGTGAGGTCGCCCTCGACGACCCAGTTGTCGCCGTCGGGGACGGCGCGGTCGGCGACGAAGCGCATCGTCGGGAACTTCTCGGTGTCGAAGAAGTCGGCCGAGCGGAGGTGCTCGTCGCGCTTGTCGTCGCGGGTGGTCACCGAGGCGACCTCGACGTCGACCTCGAGGTGGGAGGCGGTCGGGTCCTCGCCGACGACGATGCGCCCGGTGACGGCCGGGAAGGTCCCCCGGACCTTCGTCACCATCAGGTGGCGGGCGACGAAGTCGACGGTCGTGTGCGAGGGGTCGAGGTGGTAGGTGCCGGCGGCGGGGACCTCGCGTCCGTCGACGATGTGGGTGAGCTCGGGGCTCTCGGTGTCGGTGCTCAGGTCGGTCATGTGCGCTCCTCTGAAGTTGTTGACACAACTATACACTCCTCAATGTTTGCTTACACAAGAATATTTCTCGTGCCCATATACTGGGGGCATGGCTTCGCCGCTGAACGCAGAGGTCCGCTGCCCCACCGAGGGCCTCGTCCCCGACGACCCGATCACCCTCGTCGGCCTCGTCTTCGAGTGCGCGGGTGGCCTCCGCCGCCGCCTCGCGCCCACGGTGGAGCAAGAGCTCGGCGTCGGCGGACAGGCCTTCGAGGTCCTCGTCCGCCTGGAGCGCTCGCCCGGGGGCGCACTCAGGATGGCCGACCTCGCCGCGCAGACCGGCCTCACCCCCTCGGGCCTTACCCGTGCCCTCGACCGGCTGGTGCACGGCGGCCTCTGTGTGCGCGAGAGCTGCCCGAGCGACCGCCGCGGCACCTTCGCCCGCCTGACACCCGCGGGGAGCGCGCGCGTCGCCGAGGCCCTCGTCCGCCACCGCGACGACATCGACGCGCTGTTGGTCGACCTCTTCAGCGACGAGGAGCGGGGGGCGCTGCGCGACCTGCTGGCACGGCTGCGCGACCGGGTGCACCCCGACGCCGCGCTCGTGAGCGGCAGCGAGGCCGAAAACCTCGCCCCCCAGCCCGGCTGAGGCGCGGCCCCCCGCCCGGAAGTGAAGGCGGAGAGCGCGAGCCATTAGCGTCCCCTTCGGACTTCGGTGAAGGGGAGGGCGAGATGGCACAGGACAGCTTCGGTGCGCGTGGAACGCTCAGCGTCGGCGGGCGGGACTACACGATCTACCGGCTCTCGGCGCTCGCCGACCGCTTCGACATCGCCCGCCTCCCGTACTCGTTGAAGGTCCTCCTCGAGAACCTGCTGCGCCACGAGGACGGGGTGAACGTCCGCCCCGAGGACATCGAGGGGCTCGCCGACTTCGCGAAGAGCGGGGCCGGCGAGCGAGAGATCGCCTTCTCCCCGGCGCGCATCCTCCTGCAGGACCTCACCGGCGTCCCCGCGGTCGTCGACCTGGCGGCGGTGCGCGACGCCGTCGAGGCCCTCGGCGGCGACGCCGAGAGCGTCAACCCGCAGATCCCCGTCGACCTCGTCATCGACCACTCCGTGGTCGCCGAGGTCTCCGCCCGCCCCGACGCCTTCCAGGTGAACGCCGAGTTCGAGTTCGACCGCAACGTCGACCGCTACCGCTTCCTCCGCTGGGGGCAGCAGGCCTTCAGCAACTTCCGCCTCATCCCGCCGGACAACGGCATCTGCCACCAGGTGAACCTCGAGCTGCTCTCGCAGGTGGTCTTCTCCGACGAGGCGGGCAACGCCTACCCCGACTCCCTCGTCGGCACCGACTCGCACACCCCGATGGCGAACGGCCTCTCGATCCTCGCCTGGGGCGTCGGCGGCATCGAGGCCGAGGCGGCGCTGCTCGGCCAGCCGATCTCGATGCTCGTCCCCCCGGTCGTAGGCCTGCGCCTCGAGGGCGAGCTCCCCGAGGGCGCCACCGCCACCGACCTCGTCCTCACCCTCGCCGAGCTGCTCCGCAAGCACGGCGTCGTCGAGAAGTTCGTCGAGTGCTACGGGCCGGGGGTGGCCAACGTCCCGGTCGAGAACCGGGCGACGATCGGCAACATGTCACCGGAGTACGGCTCCACGGTCACGATCTTCCCGATCGACGAGCAGACGCTGCGCTACCTGCGCACCTCGGGGCGCCCGAGCGAGCTCGTCGAGCTCGTCGAGGCCTACGCGAAGGAGCAGGGGATGTGGCACGACCCCTCGGTCGAGCCGGTCTACTCCGAGACCCTCTCGCTCGACCTCTCGAGCGTGCGGCCGAGCATCTCTGGGCCCTCCCTCCCCCAGCAGCGGGTCCCCCTCAACCGCTCCAAGCAGCTCTTCTCCGAGGCGCTCGACGCGGCCCTCCCCGATGCGGAGAAGGGCGCCGACGGCCGCACGCACCACGAGGTCGCGGTGCGCAAGGCGAGCGGGGAGTCCTTCCCCCTCGACCACGGCAGCGTCGTGATCGCCGCCATCACCAGCTGCACGAACACCTCGAACCCGCAGGTGATGCTCGCCGCCGGCCTCCTCGCGAAGGCCGCCGTCGAGCGGGGCGTCACGGTGAAGCCGTGGGTGAAGACCTCGCTCGCGCCGGGGTCGCGGGTCGTCATGGACTACTACGAGCGCGCCGGCCTCGTCCCCTACCTCGAGAAGCTGGGCTTCGGCCTCGTCGGCTTCGGCTGCACGACCTGCATCGGCAACTCCGGCCCGCTCGCGCCGGAGATCTCCGAGGCCATCCGCGCGAACGGCCTCTCCGCGGTCGCGGTGCTCTCGGGGAACCGCAACTTCGAGGGGCGCATCCACCCCGACGTGCGCATGAGCTACCTCGCCTCTCCCCCCCTCGTCGTCGCCTACGCGCTCGCCGGCACGATGGACATCGACCTCTACAACGAGCCGCTCGGCGAGGACGCGAGTGGTGCGCCGGTGTACCTGCGCGACCTGTGGCCGAGCACCGAGGAGGTCCTCGCCACCGCCCGCGAGGCGGTGCAGACCTCGGGCTTCACCAACAGCTACGCGCACGCCCTCGACGGCGACGAGCGCTGGCGCTCGATCGAGGTCCCCGCCGGCCAGCACTACGCCTGGGACGACGTCTCGACCTACGTGCGCAAGCCCCCCTACTTCGACGGGATGACCGCGACGCCGCCGGGCGCCGACGACATCGCCGGCGCGCGCGTCCTCGCCCTCTTCGGCGACGCGGTGACGACCGACCACATCTCGCCCGCCAACGAGGTCCGCCTCGACTCACCGGCGGGGCGCTGGCTCTCCGAGCAGGGGGTCGAGCCCTCCGACTTCAACACCTACGGGGCGCGGCGCGGCAACCACGAGGTGATGATGCGCGGCACCTTCGCCAACAACCGCATCCGCAACGGCGTCACGCCGGGTATCGAGGGCGGCGTCAGTCTCCACCTCCCCGACGAGGAGGTGGGCTCGATGTACGACGTCGCGATGCGCTACGTCGCGGAGGGGGTCCCGCTCGTCGTCCTCGCCGGCAAGCTCTACGGCTCGGGCTCCTCGCGCGACTGGGCGGCCAAGGGGCCGCTCCTGCTCGGCGTGCGCGCCGCGATCGCCGAGAGCTTCGAGCGCATCCACCGCTCGAACCTCATTGGCATGGGGATCGCACCGCTCGTCTACCTCCCCGGCGAGAACGCCGCGTCGCTCGGCCTCACCGGTCGCGAGCTCTTCTCGATCACCGGCATCGCCGGCGTCGAGGGCGGCGAGCTCATCGGACGGCGGGTGCAGGTGCGCGCCGACGACAAGGCCTTCGAGGCGATCCTGCGCATCGACACGCCGACCGAGGCGGACTACTTCTTGAACGGCGGCATCCTCCACTACGTCGTCCGAAAGCTCGCCGCCGCCCGCTGAGCCCGTCCGCCGCGCCGCCCTCCGCAGGCCCGTCGGCGGGACCGCAGCCGGCGGTGGGGTCAGCCGATGGTCACCAGCCGGCCGAGGCCGATCGCCCGCAGCGCCGTCTCGAGCTCGCTCGTGACGAGCGAGACCCGGTTCATCACGAGCAGCACGCCGAACAGCGCGAGCAGCGCGGCCGAGGCCGCGACGACGACGACCGAATAGCGCCGCAGCAGCCGCAGGGGCGAGGTGAGCCGCGCCAGGCCGAGGCCGACGACGAGGAAGGGAACGCCGAGGCCGAGCGCGTAGACACCGAGCAGCACGGCACCCCTCCCGACGCCGCGCTCGGTCGCCGCCACTGCGAGCACCGAGGCGAGCACCGGCCCGATGCACGGCGTCCACCCGAAGCCGAAGGCCGCCCCCGCGAGGGGGGCGGCGAAGGGACCGAGGCGGGCGCGGCGCGGCGCGAAGCGCGCCTCGCCGTAGAGGGCGGGGAGGGGGAGGAAGAGCGAGCCCGCGAGGTAGAGCGCCATCGCGATCACCACCCCGCCGGAGATCTCGGTGATGAGCACCCGGTTACGCAGCGCGGCAGCACCGAGGGCGGTCGCCACCATCCCGAGGGCGACAAAGACGGCCCCGAAGCCGAGGATGAACAGGCCGGTGTCGCGCGCCACCCGCCAGGAGGGCGGCCGCTGCCCGGCCGCCTCGCCCCCGGCGAGGTCGATGCCCGTCACCATCGACAGGTAGGCGGGCACGACGGGCAGGACACAGGGCGAGACGAAAGAGGCGACGCCGCCGCCGAACGCCACCACGTATCCCACTTCGGCCACCGCCGCACCTCCCTCCCGCTCCAGCCTCGCGCGCCCGCGCCTCGGGCCCGGCCGCGAGCGGCCCCTTGCGGCGGTGCGCCGCGGGCGGCATTGTCGGCGCGATGACGGCGGCTGCGGGCGACGGCGGCCGGCCGTGACCACGACGCGCACCGAGGCCGTCGAGCTCCTCGCGGCCGACCCGCCGCGCACCGCGCTCTTCGTCGACTTCGACGGCACGCTCGCGCCGATCGTCGCCGACCCGTCGCTGTCGGTCGCGCTCCCCGACACCGTCGCCACCCTCCGCCTGCTCGCGGGGCACCTGCACACGGTCGGGGTCGTCTCCGGACGCCCCGCGGCCTTCCTCCTGGAGCGCCTCGGCGGTGCCGGCGGGCTCCGCCTCTTCGGCCTCTACGGCTCCGAGGCCGTCGACGACGACGGGCGGGTCGCCGAGACGACGGCGCTCTCCAATGACCCGGCCGCGATCGCCGCCCTCGTGGCGCGGGCGCGCGCCGCCCTGCCCGCGGACGCGGTCGAGGACAAGGGGCGCTCGCTCGCCCTGCACTGGCGCCGTCACCCCCTCCTCGAGCCGACGATGCGCGGCCTCGCCGACGAGCTCGCCTCCGCCGCGGGGATGCGCGTGCACGAGGCGAAGATGTCCCTCGAGCTGCTGCCCGCGGGCGCCCCGAGCAAGGGCACCGTCGTGCGCGCGGTCGCCGCCGGGCTGTCGTGCGTCGCCTTCGCCGGCGACGACCTCGGGGACCTCGCCGCCTTCGACGCCCTCGACGAGCTCGCCGCGGCCGGCGCGGGGACGCTGCGCATCGCGGTCGCCGGCCCCGAGATGCCCGCCGCCCTCGCGGCGCGCGCCGATCTGCAGGTCGAGGGGCCCGCAGAGCTCGCCGCGCTCTTCGGCGAGCTCGCCCGGCGCCTCGCCCCTGCGCGGTGAGCGGCGGGGCGCCCGCGCGGTGAGCGGAGGGCGGCGGGGAACGGGCGCGGGAGAGCTCCTCTTCGCGCTCCGCAGCACCGTGGCGCTGTTCGCCGTCGGCCTCGTCCTCTGGCCGCTCGTCCTCGTCCTCCCCGGGGTGTCGCGCCGATGGTGGGTGCTGCACCGCGGGCTGCGGCTGATGGCCGCCGCGGGCGGCATCGGGCTCTCGATCGAGGGGCGGCCGCCGGAGGGCCCGGCCGTGCTCGTCCTCAACCACGAGAGCTACCTCGACGGGGCGATCCTCATCGCCGCCTCGCACCAGCCCCTCGAGATCGCCGTCGGCGCCGTCCTCGAGCACCAGAAGGTGCCCGGGCCCTTCCTCCGGCGGATCGGCTGCCTCTTCGTCGGGAGCGACGACGAGCCGGGGCGGTCACAGCTCGAGCGGCTGACGCGGGCTGCGGCGCGTGGCCACCTGGCGTTGTTTCCCGAGGGCCACCTCGTGCGCGAGGAGGCGCTCGGCCGCCTCCACCTCGGCGCCTTCGTCGCCGCGGCGAACGCCGGCGTGGCGGTGGTGCCGGCGGCGATCGTCGGCTCACGGCGGGTCCTCCCCCCGGGAGGGCGCCGCGCGCGACCGGGCGGGGTGACGCTGCGCTACGGGAGCGCGATCACCGCCGAGGGGAGCGGCTTCCGGGCAGCCCGCCGCCTCGCCGCTGCGGTCGAGGAGGCGCTCGGCGAGCTGCGCGGCCCGGTCGGCTCCTGATCGTCCTCAGCCGCCGGCCGTGGCGCGGCGGGCGTGGCCGATGACCACGTCGTGCCAGGGGCCGGGGGGGAGCGCCGCCGAGGCGGCCGCGAGGCGCGCGGCGCGCGGGGCGCGCTCGGCCGCCGGCATCGCGAGCGCCTCGCCGAGGGCGCGCGCCGTGCCGGAGACGTCGAAGGGGTTCACCGCGAGCGCGTCGGCGCCGAGCTCCTCGAAGGCGCCCGCTTGACGGGAGAGGACGAGCACGCCGTCGCGGCCGTTCACCACCGGGCCCTCCTTGGCGACGAGGTTCATCCCGTCGCGCACCGGGTTCACGAGCAGGACGTCGTAGCGGCGGAAGGCGGCGACGGTCGCCGGGAAGTCGTCGGCGATCTGCACCACGACCGGCGACCAGCCGGCGTTCCCGAAGCGCTCATTGATGCGCGCCGCCAGCTGCTCGGTCTCGGCCCGGTAGGCGAGGTAGTCGGCGAGGTCGGTCCGCGAGGCGTAGAGGCGGGCGACGAAGACGACCCCGCCGCGCAGCTGCGGGCGCTCGGCGAGCAGCTCCTCGTAGGCGAGGAAGCCGCGCAGCAGGTTCTTCGAGAGCTCGACGCGGTCGCTCCGCAGCAGCAGCTGGCGACCGTCGACGAGCTCGTCGAGGAGGCGTCCGCGGGCGAGGACCTCCTCGCTCTCCGCGAGGTGGCCGAAGGAGAGGGCATCGGTGCCGAGGGGGGCGACGAAGCTCTCCGCCGCGGCGCGGCCCGCGGCGCTGCGCGCGAAGCGCTCGCGCCAGCGCTCGGTGTGGAAGCCGCAGGCGCCGAAGGAGGAGAGGCCGTCGAGGAGCTCGGCGCGCACCACCTCGGGTAGCACCTCGAGCTCCTCGGGGGTGGCAAAGGGGGTGTGGCTGAAGTGGGCGGTCTTCAGGTCCGGGCGCGACCGCCGGAGGAAGGCCCCCACCAGGCAGAGGTGGTAGTCGTGGACGACGACCGTCGCCCCCTCGTCGGCGTGCGCCGCCGCGGCCTCGGCGAAGAGGCGGTTGAACTCGCGGTAGGCCTCGAAGGCCGCGGCGAAGTGGTGGTCAAGGAGGGGGCGGCGGGGCAGGTCGAACAGGCCGTGGTGCAGGTACCAGAGGAGCTGGTTGGAGACGACGCCGTAGGCGGCGCGGTGGAGGGCCTCCTCGACTTCGACGAGGGAGAGGTCGCAGCCGGCGATCGCCTCCGGGAGCCCCTCGCGCGCGGCGCGCCGCTCCCCCTCGCTCATCGCCGCCGCGACGAAGGTGCTGTCGCGGCCGTCGAGGGCGCGGGCGAGGCTCGGGGCGAGGCCGCCCGCGCCGGTGCCGACGGTGAGCGAGCCGTCGGGCGCGACGTTGATCGTCGCGGGGCCGCGGTTGGCGACGACGACGAGCTCGCTCAACGCGAGCCTCGCCTGGCGCGGGAGGGGTCCATCGCTGCATCTTCCCCCACGGCCCCTCCCCCCGGGGTCCAGCCTCCTTTGACGCACGTCGGCGCATCGTCCACAATGGCCACATCATCCAGAGCGGCTGAGGGACGGGCCCGTCGACGCCGCGGCAACCAGTGATCCGCATGCGCGGGTTGCAAGGTGCCAATGCCCGATCGATGAGGAGGGACCGTATGCCGCCGGTTGATGGACTCCGCTGCCGCGAGTGCGGCCGCAACTACCCCGCAGAGGCGATCCACGTCTGTGACTTCTGTTTCGGGCCGCTCGAGGTCGTTTACGACTACGACCAGCTGCGCGGCAAGGTCACGCACGAGTCGATCGCGGCGGGCCCGAACAGCATCTGGCGCTACGCGGCGCTCCTCCCCGTCGCCGGGGGGACGAGCATCGACCTCGGCGCCGGCTTCACGCCGCTCCTGCGCGCCGACCGCCTCGCCGCCGAGCTCGGCCTCGGGGAGCTGTGGCTGAAGGACGACACCCGCAACCCGACCGGCTCCTTCAAGGATCGGGTGGTCTCGGTCGCGCTCTCCAAGGCCCGCGAGCTCGGCCTCAAGGTCGCCGCCTGCGCCTCGACGGGCAACCTCGCGAACTCCGTGGCCGCGCACGCGGCGCGCGCCGGCATGGAGTCCTACGTCTTCATCCCGAAGTCCCTCGAGCAGGTAAAGATCGCGATGTCCGCGGTCTTTAACGGCCACCTCATCGCCGTCGAGGGCGACTACGACGACGTGAACCGCCTCTGCGCGGAGCTCGCGAGCGAGCACCCCGACTGGGCCTTCGTGAACGTGAACGTCCGCCCGTACTACTCGGAGGGATCGAAGACCCTCGCCTTTGAGGTCGCCGAGCAGCTCGGCTGGACCGCCCCCGACCACGTCGTCGTGCCGATCGCCTCGGGGAGCCAGCTCACCAAAATCCACAAGGGCTTCCACGAGCTCGGCGTGCTCGGCCTGATCGACGACGGCGACTCGGTGCGGATCTCGGGCGCGCAGGCCGAGGGCTGCTCGCCGGTCGCCACCGCCTTCGCCGAGGGGAGCGACACGATCCGCCCGGTGCGCCCCGACACGATCGCCAAGTCGCTCGCGATCGGGAACCCCGCCGACGGCTGGTACGCGCTCGACGTGGTGCGCAAGACCGGCGGCGCGATCGGCTCGGTGACCGACGCCGAGGTCCTCGACGGCATCCGGCTGCTCGCCCGCACCGAGGGGATCTTCGCCGAGACCGCGGGCGGCGTGACGGTCGCGACGCTCGCCAAGTTCGCCCAGTCCGGCGTCGTGCGCCGCGACGAGCGGGTCGTCGCCTTCATCACCGGGAACGGGCTGAAGACCGTGGAGGCGCTCGGCGACACCGTCGGCCCCTCGGCGGTGATCCCCGCCACCCTCGCCGCCTTCAACGAGCTGCAGCAACAGGAGCGCGCCTCATGAGCGTCACCGTCCGCATCCCGACCCAGCTGCGCCCGCTCACCGGTGGTGCCGGCGAGATCGCGCTCGAAGCGGCGACCGTGCGCGAGGCGATCGCCGCGCTCGAAGCCGAGCACGCCGGCATTGGCGAGCGCCTCCTCGACGAGCAGGGCCAGCTCCGGCGCTTCGTCAACCTCTTCGTGAACGACGAGGACGTGCGCTTCCTCTCCGGCCTCGACACCCCGCTCGCGGCCGGCCAGACCCTCTCGGTGGTCCCGGCCGTCGCCGGCGGCTGAAGCCCCCGCTCCTCCCCGCGCCTCGTCGGCGGGCCCTCGCACCGCTTGCGGCGCCTGCCGAAGCGTGGTTTGCTGTTAGCACTCGACTAGTTAGAGTGCTAACGCTCCGGATCCCAGGATCACGCCGCAGGACCGGGCCACAAGGAGGACGAAGATGCCGAAGTTGATCGCCTTTGACGAGCAGGCGCGTCGCGCGCTCGAGCGGGGGATGAACCAGCTCGTGGACGCCGTGAAGGTGACCCTCGGCCCGAAGGGCCGCAACGTGGTGCTCGAGCGCAAGTGGGGCGCCCCCACGATCACCAACGACGGGGTCTCGATCGCGAAGGAAGTCGAGCTCGAGGACCCCTACGAGAGGGTCGGCGCCGAGCTCGTGAAAGAGGTCGCGAAGAAGACCGACGACGTAGCCGGTGACGGCACGACGACCGCCACGGTGCTCGCCGGGGCGCTCGTGCGCGAGGGGCTGCGCAATGTGGCCGCCGGCGCCAACCCGATGTCGTTGAAGAAGGGCATCGAGGCGGCGGTCGAGGCGGCGACGGCGCATCTGAAGAAGCTCGCCGTGTCGGTGACCGACTCGAAGGACCAGATCTCCCAGGTGGCGGCGATCTCCGCCGCCGACCCCGAGATCGGGGCGATGATCGCCGAGGCGATCGACAAGGTCGGCAAGGACGGCGTGATCACCGTCGAGGAGTCCCAGACCTTCGGCATGGAGATGGACCTCGTCGAGGGGATGCGCTTCGACAAGGGCTACATCTCCCCCTACTTCGTGACTGACCCCGAGCGCATGGAGGCGGTCCTCGAGGACCCCTACGTGCTCCTCTTCGGCTCGAAGATCTCCGCCGTGCGGGACATGCTGCCGGTGCTCGAGAAGGTCATGCAGACCGGTAAGCCGCTCGTCATCATCGCTGAGGACGTGGAGGGCGAGGCCCTCGCGACGCTCGTCGTGAACAAGATCCGCGGCACCTTCCGCTCCGCGGCAGTGAAGGCCCCCGGCTTCGGGGAGCGTCGCAAGGCGATGCTCCAGGACATCGCGATCCTCACCGGCGGACAGGTGATCACCGAGGACGTCGGCCTGAAGCTCGAGAACGTCACGCTCGACCTCCTCGGCCGTGCGCGCAAGATCGTCATCACCAAGGACGAGACGACCGTGGTCGAGGGCGCCGGTGACGACAACGAGATCAAGGGCCGGATCAGCCAGATCAAGACCGAGATCGAGAACACCGACTCCGACTACGACCGCGAGAAGCTGCAGGAGCGCCTCGCCAAGCTCTCCGGCGGCGTCGCGGTGATCAAGGTCGGCGCGGCCACCGAGGTCGAGCTGAAGGAGAAGAAGCACCGCATCGAGGACGCCGTCTCGACGACCAAGGCGGCCATCGAGGAGGGCGTCGTCCCCGGCGGCGGCGTGGCCCTGCTGCGTGCGCAGAAGGCGATCATCGCCGCGGCCGACAAGCTCGAGGGCGACGAGGCGACCGGGGCGCGCATCGTGGCCCGCGCCGTCGAGGAGCCGTTGAAGCAGATCGCGATCAACGCCGGCCTCGAGGGTGGCGTCGTGATCGAGAAGGTCCGCAGCCTGAAGGACCCGGCCGAGGGGCTCAACGCGGCGACCGGCGAGTACGAGAACCTCGTCAAGGCAGGCGTGATCGACGCCGCGAAGGTCACCCGCTCGGCGCTGCAGAACGCGGCCTCCATCGCCGCGCTCTTCCTCACCACCGAGGCCCTCGTCGTCGACAAGCCCGAGGAGCACTCCTCGGCGCCGGCGATGCCGGGCGGCGGCATGGAGGACTTCTAGGCCAACCCGGGAGCGGCCTCCGCCGCACCCGAGCACGCACGTTCCGAGAACAACCCCCGCTTCGGCGGGGGTTGTTCTGTTCCGTGGTTCCCATCGGCCGGCGCACCGGCTCTGCGGCGGGGGGGCCGGCCGGCCGGCCGTAGTATCGGCCGCGTGAGCGACGCTGAGACCGAGAAGCCCGACGAACAGAGCTGGGCGGTGCTCCACCTCTTCGCCCCACTCGGCCCCGAGGCGCGCCGCGGCGAGATCGAGCTCGCGCTGAAGGAGTGCCAGAGCGCCGGGAGCCAGGTCGTCACGGTCGCGCTCCTCGGCCACAGGGCGGACCTCGGCCTGCTCGCGCTCGGCGAGGACGCCGCGACGCTGCGCCGCCTGCAGAGCGAGCTCCGGCGCGCCGGGGTGGCGCCGAGCTATTCCTACGTCTCGCGGACCGAGGTCTCGGAGTACGCGGCGGGCGCCCCCGCCGAGATGCGCGAGGCCCGGCTGCACCCGCGCCTGCCGCCCGAGGGGATGCCGGCCTTTTGCTTCTACCCGATGTCCAAGCGCCGCGAGGCCGGCGACAATTGGTACCGCCTGCCCTACGACGAGCGCCTCGCGCTGATGCACGGCCACGGCGCGGTGGGACGGACCTTCCGCGGGCGGGTCCTGCAGCTCGTGACGGGATCGACCGGCCTCGACGACTACGAGTGGGGCGTGACGCTCTTCGGGCGCAGCCCGGACGACCTGAAGGAGTGCGTCTACGAGATGCGCTTCGACGAGGCCTCCGCCCGCTACGCCGAGTTCGGCCCGTTCCTGAGCGGCACCGTCGGTGAGCCCGACGCGGTGCTCGACGCGCTCGGCTGCGCATGACCGTCGCCCTCGACCCCTCTCTCGCGGCGGCGCGGGCGCGCCTCGAGGGGGTCCTCGAGCGCCACGAGCGGCTGCTCGTCGCCTTCTCGGGGGGAGCCGACTCGGCCCTCCTCGCGCAGGTCGCGACCAGTCACCTCGGCGCCTCGCGGGTGCTCTGCGCGACCGCGGTCTCGCCCTCGCTCGCGGTCGAGGACGAGCACGAGTGTGCGCGCCTCGCCCGTGCCTGGGGGCTGCGCCACCTCGCGCTGCGCACGCACGAGGTCGAGAACCCCGCCTACCGGGAGAACACCCTCGACCGCTGCTACTTCTGCAAGGCGGAGCTGATGGACGTCCTCGGCGCCGCCGCCGAGCGCGAGGGGGCCGCGGTCGCCCTCGGCGTCAACCTCGACGACCTCGGCGAGCACCGCCCCGGCCAGGCCGCGGCGCGCGAGCGGGGGGCGGTCTTCCCCCTCGTCGAGGCGAGCCTGGACAAGGCGACGGTGCGCGCCCTGTCGCGCGCCATCGGCCTCGAGACCTGGGACAAGCCCGCCAACGCCTGCCTCTCCTCGCGGGTCCCTCACGGCACCCCCGTCACCGTCGGCGTGCTCTCCCAGGTCGCGCGCGCCGAGTCGGCGCTGCGGGCGCTCGGGTTTCGCGGCCTGCGGGTCCGCCACTACGGGGACGCCGCGCGCCTCGAGCTGCCGAGCGCGGACCTGCCGCGAGCGATCGAGCTGCGGGAGGAGATCGTCGACGCATTGCACGCCGTCGGCTACCGCTACGTGACCCTCGACCTTGAGGGCTTCCGCTCCGGCAACCTCGCCATGACGGCGCTCGCCGAGGAGTCGGAGACAAAGGAGCGACCATGAGCGTGCGCGTCCGCATCGTCTTCCCCGAGGACCTCGTCCGCGAGCCGGTCCTCGCCCGCCTCACCCGCCTCTACGACGTCGAGCCGAACATCCGGCGCGCCCAGGTGGAGGAGCGTTCGGGGTGGATCATCTGCGAGCTCGTCGGCGAGAGCGGCGCCGTCGAGGAGGCCATCGAGTGGCTGCGCTCGACGGGGATTCGCGTCGAGCCCCTCTCCGACGTCGTCGAGAGCTGACCGGCTCCGTCAGGAGCGCGGTGAGCCGCCGACCTGCCAGCCGGCGCTCGAGGTGCTGCGCGGCTCGTAGAAGAGACAGCCTTCCGGGCAGGCGAAGGGGACCGACTCGTTCGCCCCGAGCGCGCAGCGCTCGAGACGGTCGCCGCTGCGCACCGTCTGCATCACGTAGTGACGGCAGTCGTCGTGGACCGCCACGGTCAGCTCGACCGGTTGTTGCGCAGGTAGCGCTCGATCTCCTCGGCGAGGCCCTCCGCTGAGAGCTCGGAGTCGACGACCTGCTCCATCTCCTCGATGCGCGAGACGTAGGCGGCGACGTTCTCGTCCTCGGCGACCAGCTCGTCCATCTTCTCCTCGTAGTCCGAAGCGTCCCGCTCGAGCTCGTCGAGATCGACCTCCCGGCCAGCGAGGCGGGCGACGACCTGCACGAGGGCGAGCGAGGCCTTCGGTGAGACCGGGAGCGAGTAGCACGGCACGCTCGCCCACACCGAGATCGTCGGGATCCCGGCCTCGGCGAGCGCCGCGCTGAGCACGCCGACGATGCCCGTCGGCCCCTCGTAACGGCTCGTGGAGAGGTGGTAGCGCTCGGCGAGCACCGGATCGGCGGAGGAGGCGGTGACCGGCGTGGCCCGCGAGTGGGTGACCTCGCCGAGGTAGGCGCCGAGGGTGATCACCCGCTCGATCCCGATGCTGCGCGCGAGCTCGATCAGTGCCGCACAGTAGGTGCGCCACCGCAGCTGCGGCTCGGGGCCACGCAGGAGCACGATGTCGCGCGCGCCCTGCACGCCGGGGACAAGCGAGAAGGCGGTCGTCGGCCACACGATGCGCCGTGCACCCCCGTCGAGGAGCGCAGACTCGGGCCGCACCTCGGTGAAGTCGAAGAACTCATCCGGGTCGATCTCGGCGAGCGGCTCGGCCGCCCACCCGTCCGCGAGGTAGCTCGCCGCCGAGGAGGCGGCGTCGCCGGCGTCGTTCCAGCCCTCGAAGGCGGCAATGAGAATCGGTCGGTTGAGGGCGACCGTCGGCAGCGATTCGTCAGGCTCGTCGCGAGCGGCGCGAAGGTCGAATGCCCGGAGCGCGCCCTCGAGCGCACGTCGCGCCGCTCGCTCGATCCGCCGTTGCACCATCGCGGCCACCTCCTGGTTTCGCCCTTCAGCCTACTGGCCGCCGAGGCCGCGCCGAAGACGCGCGCCGGCCCTCCGTGTCGATTCCCGCCACAGCCAGTGCTCGCCCGCTCGGCGGCGGGCGACCCAGTTACGCTGGGCAGATGGTCCAAGAAGAGCTGGTCGTGGAGGTACTCGAGGCGGCGAACGAGGGGCACGTGGCGGCGCTCGCGCAGCTGCTTCCCCAGCTCTCGAGTGCCCCGTCCCCCGACCTGATGGCTTTGCGCGAGATCGTCGGCAATCCCGACACCTGCCTGTTCGTCGCCCGACTCGGCGACCGCATCGTCGGCACCCTCACGCTGCAGACCTTCCGCCTCCTGACGGGCGTGCGCGCCTGGATCGAGGACGTCGTCGTCGACGAGGCGGCGCGGGGCCGGGGCGCAGGGAGCGCCCTCGTCGAGCGGGCGGTGGCCGTCGCCAGAGAGCGAGGTGCGGTGACCGTCGACCTGACGAGCCGGCCGAGCCGAGAAGCGGCGAACGCCCTCTACCGGCGCCTGGGCTTCTCCGAACGCGAGACGAACGTCTACAGAGTTTCGCTAGAGAACTAGTGCATGGGCCTTTTCGGCTCCATGCAGCAACCGTCTGCCGGTCTGCCGCCGCGTGTCCGGAGCGAGTCGGCTGGTACACCACTAGTACACCTCAGGTGTAGAGTTAGTACGTGAGCCGTACCCGCACGAACATCGAACTCGACGACTCCTTGATTGAGACAGTCATGGATCGTTACGCCGTTCATTCAAAAACTGAGGCGGTGGACCTTGCACTTCGCAATCTCGCCGGCCAGCCGATGACGCGGGAAGAAGCTCTTGCCATGCGCGGGGCGCGCGCTATCGAAGACACGGTCGCCGAAACAGCCCCGCGCTCGGCGCCGTGATCCTCGCGGACACCTCCGCGTGGGTGGAGTATGACCGAGCGACCGAAAGTCCCGCCGATCAGCGGTTGACCGAACTCATTGCGCGAGATGGAGCAGTCGCGGTCACCGAACCCGTCATCATGGAGGTTCTCGTTGGCGCGCGCGACGAGCGCCGCGAGCACGACCTCCGTCGGCTGCTGTTGCGATTCCACCTTTATCGGTTCGACTCGATTGTGGACTTCGATGGTGCTGTTCGCATCTATCGGAGGTGCAGGCAACAAGGCGTCACCCCGCGCGGACTCGTCGATTGCATGATTGCTGCGGTCGCGTGGCGGGAGGGTGCGAGCCTCTTGGCCCAAGACGTCGACCTTGTCCGAATCGCCAGTGTGATCGGCATCGAGCTCGACGCTGCGCCTCACCCTCTAGGTGGCTTCTAGCTTCCTCGGTAGACAAACGTCTATCGAAAAGCGCTCGGGACATAGGTGCATCTCGAGGCACTGCAACGACAAACTTCGCGCCATGGGAACCGGCGCCGTGTGGCACTCATGGGCAAACTGCCAGCGAGCTGGCCGTTTCGGCGGGTGACAAGGACGGCCTGGCGTCAGCGGCGGACGGGGTGCCCGTCGAGCCGCCGCGCGATTTCGCCAAGCTCGACGCGACCGCTCGCGACGTCCCAGACGAGTTGGAAAGCCTGGCCGTCGGATCGGACAGACTCGGGTCATAACCGTTGAGGTCGAGGAACACCATCGTCGCGAGCCAGCCGAGACGCTTGTTTCCGTCGACGAGGGGATGGTTGTTGGTGAGCGAATCCAGCATCGCAGCCGCCTTCAAATCGACCGAGCCGAACGCCACCGGCCCCTCGAACAGCGACTGCGTCGAGCAGACGAACTCCTACGCATGGGACCACGGTGACTACGCGGCCGAGAT
>Ga0307372_10000803_pt1 | contig 54879 bp, 49 predicted proteins | sample OX1MG_FD_202533 | JGI IMG/M metagenome (GOLD analysis project Ga0307372, IMG submission 202533) | Soil microbial communities from Risofladan, Vaasa, Finland - OX-1 | ecosystem: Environmental > Terrestrial > Soil > Coastal area > Acid sulfate soil | place: Finland: Risofladan, Vaasa | collected...
ATTATGCATCACGCCGGTGGGCCAACGCTCGCAAGCTCGCGGGCCCCACCTTACATTCGTTACCAAACTCAGAACGAAAACCATCGGAAACAATGCTATAATGGCCGGCACGATGCCCGCCGACCGCCCGCCAACCCGCGAAACGCCGCCCTGGCTGCTGAAAAGGGCCGACCAGGCGACGGTCGGCGCCCTGCTGCTGGCGGCGCTCGTCTCCATGACGGCCTGGTGGTATCGGCAAGGAGGGATGGACGGCCGGATGATTGAGATCGATCGCGAGCCGAAGCGGATCGCGCGGTTCCTGGTCGATGTGAATCAGGCCGATTGGCCTGAGCTGGCCCAGTTGCCCGGTATCGGCCAGACGCTGGCTCAACGCATCGTGACCAGCCGTCAAGAGCGAGGGCCGTTCCTCGACCACTCCGAGTTGCGCCGCGTGCGCGGCATCGGACCCAAGACGCTGGAAAAGATGCGGCCGTATCTGCGGCCCATCCCGCCCGCGGCCGACGTGGCAGGCCGGTAGTGTATCGCAAGTCGCTTTCCAGCAAGGCTTTAGAACCATCCCGCATTCCGCGCAGACTAGGCAAGCCGGGTTTGATACAATACAAGTCCGCAATCTTGTTTGAACTCATTGCCGGCCGATCGAGCAAAGAACCGATTCCGTCCGGTTCGCCTATGTCACGCCGAAACTACCTGTCTGCCCTGCGTGCCGTCGCCCCGGCCGTCTTGCCGTCGATTCTGATGTGCGACTGGGGCCACTTGCAAGAGGAGGTCGACCGTCTGCGCGACGCCGGGGCGCACGCCTTGCACCTCGACGTGATGGATGGCCATTTCGTGCCCAACCTCAGCTACGGGCTGACCCTGGTCGAGGCGTTTTCCAAGATGACCACGCTGCCGCTGGAAGTCCACCTGATGATCTCGAACCCCGGCGACTATGTCGAACGGTATTTCGAGGCGGGGGCCCACGGCATGACGATTCACGCCGAAGCGGTCGAGAATCCTCGGCCCGTATTGGAAAAGATCCGCAGCCTGGGGGCCGCGGCGGGTCTGGCCATCAATCCGCCCACGCCGGTCGAGAAAATCCGCCACTGCCTCGATGTCTGCGACCTGGTGCTGGTGATGAGCGTCATGCCCGGCTTTGGGGGGCAGGAGTTTGAGCCGGTGGCCCTCGACAAGCTGCGCGAGTTGCGGACGCGGGTGGGCGACGACGTGTTGTTGGAGATCGACGGCGGCGTAAACCAGCAGACGGTGCCTCAATGTGCGGCGGCCGGCGCGCAACTGTTGGTGATCGGCTCCGGCATTTTCAAGCATCCCGACTATCAGGCCGCGCTCGCCGATTTGACGAGCCTGGCCCATTCTCACCGCGGAGGATAACCGGAAACGCGATGGTCCGCATCGTTCTTATTCGTCCCGGCGCCACCGAGTATGCGCAGCAAGGACGCATTCAAGGCGTCCTGGAAGTGCCCCTCAGCCGAGAAGGAACCAGCGAAGCAGCCCGAATCAGCGGCGAGCTGTCGGGCATGGAGATCGATGCGATCTATTCGTCCGGCTGCGAGCACGCCCTGGAGACGGCCAACGCCATCGCCACAGCCCTGGGCATCAAGGTCAAGCCGCTCGAAGGTTGTCAGAACCTCGACCACGGCTTGTGGCAGGGGATGCTGGTCGAAGAGATCAAGCGCAAGCAGCCGAAGGTCTACCGGCAGTGGCAAGACCAGCCGGAGAGCGTCTGCCCGCCCGGCGGCGAAACGCTCAACGAGGCCCAAGAGCGGGTGCGTGCGGTCGTCAAGAAATTGCTCAGAAAACACAAGCATGGTACGGTGGGCCTGGTGGTGCCGGAGCCGCTGGCCAGCCTGCTGCGGGCCTATTTGGAGCAGACCGACGTAGGCGACCTATGGCGGGCAGGAACGGTCCACGGCACCTGGGAGGTTATCGAGGTCGAACCGCGGAGTTTGGCGCATAGCAGTTGAGAGATGAACCATGGCAACCACCACCAGCAGCTCCGACGTAACCACCCCCGACGCCCAGGCCGGACAAGCCAACATGACGCGAAAAAAACGCGGCGTGCCCGAAGGACTGTGGCAGCGTTGCCCCGGCTGCCAGGGAATGGTGTTCCGCAAGGAAGTTGAAAAACGCCTGGGAGTCTGCCCCGAGCCGGGCTGCGACTACCACTTCTATGTCTCGGCACAGGAGCGCATCCGCCAGCTTCTCGACGAAGGCACGTTCGAAGAGTGGGACGCCGAGTTGCTGCCCACCGATCCCCTGGAGTTCGCCGACAAAAAGCCGTATGCCGAGCGGCTGAGTGCCGAGCAGGCCCGCACCGGGCTGCGCGACGCCGCAATCACCGGCATGGGAATGGTGCGTGCCCGGCGGGTCGCCTTCGGCGTGACCGACTCGGCCTTCATCATGGGCAGCATGGGCTCGGTAGTGGGCGAAAAGCTGACCCGGCTGGTCGAACGGGCCACCCAGCAGCAGTTGCCGCTGATCATCGTCAGCGGGTCGGGCGGAGGGGCGCGGATGCACGAAGGCATCCTCTCGTTGATGCAGATGGCCAAAATCTCGGCCGCCCTTGCCCGTTACGATCAGGCCGGCGGGCTGTTCATCTCGGTGCTCACCAACCCGACGATGGGCGGCGTGGCGGCCAGCTTCGCCTCGCTGGGCGATTTGATCTTCGCCGAGCCGAAGGCCCTGATCGGCTTCGCCGGCCCGCGCACCATCCAGGCCACCCTGCGCTTGGAGCTGCCCAAGGGCTTTCAGACCAGCGAGTTCTTGCTGGAACATGGGTTTATCGACCGCATCGTGCGCCGCAGCGATTTGAAAAGCGAAATCGCGCGGGCCATCGACTATTGCGGGAAGTAAATGGGTCTGCTCGACCAGTTCAAGTCGATGCTTTCCGGCGGCCGGGTGGACGTCCGCGCCAAGTACGAGGTGCTGCGCGAAATCACCTCCGGCACCATGTCGACTTTCTACAAGGCCCGCGACAAGCAGACCGGCAAGCTGGTCGGCCTGAAGATACTCGACCCCAAGAAAACGGCCGAGTTCGAGGCCCGCTTCAAAGGCCTGAACAAGCCGACCGAGGGCGAGATTCTCGGCAAGCTCGACCATCCGCGGATCGTCAAATTGGTCGAGCACGGAACCACGTCCCGCGGCGAGCGGTTTGTGGTGATGGAATTTATCGACGGGCCGGGCCTCGATTTGCTGATCATCGGCCGCAGCCCGTTGTTGAAGGGACGCCGCGTGCCGATTCTGCGACAGGCGGCCGAGGCGGTGCAAGCGGTTCACGACGCCGGCTTCATCCATCGCGACATCTGCCCGCGTAATTTCATGGCCGATCCGCAGGGCGACAACCTCAAACTGATCGACTTCGGACTGACGGTGCCGGCCACGCCGCCCTTCATGCAGCCGGGCAACCGCACCGGCAACCCCAACTACATGGCCCCGGAACTGGTCAGGCGGCAGCCCACCGACCAGCGGCTCGACCTGTTCGCCTTTGGCGTCAGCGCCTATGAAATCTGCACCGGCAACCTGCCGTGGGAGCGGGGCGAGACCGGTCTGGTGGCCATGAAGCATGCGGAACATGCCCCCGTCGAAATCGAGCGTTACCGCCCTCAGATCGAGCCGGTGCTGGCCCAGGCCATCATGCGCTGCGTCGAGCGCGAGCCGGAAAAGCGCTTCGCCACGGCCAACGACTTTTTGCAGGCCATCGCCGATGTGAAGTCAGAGGATGCCTGAGCGGTGATCGGGAACGAGCCGACGCCTCGGATCACGCTCGCGGAACTCCGTTCTCCCCGCAGCCGTTCCCACCTCGACGTACGGGTCCGCCACGATCCGGGCGATGGCGCGCCGCAGCCCGTCCGTGAGGCGGAACCACTCGCCGTGGATGCGCAACTCGGCGAACCGCTGGTGCGGCGCCGCTTCGAACGCGCGGCCGCCCCGCACGCGGCCCAGCAGGCTGAGCCGCGCGCCCGACGCGTCTGCAATTGCGCCAACCGCGCCTGCGGGTCGCGCGCCACTCCGATCTTCACGCGCAGCGCTTCGCGCGCTTCGATGAAGTACACGAACAGCTCGCCCGGCCTGTCGTTCGGCGCGTCTCGGAAGGCCAACTCGTCCTGGCATCAGTACACGCTCGTAGGCCGCGAGTTTTTGCGCAGTCCGGTCCCATCCTACCGCTGCATCCATCAATCGACGAACGACAGAGCCGTAGGTTGTACGGGGACGCTCTTTGCCGGCTCACGGAAACGGGCTCCCCCAATGACGCCCTTTCAACGTCAAACGGTTAGTGATGGCGCGGCGGAGGGCGCCAGGCAGGTGCGCCAGCAGCCCGCGCACGCCTTGAAACTGGCCCAGAATGCCGGCATGGATCAACTGCAGATCATCGAACGAGAAGGCTTCCTCCTCGAGCAAATGGGGCCGTCGCTCCAGTCCGGCCGAAGAGGCAAACAGGAACGTGTTTTGGCGGTAAAAAAAGTCAACCCCGGTGTCGCGCCAGATTTTTGGCCGTACGACGTCGAGGCACTGAAAACCTCTCTCACGAAACAGGTTCACCCAGTACCACGGCCATTGGGCGTTCACGTGATGCACGCCGCTCTGGCCGGGCACAGCGGCCGAAAACAGCACGAACGGCGCCAGCGACGCCAGCTTCGTCACCAGGCCCGGGCCGTGCCGCCAGTTCAGGTGCTCCGCAACCTCTAGGCATAAGGCCAAATCAAAGCTCCCCTCGAGCGAGAGCGGGCCATCGAGGTTGGCTTCGCGAAAGCATTCTTGCGGGATGGCGAGACGCTCGCGTTCGACGTAGGGCCCGTCGACCCCGAGGAGCGTCTCGACGCCGTGTTGCTGGAAGACGCTCAGCCAGGCGCCCCGTCCGCAGCCGATGTCCACGACGCTCTGCGGCGAGATCCAGCGCATTAAATGCGGCACCACGACGGCTGCCGAACGCAGGGCGCCTTGCTGCAAGCGATCGAAGAAAGCGTCGTCATAAGGCGTCGTTCCGCCGGGCGGCGAGGAAAAATCGCGGCCATCGGTCATGGGCTTGCTCCTCAAGTGCAGGGCCGCGAATCATGGCGGCGAGGTTTTTACGGCCTCGCAAATCAAGAGCGAGCTGGGCCGGGTCTCGCGGTTTCGCAGACATTCCGCCGCGCTCTCTCCCCAGGCCACGTCGCGGACCGTTTCGAAGCCGGCCTCGCGAAGCCGGCGATGAAGCTCTTCGCGGTCGTAGATCCATTGGTGTCCCCACCAGCGAAACATGATGTTGAACATCTCGGCGCGCGAGGCGATGAACTGCCATTGCGGCTCGTGCAGCCACGACTGGTCGCGCCAATTCCCGCTGGCCGATTTTTCGATCATGTCGTCGAGCGAAGGCATGGCGATGCGCAACACGCCGCCCGAAACAAGCGAACGGCGACAATCTCGCAGGAAGCTCAAGCCTTGCTGCAAACTCAGGTGCTCCAACACATGTTCCGAGAAAACCACCTCGCACGTGGCGTCGGGCGTCGGCAGTCCTTGCGACAAATCCCAAAACAGGTCGACCGTGTCCAGCTCGCGGTTGTTGTCGATGTTGACCCAGCCCGCAAAGGGTATTGGGCCGCAGCCCGCGTTGATCTTGTAGGGAGGTGCAAACCGCCGCAAGGCGCGGCGCGCCAAGGCCAGGCGGCCGGCATAGCGGGCCGCATTCCACGCCCTCCACTCAGGCCGAAGCGTTCGCCGGACTAGCTTGAGCATGACGTTCTCGGCGTCCAAGGGTCTTTCATCCGCGCGGCGACTCCGTGCCGAGCGGTCCGACTTGCCAATCGAGCTGCGGGCGCACGGCTCCGACAAGCTTGCCGAACCAAAGAATCGGCCGCTCCACGTCGTGAACTTCGAACGTTGCCAGGTCGGACATGTCGAAAATCACGCTCGCCTGGTCCTTTGCCGCCAGCAACCGAATACTATAGACGCCGTCGTTCAACAAGTTACCCGGCACGTGACAACGTCCTCGAAACAAGCCCCGGCCAACGGTCGCAGCCGGAGCGATCGAGTTAAAAATACACGTTCCTTCGAGGCTGTACAGCACCAGGCTCAAATTCAGGGTTGCTTGAGAAGTCAGGTTCCACAGCTCGAAGTCGATATCGATCGGCGTATCGACCGAAATGCTCTTGGCCGGCGAAGACCCGCTGGGGGCCACACACACGCGGTGCAAACGCAACAGCTCGTTGCCGGGCGCGGCTTCCACCGAATCCCAGACCCGTTGGCTGGCCAGGCACTCGGCCGACTCGATGTAGCCATTCACGACGTCGTTGACGTGGCCGTGCATTTTCACGCGGCCGCGCTCCAGCCAAACGGCAGTCTGGCAAAGTGTGCGGACCGCGGTCAGGTTATGGCTCACGAAGACGAGTGTTCTGCCGGCGGTCGCCAGATCGCCCATTCGGCCCAGGCACTTCTTTTGGAAATCGCCATCGCCGACCGCCAGCACCTCGTCGATGAGCAGCAGCTCCGGCTCCAACTGTGCCGCCACGGCGAAGGCCAGGCGCATCGACATACCACTGGAATAATGCTTGACGGGCGTATCCAGAAACCGCTCGGTCCCGGCGAAATCGACGATGGCATCGAATTTGTCGAGGATTTCGCGGCGGCTCATGCCGAGAATGGCGCCGTTGAGAAAGATGTTCTCCTTTCCGGTCAACTCCGGATGGAAGCCGGTGCCGACTTCGAGCAAACTGCCCACGCGGCCGCGGAGCGCCACTTCGCCGGCGGTCGGTTTGGTGATCCGCGAAAGGATTTTCAGCAGTGTGCTTTTGCCCGCCCCATTGCGGCCGATGACGCCCAGGACTTCGGTCGGGCGGACGTCGAAACTGACGTTCTCCAGCGCCCAAAACTCTTCGCTCGTTTCGCCGCGCTGTCCGCGCAGGCGCCGCAGGGGGGCCGTCGCCGCGCGCGAAAGGCTCTCGCGGAGCGTGCGGTAACCGGCGCGCTGGCCGGAATGCGAAAGGCGATAACGCTTGCCGAGATTGCGGATGGAGATGGCTGGTTGGGGCATTCAAATGATGTCGGCGAACGAGTCCTCCACGCGGCGAAAATAGAGGCAGCCCACAGCGAACATGACGACCGCCGCGCCGGCCGACCAGGCCAGCGCGGCCAGCGAGACCGGGGTGCCCAGTACGGATGCGCGAAACGCGGCGATCAGGCCCGTCAGCGGATTCGCATACAGCAGCCAATCACTTACGATCGACGATCGCTCCGCACCTGCGGCGATGTGCATGTAAATCGTCGGCGTGGCGAACATCCAAAGCTGCACGAGGAAGGGGATGACGTAGCGGAAATCGCGATAGGCCACGTTGAGGGCGGCCAACAAGGCGCCGCCGCCCAGGGCGGTCAAGAGCAGCAGTGTGAGCAGCCCCGGTGCAATAAGCAAGCCCCAGGTTGCCGGCACTCGGTACCAAAGCATCAGGACGGCGAGCATGCTGAAGGCAACCAGCAAATCAAACACCGCGGCAGCCACGGACGCGAAGGGGATGATCAATCGTGGAAAGTAAACCTTGGTGATCAACCGCTCCGATCCTACCACGCTGTTGCCCGCGTTGCTGACGGCGGTGGCGAAGAACGTCCATGGCAAGAGGCCGGCAAACACGAACAGCGGATAAGGCAGCCCGCCCGTATCGACCTTGGCCAGGCGGCCGAAAAAGATGCTGAATACCAGCATCATCAGTGCGGGCTGCAAGACGGCCCAGGCCGCCCCCAGTACGGTCTGTTTGTAGCGCACCTTCACGTCGCGCCAGGTCAGAAAGTAGAGCAGCTCGCGGTACTTCCAAAGCTCTTGAAAGCCGATGGCCTGCCAGCCGGTCTGGGGACGGATCAGCGTCATCGGCGGGTCGGGCGGCGACGCGACTTCTTGGGCCGGGGAGTGCGGACCATGGGATACGCGATCGGTCTGCGTTGCCGAAGACGGTGGCGCGTGGTGCAGGTCGGCGTCGGAAGACATTCAGAGTATCGTTCGAACCGCGGCCGGCGATTAACGGTCCTTGGCGGCCGTTTCACCAGGACTCGGTTGCTTGGGCTGGACTTTCTTTGCCGCTGCGGCGGCCGCGACGGCCCGGTCGGCCAGCTCGATGCCCCCACGGAGTTCTTCGGGCAAGAAATAGGGATAACTGCTTCCGTCGGCCCGCTCGATCCGTTTGCCGGCCAGTTGCTCCCAACTCATGCCGTTGTTCAGGTGCCAGGCTGCCGCTTGGGCCGCGCGTTGGTTCATCCCGCTGGGGTCGAGCTCGGTCAACAACTCGGCCACGCCCGGCTTGGTGGTGAACGACTCAACCCGCTTGATGGAATACGTCATCTGCGGCCTTGGCTCGGGCTTGCCGTGTTCCAGGCAGACGCACGGCACTCGGACGTTCCCTTCCTTATCCGCCGGGACGTTGAACATGCCTCCGCCTCCCCCGCCCATCCCCTGTCCACCGCCGCCACCCCCGGCACCCATGCCTCCCATACCCATGCCGCCCATGCCCATTTGGGCCAGCACGGGCGCGGCGGCGAACGCCGCGGGCAAGCGCACATTCAGCGGCTTGCCGCTTTTGTTCTTGATGAAGATGCGGCCCTGGGTCGAATCCTTGGGAATGAACCTCACGGCAATCTTGCCGGCATCCAGCGCCTCGAACATCTCGACCGTCTCGTCGCTGGGGTTGTACTGGCCCGCTTTGGCGTAGCGGCGCGACGCGGACGTTGCTTGTTGGGCCGCCGCTGCGCCGGCCGCGGGCTTGGCACCGCGTCGTGTGCGCCGCGCGGCCAAAGACGAAGCCGGTTCGGCCAATAACGAGGCGATCAGCACTGCCGGAATCAGCACTGCCGGAACAAGCCCGACGGCGATCGGCGACAAACCCCGCAACGGTTTCGACAGCAGTGAGACGGACAACATCGCTAGAGTTCCTCTTCTTCAACGAGCTTGGAAATGGGCGCGCAGGACGACGGGCAAGTCGCCTAGCTTCGTGTACTGTACTCGAAGCGGGCGGTAAAGTCCAAGAAAAAAGACGGAAAGCGGTGGCTGGGGCCGAGCTTGGCCCGCCAACGCCATTCTGTTTCTGTTGTTTGGGCGGGGGGGTTGTTTAAGATAGAGTCCGTCATGCGTCGCTTTTTATGCGCCTTTGAGAGACCTACCATGTGGATTCGTTCGGCCGTTCTCCCGTGCCTGTTTTTCAGTTTGCTCCCGGTGGGAGCCGTTGCCGCCCAGTCGGAGACCGTCAAGGCGGCCATGCAAGCGTTCGTCGATAACCGCGACGTGGCGGGGCTGGTGACGGTCGTCGGCAACAAACAGGGCGTCGTCGATGTTCAGGTGCTCGGCATGGCCGACCTGGAAAACAGAATCCCCATGCGGCGCGACAGCATCTTTCGCATCGCGTCGATGACCAAGCCGATTACGGCCCTGGCCGTCATGCAGCTCGTCGAGCAAGGCAAGGTCAAGGTCGATGACCCGGTCGAGAATTACCTGCCCGAATTCAAAGGGCAGCTTTTGACGGCCTCGAAAGAAGGCGACGCCGTAACGCTGAAAAAGCCGCCCAGGCCCGTTGCCGTGAAGGACCTGCTGACGCACACCTCCGGGCTGCCGAACTATCCGGCCGGTCTGGCCGACGTCTATCAGAAGCGCAACCGCACGCTGAGCGAAACCACCATCGCCATCAGCCAACTGCCGCTGACCTTCGAGCCAGGCAGCCGCTGGAGTTATTGCAACCCCGGCATCGACACGCTGGGCAGAATCGTCGAAGTCGTGTCGGGCATGACTTACGATTCGTATCTTGCCAGGAACATCTTCGAGCCGTTGGGCATGTTCGACACCACGCCGTATCCTTCGGCGGAACAGCTTAAACGGCTGGCGGTCACGTACGGCAAGGAGAGCGACAAGCTCGTGGCCAGGCCCGGCGGCGTGCTCGACTACGCCACCGTTGCCAAGCATCCGGTGCCGGCGGGCGGCCTGTTCAGCACGGGGGACGACCTGGCAAAACTCTATCAGTGCCTGCTCAATGGCGGCACGCTCAATGGCCGCAGGATCATCGGCGAAAAAACGCTGGCCGACATGACGACCATTCACACGGGCGACCTGAAGGCCGGCTTCGTCGATGGCAGCGGCTGGGGTTACGGCTTCGGGATCGTGAAAGAAGCCCGCGGCGTGACGGAGCACCTTTCGCCGGGCAGTTTCGGCCACGGCGGCGCTTATGGCACGCAAGTCTGGCTCGATCCGACGAAGGGCGTCTACACCATCCTGCTTTTGCAGCGTGTCGGACTGCCGAACAGCGACGGCAGCGCCATGCGCAAGGCGCTGCACGCCGCGGCGGCCGCCCTGGCCAAGTGAAAAGCGATCGCCGGCGGTGGATTTCACCAGCTGCCCAGTCCAAGTTCATTTTAACGAGACGCAATGCCTCGAGCGAGGAGACCGCCCACAAAAATCACCGGGAGGCCCTTGACACCAGATACTCTTTCAGGGAAGGGTGTCTGCTTTACCTTCCCGGGGATCTTGATAGGGCGCACGACGTGCCCTTGGCGGCTACGGCAAGCTCTCGTCCAGTGCGCGAAGCATCGCCAAATGCTCTTCGTCGCGGCGGTATGCCTCCAGGCTCCGTTCAAACGACGCGGCATTCTTCGTGCAAACGAGCGTCTGGGGCGACCCCCGGCGGTCGGTCGCGCAATCGACGTCGCAGCGGTTTTGCCGAATCACCAGCTCCACGTGCGAGCGGCGATCTTGCCTCGCGCGAAAGCGATAGACTGCTTCGTCGGCGTTCTGCAAAAACATCTTTAAGGCCGAACAATCGGCGCACTTGCAGGTGAGCTCCGCAGGTCGGCGAAGGTTGCCGGGCTTTTTGGGCGGAGTCGCCGTGCGCGTTTGCAGCTTTTCGCGGCAAGCGGCGATCCATTTCGACAATCCGGCATTTGGCTTCGTCACATGTTCCTCGAGCCACGGACGAAGGCCCGACACGGCCGCGAGATGGGCCTTGGTCAAGCAATACCACGTCGGCGTGGCGAAGGCATGCTCGACAACGCGCGCCAACAACGCGGATTCGTCGATGGCAATCAACGATTTGGCCAACGAAGCAAGCAGCCCGGCACGGTTGAGCTCGCCGGCGCGCCAGTCGTCCGCTTTCGTTTCCCCGTCGGTCCGCTGCAAGGCCGAAACCAGCTCGTTGGCCAGCGGGACACATAGTTGCATTCGCTCCTGTTCGCCGTCGCCTCGTGCCAGACAGAGTTGTTCGAGCAGCCGCGCGTTGCGCAGCAGCGTTTCTCGGACGGTGCTCGCGAACAAGACGGTCAGCTCCGGGCGAAACGTGAGCCAGCCATATTTGGCGCAAACCTCCGCCAGGGCCTTGCCCGGATCGACGGAAACATCCTTGACCAGGACCTTGCTCAGAAAGGCGCGAATCAACGTCGTATCGTCGAGCAACTCGAGCAGAGGCAGCAATTCGTGCGGAGCATGTTGCTCCGGGACTCTGGCGACATACGTGTTTTCAGGCCAGCGGTCGATCATGATCGACGCGAATTCGACGCACTGGGCCTTCAGCTTCTCCGCCTCTTCTCCCGCTGCCCGTTGCCACCGCGCGACCAACGGCATGAGCGCGGGCGCCAGCTTGGTCACGCCGATGTCGCCGGTCGAGCAATTCAGCCAGCGAGTCGCCGCCGGGCAACGCCCACCGCCATCCATGTCTCGCCTGGGGCCTTGTCGAATGACCCGCCTATCGCCTATTTCGGCAGGGCGTACAATGGGAGCCATCATGGCTCACGACTTCCTTCGCGTCGGCATCATCGGTCTGGGCGGCAATTCCCGGCTGCGCCATGTTCCTGGTCTGCGGGCCTGCGCGGACGTCGAAGTGACGGCGGTCTGCAATCGCCGGCCCGACTCAACTTCCGCCGCAGCCGCCGAGTTCGGCATCGCCAAGACCTACGAGCATTGGCAAGACCTGGTGGCCGACCCGGAGATCGACGCGGTGGTGATCGGCACCTGGCCCTATTTGCACTGCCCGATCACGTTGGCCGCGCTGGAGGCCGGCAAGCACGTGCTGACCGAGGCGCGTATGGCGATGAACGCGGCTGAGGCGCACCAGATGCTCGCGGCCAGCCGCAATCACCCGGAGCTGGTCTGCCAAGTCGTGCCCAGCCCGTTCGGTTTGCGTGCCCATCGCGTGGTGCTGGATCTGCTCCGCTCCGGCTTCATCGGCGAGCTGCGGGAGCTGCTGGTCTTCGCCGCCGGCGAACAGTTGGCCGACGCCGAGACGCCGATCGGCTGGCGGCAAGTCCGCGAGTTGTCGGGCTTGAACATGTTGACCTTGGGCATCGTCCACGAGACCGTCATGCGCTGGGCGCCGCAGCCGGTGCGGGTGTTGGCCCAAGTGCGGGCCTATGTGGGCGAGCGGCTCGACCCGGCCACCGGCCTCTGGCGACGGGTGGGGACGCCCGACAGCGTGCAGGTGCTTGCCGCGCTGAGCGGCGGCGCGCACGCCGTCTACCATATCAGCGGCGTGGCCCGGTTCGGCATGGGAACGCAGGTCCATTTGTACGGCAGCGAAGGGGTGTTGCGTTATGAGCTTTCGCCCCAAGACCGTCTGCTTGGCGCGCGGCGCGGCGAAACGGGCCTGCGCGAGATCGAGGTTCCCGCAGACCAGGCGATGGCCTGGGACGTCGAGGCGGAATTCATCGGCGCGATTCGCCGCCAGCGGCAGGTCGAGTTGTGCGACTTTGCCACCGGCGTGCAGTATATGGAGTTCACCGAGGCCGTCGCCCGCAGTGCGGCTTCGGGTGTCGCGGTGACGTTGCCGTTGGAACTGTAGGGTGGAAAAAGCGAGCTTGCGAGCGCCGGCGTGAAAGGGTTCAGGGTTCAGTAAGGCCGTGTAGAGTGGGACCAGCGAGCTTGCGAGCGCCGGCCCACCATCAAGCATCAGGCGACAGTCGACGGTCAATTCGATTTTTCCTGAACCCTGAACCCTTCAACGGTGGGCCGGCGCTCGCAAGCTCGCTGGCCCCACCCTACGGATCAGCCCGTAAAGCATCCTCGCTATTGCACGCCCGGATCCTTGCCGTCGTTCCGCACCATCAGCCGGCGCAATGTTTCATCCTCCAGCGGTTGCGTGACGAAGCTCACGTGGCCGTCGCAAAAGAGAAACAGCCGTCCACCGGAGTACGGTGTCGTCAAGCCGGCCGACGGATGCTGGGGATCGAACGAGTAGTCATCGGGCTTCGTCCAGATGACGGCCTGCTCGTCGCCCATCTCGATGGCCATGACGGTATTGCTGGTGCCGTCCGTGATTTCTCCGAAGCCCGCCCCGGCTTTCCCTTCGAACACCGATCCCGGCCCGACGGCTACGACGTAGGATGTGCGGTCGCCGGCCGCCGTCGAACCAAGAGAACGATAGACGTCGGGCATGCGTTCGACGAGCTTGCGGTTGTGCTCGCTGTCCCATGGCTCATCGAGATGAAACTCTTTGTAGAGCGCGTTATGCTCTAAGTAGGGCAGCACCGCTACGCGCCAGCTCAACAGCGGCCGTCCTTGGGCATCGGCAATCGCCGCCGGCGGAAAGTGCTTGTTGACATCGGCGTACGTGTGCATGGCAAGTCCAATTTGCTTGAGCTGATTGGTTGATTGACGGCGGCGCGCCGAGTTCGTCAGAACCTCCAGCGCGGGTCGAATGACCGCGGCCAGCGGTCCGATCTGCTGGCTGTCGAGTGTGAGAACCAGGTGATCGTCGTGTACGTCGGGCAACAACGTCGCGGCCAGCTTGTCGAGCTGCGGCCATCGCTCGCGCAGCAGGCCGGCGAGGTAGGCTTTCAAAGTCCGGGCAGCGTCGATGGTTTGCGATTGCACTACGAGCCGCAGAGCGGGCTGGGGCGAAACATCGGCGCCCAGCGCGGTCCACAGTGCGCCTCGCGTCAGCGTGGTCATCGGCCCGCCGCCGATCTCGGCGGGAAGCGACGGCATCAGCTCTTCGACGACGCGACGTGCGGCGGCGCTCGGCATGAAAACCACTTGAAGCCGGCGGTCGCCGACGGCTGCCAGCGCGCGGGCCAACTCCGGCCGCCGCGCGGGCGACGCCGTTGCCAACCGCTCGGGCGTGCCACGAGGGCCGATAAACAGCACGTCGCCGATGCGCTCCGCGACTCCCCCTCGTGGACTCAATGTTTTGAGCCGTTTTTCGTCCGCGTCCTTGCCAAGAGGCACAATCACGAACGGGCCTTGATCGGGCACGTCGGCCAGGCTGACGATCACGTAAAGGTCGCGGCCTCCGGCCCGCCGAAAGGTTTCCAGCCACGGGTTCGCGGCCTCTTTCATGCGAAACAAGGGGTGCCCGGCCGGAAGAAACGGCTCGGCCAACGCGAACAGTTTGTCGGCGTCGATGCGCGAAAGGTCGGCGTGGGCCACGGCGATGGTGTCTTCATCAACAAAAGGAGCGATCGTTTTGGCGGCCTCCGCGTACGGGTCCGCCGAGGACTGCCCCTCAGCGGCGTAGGCGGCGTGGTGCCTCAGGGCCGACGCAATGCACAAGAGGAAGAATGCGAATCTGAATACGGGCATGGCAGTTACTCTTATTGTTTGGAACAGCATCATCGTTGATAAGTGATCTATCTTGCGACGGTGATTTCATAACGCACGTGCAATCCTGGCGGCAGGGTGCCCTCCAGCACGGCCGTGTCGCCCGACAACCGGTAGGTAAAAGGCCCGCCCGTCGCAGGATCGTCGGGAACCGGCGCCTCGGTGATGTCGGCGAGTTGCTTCGGCAGCCGCCCGTCATGGCCGGCGGCGTAGAGCCGCAAGGCCTCGATGGTTCTTGAAAGAGCGAAGACTTGCTCGTTCCGTGTTTGAGCATGCATGGCCGCCTGGATGGCGGGCAGCAGCCAGTGCGCGAGCGGCACGATCTCGCGCCTTCGCGCTGACTGCTCGTGAAATCGTTCCGCGGCCGCCAACTGCTCATGCACTTCTCGGTACGGCAGGCGCGACCATTTGAACATCTGATCTCGCAGATCGTTGTAAGTGCCGAAGGTATAGAGCACGACGACCTGTTGCACCGTCATCAGCTCGACGGCCTCGGGCGACCGTCCGTAATCGACCAGCCACTGCTTGGCGCGAGAATAATCTTTGATCGCTCGGATGAGGACAGCTACGCGGTGCTCCTGGCTCGATTCCCTGGTGTCGATCTCGTTCATGGCATCGACGAGTTGGTCATAGGCGCGGCGCCATTCCGCGGGCCCGCGGCCCTCGCGCTCCATCTCGCGCCATTCGGGATGCCAGAAGTAGATCGAGTCGGCTTCGTAGTCGTAGGCACGGTCCAAGTCGATGAACGGCCGCGGAAAGGCCCAATACAGGTTCGGGGCATCGGGCTGCTGCGAGAGTTCGCGGATCTGATTGGTCATGATGTTGGCGATGGCTATCCCGACCAGGGCATGAATCAACGTCGGCCCGCGCGCAGCATGGCGGGCCACCGCGTAACCCATGCGCAAACTGGCCACCGCGTCGTCGTATCTTCCCTCGGCGATTCCCAGACGCGCTTTGGCTGCTAGCAGACGCGCGATGTTGCGAAGCTCTTGCAGCTCCGGAAGCATAATTGAATAAGGAATCCGTTCGCGCACCGGCATCTGCCAATCGCATTCTTCGCGTAGCGTCGCCAACTCGACCTCCTGGAGCACGCTGCCCCAGCGGGAAACCACGACCGCCATTTCAGCACGCGGCAGTTTGTCGAGCGGCATGTCAGCCCATTCGCTGGCACGTTGTGCATCGTTCTTGGCGTCCGCCTGTTGCTGCCACATTAACGCCGCCTTGTTGTAGAAGACCGCCGCATTACCAGGCCGCAGATCGATCAGCGTCGGCAACAGCCGGTATCGCAGCGCCGGACGCGGCTCGCCCGCCGGATGGATCGATAGGCGAATTGGGGGCGGCCGATCGTCGCCTTGCGACGGCGGCCCTTGCGACGGCGGCTCGTCGCCCAACGTCATCGAGGGCACGGTGGTCGCCGCGAGCAGGCCCGTCGTTATCGCGATGCCAAGATAAAAGCCAATACGCATATTTATCTCCCTGCAAATCTCATCCTTCGTTCGAAACAACTGTTGGTGGACTGTACGCGGCCTGGGTCAACCATCGTGCAACAAGCTGTCGAGCAAGTCGCGGTAGCTTGCCGGAGCGCCGCCTTCGCTGCCGCCTGAGTTCCGGCTGCTAGGCCAACTCTCGATGCCCATCGCCAACACCCGGTCGCGAAGACCGAGATAACTCTGGTCCAATCGCTTGGCCGACGCGGAAGGCGGCGCAACGGTCGCCAACCGATCGGACGTCGCGGGTGTCGTAGTCGCTTTGCGCTCGTTCGTGTCCGACCAAGCCGGCTTTTCGGATTTCTCCTGCGTTAGGTAGACAATCTTCTCCACGACCCTCGGCGCCGGGCGAAGGGCGACGACGATCAGCAGGCTGGCGGCCAGGGCCGTCATCGCCGAGAATGCCGCCGGCCAGGCCCAACCGCGGCGTCCCGGTTCAATTGGAGACAACGATGCCGACGCCTGCCCGGCCAGAAACATCATGCGGTCGCGGTCCAACGCTGCGGCCCGCGGACTCAAGGCGGCCAGGTCGGCCTCGAAGCGCTGCAAAGAATGGTCCGATGCAGAATCGGCCCGTTTCACTTCATCAGGTTCGTCTTGCGGACGCATGTTGGTTCCAATCTTTCTCGCAATGCTTCCAGACCGGCCTCGTACCAGCGATGAGCGCTGCTTGACGACGTGCCGATCAAGTCACCTATTTCTTGAAACGACAGCCCGCCCCACAGCCGGGCCACGATCACCTCGCGTTGCTCCACGGGCAGCGTCGCGAGACAGCGTGCCGCCTCGGCGGCATCGAGCCGGTCGCCTTCGGCCGGCTCGAAGCAGTCGTCCGCTCTTTGGGCCGCCACCGTCTCGTGCTTTCGCCGACGCCGAGCGCCGCGGGCTGCGCCGATCGCCCCGTTGCGCACGACGCGGTACAACCAGGGCAGGAGCTTCTCAGGTGCCTGCCGCTGACGGGCAAGTTGGATCAACGCCTCCTGGACCACGTCCTCCGGCGACGAGCACCATTGCCGGGCATAGAGCACCAGCGCCGGGCCATGCTCGTCCAACACTCGCCCGAGAAGTTCCGGTGCCACATCCGACATTTGGCCGTGTTCCTGCTCGTCGTCGCTTCTAAAGTAAGACGCCGCCCGCCCAGCTTTGTCCCACAATTCCGCACCGCTGGCCAGCTACGCAGCGCGTTCCCGAACCGGGAAGTGGCACGCCGGGCCACATCGCTTGGCCACGAGTTCGTGACGCGCCGTGATGGATCGCTATACTGAATGTCCTGTCCCGGCACGCGTCACCATTTACCGAAGCGGGCACTTTTCGGGCAGTTAAAGGGGGCAACTAAACGGGATCGCGCCAAGCAAAGCCTGGGGGAGGAAGTAGAGATGTAAAGGAAGCAAATCGAAATCCTTCCGTAGGAACCCTGCGGGTCGAAGCCCTTTTGAGCTTCGACGAGTCGGGCTTCACCGCCGACCTGCGGCGGCACCTCGACGAACTGTTTCCAGCCCTCGATTTACGAGAGCCCGCGTTGGGCGGGTGATCCGCCGGAGCAGCACGGCACGCCGCGGTTTGCACCCTGCCGCGGGAGCGTTGGCAACGGCGGAGCGAGCGTTCATTTTTCGAGCCCTACGGGATTGTCGGAGCACTCACGGTCGTCGAGTACGTGACCGTGGCGGGCAAGAAAAGGTCTTAGGGATTTGCATCTCGCGGGCGGTCTTCCCGTCACGAGGCGACGTCAACGAAACAGAATTGAAAGCCGCGCCGTGAGTTTGCCGCTAATTGCTCGTCAGGGCGAAATCGAAGGTCCCGCCGTCGGCGGGGACGTTGGCCGACAGCGTGCTGGCGTCGTAACGGGAGTATTTGGGCGGCAATTGCTCGGCGGCGCCGACGTTGGCCGGGGCCTCGTCCGGGCCCAGCGGTGTTCCGTCCGGCTTCACCCTGCGGCTGATGGTGACCTTGCAAGCGCCCTGCAGCGCACCGTCGCGGCCAGCCAATCCGTGCAACTCATAACTGCCGTCGTCGTTGGTGCGGCCCGCGCAAATCGTCGGCGGCTCCCCGGTCATAAATACCACCTCGGCGCCCGGCAAGGGCTTGCCGTCGAGCGTCACCACGCCTTTGACGGGAAACGCCTCGAGTTGCGGCGGTCCCGCACTCGAACTGTTGCAACCACACAAGGCCGAGCCAAGCAGCAGGGTCATCCAGCAGTACTTCATGTTGATGTGCAAACCTCATTCATGGATAGGGTCTTCCGGCCGACACGGTCCACCGGCCGGAACTAAAAATCGCCCACGGTCATTCCGTCGGCCATGTTACACAGCCGCCCGAGGATATTGTAATCGGTGAGCTCCGACAGAAACCGCACCGAGCCGTCGGTCAGCACCACGTTGCAACCGGCCGGGTGCAGGCTGCCCGACATGCCCCACGAGGCCACGCGGCCGACCTGATACGAGGCAACCGTGGTTCCGTAAGTCCAGCAGTTGATCCTCTGGCCACCGCACAACGCCATGTTGGGAAAGTTCGTGCGGCTGTCATAAAGCGTGACGCCGTACATCACCCAGGCCCGATAGCCCCAAGCGTTTCCATTGCCGTTGTAAACCATTAGGGGAGACTCAATGAACGCCACCGTGCTCGTGGTGCCGTCTCGGCAATTGGCGGTCGTGGCGTTGCTGTTCATGCCGAACAAGGCGCGATACTGCGAGTAGCCATTGGCCGCGTACCACGTCTGCCAACCGTTCGCCGCAGAACCGATTTCGTCGCCCGGCTTGGTGCTGAATTCGTAAGACGTTTTGGCCCCGAGCAGCGTGTCGCTGCTGGTGATGCCGTAGGCCGCCCCCGCGGCCATGGTCTTTCCTCCGTCGTCGCTAGGGCAGAGGAAGACCGGAAGCTGCGTGGAAACGACGACGTCGTTTCCCGACGTAGTCGGCGTCAAAGGCAACCCGGCGATCGGATAGGGGCCCGGCGTGCCGGGGCTGCCGCCGGTGTAGGTGCTGGAGCAGGCGGCGACGTTCTTGTTGAACTTGTCGTAGAGCGGCTGCTGCTCCAAATACGGCAGCATCAGCACGAAACCGCTGGTGTTCATGATGTTGTTGTAGGGAGCGTACGGCGGCCCCTCGATGGCGCCATAGTTGAGACCCGCGGGAGGGAAGCTCTTGAGAACGTCATGATAGTTTTGTGCGGCCAGCCCGATCTGTTTCAGATGGTTGACACATTGCGTGCGCCGGGCCGACTCTCGCGCTGCTTGCACCGCGGGCAGCAACAGGGCTATTAAGATGCCGATGATCGCGATGACGACCAGCAACTCGACCAGTGTAAACCCACGTCGAATACGAGGCATTAAGCAGACTCCTTAAAACAAGAACGAGGGCAACGGTCCGCCCGAATCCGTTGCAATTCACAACGGCCGGGGTTAAAGCGAATCCGATGCCAGGAACCGCAACGCCTGCGGAGTCAGACGTCACGATTTGCCGCGAGAAGACGCAGATGGCCGAAAAACCGCGGGGATTTCGCGCTCCCGCACCGCTTCCAAAAAATTCGGAAAGGCCGCGAAATGCCTGAGACAGTCCTCGGCTCTGCCCAAGATTCGGGCAGCATCACGCTTACATAATAAGCGTCGCTAGCTCGCGAGGCCCGGTATCGGCTCGGCCTCGGCCAGAAGTCGATTGAGCTCGCTGGGCACGCCGCGGGTCACGCGCACTTCGCCCGTGTGCAGCAGAGTCTGCATGATGGTTCCCAGCAGGTTCTTGATCCGTACCGGCTCGGTCAAAGGTTCGCCGCCGTTGCGAGTCGACTGGCCTATCACCTGCCCCTTCGGCAGGCCGCCGCCGTAAAGCAAGAGCGGAGCGAGATTGCCCCAATGATCGCGGCCGCCTCGTGCGTTGATTCTTGGCGTGCGCCCCATTTCGCCGCAAACGACCACCAGAATTCGCTCGCCGAGACCGCGCGACTCAAGGTCGTCGATGAGCGCCGCCAAGGCATAGTCGAGCGGCACGCCCATATAACCCATGCCCTCATCGACGCCCGCATTGTTCACGTCGGCATGCATGTCCCACACAAAGCTGGTCGTGACCGTGACGAACCCGCAACCCACCTCGCACAACCGCCGGGCCAACAGCAGCAGCTTGCCCAACGTTTGCGTATGGTCGCGATAGTTCTTGTGGTTGTTCCAGCGCTTGCTGATCGCATCCGGCCGCACAAGCGTGCTGGTGTCGTAACGTGCGAGCGTCTCCGGGCGTTCCCGCTTCAAATCGAAGGCGTCGGCCACGCCGCCCAGAATGACGCGAAACGCCTGCTCGCGCATGCCGTCCAGACCCTCCAGCAGACCGTTGGCATCGGCCGCCCAGCGAATGCGGTCGAGCCGACGCAGCACCTCGCGGCGGTCGTCGAGCCTGGTCAGCGGCAAGTTCAGCCGCATCGCCTGCTGCAATTCGCCTTTGGCGCCGGGCACAAACGGCGCCACCGACTTGCCCAGCGCCCCGGTCGCTTCGAAGTCGCCGAAGCCCTTGACTGCCGGCAGTGCCTCCGTGTCGACCGCTTGGGGATAGAGCGCGACGTTCGTCGGCAGTCCGGTGGCCGGGTGATTGGTTCCGGCCACGCGGCTGTAGAGCGATCCGATATTGGCCCCCAGCGTGTCGCGACAGACGACGGGCTTGATGTCGTGATTGGCGTCGCCGGTGGTGAACGAACGGACAATGGCGAGCTTGTCGGCCAGGCCGGCCAACCGCGGAAACGTGCCGCCGAACGTGACGCCGGGAATGCGGGTGGCCAGTTCGCCCGTCGCGCTGCGCACTTCGGCCGGGGCCGACATCTTCGGATCGAAGGTCTCGAACTGACTGGGCCCGCCGTGCAAGAACAGAAAAATCACCGATTTATCGGTGACCAGCTTTCCGGGTGGGGCTGCCGAGGAAGGGGCGGCCAACAGGTCGCCCAGCGACAGCCCGCCCAGCGCCAGGCCGCCAATTCGCAAGAATTCGCGGCGTCCGTAGTGTCGATCGAGCTGGCAAAGGCTAAGCAAGTGGGCCTCCTCGGCCTGTACATTCTGTACGTTGCAATGCTACCGCAAAACGTTGTCTAGGTTATAATCAATTGTTCCTGCCCGAACCACGGCGGCGGAGCCCAACAGCCGGTCCGCTCGCCGGCATGCCTCACGACCCCAATCGTCTTTTCGCGAATGATCCATCGTTGCCGTCGCATTCCGGCCCTGTGCTGCCTGACCTTGGCTGCGGCGGCGTTTGCCAGTCGGGCAGACGCCGCGGAAGGCCCAAGCGATGCCGCGTTTCGCGAGCGGGTGAAACCGTTTCTGGCCAAATACTGCACCGACTGCCACGGCGGCGCCGAGCCGGAGTCGAAGCTGGCGCTCGATCAGTTCGCCGACGCGGCAGCCGTCTCGGCCCAACGTGAGGTTTGGACGAAGCTCCGCAAGTATCTGCAAGGCCGCATCATGCCGCCCAAAGATGCCGCGCAGCCGACGGACCTCGAACGGCGGAAGGTCATCGACTGGATCGACACGCACTTTTCCGGCGTCGATTGCAGTCTGAAGCGCGATCCCGGCCGCGTCACCCTCCGGCGGCTCAACCGCACGGAGTACGACAACACGGTCCGCGACCTCGTCGGCATCGACTTCCAAGCGGCCGAAGATTTTCCGGCCGACGACGTGGGCTATGGCTTCGACAATATCGGCGATGTGTTGTCGATGCCGCCGATCCTGCTGGAAAAATATCTGGCGGCCGCCGACCAGATCGTCGACAAGGCGATCTACGTGCATACCCCCGACAAGACGCCCAAGCAGACGTTCACCGCCAGCGAGGTGCAGCACAAGGGCGGAAACCTGCACGGCACCGGCTGGTACTTGGCATCCGGCGGCGAAGTTTTTACGGAGGTCAGTTTTCCGTCCAACGGCGAATACATGTTGCGGGGCCGGGCCTTCGCCACACAGGCCGGCGACGAGCTGGCCAAGATGGCGTTCAGGCTGGATGACAAGCAGGTGTACGTGGCCGACGTGGCCGCCGAGCCGGGCGCCGCGGAGGTCTACGAGACGAAGGTCCGTTTTGGGCCGGGCAAGCACCGCTTCGCATTGGCCTTCATCAACGACTTTTACGATCCCGACAATCCCGATCCCAAGCGGCGCGATCGCAACCTGGCGATCGAATGGCTCGAAGTTCAGGGACCGCTCGACGCGCCGCCGCCGGCGTTGCCCGAATCGCACAAGAAGATCGTGTTTTGCCACCCGAAGCATGGCGACCACCGCGAGTGTGCGGAAAAGATTCTCAGCCGCTTTGCCAGCCGGGCCTTCCGCCGGCCGGCCACCGCCGATGAGGTAAGCCGGCTGGTGAAGCTGGTCGAGCTGGCCCGGTCGAACGGCGAATCGTTCGAGCGCGGCATTCAGCTTGCCGTCGAAGCGGTGCTGGTCTCGCCGCATTTTCTCTTCCGCGTCGAACAAGATCCGCAGCCGGGCGAAGGTGGGGCCGACGCCGACGGCATTCACGCGATCGGTGAATACGAGTTGGCCACGCGGCTGTCGTATTTTCTCTGGAGCAGCATGCCCGACGACGAGCTGTTTCACGACGCCTTCAAGGGCCGGCTGCGCAAGAACCTCCACGGGCAGGTTGACCGGATGCTGAAAGACGCCCGGTCGAGGGCCTTGGTCGACGATTTTGCCACGCAATGGCTGGAGATTCGCCGGCTGCAAAGCGTGGCGCCCGATCCCAAGGGTTTTCCGGGCTTCGACAACGAGCTGCGGCAGGCGATGTTGGAAGAGACCCGGCTGTTCTTCGCGGCGGTGATCGCCGAAGACCGCAGCGTGCTCGATTTTCTCGACGCGGATTTCACGTTCCTCAACGAGCGCTTGGCCAGGCACTATCGCATTGCCGGCGTAACGGGACCGGAATTTCGCCGCGTGAAGCTCGACGATCCCGACCGCGGCGGCCTTGTGACGCAGGCCAGCGTGCTCACCGTGACCTCCAACCCGACGCGCACCAGCCCGGTGAAGCGCGGCAAGTGGATCTTGGAGGAGTTGCTCGACATGGCGCCGCCTCCGCCGCCGCCCAACGCCGGCGATCTAAAAGACGACGGAAAGGCGACGGCCAACGGTTCGTTGAGGCAGCGCATGGAGCAACATCGGGCAAACCCGAGCTGCGCGAGCTGCCACACGCTGATGGACTCGCTCGGTTTTGGGCTGGAGAATTTCGACGCCATAGGCGCCTGGCGCGACCGCGACGGGGCCTTCGCGGTCGATGCCTCCGGCACGCTGCCCGACGGGGCGTCGTTCCGCGGACCGCGCGAGCTGAAGGCGGTTTTGAAGCAGAAGAAAGACGACTTTGTTCGTTGTCTGGCGGGAAAGATGTTAACCTATGCTTTGGGCCGCGGCCTGGAACCGTATGACCGTTGCGTCCTGGACGACATCAGCGAGACGCTGGCAAAAGCCGATTACAAGTTTTCCGCGCTGATCCACGCGATTGTGCAAAGTGACGCATTTCAAAAACGTAGTACAGGAGGCGTTAGGCGTTAGGCGTTGGGCGTTGGGCCCGATGTTCGACCGCTACCTAACGCCTAACGCCTAACGCCTTGAACACGGTGGGCCGGCGCTCGCAAGCTCGCTGGTCCCACCCTACGACGAATACCAATTAGGGAACAAACCATGAGCAACTGGCACATCTCGCGCCGCAAAGCGTTAAAGGGACTGGGCACCGCGCTGGCCTTGCCGCTCTTAGACTCCATGCTGCCGGAAACGGTCTTTTCGCGGCACGCTCGGAGCCTACAGGCGGCTGAAGCGGCCAAGAGCCTGCCCAACCGTGCGGCGTTTCTCTATGTGCCCAACGGCATGCACATGCCCGACTGGGCACCCACCAAGGTCGGCGCCGACTTCGATCTGCCGCCCATCCTGCAGGTGCTGTCGCCCTTGAAGAGCGACTTCATGGTGATCAGCGGGCTGGCCCAAGACGGCGGCCGATCACACGGCGACGGCGGCGGCGACCACGCACGGGCCATGGCTTCGTTCCTGACCGGCACCCATCCCAAAAAGACGAACGGCGCCGACATCAAGGCCGGCGTTTCGGCCGACCAGATGGCGGCGCAAAAGGTCGGCAATCAGACCCGCTTCGCCTCGCTGGAGCTGGGCTGCGACGCGGGCGCCAACTCGGGCGCCTGCGACACCGGTTATAGCTGCGCCTATTCGCACAACGCCGCTTGGAAAACCGAGTCGCAACCGGTGGCCAAAGAGATCAATCCACGGCTGGTGTTCGAGCGGCTGTTCACCGATGGCCCGCCCGGCGAAACACAAGAGGCCAAGGCGCGCCGCAACCGCTACCGCCTGAGCGTGCTCGATTTCGTGCTCGCCGAAGCGACCGACCTGAAGAAGCGGCTGGGCGCCAACGACCAGCGGAAGCTCGACGAATACTTGACGACCGTCCGCGAGTTGGAGACGCGGATTTCGCGCAGCGAGCAGTCGGGCGGCGCCGGGCCGGCCGGCTTGGCCAAACCCAGCGGCATTCCGCAGGACTACGCCGAGCACATTCGCTTGATGTACGACCTCATGGCGCTGGCGTTTCAGGCCGACTTGACCCGCGTGGCCACGTTTGTTCACGCCGATGAGGGGAGCAATCGCAGCTACGCCTTGATCGGCGTTTCCGAGGGCCACCACGATCTTTCGCACCACGCCGGCGACAAGGAGAAGCAGGCCAAGATCAGCAAGATCAACCAGTTCCACGCCTCGCACCTGGCTGGGTTCCTCAAGAAACTCAAGCAGACGCCGGAAGGAGACGGCAACCTGCTCGATCACGCCATGATCGCTTACGGCAGTGCCATCGGCGACGGCAACCGCCACAACCACGACGACCTGCCGATCTTGCTTGCCGGCCGGGGCTGCGGCACGCTGGCTCCGGGCCGTCACCTTCGCTACGAGAAAGAGACGCCGCTCAACAACCTTTGGCTTTCGATGCTCGACCGACTCGGTGCGCACGTCGACCGTTTGGGCGACGGCCACGGCACGCTGAGCGAACTGCGCGGCTAGGACGGACTCTATGAGCAACTTACATGCTCAGCCACGACGAGATACGCGTGGCCAATTGGACCGAAGACGAATATCGCCCCGGCCGGTCGGCGGGAGCGTTGCTGGCCGAGAACGTCCGTCGCTGTGTGTCGGTGGTCGGCGAGATCAACCCCGATGCCCGGCTCTGCTTCTGGTCGGACATGTTCGATCCGCACCACAACGCCGTGAAGGATTTTTACCTGGTCAACGGCGATCTGGCCGGCTCGTGGGAAGGGCCGCCGCGCGACGCGATCATCGTCAACTGGAACTCCGGCAAGCCGCGCGAGAGCCTGCCGTTTTTTGCCGGCCGCAGGCACCATCAGGTGCTGGCCGGCTATTACGACGGCCGGGCCGATTCCATTCGCGGCTGGCTGGAAGCCGGCAAGGGCTTGCCGGGCATCGACGGCGCGATGTACACCACCTGGCAACATAACTTCGACCGGCTTGAAGCGTTTGCGGAATATGCGTGGGGAGACAAATCCGCGGAGGCGAACAAGTAAATGACGATACAAACGAAACTGACGAGCCGGGCGACGACGCGGAGTTCTGGTTGGCGTGCAGCCAAAGTTCGCTGGATCGCATTTGGGACAACCCCAACGACGACGTCTATGCCGAGTTGCTAAAGGAATCCGAAGTGCCATGAACGTCCTAGTCCAGAGCGGTCGGTTGCTCCCGGCGACGGTGCTGGCCCTCGCCTGCGTCGCCGATGGCCCTCGCGGCACCGCCGCTGAACGAAGTTCAGCCAGCGCGAACCGCGCGGCTGAGCAGTCGGATGCCTGGCCCGTGTTCCGCGGCAATGCGGCCTGCACCGGCGTTGCGCACGGCACGTTGCCTGAAAAGCCGGCCGTCGTCTGGAAAAAGACCTTCAAGGACGGCGGTTTCGACGCCACGGCGGCAATTGTCGAGGGCGTGGTCTACGTCGGCAGCTTCGACGGCAATCTCTACGCCCTCGATCTGGCCAACGGCGACGAGAAGTGGAAGTTCCACACCGAGCTCGGCTTCAAAGCCGCCCCGGCCGTCCGCGATGGGATGCTGTTCATTGGCGACGTGGACGGAAAGTTCTATGCCATTGACGTTCGCGACGGCAAAGAGAAATGGAGCGTCACCACCGGCGCCGAGATCAACACCGGGGCGAACTTCTATCGCGACAAGGTGCTGTGTACCTCGCAAGACGGCAGCCTCTATTGCCTCACGCCCGGCGACGGCACGCTGGCCTGGAAATACAGCATCGACAACATGCTGCAGTGCAGCACGACGGTGGTCGAGAACCGCGGCTTTTTGGCCGGCTGCGACGGCAAGCTGCACATCGTCGATCTCGACGAGGGCCAGGCGGTGTCGACCGTCGACATCGGCGACCCGACCTTGAGCACGCCCGCCGCGGCCGGCGATCTGGTCTACTTCGGGACGCAAGGCGGGCGTTTTCTGGCCATCGATTGGCGACAGGCGAAGACAGCCTGGAAATACGAGCCCAAGCGCTCGCAACCGCTCTTGTCGTCGGCGGCGTTGTCGGACGGACTGGCCGTGTTTGGTGGCAAGGACCGCAGCGTCCATGCGCTCGACATCAAGGACGGCAGCGAAACGTGGGCCTTCCGCACGCACGCGGCCATCGATTCGTCGCCGGTCGTCGTGGGCGGCCGGGTGTACGTGGGCGGCGGCGACGGGCGGCTTTACGCCCTGGACTTGAAGACCGGCGAAAAGGCCTGGGAATATGAAGCGGGCGGTCACTTTCCCGCCTCGCCCGCCGTGGCCCACGGCCGGCTCGTGATTGGCAACGACGCCGGAGATTTGTACTGCTTCGGCGAGAAATAGATGCCGTCGCGATCTCGTATCCATCCTCCAGTCGAAGGCGCGGCGATTCCTGGCGAAGCACCCTGGATAAAATGGACCGCAGCAGCCGCGACTTCCTTTGGCGCCGCGCCACGGATGCTTGCGAGTATTGTCGCATGCCGCAGAGGGCCACTCCGCTCATTGCGTTCCACGTCGAGCACATCATCGCGAGACAGCACGGCTTCCGCAGGCCCCACCGATCACCATTTCCGACGCCCTCGCCTCTGCCAGAAGATCGACCGCCTCGTCGCCGCCGGCTTCGTGCCCTCTCGCAACGACCGCAAGATCGTCCTCTACGGGCAGCTCCCCACGACGCTTGCCGCCGCCCGCTACGCCGTACCGAATCAATGCGCCTGATACGGCCGATCCAACTGTCGCAGCACGGTGGCGAGCTGCCGATAGATGTCGGCGGTCTCCGGGTTCTGCTCGGGCATGCGTCCCAGCCGGGCCGCCGCCTGAGCCAGCCGCACCAGCGTGTCGGGCACGGCCGACTCGGGAATCCCGCCCACTCGCGCCCCTCGATAATTCGTCAGCAGGCACTGAATCGCCTTGGGCATCCGCTTTTCGTCGACGCTGCCGTCGGCATGAAGATACGGCAACTTCCACGTGCTCGGTTTGCTCGCGTCGCGCACATAGGCGAAACACGTCGCCGGCAAATGATACTTGGGATGCAATAGCGGGCCCGCGCAGTCAGTTGACGGCACAATGGTTTCACCGTCGCCCGCGTGCTCAAACTCGGGCATCGTCGCCCGCAACTCGACGGCCGGGCGATAAATGCCGTCGCGGCTGAGCCACCAAAGGTGCGACGGAAACGTCGCCTCCTGCAACGAAACATAGAGCCGGTCACGTAGCCCGCCCGCCTCGACGTCAGCCGCGAAGAGCATGATCCCATCGCTGATGGCGACGGTGGTCACGCGTTGCTCGCCGGCATAGCGGCGGGCCTGCTCGAGCGCCTCGACCACAGCCTGGCGGTTCCAGGCGAGCGCTCCCGGTCGCTTGGCCTCGATCACAAACCGCTTGATGCCGCTCTGCGTAACCACCAGATCGGCATAATCGAGCTGATTGTTAAGATCGCCGAGGGTCCAATCGAGCACCTCGGTGAGCAGGTCTTCCAGAATGCTCTCGGCGACCTTTTCGGCCACTCGCCCCTGCCGTTGCCACTGCGTCAGCCGCTCTTGCCGCTTGGCAATGAAGGTAGGCCAGCGCTCTTCGGCTCTTGCCAGCAGCTTCTGATAGGCGGCCAGCGACTGAAACTCATTCGACGACATACCGGCCCTCCAGCGACCTTCTCGCGTCAAAATCGGGCAGCGCAACGGCCGTTAATGATAGCACACCGCCGGCCGCGGCTGAATCCGCCCCGAAAAGGCCGGCCGTTAGCGACTGGCGAACCGGTCCAAAACATGCGGCACTCTTCGCCGGAGCAACCATGACCGCTGTTGTCGTCTTCAAAGCCTGCGTCGAAGCCATGCGCAAGGGCGCGCTGATCGAGCGCGTGAGCGCTACGGATAAGGAATTTCATTTTCAGAACTGGTTCAAGGAGCGGCTGCAAAAGACCCGCCTCAACTTCGAGTTCGGCGGCCGCAACAGCTATCCCGACTTTCGCATGGTCAAATCGACCGACGGCTTCGAGATCAAGGGCCTTGCCTATCCCGGCCGCGACGCCTCGTTCGACAGCAACAGCCAGGTGCCGTCGGGCTACCACAACGGCCGCACCGTCTACTACGTCTTCGGCCGCTACCCAAAGAAGCCCGATGGCAACAGCTACCCCGTGCTCGATCTCGTGCTGTGCCACGGCGACTTTCTCAATGCCGACCACGAATACCGCCACGAGAACAAGAGCGTTAAAGGCTTCGGTTCTTACGGCGACCTGCTGATTCGCGACCGCAAGATGTACGTCGTGCCGACGCCATTCCGACTGGTCGATGGCCTGGCGCACCGTCAAACGCTCATCCTGCCCAAAGACGACTTGCCCGGCGGCGAGTTCGTGCAGGTCGGCGAGTTGGTCCGCGTCGAAGCGGCGCAACTGGTCGTCGGCTATAGCTTCGATCTGCAAACCAACGATCTCGTGCCGAGAACGATCGCCAATCCGGGCGCGGGCCGCGAACACGCCTTTAGCGCCTGGCGACTGAAGGGCTCTTCCGATGAACCTGCTATAATGCGGCGCGAAACGACGCAGCCCGCCGATATGGAAACGCACGCCCCAGAAGACGCGTAAGCTATGGCGCTCATCGAGCACGACGACTTCCCCTTCGAGTTTCTCTCATCGCTGGCTGAGCGCGAAAGCTGGCGGAAGGAAATCCATCGGCCGATCTACCACGTTCACAAGTGGTGGGCCAAGCGGCTCGGCTCGGTCTTTCGCGGCATCTTGCTCGGCTGCCTGCTCGGCGACGATCGCGATTTGACCGCCGAGTTTCATCGCACGCACAATTTCGTCGGACGGATGGTGTTCGATCCCTTCATGGGTTCAGGCACAACCATCGGCGAGGCCCACAAGCTGGGCCTGACCGCGCTGGGCCGAGACATCAATCCGGTGGCCGTCGAGGCGGTGCGCACGGCCCTCGGTCCGCTCGACCGCAAACGCCTGATAGCGACCTTCGAAGAGCTTTCCGAAGGCGTCGGCGCGGAGATCCGCGGCCTCTATCGTTCGGTCGAGGCCCGCGGCGACGAGTGCGACGTGCTCTACCATTTTTGGGTGATGCAGGCGACTTGCCCCGGCTGCCGGGGCACGATCGACCTGTTTCCGTCGCTTGTTGTGGCCCGCAACGCCTATCCCAGCCGCAAGCCGGAAGTGCAGGTCGTTTGCCCGGCCTGCGGCGACATTGCCCCCGGCATGCACGGCGCGCAGTCGGCCGTTTGCCGCGCGTGCGGCCACGAGTTCGATCCCACGGTTGGCCCTGCGCGATGCGCGAAGGCGTTCTGCCGCGCATGCGACCAATCGTTTTCGATTGTTGAGAGCATGGCGGCTACTGGCCGGCGGCCCGACTTTCGGCTCTACGGCAAGCTGGTTCTCACCCATGGCGGGCAAAAGGAATATTTGCCCGCAACGTCTCGCGACCTGGCCGATTACGCCGCCTGCTCGGCGCAGCTTGCCGCCGAAGTCGCGTCGGGCAAAATCGCGCTTCCCTCGCTGGCGCTCGAACACGGCTACAATACGCGGCAGGCGATGAACTACGGCTTCCGCACCTGGCGCGACTTCTTCAACGACCGCCAGCTCTTGGCCCTGGGCCGGCTGCATCGCGTGATCCGCTCGCTGGCCGACGAACCGCAGCGGGGGGCGCTCTCGACCTTGTTTTCAGGCGTGCTGGAGTTCAACAACCTCTTCGCCTCCTACAAAGGCGAGGGGACGGGCGCGGTGCGGCACATGTTCTCGCACCACATTCTCAAGCCCGAACGCATGCCGATCGAGGCCAACATCTGGGGCACGCCCAAGAGTTCCGGTTCGTTCTCGAACCTTTTTCGCAGCCGCCTGCTTCGCGCCATCGACTACCGACGCGATCCCACCGAGCTCACCCTCGACGGCGCCACCCGCCGCGTTTGCTCGCCGCCCTTCTCCGAAACCATCGAGCCCGCCTGGCCATCGTCGTCCCTCTCCCTCCGGGGGAGGTTAGGTGAGGGCGGTGAGGGAAGTGAAGGAATAAATGGCCGCCTCCTCGACCGCGGCATCTATCTCTCCTGCGGCACCTCGAGCGACACGGGCCTGCCCGACGGCAGCATCGACCTGGTTATCACCGACCCGCCCTTTTTCGACAATGTCCACTACTCCGAGCTGGCCGATTTCTTTTATGCCTGGCAGCAACTCGACGGCGACGCCAACGAGCCGACCAGCACGCGCAGCACCGATGAAGTGCAAGACACGCGCGCCGAGCAATTCGCCGCCAAGCTGGCCGCCGTCTTCCGTGAGTGCCACCGCATCTTGCGCGACGACGGGCTGCTCGTGTTCACCTATCATCATTCCCGCGACGACGGCTGGCAGTCGTTGGCCGAGGCGATTCTGGGGGCGGGCTTCACCGTGATCAATTCTCAGCCCGTGAAATCCGAAATGGCAGTCGCCACGCCCAAATCGGCGGCCAAAGAGCCGATCGCCTTCGACATCATCCTCGTCTGCCGCAAGCGGCCTACTAGTAACCCAACGCGTCAGCGAGTAGCCATCGACTCCAACCTGAAGCGCCAGCGAGGCGCGCCTACTAACCCGACGCGTGAGCGAGGCAGCGCCGATTCCATAATCTCGCCTCCGGCCATTTCCGACGCCCTCGCCTCTGCGCGCACGAAGATCGACCGCTTGCTCTCCGCCGGTTTCGCCCTATCCCGTAACGACCGCAAGATCATCCTCTATGGGCAACTCCTTACCACGCTTGCCGCCGCCCACGATGCAACGAGTTTCGCCCAGCTCGTCGATGCCGAACTTGCGATTGAAGAGCGTCGTCCGACAGCGGCCTCGAATCAGCCCGGGCAGCAAATGCTTTTCGAGCGAGTCTAACGACCGCCGTACAGTAGGCATCACGCTCCGTCGTGATGTCGGCCGCCACGGTCCGAGCTCGCCTCGGTCGGGCAATGATTGAAAGCCAGAAGCCGACGCGGCAAATGCCCCTTCCCGCGCTAAGTGCAAAACATCGGGGGAGCCACTTCCGCTGTACGCGCGATTACCTTACCATGAATGCCGAAGCACGTGGATTCACGCGACCGATTGGCGGCAACAGCCGCCCAAGTGCAGATGGCCGCTAGCCTGACGAAAATCGCCGCCGAGCAACAATGGCAATTCGATGCTACGACGCTGCCGCGCGCCAGGAAAGAACGCGGGCATTTCGGCACGGCCCCGCCCATCGCCGATTTCATGGCAGGCATGTTTTCGCGAATTCCCAGCGGAAGCGTTCGCATCCTTGATCCCGGTGCCGGGGTGGGCACCCTTTCAGCCGCTCTTTGCCAACGGATTTTGCAGCAGCGAACCCGCCGCGAGCTTTATTTCGAGCTGTGGGAAAACGATCGGCAGCTTGAGCGGCGCCTGCGCAGCACCATGCAAGCCTGCCGCACAGCGCTCGAAGACGCGGGGCATGAAATGGATTTCATGCTACAAACCGATGATTTCGTGTTGGAGCATGCGCAGCCGTCGCTCTTCCGGCCGGCCCCGACCGAGCTTTTTAACTTGGTCATCATGAATCCGCCCTATTTCAAAGTTCGCAAGGATGCAGCGAGCGCACGGGCAATGGAACACGTCGTCCATGGGCAACCGAACATGTATGCGTTCTTCATGGCCGTGGCCGCCGACTTGCTTGCGCCCGGAGGCGAACTGGTCGCAATCACTCCGCGAAGCTACTTCAACGGCCCGTACTTCAAGCGGTTCCGCAAATGGTTCTTCGATCGAATGGCGGTGCGGCAAATCCACCTCTTTGAGTCACGCGCCGCTGCTTTCCGCGAGGACGAGGTCTTGCAGGAAAACGTTATTCTCATGGCCGAAAAGGACGGCGAGCCGCAAGACGTTTTGCTGACTTCCAGCCACGGGCGCACCTTCGACTCGGTCGATCGGCAAGTGCTGCCTTACCGAAAGGTTGTTGAGGGCGGTTCCGGCGATCATCTTATTCGCGTCGCGACCAGCGATCTTGAGCGAAAAATCGTCGAGGCGGTGGACCGCCTCCCGCATCGTTTCCGGGACTTGCCTTTTCGCATCTCGACGGGCCCGGTTGTAACCTTCCGCGCGACGGAGTTCCTTTGTCTCGAGCGATCGGAAGACACGGCGCCGCTTTTGTGGATGCACAACGTTCGACCGTTCGCCACGCACTATCGCCCGAAAAACGGCAAGCCGATGCACATCCGCGCCAATGAGGAATCGAAGCGGCTGTTGCTGCCGGCGAGGCGTTACGTCCTTCTGAAGCGGTTTACAGCCAAGGAGGAGCGCCGCCGCCTGGTGGCCGGCATCGTCGAACCCAAAGATTCCTATTCACCGCTGCTGGGGCTGGAGAACCATCTCAACTACATCTATGGCACGGCCGGCGAGCTATCTGGCGACGATGCTTTCGGCCTGGCGGCGCTGCTTAACTCCATGCTCATCGACCGCTATTTTCGAGCGATCAGCGGCAACACTCAGGTGAACGCCGCGGAGATCCGTGCAATGCCGCTGCCCGACCAGGAGGCCATCTGGGAGATCGGCAACGCCGTGGGGCGCTTAGACGACCCCACGCCGCCGGCGGTGGAAAGAATCGTTGGAAACGCGCTGGGCCTTCCTCAGAAGCTCGTCGATGCTCTCTGCGAGGCGGCGACGTGAGCAAGCGCGACGACGCCAAGGAAATCTTAAAGAGCCTTGGACTGCCGAAGCAGCAACAGAACGAGCGGTCGTGTTTGACTCTGTTGGCGCTGGCCGGCCTGGCTGAAGAAACGCCCTGGTCGAAAGCGAAGCGGCCGTTGCTGCGCATCTGGGACATTATGGGCTGGATGAAGGAAAAATACGGCAAGGAATACGCAGCCAACAGCCGCGAGACGGTCCGCCGCCAGACGGTCCATCAATTCGAGCAAGCGCGGCTGATCGACAAAAACCCTGACGATCCGACCCGCCCGACAAATAGCGGCGAGACGCGATACCAGCTTACGAACGATGCCGCTGAGGTTCTTCGCGCGTTCGAGCGAGCCGATTTCACGAAGAAGTGTGAGAAGTTCCTTGGGCGTCACGGAAGCCTGACCAAGGCATACGAGCGGGCACGCAAACTTCACAAGGTTGCTGTGACGCTCCCCGACGGGTCGAAGGTAGAGCTTTCGCCGGGCCTGCACAACGAGCTGCAGCGGCTGATTGTCGAGGAATTCGCCCCGCGTTTCGCGCCGGGATCGCTGGTCGTCTGCTTGGGCGACACCGCCAAGAAACGGCTTTGCGTCGCCACCGAGATGCTGACGGCCCTGGATGTCCCGGAGATGAACCACGACAAGCTGCCCGACGTCGTGCTCTACGACCGCCGTCGCAACTGGCTCTTCCTGATTGAAGCCGTCACGACGCATGGACCCGTCTCGCCAAAACGACACGCAGAGCTTGAAGCGGCATTGAGAGCCTCAAAACCTGGCCGCGTATACGTGACGGCGTTCATGGACATGAAGAGTTTTTCGAAATACTCCTCGCAAATCGCGTTTGAGTCGGATGTCTGGATCGCCAGCCTTCCGGATCACATGATCCACTACAACGGCGCAAGGTTCCTCGGGCCGTATCCGCCCCGCGACGAGGCACGATGACGGAGGCGATCAATTCCAACGCCGTGAAATCCGAAATGTCGGTCGCCACGCCAAAATCGGCGGCCCCCGACCAACAGACTTGCACCGATCGCGACATCATCCTCGTCCGCCGCAAGCAGGCCCTTCGTCGACGCCGACGCGACCGCCAGCGCGGCGCCACCCCGAGCAAACCGAAGCCTCAGTTTTGGTGTTGCGATTTTGGCACCCGGCCGCGTAGCGGCCACAGAGTTTAGCCGTGGGCGCGAGCCCACGGACCGCGTTGCAATCCATCGGCGGAGCCGCGTAGCGGCGGCAGAAGGCGTCTGCGAACCTCTGTCGCCGCTACGCGGCTTTGCGGGCGATCGCCAAATCTAACCGTGGATTTGCATCCACGGCTAAATTCCCGCGCCGCTAAGCGAGTGGCCTCTCGCCCCGGTCCCGGCGCGCCGGGACCTCCGTCGAAGGACCGCGCGCCTCTGGCGTTCAATCACACGGCGATGATGAAAGGAGCTGCGTGCTGCCTCCCATTTTCCGGCCTTCCATTTTCCGGCCCCGCTGGGATGACGCAACGCCTTGCGGCTGCTACAATGGCCGTTTTTCATGGGAGGCCTGGAATGGACACGCTGACGGTCGAGCAGCGCTCGACGGTGATGAGCCGGGTCCGCTCGAAGCACACTCGACCCGAGATCGAAGTGCGAAGGTTGCTCCATCGGCTCGGCTTTCGCTTCCGCCTGCACCGACGCGACCTGCCGGGCAATCCCGATATTGTCCTTCCGCGGTTCCGGACGGTCGTGTTTGTCCATGGGTGTTTCTGGCACCGCCACGCCCATTGCCGCAAGACGACCGTGCCGGCGTCGAACGCCGACTTTTGGGCCGGCAAATTCTTGGCGAACAAGCGACGCGACCGAAGGGTCAAGAACGAGTTGCGTAGAAAGGGATGGCGCGTGATTGTTGTGTGGGAGTGCGAGGTCCAGGCCCCGATTCGGCTATCGAACCATCTCGATCAACTTGTGCGCGCCAGCGGCGATCCATGAAAACCGTCGAGCTATTCTCCGGGATTGGTGGTTTCCGCGTCGCCGCGGATGCGCGCCGCATCGCGACGGTTTGGGCGAACGACATTTGCGCCAAGGCTTGTTCCGTCTATCGCCACCGGTTCGGCGCCGACGTTCTCCACGAGGGGAACATCGCCCAATTCGCACGTGCCATTCCGCCCCACGATTTGTTGACGGGCGGCTTTCCCTGCCAGCCGTTCAGCAGTGCCGGGAAAAAAAGGGGAATCAACGACTCCCGCGGCACTCTGTTCCAATTCATCGTGGACATTCTTCACGAGCACCATCCGAAGTTCTTCATTCTGGAAAACGTCAAGCGCCTTCTCACGATGGAGAGTGGCCTGCACTTCGCGACAATCCTCTCCTCGCTCGCGGAACTCGACTACACGATCGAATGGCGGCTGCTGAATGCCATGCACCTCGGCCTGCCGCAGAATCGGCAACGCGTTTTCATCGTGGGAGTCGCGGGACGCGAATTCGAACTAGGCGATCGACGATCGGTCGTCTCGACGAGATTGGCCGGCGCTCACGACCTGGCCGCCCTTCGCGGCCACGACCTCGAAGACCTGGCCGATCCGAGCTGCTGGCAACCCATCGAACAGCACGGCCGGTGTTTCTCGAACTGGGGGGTTGCGGCGGATGGGCGCTTCTTTGCCAGAGACCTTCCGCAGTTCTCCGAATCGACCCCCTTCGTCCCCGTCAGCAGCGTGCTGGAGCAAGACGTCTCCAGCGAATTCGATTTCACCGAGACCACCTTGCGGTGGATCGGAAAAAACACGCCCGTCAATCGGCTGGTTCAAGGAGTGGAGATCCTCAGCAATCAGGCCGGCGGCGCCCGTATGGGCTACACCATCTTCGGCGTCAACGGCGTGGCTCCCACCCTCACCTCCACCGCCAGCCGTCACTATGAACGCTATCAGGTCGGCGACCGCTACCGCCGCTTGACGAACGTCGAATACGCGCGAATCCAAGGCTTCGCGGACTCTCATTGTTCGACGGTGTCGGTGTACGACCAGTATGCGCTGATCGGCAACGCCGTCCCGCCGCCGATGGCCGGCTGGGTGATGGACCGACTCACCGCTGCGATCAGCAGGAAATCCCTTCCGCGGTCCCGACGTCAGAAGGCACTTTTTTGAGCGCGCCGACGAAAGAAAACCTGCGAAGCAAGCTCGCCGAGAACCTCGACGAAACCATGAAGGTCGTGAACCGCGCACTTCGGTCCAAGGGCCTCGCCAAGCTGAGGCCGGTGCTCCAGCGCATCGGCCGCGGACGGCAGCTTCCCCATTGGTTCGACGGCCTCATGAAGGATGGGGTTCTTCCGAACGCCGATGGCAAGACGATCGGCAGCATCGTCGAAATGCTGCTGCTCGCCGCCATCGAGACACACACGTTCGCGGGCATGAGGATTCCTCCGCTGAAGATCAATCCGGCACGCGGTGTCGACTTCCCCGACCTCGGGCTCGGCGTCAAGTCGCCCTCGAAAAACTTCTGTACCAGCGAACCGTACTTCTCCGCCTACGAGCGCCTTCTCGGCAGCAGCCACGACATCCTCGTGTTGATCACGGACTACCAGGACGCCAAAAGGGTCCAACCGCTTCGCTTGCAGATCATCCACTGGCGGTATCTCAGGGCTACGCAGATTGCCGACCAGGGTCTTTGCAAGATCGCGAAGAAGCACCGTGGTCGGCTCGTCGCGGAGGACGAGGGGCGCGCTCAGCGGTTTTTCCGTTTCCTGGCCTACATCAACCAAAGCGACTGGCGCGCGGCCCGGCTTCTCAGAATGGTCGACGACCTGAAGGACGACGTGTTGCTCCAACGCCGCATGGAAACTGCCAAGAAAGAGTTCGCCAAAACCAACGGAGAGCGGATGAAAAAAGGGAGAGTTCCGCTGCCCGACTCGGAGCTGGACGCGCTTCAGAACATCGCCCACGTGCGGCCTCTCTACCTGGGCGTGCTCGACGCGGCCGAGAACTGGCTGGCCGAGGTTTGCAGGGAGACGGCGCGCGCTCCGAGCGACGCCGAGTGGAAAGCGATTTTGGCGAGTCCTCTCGAAGGCGCCATCGGCGTCAGTCTCGCCTTGCAGTGGCGATACAACTTCGGGCGGCTGTTCGACGTTGAGGCTGTGGAAGAATGCGCCGACGAATAAGCGACCCTGGCTTTCAATCACCGCCCCACCGGCACGAGGCCGGATGGTGGCGCGTCATTCCCGCGACGCGGCTTTGCGGGCGGTCGCCGAATCTAACCCGCGATTGCACCCACGGCTAAACTCCCGCGCCGCTAAGCAAGTGGCGTTTCGCGACGATCCTGGCGCGCCGGGATTTCCGTCGAAGGGCCGCGCGTCTCTGCCATTCAATCACACGGCGATTATGAAACGAGCGGCTTCGCATTTTCCTGCCCCTGGAGCCCGTGCCGCCCTTCAGAATCGCTGCTGGATGTAAAGGTGAACTTGGCTCGGCAAAAGTTCTGTCGTCGCCGCCCCCGTTCGCGCAAAAAACTGCTCTGTGTTGCCTTCCTTGACATACACAGGGATGTTTGATGGCTTGCACCGGACGACCAGCACACGCTTTCCGTCCACCGACTCAAAGCGAGGTTCGATGTGGAGCATGTGCTGCGCTCCTAGCCGGTCTTTGACGAGATTGACAAAGTGCAAGTTCATCTTGTCCTCGTTTGGGAAACGGTCCCTCTCTACGCCGAGGATTTCGCCGCCATCGCTAACCCCAACCACCAGATGACCACCCTGCGAGTTCAGGAAGGCCGCTATCGTCTTGAGGCACGAGTGTTCAATCTTCTTGTCGGGCTGGTCGGTGTGCAGATTCACCCGGAGAGTTGACTTGAATTCGACACGAGTGGTTTCACCGGCAGCAAGAATTTCCGCGACCGGAACGTCGTTGCCGGGGACTTGCGGTGGCTGTCCCGTGGTTATGTGGTGGTATGCGTCTCGAATAAGCTTTGCCATGAGGTTCCGCCGAGCATCCAAGAACGTTCGGTATTCCATCGTATGCCAGTTGACGGGCAGAGCGTGCCAGTGGCACATCTGAGCCAAGTCATGGTCGGCAAACCTCTCGGCATAGAGAGGCCAGTATTGAGCCGGTTCATCCCCCGAGATCGCAATGTTATCGTCCCATTCGACCAAGGCGTAGTTGGCGATCTGGTTTGTATCCCGAGTGCTTGTGATCGCCAGACCTTTGAGGTACTTCTTGGAGAACAGGTGGTGCCGCTCGACGGCTGATTTCTTTGCCTTGTGGGCCGGATCGAGCAAATCGACGACCCTCTTGTTGGAGAACAGGGCTCGGGCATGAAGTAGGTTTTGCGCGGCATGGTAGGCATGTAGGTAAGGGTTGGTCGCCGAAGACGTTTCCATCCGGTTGCGAAGACCGATATTCCAAAAGTCGTCGGTGAACTCGCTCTCGATTGTCTTATCGATCCAACCGACGAACTGTTCAGCGGTTGTGAGGTCTCGAATAAATGCCAGATCTCGTTCCATGACCGTTTCTGGCGAGCCAGTGTATCGGCCCGTCACCGCCGTCATAAAGAACCAGCGGGCAACGCAATTCGACAGGGTGAAACCGTCCACGCTGAAATCCTTTTTGCCGATCAGGTAGAAGACGTAGGCATAAATGAGAGCCAACTGAGAGCTAATCATGTGTGCTCCCCGATACCCGGCCAAATGCAGGGTTTTCAAGAAATCGTGCCAATTCTGAAGGTCAAGAACGTCGGTCTGGGCAGACTTGAGGATAGCGAACTGCTCGATTCGTCGTTGCTCGCTGTACTCCTCGGTTTCCAGGTCTTTGCCCCGGAGCAATGAATAGACGTACTTCAGCCTGGCGCGGCGGAACCCGTACCCGATTTCGACCCGCAGAAGTTGATCAGCGTCGGCCTCGATAAAATAATTGAAGGGGCTCGGCTTTGCTTTTGACGGTGTACGCGCCTTCCGACAGAACTCTTCCAGTTCGGCACGGCCCTCTTCCCAAAACACGGACATCAGGGTCAGGATGAAGTCCGATTGATTGAGTGGAGTCTGCTTGCTGTTGATGCGAACGAAGACTTCCGCCACCTTCTCTTCATCAATGTTTGACGAAAGTTCAAGTGCGGTGAACGGATAGCCGAGCAGGTTTTGCACGCGCTGGAGGGCCGTTTGTACCTTTTTGATCTCGGCTGCTTCGAGGGTCTTCCCGGCTGCCTCTCGATGCTTCCGCAGGTTCTCGACGTAGGTGCCCACGATCTGAAACAGGTCCGCGTCCTTGGCCCAGAGCACCGAGATGTTGGGGATGTATTCGGGGTTTCGCCTAATGGCTGCGTCGGCAACCTCAAAGGTTTCGTCCGTCGGTCGGAAGGAAATTTCGATTCGTTCGGACTGGTAGTCCTCTCGGATGACGGGAATGCCCTTCACTACAGCAAAGAGCGAGGTAAGGCGCTGCTGGCCGTCTACGATGAGCAATCCGGCAACCTTTTGCTTGCGGTCAGTGCCGATGTGCTTCTGATTCTCATCAAGTGCGTTCTGCCAGAAGAGGAAGTAGCCAACGGGATAGCCTCGGTAGATTGAATCGAAGAGGTCTCGAACCTTCGTGTTCTTCCACACGAAGGGACGCTGAATGTCAGGAAGCCCAATGGTGCCCATCTCGATGTCATCAAGAAGTTTAGTCAAAGAATAGTCCACCTTCTTGAAAAGCGTTTCGCTCATTGCAGCCTCGACTTCCTCGCGTGTAAACCGACCTCGCCGAACAGGATGAAATCGCCTTTCTGATATTCGGGCAGATCGCGCAATGTGCCGGCCGCCTGAAGCATCAGGATTGCCAGGGGCAGGTCGAGCCAACTGCCGTCTTTGGGCAGGTCGGCCGGCGCGAGATTCACCAGCACAGTTACTTCGCCCTCGGCGAGATCAAGCTTCGCCAGCGCTCCGGCGATGCGGTCGAGCGATTCGCGGACCCCTTCGCGGGCCATGCCGGAGATTTTGGTAACGTGCGTCAGCGGAAGCGGACCACGCAGGACTTCCATGGCGCGGGCCTGCATTTCGACGACATAGCCGTCGAGGCCGAAAAGAATCGCCCCGTTGAGCGTGTGATCGCGAGTGAGAAGCTCGTTCAGCTCCCGCTGAGCGGCCGGCGTTCGTTTGGCTGCCACTCGTATACCCTCACCACCTTGATGACGGCCAAGAGCTTACCGCGCCGGCGGGGCGGGGGCAAGTAGGGGTGGTGGTTGGTCAGTGGAATGATAGGCGGCGCAAGGCGAAGAGTTGCCGTTGGTTCGGGGTCGGCCCAGAATTCGAAAACTGCCGGCGGCATCGATTCGTCGGGAAGCTGGTCCTCAAACGGCGGCATTTCATCCCAGCGGCCGCCTTCGATCAACCGCTCGACACTTTGGCATATTCGCCGGCGATCTTTCGGCGCTCGTCGTCGCGACGCGCGCTGCGGAAGTGGATGGCAAGCTGGAAGAGACGCTCCTCGTCGGTCGGAACGATAGGCGATGTTGGGCGCATAAATCAAACCTCCTAGACGCACTGCCCGAACCGCCGGCGGGAATAGAGGCTTATTCCCCGGAGGACGAGAAACGCATCTAAGCTGCCGGTGGGGTCCCCTTCAAGCCTCCCTGCGCTCCGGCGGCAGGGCGTCGCAGCCGACGGCGGAATAGGACATGTTCAAAAAACACGGACGCAAGGCGGCAATTTGCCGCTTCGTGAGCGGATGCATTCTCAGGCGCGTACGCCCGTAAGACAGGTCGACCTGGTTCAACTGGCCCAGGCCGCCGCCGTAGCGGACTTCCTTGATCGACAGGTATGCCGGGCATTTCGCCGCCCGACCGCGGCGCGGCGGACACCACGCAACCGTCACTGCGGTAAAACGCCGGTGAGTGAAGGGACTAACCTCCGGCAGGCCGAGCAGATCGTCGAGGGAGTCGCCCTCGATCGCCTCCAGGAGCGGCTGCCAGGCGCCCTCAGGCAAAAGCTGGGCGTCGCGCCGCATCCATTCGCGGCAGTGGGTGCAATACGGACGACTGGCCGACGCCACCGCGGCCGCAATGGTAAAGAGCAGAACGGTGCTCAACTCCAGGGCGCTGTTGAACCAGTTCAGCCCCGGCGTGGCCTTTGGCGCATTGCGCGCCCCGAATCGTGCTGGATTGCCGCCTTCGTGAATCTCGATGCTTTTTCGCCAGGCGATATGTCCCGGTAACAGATCGAGCCGGTAGGCGATGGCCCCGCCACGGCGCTCGACCATGTCGAAATAGTACTGCCCCCAATACATGACGTTCGCGGCCAGGACGGCGATAACGGCCGCCATCCAACGGCTGCGGCAATGTCCGACCTGCACGCTCCAAAAGAGCATGGCCGAGAGGACCATCGCCGCGATGGCCGGCACCCAAATCACAAAATAAAGGCCCTTGCGGAAAAGAAGGTGGAGCACCAGCGCCAGCGCTCCGGCCGCGACGAGCGCCACGACGGTCGACCAGAGAAACTGCCACCACTTGACGGCGCCCGGATCGTATTCGAGTTGCTTCGGTGCCGCGTAAGGGTTTTCCATGGGCCGCGAAGTTGTCAGCGTGCGAGAAGTAACGTCCACGACCCTATCACTCCGGCCACGATGACGCCGTTCACCAATGTGCCGAACAGCCCAAGGAAAGCCGACCAGATAGCACGACGCCTCAAGCTTCCGACCATGCCGACAATTCCCAGGAAAAGCGCGGCGACGATCGTAAGCAGGGAGACGACGGCGAATGCTTTCGTGCCCGGATGGTTGGCACCGGCCGAGGCGCGCAGGAAAAGATTCGTGGCCGTGAGCAGCACCGGGGCGTAGAGCGAAAAACGGACAGCCTGCAGAGCGAACGGCGTTCGATCACCTCGCTGTTCCACCGTTGCGGGCAGGCCGCCGGCCACCGCCGCTACTGGCGGCGCGAACGGGTTCTCATCCGAGTCCGGTTGTCGGAATTCGCCCATGCGGAGTTTGCTCCTTCACTACCTTGACGATGCCTCCGAGACTACCGCGCGGGCGGGGCGGCGGCAAGGAGGGGCTCGGGCAGGTAGACGGTAGGCGGTAGACGGGGAAGCAGAAACGACGCAATGAGGGAGGCCGAATGACGAAATGACGGGCTAACCGTCTTCGGCGCCGGCGGCAACGCCGCAGATTCGCATGCGAAATGCGAGGGCGTCGTAAAGCTCGTCGTAGGTCATGCAGCCGACATGGATTGAATCCAAGCAAATGAGTCTACCAGAACCGGGCAATCAACCATAATGGTTCGCCACAGTCGCCAACCGCTCGACACGGCGATACGTCGCTGCCGTTCAGCCCGCGTCAGAGCATGCGCCACCTCGACGTAGAAGATGTTCGGCGCCACGAGATCATGAACTCTATTTTGGAAATCGGTGCGCAACTGCATCGCCTTCGCCGAATCGGGTTCCGGCAAGACCCATTTCAGCGCCACGGAGGAATCGAGAACGTATTTCATTCCTCGTCGCGGATTTCACGGATGAGGTCCACCGCGATTTCGATTGTGCCGTGCTGCTGGCGGATTTCTTCGGTAACCCGGTCACACTCGGCCCGAATGCGTTGATAGACGTCCGGCTCAAGCGGCTTGCCGTGCAATACCCGCTCCATAAGGGCCTCCATATCTGCGTCGAGGACCGACTTCGCTTCAGTGCTCATAATGCAATTGTTGATCGCCGCAACGCCAACGTCAACGTCGTTTTTGAGGCGAGGGTCAAGCAAATCCGGGCGCACGACGTTGAACGGCCGGCCGGTTTTCCTTAGCCGAGCCGAAATCGGTTTGCATCGCAATTTGAAGCGGCGCCGGCACGAACTGTTGGCGGCCCAATCGCCTCAACCACTTGCTCGTCGCCCGCGGCCAAAACCCGCGACGCCTTGGCCGCGGAGCTTTCCGACACATTCAGCAGTCTCGCCGCCTGAGCCATTCGACCGCTCTGGTCGGTGTAAATTTACACCGACCGGAAAAATACGGCATTTTTGCGTATCGGCTACCCCTTTGGCAGGGTTTCCGTCGGGTTTGCCGAATTGCCGGAGCCGTTGGCGTTCGGCCGCCTCTTCTTGGAACCTTTCCTTGGCCCGTGCGCCGATCACGGCCCGCTGGCTTTCGTCGAGCTGCCGGCGGTGCAGGTTGCGCGAAAGCACGAAGGCCAGCGGTGATCCCTGCCCGTCCCACTCCACAAACCGCGGCTCGACGCCGGCCAGCTTGCAGGCCTGTAGGTGGTTGCGGCCGTCACGACGCATCGAAATTATCCCATGCCAAGCCAGCGGCGCGGTACAACACGGGAAAGGATGTTGGAGACGGTTTGGCGCAGAACCATGCCAAGCCAGTTGCGGGTGAGGATGAGTGATAAGAGATGAGCGAGAGCGCATCACAAGCCAGTTGGGGAGTAGAACAGAGGCGATCAAGTCCCAAGACCAAAGACCGAAGTGGACAATCCAAAATCCGATCCCGGCGCGCCGGGACGCAATTCAAAATGCACCATATCCCCCAGATTTACCGTTGCGGCGCGAAAATGAGCCGCGCCGCGCTGTTGCCGCAACGTCCGGCCGGCAAACCGTTTGCAGCGCGGCGGAATCGAAGCCGCATCTTGTTTTTGACAACGATAATTATTTTCCGACAACGATAATTCGACGCCCACGAACGCTTGGCCGTGGTCAGTGGTCCTAATCGACGGGGAAAAGGGAAAGAGCGGTCCGCGCGGCGGCGCAGTTGCCGCGCCCCGCAAGCCCGGCGGTGGAGAATCCCGGCCACGTCGATCTCAGGCGCGACAGATGGGCAGGTTGGGGCAGGCGGTGCGAACGCGCCGGTGATGATCCTTGGCAATTCGGTAAATCACGAAGCCGGCTACGGTCGGTGCGATCGCTTAAAAGCTTTTATAAGCCGACATTGATGCGTTGCTGCCGTGCTGTAACCTTATGTTCATCAATCGGTTGCCACCCGCGGGCGACGCGAAGCACTTGGATTCTTCACAAGTGTTTTAGCTTCTCCCCACTGGCCGAAGCTTTGTAGGCCCCATCTTCCGGTGGGGTGGGCGCCGCGCCCACCCCCCCGCCGCTGCCGTTGTTGCCGCGGCTTTTTGCACCCCGAGCGACGGCCGTCGCGCTCCACAGGGTGAAGGCCGCTCGTCGAAGACGATCAGTCAGGGTAAGATACCTGCATGACCACTGAAGCCACCAAAACCGAAGTCGGCAGCTACTTCGTCGCCAATTACCCGCCGTTCTCGCAATGGTCGGCGGAGGCCTTGCCCGACGCTCGCCAGGCGTTGGAGAGTCCGCCGCGCGACGTCCCGCTGGGCCTGTACCTGCACATTCCGTTCTGCCGCAAGCGGTGCAAGTTCTGCTATTTCCGCGTCTACACCGACAAAAACGGCGGCGACGTCGAACGCTATGTCTCGGCCCTGTCGCGCGAAATCGAGCTGGTCAGCCGGCTGCCGGTGATGGGCGGGCGGCCCTTCCGCTTTGTCTATTTCGGCGGCGGCACGCCCTCGTTTCTCAGCGGGCGGCAGCTCACGTCGCTGGTCGACCGGCTGCGGGCCAACATCAACTGGGATCACGCCGAAGAGGTGACCTTCGAATGCGAACCCGGCACGCTTTCGCAGCCTAAGCTGGCGACGCTCAAAGAGCTGGGCGTCACGCGGCTGAGCCTGGGCGTGGAGAACTTCAGCGACGCCATTCTGGAAGAGAACGGTCGGGCACATCTGTCGGCCGAGATTTACAAAGCCTGGGACTGGATCAAGGCACTGGAATTCCCCAACGTAAACATCGACCTGATCAGCGGCATGGTCGGCGAGACGTGGGACAATTGGCGAGACAACCTCCGCCGCACGATCGAGCTTGAACCCGACAGTGTGACGATCTACCAGATGGAACTGCCGTTCAACACGGTTTATTCGCGCGACATTCTGGGCCACCAGATCGAGACGCCCGTGGCCGACTGGCCCACCAAGCGGGCCTGGCAGAGCTATGCCTACGACGAATTGCTGGCCGCGGGCTACAAGATTTCCAGCGCCTATACGCTGGTGAAGGACAAGAGCAAAGTCAACTTCAGCTATCGCGACAACCTCTGGCGTGGCAGCGACCTGCTGGCCACCGGCGTGGCGAGTTTCGGGCATGCCTCCGGCGTCCACTACCAGAACCTGACCGAGTGGGGCAGCTACCTGGAGTCGCTGGAGGGCGGCGAGCTGCCGTTGTATCGCGGCATGCGGCCGACGCCGCACCAGTTGCTGGTGCGCGAGATGATTTTGCAGCTCAAGACGGGCGAGATCGACGCCGGCTATTTCCGCGACAAATTCGGCGTGGAGGTTCTGGACGAATGGCGGGATGCCTGGCAGGAGTACATTGGCGACGGTTATCTGTCGATCGACGGCGACCGCGTCACGCTCTCGCGCGAGGGTCTGTTGCGCGTCGACAGCCTGCTGCCCGCCTTTTTCGAACCGGAGCACCAGGGAGTGCGATATACGTGAGCGCGGATTTGACCTTCCTGATGGGCAAATTCCCAGCGCGGATTCCGGCCGATCGGCAGTACGCCAAGAACCATCTATGGGCACAACCGCGGGAAGGCACGGTCCGCTTCGGTTTTTCGGCTTATGCCGTGCGGCTGCTGCAAGATGTCTACTTCCTGGAGTGGTCGGTCGACGCCGAAACGCCGCTGGCCGAGCGGCAAGCGATCGGGGCCATTGAAAGCTCCAAGGCTGAAAGCGATCTGTATGCTCCCATGGCGGGCCGGCTGGTCCGCTTCAACGAACGCTTGCTGTCGGACCCCTCCGGCATTAACGTAGACAACTACGGCGAGGGCTGGCTGTTCGAAATGGCGGGTAGCGGCGAGTCGCTGCTGTCGCCTGAAGAGTACCTGGCCCACCTTGAAACGAGCTGGGCCGTCGCCCAACGGACGATCAAGGGGCAGATCAACGAAGAATGAGGAGGAAATAAAGTGACGGTTCGCGGACATGTTCGTAACGGAGTAATCGTACTGGATGCCCAAGCAATCTTGCCCGAGGGCGCCGCGGTGGTGGTCAGCGTTGTGGATGCAGATGTTGAACCAGCGCCGCGCAAGGACCGACCCGCGCTCAGGCATTCGGGGACGTTAAAACTAGGCCGCGACGCGTCGCGGCGGATCGACCAGGAGCTTTATGGAGAACCTGATGAGTGAAACCGCTATTCGCAGACACATCATTTTTCATTGCGCTCATGAACGTCGAAGACCTCGTTCATGCCGACGCCCATCATTACATGGCCCGCGAGGGTATTGACATCGTCACGACCGACTGGGTGCTTGTTGAAGTCGGCAATTATTTGTCACGTCGACTCGGCCGTGAACGATTTGAGCCGCTGGTGGCTGATCTGTTGATCGATCCACGATTCGGTATCTTCAATGCCGACCATGAAGATTTTGAATCGGGCCTCCAACTTTATCACCAGCGGCAGGACAAGCACTGGTCGATGAACCGACTGCATTTCATTCAACGTGATGGACCGCGAAGGATTGACGGACGCCCTGACTTCGGATCACCACTTTGAACAAGCCGGATTTCGCATCCTGCTGGGAAACTGACCAAGGAGACCAGATGGCAATGCCCAATAAACTCACCGTCGTCATCTCTCAGGGCCAGAGCGCCAACCCGGTCAAACGGAAGCTGGAAGAAGACATCGTCGCCGGGCTGCTCTTCGAGCGGGGCGTCGAGGTGACCGTGATTCCGCACTTGTACGACCTGCCGCCCGACGGCACCGGCATGCTCTGTCTGCAAAGCATCACGGGCAACATGGTCGTGTTGAGCTGGCTCTTTCCCCGGGCCGCCCATTGGACGCTTGACCGCAACGGCATCCACGGCCGCGTCGGCACCAGCCTGCTCGTGGCTGAGGAGGACGAAAGCGATGAGGATGAAATCGACGAAGAGGCCGGCGACGAGACGCACCGCGTGGCCGACGATCGGCCCATGCCCGACCGCACCATCTACTGCATCGACCTGCGGGCAGGCAACGAGGCGGCCACCTTCATGGAAGAGGTCCGCCGCATCACGGCCGAAACGTCGGTGCAGACGGTCGGCATCGACCTGATGGGTTGGATCAAAGGCGCTCCCAAGCCCGAACAACTCGATCGCTATCTGCACTCCGGCAACGGCAACGGGAACGGAAAGCCACCGGTAGGTTCTGCCGCTGCCTCCCCACCCCCAATCCCCGACCCCGAGCCACCAACCCCCGTCCGCATCGACGAACCGACCGCCCGTCGCTGGTATCCGGTGATCGACTACAGCCGTTGCACGAACTGTCTGGAGTGCCTCGATTTCTGCCTGTTCGGCGTGTATGGCATTTCGTCGGCCGAGGCGATCCTGGTGGAGCAGCCCGACAACTGCCGCAAGGGCTGCCCGGCGTGCAGCCGCGTTTGCCCGGAGAACGCCATTATCTTCCCGCAGCACAAGTCGCCGGCGATTGCCGGCAGTGCCAACGGCGAGGCGGGCGGACTGAAGATCGACCTCTCCAAGTTGTTCGGCGCCCCGGACGCCTTGCAAGTGGCCGTGCTGGAGCGCGACGTCGAGTTGGTCGCGGCCGGTAAGGAGGCGGTCGGCATGACCATCGGCATCCCCAAGCGTCAGCCCGAAAAGGACGACGGTCCCAAGGACGAGCTGGACCGTTTGATGGACCAGCTCGACTTGGATCTTTAGCTCACTCTGTCGCCGGCCGCGCAAATGAAGTAGGTTGGACCGCATGAGCGGAACATTGCCAACCTGGCTGGAACGGTGGCTGGGCGTTCCGGCCGCCGGTTCCGGAGAAGGCACCGCCTGGTCGCTCGACTATGCCTGGCCGTGGGCCGCCTGGGCCACTCTGCTGTTCCTGCTGGCGGCCGCAGCCTGGACCGTTTTGTGGTATCAGCGAGAGGCGGCGCCGGCGGGCAAACTCTATCGCTGGATGCTGGCCGGTCTGCGGCTGACGCTCGTCGCATTGCTGCTCGCCATGCTGGCCAACTACGTGCTCTCGCTCAGTCGCACCGGGCTGGCGTATGTCGTCGTGGTCGTCGACGATTCGGCCAGCATGGGCACCGTCGACCGTTATGAAGACGAAAAGCTGCGCGAGACGGTCGCCAGGCACCTGAAGCAGGCCCGGTTGAGCGAGGCCACGCGGTTGAACATCGGCAAGAGCCTGCTCTTGGAAAACAACGCCGCGCTGCTCAAGGCATTGGCCCGCAGTTATAAGCTGAAACTTTACTTCGTCTCCGACTCCGCTCGACTTCAGCCCGGCGACGCCGACGATCTGGCCAAAGTGGTCCGCGATGCCGAGAGCCTGGGCGAAAGCACGCGGCTGGGCGACGGCCTTGGCGCCGTCATCGACGATTTGCGGGGCAACCCGCCCAGCGCCGTGTTGGTGTTTTCCGACGGCATCAGCACCGACGGGAGCACGCTGGCCGATGCCGCGGCGCGGGCGCGTCGCAAGGGCGTGCCGCTGTTTACCGTGGCGTTGGGAAGCGAAATGCCGGTCCGCGACGTGGAACTGAGCGACGTGCTGGTCGACGAGGTGGTGTTCGTCGACGACGTGGTCAACTTCGAGTTCAAGCTTTCGTCGACCGGCCTGGAGGGGCGGCAGGCCAAAGTCGTGCTGCGCCGCAAAGACGATCCCGCGCCGCTGGCCGAGACGACCGTCACGCTCGGCAAGGATGGCGAAACGGACCGCGGCCGGCTGGCGTATCGGCCCACCGAGGTGGGCGAATACGATTACCTGGTCGAAGTCGAGCGCGTCGACGACGAAAACCAACGCGACAACAATCGCCAGCAGCGGCACGTCAGTGTGCGAAAAGAGCAGGTCCGCGTGCTGCTGGCCCAATCCTACCCAAGCTTTGAGTTTCGCTATCTGAAGCACCTGCTGGAACGCGACAGCACCGTGAAACTGCGCACGGTGTTGCAGGAGTCCGACCCGGAATACGCCCAGCTCGACGAGACGGCGCTGGCCGTGTTTCCGGTGCGGCGGGAAGATCTGTTCGAGTACGACGTGATCGTTTTCGGCGACGTGAACCCGGCGTTTTTGAGCGGCACGGCGCTGGCGCACATCAAGGCCTTCGTGGAGGAGAAGGGGGGCGGCGTGGTGTTTGTTTCCGGGCCGCTGTACACGCCCGCCGCCTACCGCGACTCACCGCTGGCCGAATTGCTGCCGATCGACTTCGAAAGTCCGGCCGGCACCGAGCCCGGTGAAATCGTCAACGATGCGTTCGAGGTGCAGCCGACCGAGGCGGGCCTGGCCGGTCCCACGATGCAGCTTGGCGACAGCCCGGCGGAGACACTGGAAATCTGGCAACGTCTGCCGCCGCTGTATTGGTTGTTCGCCGCCCCCGCGCTGAAGCCGGCGGCGCGCATCTGGGCCGAGCACCCGTTGCGGGCCGGTCCCGACGGCCGGCGCCTGCCGGTGATCGTGATGCACTACGTCGGCTCCGGCAAAGTGGTGTTTCATGCCACCGACGAAACGTGGCGCTGGCGGTTCCGCGTGGGCGATGTTTACTTCGCGCGCTACTGGGTGCAGACCATTCGCTTTCTGAGCCGCTCGAAGCTGTTGGGCAAAGACCGCTCGGCCGAGCTTACGGCCGACCGCCGCGAATATCGCCGCGGCGAGAACGTCCGGCTGCGGGTGCGGTTTTTCGACGACCGCCAGGCGCCGGCCGACGACGACGGCGTGACCGTGATCGTGGAGCGCGAGGGAGAGAAGAACGAGCGGCTCGTGTTGCACCGCAACGCCGGCAATCGCGGGGTGTTCGAGGGGCTCGTCAGCCGCCCGGCCGACGGCGCCTATCACGTATGGGTTGCCACGCCGACCTTGCCGGGCGACGCGCCGGCGACCGACTTTCGCGTCGTCGCTCCGCCGGGCGAGCGTGCCCGACTGCAAACCGACGTGGCCGCGCTGCGCCGCGCCAGCTCGGAAACGCGCGGCCGGTCGTACACCCTCGCCACGGCGGAGCGGTTGCTGAAAGACTTGCCGCAAGGGAGGCAGGTCAAGACCGACCCCTTGCCACCGCTGCCGCTGTGGAACCACTGGCTGCTGATGGTGATCTTTCTCACGCTGTTGATCGGCGAATGGGTCTTACGAAAGGCCCGCGGGATGCTGTGATCACGCGCGGCCTGCGACACGCGTGTCGCGTCGGCACGTGCCGCCGGGCGTGGGCGGCAAAAGCGTCGCGCGCGACGCATTTGTCGACCGTAGCCCTTTCGCGGGAGCGAGAGGAAAGCTGTTGGCGCCGTCTCCTATCGGCATCTGCTGCCGGAGACTAAACGGGCCGACGTCACTTTGGCCGCGCGCGGCCAAACTGCCGCGTAGCGGAAAGCCGTTATTCCGCGACCGTGCGACACGCGTGTCGCATGAATGCTGCACAGGACCGTATGGTTCCCCCCAGTTCGGCCCTCTCCGCCGAAGTCAAAGGCGTCGCACTTCGGCTGCGCGCAGCCGAAGTGGCAGCGGCCCGTTTCGCCTCTGGCGGCAGGCGCGGATGCGACACATCTGTCGCAGGGTCGCCAGGTGACGGCTTTCCTCACGCTCCAGCGAAAGGGATGGTGTGGATGCTGTTGCGTCACCAGTTCGCCCCCGGAACCCGCCCGTCGTCCGGAATCAGGGCGGCGCTCCACGACATCTGACTTACGCCGGTTGTGATCGAACGAACGCTGCCGTCGGCCATGGCGACGTTCATGGAGGCTGGGTGATAACATTGGCTTAGGTTCGGATCGGCCAGGGTGGGCGTGACGCCGATTTGCGGCAAGGGAAAGAGTCCCGTATAGTTCGGCTGGCCCGGCAATTCATCCGGATTCGGCCAATAGGGTCCCGCGCTGTTCAGATAGGCCGGAAAAGGCCACGACATGAAGTTCTCCGCCGTGCCGGTCTGCGGATCGATCGCCGGGTATGCCGGAAAGCAGCCGGACGCCTCGACCATGGCCGCCGTATTCGAGGTGCCGTCGGGGATTTTGCCCATGGCATACGGCGATGATTGCCCCTGCAGATTAAACGTGCCTTGGGCACCGAACAACACCAGGTTTAGCGCGTAGTTGGAGGTGGCGGTCTTCCCGTCGAGAATGGCAATTCCATTGTTGGTCGTTGGATCGGACGGGCAGACATGAATGGGAGCAAGGGGAAAGTACTGGCCTCCCAAATACCCCCGGTTGGGTCCGTCCTGAGTAAACTGGGTGAACACGTTGCTCTGCTCATAGAAAGGCAACAGGGCATAGAAAGCGCTGCCTTGGGCGGCGTTTCCGGTCTGTTGGTTGACGATTTGGTAGAAATTACTGGGCGGCAGCTCGCCGCGTTGGTCGTTGAATTGATGCAGCGAGAGCATAAGCTGTTTCATATTGTTGGCGCACTGAGTGCGGCGGCCCGACTCTCGCGCGGCTTGCACGGCCGGCAGCAGCAGCGCGACCAAGATGCCGATCACTGCGATGACGACCAACAACTCCACCAACGTAAAGCCGGCGCGTGCCGATCCGGTTCGATTCACCATACCACCGATCGAGCGCGGCCGGCGCCGGCGAAGAAAGCAGGCATCCGGTGGCACCTTTCCCGAGAAAGAGCCGTTCCCCATTCGATTCCAGGGCAGGTCTTCTGACTTCCGGATCGTTCTACCGGCTGCGCCTTCCCGTGTCGCACGGCGGAGTTCTTTCCGCAGAGTCGATCACAGTGGTTTGAAGCAGCGTTCGTCCCCGGTTACAGCGGCTGGACCGCAACGGATTTGCACCGTTTTCCCTATTCTTCTCGCGGCGCGACAAGCGCACGAGACACCCTGAATCACCCCCCGAGTTTACCCAGCCCCGCCTCGCTGTCAACGGGCTCGACAGTCGAACCTGAACGCCGCACACTGAACTCTGAACTCCAAACCCCCGCGCTGCCAGAAATCGTTCCATGTCGCTCCTCGACCGTCTCTTCGGCCTCAACGACGAAGTGGCCGCCGTCATCGGCGGGGCGGGCCGCATCGGCAAAGCGCTTTGCCGGGCACTCGCTTTCGCCGGCGCCGATGTGGCCATCCTCGATATCGACGTCGCGGCCGCCGAAGCCCTGGCCGCCGACCTGCGAGCGGCCACGGGCCGGCGACTGCTGCCGCTGGCCATCGATGCCACACGCGAAGAACAACTTGCCGAAGCCGTGGCGACGATTACCCACCATCTTAGACCGCCCGTCATGCTCGTCAACTCGGCCCAGTTCCGTGGCGCCGGCTTCTATTCGTCGAACGTCGAAGATTATCCGCGCGAAGCCTGGGACAAGGTGCTCGAGACCAATCTCACGGCCGTCCATCTGGCCTGCCAGGCGTTTGGCCGGTCCATGATTGCCCACGGCGGCGGACGCATCGTCAACCTGGCTTCGACCTACGGCCTGGTGTCGGCCGATCCACGCATTTACGGAGCTTCCGGTGTGAATTCTCCGGTGGCCTATGGCGCCGCCAAGGCGGGCGTCATTCAGCTCACGCGTTACCTGGCCGTCCACTGGCGCGACAAGAACATCCGCGTGAATTGCCTGGTGCCGGGCGGCGTGTTCGACAACCAGTCGCCCGAATTCGTGGCCAATTACTGCGAGCGCACGCCGCTGGGCCGCATGGCCGAGCCGGAAGACTATCAGGGCGCCGTGCTGTTCATGCTCTCGCGGGCCAGCGACTACATGACCGGCTCGGTCGTCACCGTGGACGGCGGCTGGACCGCCTGGTGAAAAAAAGATGACTTTCGTCCGGCAGGATGGTATAAGTGCGTTCGGTGGCTGGAAGCTGGCCGCGATCGACCTAGTAATCCCGAAAAACGCGCCGCCGGCCGGCGATGCCCCGGTGGTGGCGCTACCGGGGCATCGCCGCGGCGGAGCGTGTTGCGCGGAACTACCGATCGAGCGCGGCTCTGCCCCAGCCACCGCTGCACGAGCCACCTTTCCCATGGAGTCTCCGCTATGGACCTTTCTTCCGCGCGCGAGCTGCTGCGCAAGCAATTCGGTTTCGATGATTTCCGTCCGGGCCAGAGCGACGTGATCGGCCACCTGCTCTCCGGCCGCTCGGCCGCCGCAGTCTTTCCCACGGGCGGCGGCAAGTCGTTGTGTTATCAATTGCCGGCGCAACTGATCTCCGGCCTGACGATCGTCGTCTCGCCGTTGATCGCGCTGATGAAAGACCAGATCGACGGGCTGAAGCGCCGCGGCGTGGCCGCCGAACGGCTCGATTCGACGCTCTCGGCCGAAGAGTCGTCGAGCGTGATGCGGCGGGTGCGCGACGGCAGCCTGCGGCTGCTCTACGTGGCGCCCGAGCGGTTCAACAACGAGCGGTTCCGCGAGTCGATGGCCCGCATCAAGATCGGCCTGTTCGCGGTCGACGAAGCGCACTGCATTTCGGAATGGGGCCACAGCTTCCGGCCCGACTACTTGAAGCTGGCCCGTTTCGCCAAGACCTACCGCGCCGAGCGCGTGCTGGCGCTCACCGCCACGGCCACGCCCCAGGTGCTCGACGACGTCTGCCGCGAATTCGCCATCGAGCCGCGCTGCGCCGTGCGCACCGGTTTTTATCGTCCCAACCTGACGCTGGTCACCACGCCCGTCGCGGCGGCCGAGCGCGACGCCCTGCTGCTCAAGCGGCTGCAAGGCTCTCCGACGGGACCGACGATTGTCTATGTCACACTGCAGCGCACGGCTGAGGCGGTGGCCGAGCGTCTGGCCGCCGCGGGCCTCTCGGCCCGGCCGTATCACGCCGGCATGGAAGACGACGCGCGTGACCACGTGCAAGAGTGGTTCATGCAGTCGCAGGCCGGGATCGTGGTGGCCACGATCGCTTTCGGCATGGGCGTCGATAAGGCCGACATCCGCTACGTCTACCATTACAATCTGGCCAAGAGCCTGGAGAACTACTCGCAGGAGATCGGCCGGGCAGGCCGCGACGGCAAGAAATCGACGTGCGAGCTGCTCGTCTGCCCTGACGATCTGTGCGCTCTGGAGAACTTCGCCCACGGCGATACACCCACGCGGGCCAGCGTGCGCGGCCTGCTCGGCGACGTGTTCGCCAACGCGGGCGACTTCGACATCTCGACCTACGAGTGCGCCAGCCGTCACGATATCCGGCCGCTGGTGGTGCAGACGCTGTTGACATATCTGGAACTCGACGGCTATCTCGAAGCGGGCACGCCATTTTACTCGCGCTACAGCTTTCAGCCGCTGGTCTCGTCGCAAGAGATGCTGTCGCGGTTCGAGGGGGAGCGACGCGAGTTTCTGGCCAGCGTGCTCAGGCACACCGAGAAGGCCCGGACGTGGTTCCACATCGATCTCGACAAGACGGCTGACGTCATCCAGCAGCCGCGCGACCGCATCGTGCGGGCCTTCGACTACCTCGCCGAGCAGCGGCTGGTCGAGCTCAAGGCCGAGGGAGTGCGGCAGACGTATCGCTTGCTGAAGAAGCCCGGCGATCTGGACGCGTTGGCCGACGATCTTTTCCGCCGCTTGACGGAGCGCGAGAAGCGCGAGATCGAGCGATTGCAAGCAGTGTTGTCGTTGGCCGGCCACGCCGGCTGCCAAGTGACGTTGTTGGCCGGGCACTTTGGCGAGCGGCTGGAGAAGCCGTGCGGCCATTGCTCCTGGTGTACCAACGGCCGCCGGCCGACGCGATTGTTGCCTCGGCCGCAACGGGCGATCGACGACGCGACCTGGCGGCGTGCCCAGGCGTTGGCCGCTGAGAAACACGACGTGCTGGGCGAGCCGCGCGCTTTGGCCCGCTTTCTTTGCGGCCTGACTTCGCCGCGGCTCAGCGCCGCGCGGCTCGGCGGCAATCCGCTTTTCGGCGCCTTCGCCGACGTACCGTTCGCCAAGGTGTTGGAGCGGGCTGTAAAATAGGGCCTCCGATGCATGCTCTTGT
>Ga0307372_10000805_pt1 | contig 54802 bp, 43 predicted proteins | sample OX1MG_FD_202533 | JGI IMG/M metagenome (GOLD analysis project Ga0307372, IMG submission 202533) | Soil microbial communities from Risofladan, Vaasa, Finland - OX-1 | ecosystem: Environmental > Terrestrial > Soil > Coastal area > Acid sulfate soil | place: Finland: Risofladan, Vaasa | collected...
GAGCGCGGCAGGGTGCGGTCGGAGAACACGAGCCAGTCAGCCCGCAGCACGTCGTGGGCCGAGAGCTCGCTGTAGGTCGTGGTCTGGGCCAGAGGAAGGTTGCTGAAGGAGCGCTCCACGTCCACTTCGTCGTGGGCCAGCACGATCAGCACATGTCCGGTGAGCTTGAGCTTGCGCAGCACCGTGACGGCGTCCTTCGTCTTGGGCGCGTCAATGGCCCAATCGTCGATCAGGGCGATCCGCCCGATCATGGCCCGGTCGCTCAAGGCGGAGAGCAGGGCGAGGCGCACCATCTTCTTGGGAGTGTGCTGGCGGTAGCTGCGGGGCTTGGGACCCAGAGCGACGCCCCCACCGCTCATGGAAGGTGAGCGGCTGCTGCCCTGGCGGGCGCGGCCGGTGCCCTTCTGGGCGAATGGCTTGGCCCCGCCGCCACGTACCTCGGCACGGGTCTTGGTCGACTGGGTGCCGGCGCGGGCGGCGGCCAACTGGGCCGTCACCACCTGATGCAGCACGGCCAGGTTGGGCTCAAGGCCGAAAATGGTGGGCTCCAACTCGACCGGTCCCAGGTCGTGCCCTGACGCGTTGCGGCGGGTCACCGTGCGCACGACAGGCGCCGGGCGCTCCTTCTTCACCGGGCCGCGGCGCACGGTGTCGGTCAGCGTCATCGCAGGCCCCCGCCGGCCACTTTCGGCGCCTTGACCGAATTGCGCAGGACCACGACAGTGCCCCGGGCGCCCGGTACGGCACCCTTGACGAGCACCAGCTGGCGGTCCGGATCGGCGGAGACCACCTGAAGGTTGAGCGCGGTCACCTGCTTGCCGCCCATCTGCCCCGCCATACGGGTCCCCTTGAAGACCCGGGAAGGCGTGGCGCAAGCGCCGATAGAGCCGGGGACGCGATGGCTCCGGTGGTTGCCGTGCGAGGCGCCCTGGCCCTTGAAGTTGTGCCGCTTCATGCCGCCGGCGAAGCCCTTGCCCTTGCTGACCGCGATGGCGTCCACCCGGTCTCCGGCCTCCCAAAGATCGGCGGTGAGTTCCTGGCCCACGGCGTAGGAGGCGACGTCGTCAAGGCGCAACTCGACGAGTCCACGGCCGGGCTCGACGCTGGCCTTGGCGAAATGGCCCATCTCGGGCTTGGTCAAGGTGGAGGTGCGGCGGAATCCCCAGGTCACCTGCAGGGCCGAGTAGCCGTCGGTCTCGGGCGTCTTGACCTGGACCACGCGCACGGGCGCGACTTTCAGCACCGTCACCGGAATGGCGCGGTGCTGGTCGTCCCAGATCTGGGTCATGCCGACCTTTTCGCCGACGATCGCCTTGCTTGCCACGTCTCGCTTCTCCCTGCGGTGCGCCCGGCTTCCCGTGCGCACGCCAACGCTCCGCCCGGGAATCCCGAGCGGAGCGCTCGAATGGTTTGGCATGAGGTACCGGACAAGCCGGCCATCAGGCACTTCTGTTGTCATGAGCAGCACCGGAGGTGCCGCTGGGGTGCCGAAATCGGCCTTGCGACATTACACCACCGGGCGCCTGGTCTGCCAGGCGCCGGTCCCCGGGTCAGGCGGTCTGGATCTTTATCTCAATATCCACGCCGGCAGGCAGGTCGAGGCGCTGGAGCGAGTCGACCGTCTTGGGCGTGTGCTCGACGATGTCCACCAGGCGCTTGTGCACCCGCATCTCGAAGTGCTCGCGCGAGTCCTTGTACTTGTGGGGTGACCGGATCACGGTGTAGCGGTGCTTGTCGGTGGGCAGCGGGACCGGTCCCAGCACCTTGGCCTGGGTCCGCAGCACCGTCTGGACGATCTTCTCGGTCGACTGATCAAGGATCTCGTGGTCGTAGGCCTTCAGCCTGATGCGGATCTTCTGCTTGGGGCCGTCGGCCATGGTGCCTGCTCTCGTTCCGTTGCTCTCGGGGGGTGCTACTTGAGGATTTTGGTGACCCGGCCTGAAGCAACGGTGCGTCCACCCTCGCGGATGGCGAAACGAAGGCCTTCAGTCATTGCGATGGGCTTGCCCAGCTCGACCGTCATCTCCGTGTTGTCCCCCGGCATGACCATTTCCGTGCCCTCGGGCAGCGCAATGGTACCGGTCACGTCGGTGGTACGGAAGTAGAACTGGGGCCGGTAGTTGGTGAAGAACGGCTTGTGGCGACCGCCCTCTTCCTTGTTCAGCACGTACACGTTGGCTTCGAACTGGGTGTGCGGAGTGATGGAGCCGGGCTTGCACAGCACCTGGCCGCGCTCGACGTCCTCCTTCTTCGTTCCCCGCAGGAGGGCGCCGATGTTGTCGCCGGCCCGGCCCTCATCTAGCAGCTTGCGGAACATCTCGACCCCGGTGACGGTGGTCTTCTGGGTGTCGGCCAGGCCGACGATCTCGACTTCCTCGCCCACCTTGACGATGCCCTGCTCCACCTTGCCGGTGACCACGGTGCCCCGGCCGGTGATCGACATGACGTCCTCAATCGGCATCAGGAAGGGCTTGTCGACGTCGCGCTCGGGCTCGGGAATGTAGGAGTCGACGGCGTCCATGAGCTCAACGATCTTCTCGCTCCACTCGGGATCGCCCTCCAGGGCCTTGAGGGCACTGACCTGAATGATCGGCGTGTCGTCACCGGGGAACTCGTAGGCGTTGAGGAGCTCGCGCACCTCCATCTCGACCAGCTCGATGAGCTCGGGGTCATCGACCATGTCGGCCTTGTTGAGGGCGACGACGATGTAGGGGACGCCGACCTGGCGGGCCAGGAGCACGTGCTCCCGGGTCTGGGGCATGGGCCCGTCGGCCGCCGACACAACCAGGATGGCGCCGTCAATCTGAGCGGCCCCGGTGATCATGTTCTTGATGTAGTCGGCGTGGCCAGGCATGTCGACGTGGGCGTAGTGGCGCTTGTCCGTCTCGTACTCCACGTGGGCGATCGTGATCGTGATGCCCCGCTGCTTCTCCTCCGGAGCGGCGTCGATCTTGTCGAACGACGTGAACTCGGTGTTCGGGTTCTTCTCCGACAGGACCTTGGTGATCGCTGCCGTCAGCGTGGTCTTGCCATGGTCGATGTGACCCATCGTTCCCACGTTGACGTGAGGCTTGGTGCGCTCAAACTTCTTCTTGGCCATCGCCGTTGCTACTCCCTGCTATCGGACGGTACCCCCATGGGCCCGTCACGGCGACCGAACGCCGCTTTGACTGTCTCCTTGTGCGACCTGTGGCCCGAATCCCCAGGGTTCGGGCTACTCCCCGTGGGCCCGGGCGATGATCTCCTTGGAGATCGACTCGGGCACCTCGTTGTACGAGTGGAACTGCATCGTGTACGTGGCGCGACCCTGGGTGCGCGAACGCAGGTCAGTAGCGTAGCCGAACATATCGGCCAGCGGTACCTGCGCGTTGATCACGTGGCTGCTGCCCTGCTGGTCCATGCCCTCCATCTTCCCCCGCCGGGAGGACAGGTCTCCGATCACATCTCCCATGTAGTCATCGGGGGTGGTCACGGTGACGGCCATCACGGGTTCGAGCAGGACCGGGCTGGCGGCCCGGAGCGCCTTCTTGACGGCCATCGATCCGGCGATCTTGAAGGCCATCTCCGAGGAGTCCACGTCATGGTAGGAGCCGTAGGTCAGGAGGTGGGGTAGCCCGCCAGGATCCCCGAGGTCAACGCCTCCTGTATGCCGGCGTCCACCGAGGGGATGTACTCCTTGGGGATGACGCCACCGCTGATCTTGTCGATGAACTCGTAGCCGCCACCGGGGCCGGTGGGCTCCACGCTGATGACCACGTGGCCGTACTGGCCCCGGCCACCGGTCTGGCGGACGTATTTCTCCTCAATCTTCTCGACCGGCTTGCGGATGGTCTCTCGGTAGGCCACCTGGGGCTTGCCGACGTTGGCATCCACGCTGAACTCACGCAGCATGCGGTCGACCAGGACTTCGAGGTGTAGCTCACCCATGCCCGAGATCACGGTCTGCCCCGTCTCCTCGTCGGAACGCACCCGGAAGGTGGGGTCCTCCTCGCTGAGCGAGTACAGGGCCCGGGACAGCTTGTCCTGGTCGGCCTTGGTCTTGGGCTCGACGGCCACGTGGATCACGGGCTCGGGGAACTCCAGCGCCTCCAGCACGATCGGGTGGCCGGGGTCGCACAGCGTGTCACCGGTGGTGGTGTTCTTGAGCCCGACCACGGCCATGATGTCGCCGGCGAAGATGGCGTCCTTGTCCTCGCGGTGGTTGGCGTGCATCTGGAGGATACGGCCGACCCGCTCCTTCTTGTCCTTGGTGGAGTTGGAAACCGAAGACCCCTTGGTCAGCGTGCCCGAGTACACCCGGATGTAGGTCAGCTTGCCGACGAACGGGTCGGTCATGATTTTGAAGGCCAGGGCGGAGAAGGCTTCGCCGTCATCGGCCTTGCGCTCCTCCACGTCCTCGGGATGGTTGGGGCGAATACCCTGGGTGGGGGGCAGGTCCAGCGGGCTGGGCAAGTAGTCGATCACGGCATCGAGCATGGGCTGGACGCCCTTGTTCTTGAAAGCCGACCCGCACAGCACAGGCACCACGGCCGCCGCCAGAGTGGCCGTCCGCAGGGCTCGGCGCAGGTCCTCGGCGGTGATCGATTCCTCGGCCAGGTACTTCTCCATGATGACGTCGTCGAAATTCGAGACCACGTCAATGAGCTGGTGACGGGCCCCCTCCACCTCGGAGGCCATGGATGCGGGCACCTCGGCGATCTCCCACTCCTCACCCATGTCGTTGGCCCAGATCAGGGCCTTGCACTCCAGCAGGTCGATGACGCCCTGGAACTCGGACTCGGCCCCGATCGGCAGCTGGGTCACGGCCGGCAGGGCGTCCAGGCGGTCCCGGATCATCTCCACCGTGCGCTCGAAGTCGGCGCCGATGCGGTCCATTTTGTTGACGAAGCAAATGCGGGGGACGCTGTACTTGTTGGCCTGGCGCCACACCGTCTCGGTCTGGGGCTCCACGCCGGCCACGGCGTCGAAGACGGCTACGGCGCCATCGAGCACGCGCAGCGAGCGCTCCACCTCGACCGTGAAGTCCACGTGGCCGGGGGTGTCGATGATGTTGATCCAATTGTCCCGCCAGCTGCAGGTGGTGGCCGCCGAGGTGATGGTGATGCCCCGCTCCTGCTCCTGGACCATCCAGTCCATGGTGGCGGCACCCTCGTGGACCTCACCGATCTTGTAGTTGCGCCCGGTGTAGTACAGGATCCGCTCGGTCGTGGTGGTCTTGCCCGCGTCGATGTGCGCCATGATCCCGATGTTGCGGGTCCTGGCCAGGGGAAAGTCGCGGGTCGGTGGGGCGTCAGCCATGGTGCGCGGCGATCCTAGTGAACTGGGTGCGCTCCACTACCAGCGGTAGTGGGCGAAGGCCTTGTTGGACTCTGCCATCTTGTGCATGTCCTCACGGCGCTTGACGGCGGCACCGATGTTGTTGGAGGCGTCAAGGATCTCCCCGGCCAGCCGCTCGGCCATCGTCTTCTCACGGCGCTGGCGCGCGTAGGTGGTCAACCAGCGCAGGGACAGCGTGGTGGCCCGCCGCGGGCGGACCTCCACCGGCACCTGGTAGGTGGCACCACCGACCCGACGGGACTTCACCTCCAGCTCGGGGCGGGTGTTCTCCACCGCCCTCTTCAGGGCGGCCACCGGGTCGCCGCCCGAGCGCTCCTCCACCAGGCCCAGGGCGGTGTAGACGATGCGCTCGGCCAGGGTCCGCTTGCCGCGGGACAGCACCTTGTTGACCACCTGGGTCACCAGGACCGAGCGGTACACGGGATCAGGAGCGAGCTCGCGCCGGGTGGCGGGACCGTTACGGGGCATCGACTAGGACTCCTTCTTGGCGCCGTAACGGCTGCGGGCCTGGCTGCGCTCGCGCACGCCGGAGGTGTCCAGGGCGCCGCGGACCACCTTGTACCGCACCCCGGGGAGATCCTTCACCCGGCCGCCGCGGACCAGGACGATGGAGTGCTCCTGCAGGTTGTGGCCCACGCCGGGGATGTAGGCGGTGATCTCCACGCCCGAGGACAGGCGGACGCGGGCCACCTTGCGCAGGGCCGAGTTCGGCTTCTTCGGGGTCGTGGTGTACACGCGGGTGCAGACCCCCCGGCGTTGGGGCGCGCCCTTAAGGGCCGGGGTCTTGGTCTTGGTGACCTTGGCCTGCCGTCCCTTGCGGACGAGCTGGGCGATTGTGGGCACGCGTTACCTCTCGATGCTGAAATGGTGAACCATGTGCGCGGTAACCGCGCCGGCCGGAGCCTCACATGGCAGAGGCGCGATGATAGCTGGTGGCTCCGGGCCCGACAATCGCGGCCGGCCGGCTCGGCCACCTGGGCCGGGCCGGGCCACGTCCTCAGACGGCGCTGCTCCCGGCCAGCACACCGGCCCGGGCGGGCTCCCCATCCGGGGGCGGCACGCCCGGCTCGACTCGCGCCCCGGTGCGCCGGCGGCCGCGGAACGACCAGATCAACGGCATGACGCCTTCGGGATACGAGGACAGCAGGAAGGTCCCGCCCCCGATATAGAGGAATTGCAGGTTCTGGGTGAGGAATCCGATCGCCAACCCGCCCATCAGCGCGCTCGAGCAGAGCGAGGCGCCCCCTATGGCCACCACGGCCAGGATGAGCAGGCTGGAGAACATCTCGTAGTTGGTACCCCCGACCACCGACTCGGCTCCACCCAGGAGGGCGCCGGCCAGGCCGGCCATGGCAGCCGAGAGGGCGAAGACGGTCAACTTGGTCCGGGTGAGGCTGAGCCCGAGGGTGGCGCAGGCCGCCTCGGAGTCCTTCATGGCGATGAGGACACGTCCGAATTTGCCCCGCCGCATGGCCAGCAGGGCGATGGAGAGGAGGGCGAACACGACGGCCAGGAAGACGGTGAACGCCTTGTCGGTGTTCACGTTGAGCCCGAACAGGGTTGGCCGGGCGATATGGACCGAGCCATTGAAGCCGAACACCGATGACCACGGGAAGAACATGTTGTCCATGGCGCTGGCGAAGGCCATGGTGGCCAGGGCCAGGTACAGGCCGCGCAGACGCAGGGCCGGGAGGGCGACGAGGCCACCCACCACGCCGGCCAGTCCGGCCGCCGCCAGCAGGCCCAGGATTGAACCCCCAGAGCCGAACTTGTACATGGCGTAGGCGCCCAGCCCGGCAAAGGTCAACTGGCAGATGGAGACCTGCCCACCCCAGCCGGCCAGGGGCACCAGGGAGAGGCAGACCAACCCCGAAGCCAGCCCGATGCCCAGCTTGGCCACGTCGCCGGGCCCGAAGACCGACACGGCCACGACGGTGGCGATGACCAGCAGCGCGCCGCCCTGGAGGCTGCGCACCAGCCCGGCCGGAGCCAGCCCGAACTTGCGTTGGGGCACACCGCTGCGCAACCGGCTCACCGGGAGGACGAGCAGGACGATGAAGAGCAGCACCGAGGGGACGGACAGCTCCAGCCCCTGTACGGGCGTGGAACTCCAGAAGCCGCCCGATGTGGGGAAGTACCCGACGGCGTACGAGGCCAGGAGGCCCACCGCCAGGGCGCCGGCGAAGGTCATGGGGAGGCTGCGCAGCCGGCCCACCATGGCCGCCGCGTAGGCGTCGATCACCAGGAGGGTCAAGATGATGGGATCGAGCTGCAACCGGGGGGCGACCAGGATGCCGGCCACCGAGGCCAGGGAGGCCCCGATCGACCAGCTGAGGGTGGACAACGACGCCGGGCGCCCGCCGAAGAGGCCGACGAGCTCGCGGTTGTCCACCACGCCGCGCATGGCCATGCCCACCCGGGTCTGGAAGAGGAACAGGCGGAGCCCGATGGCGATGGCGATGGCGGCAGCGACGGTGATCAGCTCCTGCCACTGCACGAAGACCCCGAAGAGGTTGAAGCCGTGGTTGCCGAAGAATTGGGCCACCACCCGGCTCGACGGGGGCCAAATGATGCTGACCCCGCCGATGAGGAAGAGGGTGAGCCCGACCGTGATGGCCAGCGTCACGGGCACGTTGGACGCGTCCACCCGCCGGATCAGGGTCCGTTCGATGAAGGCCCCCATGAGGGGCGCCAGGACGAAGACGGTGAGGAGGAAGGCCAGCCCCGAAGGGATGTGCCAGGGTACCGTCAGCTGCCAGTAGGTGAAGGCCATGAACATGCCGATGGCCCCGTGGGCGATGTTGAAGATGCCCGACGTCGAGTAGGTCACCACCAGCCCGCAGGCGGCCACGGCATAGGCGGCGCCGAGGACCAGGCCGATGACGGTGAACTCGAAGAACGCGTGCATGAGCTTCCCGGCCTAGTACTGGTAGAAGCCGGTGTTGCAGTCGTACGTATTGGGCGCGGTCGGATAGACCCGCTGGAAGGCCCCGTTCACAATCTTGAAGTAGTCGAAGCACTTGGAGGGGATCTTCCCTCCGATGTTCACCGGTGGGGTGATCCCCCCTCCGGTCCAGTTGGTGATCTGCTGAATCTGGGCGAGGAGCGCCGGCCGCGTGAGGTTCGGTCCCACGGCCTTGGCCGCCTGCTCGAAGGCCAGGCCGGCCGACCAGGCCAGGATGGCGAAGATGTCCTGGTGGTATCCCGGAGCCACCCGGTTCAGCCAGCTCTCCATGAGCTGCATGCCCGGGTTGCTGCTCGCTTCCTCGTAGGCGGCGGTGGCCGACATCAGCACCAGGTCGCCGTTGGACTCGGGTTGGGTCTGCTGGGCGAATTGGGGCGAGTACTCCTCGGAGAACCAGTCGACGACCGGGGGCGACCAGTTGGCCTGCTGCATGGACTGGAGGAGCCGCTCGGCCGAGGAGGCGTCGGAGTACTCGGTGACGTACTGCGCCCCGGCGCTCTGCATGGCCTGCACGTTGGCCGCGTAGTTCGAGTTGGTGGCGGTGGTCGACTGGTCGTACACGTAGTTGAACCCGACGCTCTTGTAGGCGTCCACCTCATGCGTCGCCTGGGTCTGGGTGGCCGACACGTTGAGGTAGATCATGGCGGCGTGCTGGATGGCGGTGGGGTAGGTCGCCTTGAGGTAGACGGCCGGGCCGAGCGACCAGTAGTGCTCGTTGCCCGGGCTGGCACCGAAGATATCCGCCGTCGCCCCGGCCGCCGCCGTGGAGATCTCGGCCCCCAGGGTGGGGATGGAGCAGGCGGCGACGGCCTGGGATTCCCCGTCGTCGAAGCCCGAAGCGTTGCCCACCATGGCGAAGTCGGAGGAGCAGGCCTGCTGGGCATCGGAGTAGTTGGTGCCCGAGTTGTTCCCGTCGTCATAGGGGCTGACCTTGATCTGGCGCCCGCAGATCCCGCCCGTGCTGTTGACGTAGGCCGCCCAGGCCTCGGTGGCCTGCTGGGCGCTCTGGGTCAGGCCCGGCGCCACCCCGCTGAGGCTGGCGATGTTGCCCACCGTGATGGAGTTGGCGGTCACCCCGGTGGCCGTGGCCCCGCCGTTGCCGCCCGCCGGGGTCTGGGTTCCGTCGGCGCCGCAGGCGCCGGCCGAAGCGGCCCCGGCCACCGGCTTGGTGGCGGCGGCGACGGTGGTCTTGGTGGTGGTGGAGGCCGCGGCGGCCGCGCCCGTGCGGGCACCGCCGGTGCCCGCCGCGCCACTGGTGGATCCGGCGCCGGCACTTCCGGTGGATGAGGCTCCCGTCCCCGCGGCGCCGCTGCCGGTGGAGCTGCCCGAGGCCCCGAGCGCGCTGCTCGCGCCCGACCCGCCCGCGCCGTTGGCGGACGAGGAGCCCTGGGCCTGAGCCTGCTGGGCCGCGGTCAGGCGGGTGCCGCAGGCGGACGCCACCAGGGCCAGGGCGGAGAGGATTCCCACCGCGGCCACCCGGGCCCGCCGCGAGGTCCCGCTGCCCATGTTGGTCATCCTCACGGCCTCACCTCGTCGTGGAGCATCTGTGCGTCGAATTGATCGGCGTCCGGGTCCGCCTGCAGCGCGCGCAGGGCACTTTCCAACCGCTCGACCGAGCGGACGATGGCGCCGGCGTTGCGCCGCGCCTCCTCAATCTGGCGCAGGCTCCAGGCGCAGCGTACGAGGACACCTCCGCCGAAGACCAGGGCCACGCCGAGGAGGCCACCCGAAATCAGGTACGGGACCTCCTGGTAGAGGAAGGGGCTGTGTGCGGCTCCGTACCACCCGAGCACGATGCAGGCGAGCCCGAACCCGATGACGGCCATGCCGATCAGCTGCATGATCTTGCGGATATCGCGATCGGACCGGCCCCGGCGCGAACGGTCGATGGCGGCGGCCAGCCGCTCAAGGCGCGTGCTCAACGGGGTGGCGCCGGTGGGGACCGTGCCGTTGCCCTCGGGCGCGCCGCCCGCCGCCGGTGGCGGGGGCAGGTTCGGCACGATCGGTACCTCGCTTGTATCGGTCTCGGCGACGGTTTCCGAGCTTCCCAGCAAGTTCATGCCACGGATCCTCCCGCATCAGGAACGGTGCCGCCGACCGGATTGCTGAACTCGGTCTGCGGATCGGCATTGACACAGTCCAGGCTCTCCAACTCGGTCAGGTCCTCGAAGCGTCGATAGGCATAGGCCATGGCCGAAGCCACCAGGAGACCGGCGGCGACGAGCGCGGCACCGATGCCGCCGAATACCGGGCTGATGGCCGCGGTGGGCTGACCCGATGCCGTCCCTCCCGTCGGGGCGCCGGAATTGCCGGTCGGTGTGCCGCCGGCGCCGAAACCACCCGACGTACCGAGGGTGCTCCCCGATCCGGTGTTGCCGGTGTTGCCCGAGGTCACGCTCGTGCCGGTGTTGCCGGTGTTGGAGGTGGTCGCGGGCAGCACCGGGGCAGCGACAGTGGGCGTGAACGGGAGGATGAATGCGGGCGAGGCGGTGGAGCCCACGCTGACGGTGCCCAGGTCCATGGTGAGCACCTGTTCGTTGGGTATGGCCAGGGGGAGCTTCGACGTGAACGACGCCGGGAGCAGAGAGGACAGCTTGTTGGCGGCCGCATCGAGGGTGGTGATGTTGACGCTGATCCGCAGGCCGTCCAGGGTCCGACTGGCGGACGCACCGCTCACTGCGTCGGTCGGATTGGCCACCGTCATCGTCATGCCGAGCTGGCCCAGGAGCGAGTTGAGCACAGCCGTCGAGGGCGCCCCCGGCGAGCCGGAGCCCGCAGCTTGAATGCCGCTGGTGCTGACCGTCACCGGCACGCCTCCGACGGTCACGTTGCTGGCCACCGTCGAACCGCTGACGGCTCCGGTGGTGCCGTTGGAGGTGGCGGTGGCGGTTGAGGTCACCGAGCCGATATTGATGAGGCCGCCCAGGATGGCGATGCCCGAATCGGTGGCCGTGGCGGTGGCGGTGGCCGCGCTGGCGGTGGTGCCCGACGTCGAGGTGCCCGAGCTGTAATTGATGCCCATGAAGGAGGAGGCCGACCCCAACGGGTTGGTGGTGGTGGGGTTCGTGGAGATGCCGGCCAGACTGCCCAGCGCCCCGGTCAGGCTACCTACGGAAGGAAGCCCCGAGGTGGCCGTGGTGCCGGTCGCGCCGGCCCCCGGCGCATTGTCGCCGATGGTGGCGGTGGCGGTGTTGGCATTGGCGGTGGAGGTGGCGTCCATGTTCACCCCGGGCTTGTCGGTCGATGCGCTGTTGGGCGCCGCCGGGTAGTCGCTCACCGCTTCAATGGGCCAGATGGGAAGGGGGGGAATGGGCGCACCGGGGAACAGGAGGGCGGCGTCGGGTCCCGAGTTGGCGATGACCTGGCCCGGGTAGAGGGTCGAGGCCGTGGCGCTGCCCGTCGGCCCGTAGTTGTCCGTGGTGGCGGCATAGCCCTGGCTGAACTCAAAGGTCGGGGTGGCCGGTAGGGGGAAATTCGGCTGCTCGTACTGGGCGGTCGATGCTTCGGCCAGGGCGGTCACCGTGAAGCCACCCAGCGCGCCGTCAGCCGCGGCCGGCCCATCTGTCAGCGCGCCGGCGATCAGGCTCGAACCTCCGCCCAGGAGGAGGGCCGTCGCCAGCCCGAGCGCGGGCAGACGCCGGCGGGATCGTCGGGCCACGGCAGTTGCGATCATGCCGCTCAAGTTGCTCATGCCGCGACTCCTCCCAGATAGGCGTCGGCCAGGTCGTCGGGGAGCTCGTCGGGGGTGCCCGACGCCACTATCCGGCCCTGGACGACCACGGCCACATGGGTGGCCACGCCGATGGCGGTGGCGGCAAACTGCTCGGCCAGGACGATGGCCACCCCCTCGGCGGCGATCTGGGCCACCAACTCGTAGAGCTCGGTCACGATCATGGGCGCCAGCCCCATGGAGATCTCGTCGAGCAGGAGCACCGCCGGCTCCACACTCAGCGTGCGCGCCATGGCCAACATCTGCTGCTCGCCCCCCGAGAGTGTGCCGGCGATTTGGCTGCGCCGCTCGGAGAGGCGGGGGAAGCGGGTGAAGGCCAGCTCCTCGACCTTGGACCGGGACGAACCCCCGAAGGTCATGAGCCGCAGGTTCTCGGTGACGGTGAGGTTGGGGAAGATGCCGCGGCCGTCAGGCAGCGTGCAGATGCCGGCGCGGGAAAGGGCGTCGGGCCTCAGGCCGTTGCAGTGGCGCCCGAGCACGTGCAGGCAACCCGACTTGGGCACCATCTGCCCGCTGGCCACACGGAGCGAGGTCGTCTTCCCGGCTCCGTTCGGTCCGAGGAGGGCCAGCACGCCGCCGGCGGCGACCGAGAAATCGATCCCGTGCAGCACCTCAATCTGCCCGTAGGCGGCGTGCACGTCGCGCAACTCGAGCACCGGGCGGACATCGATCCCCGGCTGGTCCGGTGGGTCAAGGGCGTCAGCCATGGGCACCAACCCCGGCGGCCAGGGGCGCGGAGGGCTCCGCCACATGGTGTGCCACCGCCTCCTCCTCGGGATCGTCCACCGCACCGAGGTAGGCCGCCCTCACCCGCTCGTCCGACCTGATCTCCGCCGGGGTGCCGACGGTGAGCACGGCGCCGAAGTCCAGCACGTTGATCCGGGCGCAGATGCGCATCACCAGCGCCATGTCGTGCTCGACCAGCAGGACGCCCATGCCGCCCTCGGCCAGTTCGATCAGGAGGTCCCCGAGCTCTTCTCCCTCGGAGTCGCTCAGGCCCGAGGAAGGCTCGTCCAGGAGCAGGAGGCGGGGCTTGGTGGCCAGGGCACGGGCCACCTCAAGCAACCTGGCCTGACCGGTCGGCAGTGTGTCGGCGGAGCGACCGGCCAGCGCCGTCAGCCCGACGAGCGCCAGGGCGCCGTCGGCGTTGGCCGCCGAGTCGGAGTGGTCACGGGACCAGCGCCGGCGGATCTCGGCGGCAGCCAGGACGTTCTCGCGCACGGAGAGGGAGCCGAAGACCTCAAGGCGCTGGAAGGTGCGGGCGATGCCCAGGCGGGCCCGCATGTGGGGGCGCAGGCCCTCCATGGAGGTCCCGTCGAAGGAGATCCGGCCGCCGTTGAGACTCTGCAGGCCGCAGATGGCGTTGAAGAGGGTGGTCTTGCCGGCGCCGTTGGGCCCGATCAGGCCCGTGACCAGGCCCGGATCCACCGACAGGTCGACCCCGCGCAGGGCGTGCACCCCACCGAACCGCACCTCAGCTTCCGCCACCTGCAGAAGCGCCACGTCAATCGCCCCCTCATAATCCGCATTACGCCAGCATCCGGGACCCCAATGCTGGCCTGAAGTCTATTCTCCGGCCAATTCGGCCCCAAAGAGAGAACTTGTCCACCCCGGCAACCTTGCGCCGACGCTCCGGGTCGGACACCCCGGGGCGTTAGCCTTCCCCAGTATGGAACATTCGATGGCCGACCGCTTGGCGGAGCTTGCGGAACGCAAGAACGAGGCTCTGCACGCCGGCAGCGCGCAGTCCGTGGAGCGGCACCACGCCAAGGGGAAGTTGACCGCCCGGGAGCGCATCGAATACCTGCTGGACGAGGGCTCCTTCCAGGAGCTGGACATGCTGGCCCGCCATCGCGCCCACGGCATGGGGCTGGAGGACAACCGGCCCTATACCGACGGTGTGGTCACCGGCTTCGGGACGATTGATGGCCGGAGGGTCTGCCTCTTCAGCCAGGACTTCACCGTTTTCGGCGGGGCCCTCGGGGAGGTATTCGCCGAGAAGATCCACAAGGTCATGGACCTGGCGGCCTCAACCGGGGTCCCCATGATCGGCCTCAATGACGGTGCCGGGGCCCGCATTCAAGAGGGCGTGGTGTCCCTCCACTCCTACGGCGGCATCTTCCGGCGCAACGTGACGGCTTCGGGCGTCATCCCCCAGATCAGCGTGATCCTGGGTCCCTGCGCCGGGGGGGCCGTCTACTCGCCCGCCATGACCGACTTCATCTTCATGGTCCAGGGGACTTCCCACATGTTCATCACCGGTCCCGACGTGGTGAAGACAGTCACCGGAGAGGACGTCACCCTTGAGGAGCTGGGGGGCGCCATGAGCCACGCCACCAAGTCGGGCGTGGCCACCTTCGTCTCCCCCGATGAGAAGGCCTGCCTGGATGACGTGCGCCATCTCCTGTCGTTCCTCCCCTCCAACAACCTTGAGGAGCCGCCTGTCGAGATGACGGGCGACGAGCCCGACCGGCAGGTGCCCGAACTGATCGACATCCTGCCCACCTCCCCCAACCAGCCCTACGACATGAAGAAGGTGATCGCGGCCGTGGTCGACGGCGGCGACTACTTCGAGGTGCACCGCCACTGGGCCATGTCGATCACGTGCGGCTTCGCCCGCATGGACGGCCGCGTGGTGGGGATCGTGGGCAACCAACCCGCCGTGTTGGCGGGAGTCCTCGACATCGACTCGTCCGAGAAGGCGTCACGCTTCGTGCGTGTCTGCGATGCCTTCAACATCCCCCTTCTCACCTTCGTCGACGTCCCCGGCTTCATGCCGGGGACCGATCAGGAGTACGGCGGCATCATCCGCCACGGCGCCAAGCTCCTCTACGCCTACTGCGAGTCGACCGTGCCCCGCATACAGATCGTCACCCGCAAGGCCTACGGCGGCGCCTACGTGGTCATGAACTCCAAGTCCATCGGTGCCGACCTGGCCTTCGCCTGGCCCTCGGCCGAGTTGGCCGTCATGGGGCCCAACGGCGCGGTGGAGATCGTCTACCGGCGCGAGCTGGCCGAGGCCACCGACCCAGTCGGTCGCCGGGCCGAGCTCATCGACGAGTACACCGAGCGTTACGCCAATCCGTACATTGCGGCGGAACGGGGCTACATAGACGACGTGATCTCCCCGGCCGACACCCGGGCCGTGATCTGCCGGAGCCTGGACATCCTGGCTACCAAGCGCGAGGAGTTGCCGCGGCGCAAGCACGGCAACGTCCCGCTGTGAGCGGAGCCATGGAGACGGGGTGGCTCACCCTGCGGGCGGCTCCCGAGCCAGACGCCCGGGTCCTGGCCGTCATTGCCGCGGCAGCGGAGACGGTGTGGCCCCGGCCCGCGCCGCCAGACGAGCAGGACCCGGCGCACCAGAGCTGGCGGTTCTCGGGGCGCTGGTGGAACAAGCCTCTTCCGTTGCGCCGCGAACGGCCCTGGGCCCGCCGCTGACCGTCTACGTCGACGACTGGCGCCAGCGGGCCACCATCCGTGCGCGCGAGGACCGGTGGTCGCACCTGCTGGCCGACGACCCGGCCGAGTTGCACACCCTGGCCGCCCGGCTGGGGATCCCGCCCCAGGGCTTCCAGCGGCACCGGCGCTCGGCCGCCCTGAACCACTACGACGTGCCCGAACCGTTGCGCCTGCGGGCCATTGAGCTGGGAGCCGTCCCCATCACCTGGCGCCAGATGGGCCGCCTCACCCGGGAGTGGCGGCGCGCTGGCGTTCGGCCAGACCGACCAGATCCTCCATGATCCGGTCGAAGGAGTAGTCCTTGGGTGTGTAGACCGAGGACACGCCCTTGCCCAGCAGCAGCTCGGCGTCGTCTTTCGGGATGATCCCCCCCACCACCACCGCCGCCACCGAACCGGCGGCACGCAGCCGGTCCACCACGTCGGGTACCAGTTCGAGATGTGATCCCGACAGGATGGACAGGCCCACGATGTCGACGTCCTCGTGGAGGGCGGCCGCCACGATCTGGGCCGGGGTCAGCCTGATGCCCTGGTAGATGACTTCGAACCCGGCGTCGCGGGCAGCCACAGCGATCTGCTCGGCCCCGTTGGAGTGGCCGTCCAGCCCCGGCTTGGCCACCAGCAGGCGGGGCGGTCCGCCCGAGCGGTCGGCCAGCGCCTTGGTGCGTGCCCGCACGGGTGCCATTTCGTCCCCCCGTCGCCCCACGCCTCCGCTCACCCCGGTCGGAGCCCGGAACTCGCCGAAGACCTCCCGTAGGGCGCCCGCCCATTCACCGGTGGTGCCGCCGGCGTGGGCCAGGGCGATGGTGGATTCCATGATGTTGCCGCCGGGACCGTCATCCTCGGCCACCTTGCTCAACGCACTGAGGGCCCGGCGGACCGCCGCACCGTCACGCTCCGCCCTCCAGCGCACGACGTCGGCGATCTGTTCCGCTTCCACCCGGGGGTCCACCCGCAGGATGCTCTCGACGTCGCCGTCAGCAGTGAGCGGTGAGGATGCAGTCTCGGTGAAACAATTAACCCCGACGACGCGCTGCTCCCCTGTCTCAATGCGGCGCACCCGCTCGGCCTGGCTGCGCACCAGGCGCATTTTGAGCTCATCGATGGCCTCAAAGGCACCACCCAGCGACTCGACGTCGGCCAGCTCTGCGTCAGCGGCCTCAATGAGCGCCGCCGTCTCAGCCTCAATCACCTTGGAACCCTCGAAGATGTCGCCGTACTCCAGCAGGTCGGACTCGAAGGCCAGGACCTGCTGTATGCGGAGCGACCACTGCTGGTCCCACGGGCGCGGCAACCCCAGGGCCTCGTTCCAGGCCGGCAGCTGCATGGCCCGGGCGCGGGCGCTCGCAGAAAGCGTGACGCCGAGGGTCTCCAGCACGATGCGCGGCACGTTGTTCTCCGGCTGCTGTTCGGTCAGGCCCAGCGAGTTCACCTGGACGCCGTAACGGAAGCGCCGCAACTTGGGGTCCTCCACTCCATAGCGCTCCCGGCAGATCCGGTCCCACATGGCAGTGAACGCCCGCATTTTGCAGGTCTCCTCCACGAAGCGGACGCTGGAGTTGACGAAGAAGCTGAGGCGACCGACCACCGCCGGCATTTCCGAGGGGTCGATCTTCCCCGAGGCCCGGACCCCGTCCAGCACCCCGATGGCCGTGGCCAACGCGTAGGCCACTTCCTGCACCGGGGTGGCTCCCGCCTCCTGCAGGTGGTAGCTGCACACGTTGATGGGGTTCCACTTCGGGGCCTGGCGCACGGCGAACGCGATGGTGTCGACGGTCAGGCGCAGGCTGGGCCCGGGCGGGAAGATGTAGGTGCCACGGCTCAGGTACTCCTTCACAATGTCGTTCTGGGTGGTGCCCGAAAGGAGGCCCGGTTCGACGCCTCTGTCCTCGGCATGCGCCACGTAGAGACCAAGCAGCCAGGCCGCCGTGGCGTTGATGGTCATGGAGGTGTTCATCTCCCCCACGGGGATGTGCGCCAGGAGCTCCTCCATGTGGCCGCGGTGCGCCACCGGTACCCCGACCTTGCCCACCTCGCCGGACGCCTCGGGCGAGTCCGGGTCGTACCCGGTCTGCGTCGGCAGGTCGAAGGCGATGGAGAGGCCGGTCTGGCCCTTGGCCAGGTTGGCGCGGTAGAGCTTGTTCGAGGCCCGTGCCGTCGAGTGCCCCGAGTAGGTGCGCATCATCCAGGGTGCGTCAGGGGGCGTGCCGTTCTTCACTCATCTCACCTCCGGGGGTCGGGGGAAATGCTCCCCCCATTGTGCCCGGTCTCCCCGCGCGCCGGACACACCGGCCACCTGCCCTCAGCGGTTGTAGTCGTAGAAGCCCTTCTTCGTCTTGCGGCCGAGCAGGCCCGAGGTGACCATGCGGCGCAGGAGGGGCACGGCGGCGTAATTGGGGTCGCGGAACTCGTCATAGAGCGCGTCGAGGATGGCCAGGGAGGTGTCCAGGCCGACCAGGTCGAGCAGGGCGAACGGGCCCATCGGGAAGCCGCAGCCGCCCTTCATGGCGGAGTCGATCCCCTCCTTGGAGGCCACGCCCTGCTGCAGCAGGCGCACCGAGTTGTTCAGGTAGGGGAAGAGGAGGGCGTTGACGATGAAACCGGCCTGGTCCTTCACCTCGACCGGGTCCTTGCCGCAGGCCCCCGCGAACTCCAGGGCGGCTGCCATGGTGCCGTCGCTGGCCGTGATGGGGCGCACCACCTCGACCAGCGCCATGGCCGGCGCCGGGTTGAAGAAGTGGATGCCGCAGACCAGCTCGGGACGCCCAGTGGCCATGGCCATCTCCACTACGGGCAGGGTCGAGGTGTTGGTGGCCAAAATGGTGTCGGGCTTGCAGATGCTGTCGAGCTCCGCGAAGAGGTCCTTCTTGACCGCCAGGTCCTCCACCACCGACTCGATCACCAGGTCGACATCGACGAGCTCACCCAGGTGCGTCGTGGCGTGGACACGAGCCGCGATGTCGGCCGCGCCGGCCTCGGTCCGCTTGCCCTTCTCCACCTGCTTGGCCAGCGACTTGCCCAAGGTGGCCACCATGGCGTCCGCGCTGTCCTGGCTGCGGCTGCGCAGCACCACCTCATGGCCGGAGGCAGCCGCCACCTCTGCGATGCCTGAGCCCATGATCCCGGATCCGACTATTCCCACGCGTGTGATCGACATGGTGGCAGAGGCTACTGGTCGGTAACCACCGAAGTCGAAGGGGCCCGGTGCGGCGGCCGAACTGAGGTTGGGCCGGGCGCCTGCGTGCAAGAGTGGCGCATGACCACAACCGGCGTGCTGGCCCTGGTGGGCGGGAGCGAATGGACGGAGGGCTGCAGCTTCGATGCCACGCTGCTGGCCGCCTCGGGCGGGCACAACGTCGTGGTGCTCCCCACGGCAGCCGCCTACCAGCACCCCGAGCGGGTGGTGCTCCGGGCCGCCGAATGGTTCGAGGGGCTGGGCGGCCGGGTGGAGGGGCTGATGGTGGTCGACCGGGCCTCGGCGGACGACCCCGGCATGGCGGGGGCCGTCGCTGCCGCCTCCTTCATCTACCTGGCCGGCGGGTCGGCGCTGCACCTCAAGGCGGTCCTGAAGAATTCGGCCGTGTTCGAGGCGCTGCGCCAGGCCTGGGGTGGTGGCGCCGTGGTGGCGGGCGCGGCCGCCGGGGCCATGGTCCTCACCGATCCCATGGTCGATCCCCGCGGGGGTGCGCTGACCTTGGGCCTGGGACTGGTCGACCAGCTCGCCATCGTCCCCCACTACGGCGACGAGGAGGACGACGCCCACGGCCAGAAATTGGAGCGGACGGTCGCCATGGCCCCGGCCAGCCTTCCCATCGTGGGCATCCCTGCCCGCACGGCACTGATCAGGAGCGGGGATGGCCGCTGGAGCTACGAGGGTGCGGCCGCCCCGGTGGTCTTCATCGGGGGCGCCAGGAGCGAGGGGCTGGACGCCCTGGCGGGCTGAAGTCCCTCAGTCCTTCTCCTCAATGGTGACGGTCTGGATCACCACGGGCTCCTTGGGCTTCCCGGAGCGGGTGCCCAGGTCGTTGATCGTCTGCACCACATTGAGCCCGCTCACCACTTCCCCGAACAGCGAGTAGAGGGGGGGCAGGGCGGCGCCGTCGGAACCGCTGATCACGAAGAACTGGCTGCCGTTGGTGTGGGGGCCGGAATTGGCCATGGCCAGCGATCCCAACTTGTACCGGCCCGCCGGCGGGAGCTCGTCGGCGTACTTGTAGCCGGGGCCCCCGGTGCCGGTGCCCAGGGGGTCGCCACCTTGGAGCACGAAGCCGGGGATGATGCGGTGGAAGGTGACACCGTCATAGAAGTGGTAGCGGGCCAGGAAGACGAAGCTGTTCACCGTCCTGGGCGCGGCCAGGGGGTCGAGCGCGATGACCATGGTGCCGTGCGAGGTGACCATGGTGGCCACATAGCGCTTGGCCGGATCGATCAGCTGCGGTGGCTCCTGGTCGAATTTGCGCTGCTGCGGGCTCGATCCATCGGCGGCGGGAGGGACGGGTACGGCCATATCAGGCACCTGCTGCCTCGTGGATGGTGATGGAGATGATGCGCTGGGTGACGTTGGGCGGGACACCGGCAGCGGACCCTTCGGCATTGATCCGGGAGACCACGTCCATGCCCGAGATGACGCGGCCGAACAGGGCGTAGCTGTTGGACAGGCCCTCACCCTGGGGGCCGGCCACTATGAAGAACTGGCTCCCCCCGGAGTGCGGCTGGCCGGTGTTGGCCATGGCCAACGAGCCGAGGGGGTACTGCTGGGTGGCGGTGGCTGCCTTGGGGGGGTTCTCGTCCGCGATGGTGTAGCCCGGCCCACCCGACCCGGTGCCGGTCGGGTCGCCGGTCTGGTCCATGAACCCGGGGATGACCCGGTGGAAAATGACACAGTGGTAGTAGCCCCGCTCGGCCAGGAAGACGAAGTTGTTCACCGTCACCGGCGCGGTCCCGGTGTTGAGGGCCACGGCGAAGGTACCGGCGGTGGTCACCACGGTGGCCGAGTACAGGTGGCCCGCCTTGAGGACATTGGCGGGCCTGGCGTACTTCTGGGTGTTCACCCGGGTCGCGGTGGCGGACGGGCAGCCGGCCTTGGCGGCGACGGCGTCGGCGGCAGCCTGGGACTTGGCGTTCGCCGCGCTGCCGGCCAGCGTGGTGGTGGTCGAGCCCGTCCCCGACGTCGTCTTGTTCTTGTTGTTCGACGAGACCGCGAAGGCGATACCCACGATGAGGAGGCCGACGACGCCCACAATGATGATGTTGCGGATCAGCTGGCGTCGCTTCTTCGTTCTGGCCTGCGCGGCCAGGCGGGCCTCCCTGGCCGCACGCTGGCGGGCTCTCTTCTCGCTGGGCACGGCCGGAAACCCTACCTGCCCCGGAGACCCCCCAATGTTCGGGCGGCCCGGCGACCGGCCCGGTCGGTGCGGCGGCGCCCATTAGCGTCTTGGCATGCCGTTGGTCGTCCAGAAGTTCGGCGGTACCTCGGTCGGCGACGCCGACCGCATCCGGGCCGTGGCCGACCACATCGCCCGCACCCGGCGCCAGGGCTCAGACGTGGTGGTGGTCGTGAGCGCCATGGGAAAGACCACCGATGAACTCATCCACCTGGCGGAAAGCGTGAGCACCGTCCAACCCCGGCGTGAATACGACATGCTGGTCAGCACCGGTGAGCGCATCTCCATGTCCCTGCTGTGCATGGCCCTGGCCGACCTGGGCGTGGACGCCACGTCCTACACCGGGAGCCAGGCCGGCATCATCACCGACGCCGACCACACCCGGGCCAAGATCCTCAAGGTCACACCGGACCGCCTCCGCGCCGCGCTGGCGGCGGGAAAGGTGCCGGTGGTGGCGGGATTCCAGGGTGTGTCGGAGGAACGCGAGATCACCACGCTCGGCCGGGGTGGCTCCGACGCCACCGCGGTCGCCCTGGCGTCGGTGCTCGATGCCGACGTGTGCGAAATCTACACCGACGTCACCGGGGTCTTCACCGCCGATCCCCGCCTGGTGCCCGAAGCGCACCGGATCAACCGGATCTCCTTTGAGGAGATGCTGGAGGTGGCCGCCACCGGCGGCCGTGTCCTGATGCTGCGGGCCGTGGAGTTCGCCCGCAACCACAATGTCCCGCTGCACGTGCGCAGCAGCTTCACCTGGGAGCCGGGCACCTGGGTGGTCGAGGAGGATGCAGACATGGAAGAAGCCGTCGTCACCGCCGTCACCCACGACACCACCGAGGCCAAGGTCACGGTGAGCGGGGTACCCGACCGACCGGGAGTGGCCGCCCGGCTGTTCCGGGCCCTGGCCGACCGCTCCATCAACGTCGACATGATCGTGCAGAACACCTCCGCCCACGGCACCACCGACATATCGTTCACCGTGCCCAAGTCCGATCTCAGCGTCTCGGTCGAGACGGCGCAGGCGCACGCTGACGAGCTGGGGGCTTCGGGGGTGACCTCCGACCATGACGTGTCCCGGGTGTCGCTGATCGGGGTGGGCATGAAGTCGCACCCTGGCATTGCGGCCACCATGTTCGAGACCCTGGCCAACGAGGAGATCAACATCGACATGATCTCGACGTCCACCATCAGGACGTCGTGCATCGTGCGCACGGATGACGTCGAACGCGCGGTGCGTTCCCTTCACGCGGCCTTCGCACTGGGCTGATGGCACCGCGCTTCCTGTGGCTCCTCCGGCATGCCAAAACGGTGGCCGACCCGCCCAAGGGCGGCGCCGACTTCGACCGGGTCCTGGCGCCCCGGGGGAGGCGGGACGCCACCGCCCTCGGAGCCCTCATGGGGAGGGACGGCACCCGGCTCGGCCTGGTTGACATCCCACTCCCCCAGGTCGTCCTGGTCTCCCCCGCTGCCCGGGCCGTGGCCACGGCGGACCTGGCCTTGGCTGAGCTGGCCGCGCCACCGGACCGTCACCTGGTTCCTGACCTTTATGGCGCCGAACCCGAGGAGGTACTGGAACACCTGCGGACGTTGCCCGACGAATTGCGTTCGGTCATGGTGGTCGGGCACAACCCGACCGCCCAGGCGCTGTCCCTGGGTTTGATCGGCCGCTTTGACAAGAAGGGCCATGACCTGGCGGTGCGCCGCGGCTTCCCGACCTGCGCATTGGGGGTCTACACGTTCAAGATCGACAGTTGGAGCGCCGTGGCGAGCGGGACGGCCCGCCTGGCGGGCCTCTTCATCCCACCATTCGCGCTGCCCTGAGGCCCTCGCCTCCTGCTACGCCAGGCAGCGCAGGACGGCGGCGTCCCCCTGGCCCCCGCCACCGCACAGCGCGACGGCCGCCGTGCCGCCACCGCGGCGGCGCAGCTCGAGCAGGGCGGTGAGCGCGACACGGGTACCTGACATCCCGACGGGGTGGCCCAGGGCGATGGCCCCGCCGTTGACGTTGACCTTGCCCTCGTCAATCCCGAGCTCGTCGGACGAGGCCAGCCCGACGGCGGCGAACGCCTCGTTGATCTCGAAGAGGTCGATGGCGCCCACGTCCAAGCCCGCCCGCTGGGCTGCCTTGGCGATGGCCTGCGAGGGCTGGGTGAGCAGCGAGTTGTCGGGGCCGGCCACCATGCCGTAGCCGACCACCTGGCCCAGCGGCGCTATGCCGAGCCGCTTGGCCACCTCCGCCGACATCACGATCACGGCGGCAGCCCCATCGGAGATCTGCGACGCGTTGCCCGCCGTGATGGTGCCGTCCTTGGTGAAGGCCGGCCGCAACGACCCGAGCGATTCGGCCGTCGTGCCCGGGCGCACCCCCTCATCGACATCGACCAGCAGGGGGTCCCCCTTGCGCTGGGGGACCTGCACCGGCACGATCTCTTCGGCCAGGCGGCCGTCCTTGGCCGCGGCGGCGGCCTTTTCGTGGCTGGCGGCGGCGAACGTGTCCTGGCGCTCCCGTGAGATCCCGACCTTCTCGTTGTGCTGCTCGGTGGACAGGCCCATGGCGATGTGGTCGAAGGCGTCGGTCAGCCCGTCGAACATCATGGAGTCGACCAGCGCGCCGTCCCCGATGCGGTACCCGCCCCGGGCCCCCGGCAGGAGATAGGGCGCCTGGGTCATGGACTCCATCCCGCCGGCCACCACAATTTCAGCGTCGCCCGAGCGGATCATCTGGTCGGCCAGGTAGATGGTGTTGAGCCCCGAGAGGCAGACCTTGTTGACCGTGCTCGCCGGCACCGACATGGGAATACCGGCGTGGACGGCCGCCTGGCGGGCCGTGATCTGCCCCTGGCCGGCCTGAAGAACCTGCCCCATGAGGACGTAGTCGACCTGCTCGGGCGCCACCCCGGCCCTCCGGAGCGCCTCGGCGATGGCGAAGCCACCCAGCTCCATGGCGCTGAAAGAGGCCAGCGCCCCCGACAGCTTGCCGATCGGGGTACGCGCCCCGGCGACGATGACGGCCTCACCCATGACCACTACCTCCGATTCTGCGCCGGTCTCCTGACCGGTCGGGGGGCACATCTTACGGGCCAACTAACGTCGTCGCCCATGAGTGACATCCTGAGTGCTGCGCTGGCCGGCGCACCTGCCGAGGAGCTGGCCGGGCTGCCCCTGCCCGACTCCTACCGCGCCGCCCTGGTGCGGCGGAGCGAAATGGGCATGTTCGAGGGCCTGGAGTCTGCCGAGAAGGACCCCCGATCCTCCCTGCACGTCGAGGACGTGCCCCTGCCCGAACTGGCCCCCGACGAGGCCTACGTGGCGGTGATGGCGTCGTCCATCAACTTCAATACCGTCTGGACCTCCATCTTCGAACCGCTGCCGACCTTCGGCTTCCTGGACCGCCTCGGCAAGGAGGGACCCTGGGCGGCCCGCCATGCGCTGGACCACCACGTGGTGGGATCGGACGCCGCGGGGGTCGTCCTGCGCACCGGGTCGGCGGTACGCAACTGGAAGGTGGGGGACAAGGTCACCATCCACTGCAACTACGTCGACGACCAGGACCCCTCCGCCCACGACGATTCCATGTTGGCCGCCAACCAGCGCATCTGGGGCTTCGAGTCGAACTTCGGTGGCCTGGCCGACGTGACCGTCGTCAAGGCCAACCAGCTCATGCCCAAGCCGGCCCACCTGAGCTGGGAAGAGGCGGCGATCAACGCACTCTGCAACTCCACCGCCTACCGCATGCTGGTCTCGCCCAACGGGGCCCGCATGACCCAGGGCGACAAGGTCCTGGTCTGGGGGGCCAGCGGGGGCCTGGGGAGCTTCGCCGTGCAGCACGTGCTCAACGGCGGCGGCACGCCCATCGGGGTCGTCTCCTCGCCCGAGAAGGTGGCGCTGCTCAACGACCTTGGTGTCGAGGCCGTCATCGACCGGCGGGCGGCCGGCTACCGGTTCTGGTCCGACGCGCACACTCAGGACGAGTCCGAGTGGCGACGCTTCGGCAAGGACATCCGATCCCTGGTGGGGGGCGAGCCGCAGATCGTCTTCGAGCACCCTGGCCGACAGACCATGGGAGCCTCCGTCTTCGCCTGTGCCCGCGCCGGCACCATCGTGACCTGCGCCGCCACCTCGGGCTACATGATTGAGTACGACAACCGCCACCTCTGGATGAAGCTCAAGACCATTAAGGGGTCGCACTTCGCCAACTACCGAGAGGCCTGGGACGCCAACCAGCTCGTCTGCCGGGGCAAGGTGCTGCCGCCGCTCTCGGCCGTGTACTCCCTGGCCGACGTCGGCGAGGCGGCCTACCAGGTGCACCACAACCTGCACGAGGGCAAGATCGGCGTGCTGTGCCTGGCCCCCGAGGAGGGACTGGGCATCGACGATCCCGCATTGCGGGCCGAGGTCGGCGAGGACCGCATCACCTTGTTCCGTCGGCACGGCGCATGAGCGACGCCTTGCTCACCGAGATCGACCACGTGGCCATCGCCGTCCATGACCTCGAGGCCGCCATCGCCTGGTACCGGGAAGTCTTCGGCGCCACCGTCGACCACCGGGAGCGGGTCGACTCCGACGGTGTGGAGGAGGCCTTGTTGAAGGTAGCCGACTCCTATGTGCAACTCCTCACCCCCATCCGGGAGGACTCACCGGTGGCCAAGTACCTGGCCACCAAGGGCGAGGGGCTGCACCACGTGGGCTACCGGGTGGACGACTGCGCAGCCGCCCTGCAGTCGGTCCGCGATTCCGGCGGGCGGGTGATCGACGAAGCGCCCCGGCCCGGCTCGCGGGGCACCACGGTGGCCTTCGTCCATCCCAAGACCTCGTTCGGGACGCTGATAGAGCTCGTCCAGGAATAGGGGGGTGCCCTCGGGCGGCGGGTGCGGCCACCGGTGTGGCGGGATCAGAAGCCGTTTGACTGGTTGATGGTGATCGAAAGGATGCGCTGGGTGACGTCGGGTGGGACGCCAGTGGCTGACCCCTGGGCGTTGATCCTGTGCACTACCTCCATGCCCGAGATGACCCGCCCGAAGAGGGCGTAGGTGTTCGGCAGGACCTCACCGAGGGGCCCGGCCACAATGAAGAACTGGCTTCCACCCGTGTGGGGCGCGCCGGTGTTGCCCATGGCGACCGAACCGAGCGGGTACTGCTGGGAGGGGTCGGGGGCCCGAGGCGGGTTCTCGTCGGGAATGGTGTAACCCGGGCCTCCGGTGCCGGTGCCCGTCGGGTCACCGGTCTGGATCGCGAAGCCCGGAACGACCCGGTAGAAGGTGACGCAGTGGAAGAAGCCCTGCTGGGCCAGGAAGACGAAGTTGTTCACGGTCACCGGTGCGCTCTTGGCGTTGAGCGCCATGACGAACGTACCGGTGGTGGTGACCACGGTGGCCGAGTACAGGTGGCTGGCCTGGGTGATCATGGCCGGAAGCGCGGCATATCTCTGGGTGTTCACGATGGCCTTGGGGCTGGCCGGGCAGCCCGCCCCGACGGCGACGGCGTTGGCGGCGCGCTGTGCGGCCCCGGCGGAGCTCCCGGTGCCTCCGGTGCTCCGGGTCACGGTGCTCCGGGTCACGGTGGCGGCCGGTGTCGGCTTGCTGCCGGTGGTGTGCAATACGACGGCCGTTGCGATCCCGGCGGTCAGGAGGACCGCGGCGGCCACAATGACGGTATTGCGGATCAGCGTCCGTTTCTTCTTGGACTTGATCAGGGCGGCATATCGGGGATACCCGTGTTGGCTCCAGTACATGGTCGACGCCGCAACCTCGGGCGAGAGCTCTTTCCCCACGAAGCCTGCTCGGACGGAACCCGTGGTGTGATTCTGCGCTCCGCTCACCTGGCCAACCGTGGACCGGCCGTCCTCAGGCTCTCCGTTCCGCGCCGTGCCTGCGCCCGTTGCGGCTGGGATTGCGACACTCGCGGTGGCAGGCGGCGGTGCGTCAACTACAGGGATCTCCGACCGTACTGAGGTTGAGGCTTCCCGGCGGATCCGAGCGCCCTCCTCGCGAGCGGCGTCGAGCGCGCGTTGCGTCTCTACCTCAATGTCCAGGCTGGCGCGTTCGCGCAGGCGCGCGGCTTCCGCTCGTGCCTCTTCCATGAGGCGATCACGCGCATCGACGGCTTCCTGGCGCGCTTCAGTCATCAGGCGTTCGCGTTCGGCCTCAGCTTGTGCCACGAGCTCGGACGACGTCACCTGAGCCCTGTCCAGGACATCGTGACGCTCGTCCTCGAGCTCACGGAGCCACTCCCCTATGGCCCGGTCCGCCTCGGCGGTGACCCGTCTGGCCTCCCGCTGCGCCTGGGCGAGGATCTCCCGGCTTTCGGCCTCGGCCTTTGCCACGAGCGTCGCCGCATCCGTCCGTGCCCGCGCCAGGATGGCCTCGCACGCGGCATCGAACTTCCTTTGCCGATCGTCCTCCGCTTGCGCTTCGGCGGACAATCGCAGGGCCCCCTCTTCCGCCATCCGCCTCTGCTCCTCCGACCCGGCGTGCGGTGCCCCTCCCGAGAGGTCTGCCTCAGTGGCACCCGAAGTGATCCGCTCGACCCTCTGGCCCAGCAGTTCGTAGTACTGGGCGGTCAGCGGGGTCCGGGCTCTGTGGGACCCGTTCGACGCTTCGTCGTCGCTCACCTGGCAAGGATACGACCTCAGCCCAGGGGATCATCGGGATCCCGGTGTGGGAGTGAACTCCCCCGGGCAGTCACCGTGGGTTGTCGCGCCGCCGGGGACGGCCCCGGATGATCCTGAGCAAGAGGACGAAGGACAGGAGCCCACCCAGGGTCAGGACCACCGCCAACGTCTCATGCTCCGAGCTCGCATTCGGGGAACCGCGCACGGCGGTGAAGCCAACGGGAGACGAAGGCGCGCCGCGGTGGGACACCCCCGTCGGTCGGCCCGCCGCCGCGGATGCCATCGGTGAGGCCCAGGTCGGCTGGGCGGCCAGGAACTGGTTGATTGTGCCGCTGGACTTGCTCGCGGCAGTCACCGCGGCCACGGCTGGTACGGAAACGGTCGAGGCCAGGGCACCGACCGGGAAGGCCACCAGACCTGCGGTCGCCACGCCCATGGCGAGCGTGAGTGAGCAGGTATACCCCGCAAACCTGCCATGTCCCATCTTCCCCCCAGTCGCCGAGGAAGCGGGCCATCACAAAATGGGTGCGCCGGCCCATGCGACAACTGAGTCGCCGCACAGGCCATACCATTTCGGCGGCCCGGCTCACTCAGAGAGTCCCGTGGCTTTGCGCCCCCCCCTCGCGAGGGGTTGGCCATTTTCGATTGCTATTACCGGCTGATCTTGAACCCTATTTCTGCAGGCAACAAGGGACATTTGGCCCATATCGGCCCGCGGTCACTGCACCGCAACCCGAGTGCAACCGGACGCGGCACTTTGATGGTCTATGACTACAAAGTCCCGGGGTGCCGGGGATGATGTCGGCCGATCGGTCGGACCGGCAAGGCAGGTGGTTGCACCGCCAGAAACCGGATGCCCGACGGAACAGACCGGGAAGCAGGAAGTTGGAGCATGACGGCAGATCGCAGGAACTCGCATCCGAGCCCGGGTGGTGGTTCTCTGTGGGGGCGCGGCGGGACCCGGATCCGCGTCATGGTGGCCCTCGCCGCGCTCGTGGCAGCTGCACTGGCTTTCCGAACCGCCTTGCTCCCCAGCGGACCCTCCCCCAGCGCCGTCCGCACGTCGCCCTCAATAATGGCCACGGCACCGAACCTCCTGCCGTTCTCCATGTTCCACATCGACCGCCAGCACCCCGGGATTGCAGAGGGCCTTGTGGTGTGGGGCGCATCCTCCTTTGCCCTGGCGGCGAACCCGGAGTTCGACGGCCGGCTGGCTCAGCAGGTCGACGTACGGCCGGGTGAGCGGGGTGGGGCATGGTTCGAGGTGAGTGCGCGTGCCGGGACCACCTACACCCAGTCCGTCTCCCTCCGGGTGCTGGCACTCAGTCCGGGTGCACAGGTCGAATTGATCCTCAAGTGGTACAGCGCCTCAGAAGAGCTGCTTGGTTACCAAACTGAGCCGATTTCCACCACCGATGCGCACTACACCCATCGGTTCCAGACCGCGACGGCCCCGTTGCACACCGCCCGGGTCCGGTTCGCCGTCAACATCGTCGGTGGCGGCAGCTACGTCATGGACGCGCCCGTATTGAACGTCGGAACCACCGCCTCGCCGTAGCCGGTCGACCCCGTCCTGGGACCCACGGCGAAAGAGGAGTACTCGGGGCTCGTCACCCCACACCCGCAGCGATCACCCGCCCCGGATTGGCGATGGCCACCCAGACCCCTTCCCCCACGGGGAGAAGGGCGCGCGGCGAGCCACCCAGGTCACGCGGTCCCAGCCCGGGTGAGGGGAACACCGTACGCAGCTTGTGCGCTGTGCCGTCGCCCACCCAGACCCGTCCCCCCGCAACGGCAACGGTCAGGGGATCACTGCCGACGCGATACCGATGGAGCACCGCCAGGCTCGTGGGATCGACCTGGGCCACCGTGCCGCCGACCGCATCGGCCACCCACACCGAACCCATGCCGGTCGCAACGCCGATCGGACCGTTGCCGACTTGGACCGTGCGCAACCGTGGTGCCGAACCGGCCACCCCAGGTCGGATCTCGGTAAGAAGGTTGTCGGTGCCCGTGACCCACAGGGCCCCGAAGCCCTGGGTGATGCGGACGGCGCCACCGGGCACCGCAATGCCTCTGCCCAACCCACCAGTGCGCGAGTCGACCGCCGAGACCTCACTGGCGATCAGCGAGGCCACCCAGATCTTGCCTCCGAACGCGACCATGCTCACGGGCGCGTTGGGAACTGCAACGGACCGCACCGCACGCAAGTTGCTCGCCGCGAATTCCTCCACGGTGTTGCTGAGCATGTCGGCCACCCAGATGTCCCGGCCGTCGAGGATCATGGCCGACGGCCGCCCCGCCAGATGCACCGAGCCCCCCGAAAGGCCGCCGGCCGGATCGAAGCGGACGAGGTCGTGGCTCACATCATCGGTGAGCCAGGCTCCTCCGTCGCCTTGCGCCACGGCGGAGACCGCTTGGACGTTGAACAGCGTGTGGGTGCTCAGGGCATGCGGTGTCGACGGCGTGCGCCAGGCGATGGATGCCACCGTGACGGCGGCGGCGACCACGGCAAACAGGACGACCATGGCCACCCACCGCTTCCTGCGCCGGCGTCCGTCGCGTGGGTTGCGTGAAGTGCCATCCTCACGGCGCCGGGCCCGGTCAGCCTGGCTCTGCTTCAGTTGCCGCTGCCGGCGACCGCTGGGCGGCACGGCCTAGCTGAGCAGCCGGTCGGCCAGGGCGATCACCTGGGAGACCTGGGCGGAAATGGGTCCTGAACTGGGCCGGAGCACCAATTCGGCGTGCTCGGGCACCTCGTAGGTGGCGTCGATGCCGGTGAAAAAGGGGAGCTGCCCGGCCCGGGCCCGGGCGTACAGCCCCTTGGGGTCTCGCCGCTCGCACTCCTCCAGCGGGGTGTCCAGGAAGACCTCTGCGAAGGGCAGCCCGGCTTCGGCATGCAGGGCACGGACCAGTCGGCGGTCCTCCGCGCAGGGGCTGATCAGGGAGATCAGGGCCAGCGTCCCGGACTCGGCGAACATCAGGGCAATTTCCCCGGCCCGCCGCACGTTCTCGTGCCGGTCCTTCTCGGAGAAGCCCAAATCGGCGCAGATGCCGTGGCGCAGGTTGTCGCCGTCGAGCATGAAGGCCGGGCGGCCGTCAGTCACGAAGGCCTCTTCGACCCCGGCGGCGATGGTCGACTTGCCCGATCCCGAGAGACCGGTGAACAACATGGTCCCGCCCGAGGTCCCCAGGGCGCCGAAGCGGCGCTCCCGGGTCAACTTGCCCCGGTCCATCACCACGTTGGGACTGGCGTGCACGGACGCGAGGACCCTGATGACGCCCGCGCCAACGGTCCCGTTCGTCACCGGGTCGATGATGATGAAGCTCCCGGTGGCCCGGTTGGTGTTGTAGTCGTCGACCAGGAGAGGTTCCGTGCAGCGGAACGACACGCGGCCGATTTCGTTCAATTCGAGCGTCGTCGCCTTGTCGTCGCGGTGGAGCCCGTTGACCTCCAAGCGGTACTGCAGGGAAAGGACCTTTGCCCGCACGGTCCGGGTGTTGTGCTTGATCAGATAGGTGCGCCCGGCGGCGAGGGCGGAGCGCTCGTCCATCCAGCACACGGTGGCCTCAATGTCGGAGGCAACCGCCGGCCGGTTGTTGGGACGGCAGAGAACATCACCGCGTGATACCGCCAGGTCATCGGTCAACGTGATGGCCACCGCCATGGGAGGAAACGCTTCGGCCACTTCCCCGTCAGCCGTCAGGATGGAGGCGATGCGAGAGGTTGTCCCGGAAGGCAGAACGAGCACGTCGTCACCGGGGCGGAGAACGCCGCTGGCCACCGTCCCGGCATAGCCGCGGAAATCCGGATTGTCGGCCGTCTGGCTCCGGATGACGTACTGCACCGGGAAACGCGGATCAATCAAATTCTCATCGCTCCCGATGTACACCGACTCGAGGTGGCTCAGCAGTGGGGACCCGTCATACCACCACAGGTTCTCCGAGCGGTGCACCACATTGTCTCCCCGGAGAGCCGAGACCGGGATGAAGGTGATGTCCTGCACGTTGAGGCGGGCGGCAAACTCCATGAAATCGGCTCTGATCCGCTCGTAGGCTTCCTGGTCCCAATCGATCAGATCCATTTTGTTGACACATACCACCATGTGCGGGATGCCCAGCATGGAGGAGAGGAAGGCATGGCGGCGGGTCTGCTCAATGACACCCTTGCGAGCGTCAATGAGGATGAGCGCCAGGTGCGCGCTACTGGCCCCGGTGACCATGTTGCGGGTGTACTCGGTGTGCCCCGGCGTGTCGGCGATGATGAATTTGCGTTTCGGGGTGTCGAAGTAGCGGTAGGCCACGTCGATGGTGATGCCCTGCTCGCGCTCGGCCCGCAGTCCGTCGGTCAACAGGGCCAGGTCGGTCTCGGAGTTGCCCCGCTGCTCGCTGGTCTTGCGGATGGCGGCCAGCTGGTCCTCGAAGATGCCCTTGGCGTCGAAGAGCAGGCGGCCGATGAGGGTGGACTTCCCGTCGTCCACCGAGCCCGCCGTGGTCAGTCGCAGCAACTCCGCCATCTAAAAGTATCCCTCCCGCTTGCGGTCCTCCATGCCGGCCTCGGAAAAGCGGTCGTCGGCCCGGGTGGCCCCCCGTTCGGTAAGCCGGGTGGCGCCGACCTCCTCAATGATCTGCTCAATGGAGGCGGCCGTCGATTCCACGCACCCGGTGCAGTCCGCGTCGCCCACCGTCCGGAAGCGCACCATGGCGCTGAACGCCTCCTCCCCCGGTTCGGGCTGTAGGTGCGGGGTGACCGCCATGAGCATGCCGTCGCGCTGGAACACCTGCCGCCGGTGGGCCAGGTAGATCGGTGGCACGTCAATGGCCTCTTCGCCGATGTAGCGCCACACGTCGAGCTCGGTCCAATTGGAGAGCGGGAAGATCCGGATGTGCTCGCCGGCGTGATGGCGCCCGTTGTAGAGGTTCCAGAGCTCCGGCCGCTGGTTCTTGGGATCCCACTGCCCGAACTCGTCACGGAAGCTGAAGATCCGCTCCTTGGCCCGCGCCTTTTCCTCGTCCCGCCGAGCGCCGCCGAACACGGCATCGAAGCGGCCGCCTCGGATGGCGCGGAGCAGCGTCGGTGTCTGCAGGCGGTTACGTGTCGAACGGGGTGCTGCGTCCTCAACGGTGCGCCCGGCATCGATGTCGTCCTGCACGCTGGCCACCACCAAGTTCACCCCTTTCACGGCGACATGGTGGTCCCGGAACTCGATCACCTCGGAGAAGTTGCGACCGGTGTCCACGTGCAGCACCGGGAAGGGGACCGGTGCGGGCCAGAAGGCCTTCCTGGCCACGTGGAGCATGACGATGGAGTCCTTGCCGCCCGAGAACATGAGGACGGGCCGCGCGAACTCCGCCGCCACCTCCCGGAAGATGTGCACGGCCTGGGCCTCGAGGGCGCGTAAATGCGTCAGCCGGTAGTACCCGCGGTGCGGGGTGCCTTCCGTCCCCTCCGGTTCAGCCGGCGGGGGCATGGGAGAACTACGCCCCGGCCTCGGCCGCATCCTCAGAGGGCGCTGAATCGACCGCATTGCCGAAGGCGTCCTCGGCGGTCGGGGCGGCTCCCAGCCAGCTGGCGTCAATGGAGGGATCGAAGGGATCGTCACCGACACTCTCGCCGCTCATGTCGCGCAACCATGCCGCCAGGTCCTCCGTGTCGGAGTCGCCCGAGCCGAGGGCCCAGAACGGCATAGCCTCAGCGTCGGGCATCTCAAGGCGGATGTTGCGGTAGTGCTCCATGCCCGAACCGGCCGGGATGAGCTTCCCGATGATGATGTTCTCCTTCAGCCCGAAGAGCTGGTCGCTCTTGCCCTCAATGGCGGCCTCGGTCAGCACCCGGGTCGTCTCTTGGAACGAGGCGGCCGAGAGCCAGCTCTCGGTGGCCAGCGAGGCCTTGGTGATCCCCATGAGCTCGGGGCGGCCCTCGGCGGGAGCCTTTCCGTCCTCGACCAGTGTGCGGTTGACCTCGGCATACACCTGGTTGTCAACCCGCTCGCCGGGCAGGAAGGGCGCGTCACCGGGCTCGGCCACCAGCACCCGGCGCAGCATTTGGCGGACGATGAGCTCAATGTGCTTGTCATGGATCGACACACCCTGGTCCCGGTACACCTTCTGCACCTCTTCGACCAGGTACTGCTGCGTCTCGCGGATACCTTTGACCTCAAGCAGCTCCTTGGGGTCCTTGGGACCCTCGACCAGCGCATCGCCGGCACCGACCTCCTGGCCGTCGACCACTTCCAGGTGGGCCCGGGGGGCCACCAGGGTGGAGACTTCCTGGCCGTCGTCGGCCACCACGGTGACGTGGCGCCCGATTTCGTCGTCGTCTATGCGGACCACACCGGAGTGGTGGGCCAGCACGGCAGCTCCCTTGGGGGTGCGGGCCTCGAACAGCTCGACCACGCGGGGCAGACCGTGGGTGATGTCCTCGCCGACCACACCACCGGTGTGGAAGGTACGCATGGTGAGCTGGGTACCGGGCTCGCCGATCGACTGGGCGGCAATCACACCGACCGCTTCGCCGAGCTCAATCATGAACCCGGTGGCCAGTGACAGCCCGTAGCAGGAGGCGCACACACCCTGGGGCGACTCGCACGTCAGCACCGAGCGCGTCCGGATGCGTTCCACGGAAGGGTCGTCGCGCATGGCGGCGATGTTCACGTCGTCCAGCAGCGTGCCGACATCGTAAATGGTGCCGTCCGAAAGCTTCACCGGTTCGGTAAGCAGGCGGCCGAAGGCGCGCGTCTCCAGGTAGTTCCGGTGACCCGGGCCGTCCGGGGACACGCCTTCGATCCAGATGCCCCTGGTCGAGCCGCAGTCGTCGATCCGGATGATGAGCTCCTGGGCCACGTCGACCAGGCGCCGGGTCAGGTAGCCCGAGTCAGCCGTCCGCAGGGCGGTGTCGGCCAGTCCCTTGCGGGCACCGTGGGTGGAGATGAAGTACTCAAGGACGGAGAGGCCTTCGCGGAACGAGGACTTGATCGGCCGGGGGATCATCTCGCCCCGGGGGTTGGACACCAACCCCTTCATGCCGGCGATCTGCCTGATCTGCTGGGAGTTCCCTCGGGCACCTGAATCGACCATCATGTCCAACGGGTTGAAGGCGATGGTGGCCAGCTGAGCCTCCATGGCCCGCCCGACCTCCGAGTTGGCCGACGTCCAGATTTCGATCTCCTTCTGGCGCCGCTCGTCGTCGGTGATGATTCCCCGCTTGAACTGCGTCTCCGCCTTCTCGGCTTCCTTCTCGTAGCGGTCCAGGATGGCCTGCTTGTCCGGAGGCGTCTGGACATCGTTGATGGAGATGGTCAGGCCCGACTGGGCGGCGAAGCGGAACCCGAGTGCCTTTATCCGGTCCAGGCTCGAGGCCACCACGTGCTTGGGGTAGTTGGCCGCCAGCTCCTCGACGATGGTGCCGATCGGGATATTGCGCTTGCCCACCACGTCGTTGACGTAGGCGAAGCCCTCGGGGAGAGCCTCGTTGAAGAACACCCGGCCGGCGGTGGTCTCGAAGTTGAGCGCACCCTCGGCGTCGGCCACAAAGCCGGCCCCCGCCAGACGATTGGCCAGGGGCGAGTCGGGTGCCGGGCGCAGCACGATCGGGACCTGAAGGTCCAGGTCGCCGGCGTCGAAGGCCGACTCAATCTCGAAGATGTGCCGGAAGGTGCGTCCCGATCCCTTGCCCTCCTCCACCCGCAGGGTGAGGTAGTAGGCCCCGAACACCATGTCCTGGGTGGGTACCGTGATCGGCCGGCCCGTGGCTGGGGACAGGATGTTGTTGGCCGACAGCATGAGCACCCGGGCCTCGGCCTGCGCCTCGGCGGAGAGCGGCAGGTGGACGGCCATCTGGTCGCCGTCGAAGTCGGCATTGAACGCCGTGCACACCAGCGGGTGGACCTGAATGGCCTTGCCCTCCACCAGGACCGGCTCGAAGGCCTGGATCCCCAGGCGGTGCAGGGTGGGCGCACGGTTCAGCAGGACCGGGTGCTCCCTGATCACGCCCTCAAGGACGTCCCACACCTGGGGACGCCGGCGCTCGACCATGCGCTTGGCCGACTTGATGTTCTGGGCCAGCTCGGCGTCGACCAGCCGCTTCATGACGAAGGGCTTGAAGAGCTCGAGCGCCATCAGCTTGGGCAGGCCGCACTGGTGCAGCTTCAGGTTCGGCCCGATCACGATGACCGAGCGGCCCGAGTAGTCCACCCGCTTGCCCAGCAGGTTCTGGCGGAACCGGCCCTGCTTGCCCTTCAACATGTCGGAGAGCGACTTGAGCGGGCGGTTCCCCGGGCCGGTCACCGGGCGGCCACGCCGCCCGTTGTCGAAGAGGGCGTCGACGGCCTCCTGGAGCATGCGCTTCTCGTTGTTGATGATGATCTCGGGCGCCCCGAGGTCCAGCAGGCGCTTCAGCCGGTTGTTGCGGTTGATGACACGCCGGTAGAGATCGTTGAGGTCCGAGGTGGCGAAGCGGCCACCGTCGAGCTGCACCATCGGGCGCAGGTCCGGCGGGATGACCGGGACGGCTTCAAGGATCATGGCCCGGGGATCGTTGATCCGCCGGCCGTGGTCGTCCCGGCGGTTGAAGGCGGTGACGATCTTGAGCCGCTTGATGGTCTTCTGCCGGCGTTGGGCCGACAACGGGCGGCGGCCATCCTTGGCGTCGATCATCTCCCGCAGCTTGATCTCCTCGGCATCGAGATCGATGCGGTCGATCAATTTCAGGATGTACTCGGCCCCCATGCCGCCTTCGAAATACTCGTCGTAGCGCAGGCGCAGCTCACGCCACAGCATTTCGTCCTCAATGATCTTGCGCCCGTGGAGGTTGCGGAACTCGTCCAGCGAACGCTGCGCGATCTCGGCGTCCTCCTGGGCCCGCGTGCGGGCGGCCTCTATCTCCTTCTCCACGGCGCGCTGGCGGGCCTTGATCTCCGCCTCACGCGCCCCGTCGCCCTCAAGCTGCTTGAGCTCCTCCTCAAGTGCCTTGAAGCGGCGGTCGATGTCGAGGTCGCGCCTCTTCTCAATGTCCGCGATCTCCTCGGCCATCTCCACTTCCAGGCTGGGGAGATCCTGGTGGCGCTTGTCGTCGTCGACCCAGGTGACCAGGTTGGCGGCGAAGTAGATGACCTTCTCCAGCTGCTTGGCCTTCAGCTCCTCGCGGGGCTCGGTGCCCATGAGGAGGTAGGCCAGCCAGCTGCGGGTGCCCCGCAGGTACCAGATGTGGACGACCGGGGCGGCCAGCTCAATGTGCCCCATGCGATCACGCCTGACCTTGGAGCGGGTGACCTCAACCCCGCAACGCTCGCAGATGATGCCCTTGAAACGGACGCGCTTGTACTTGCCGCAGTAGCACTCCCAATCCTTGGTCGGACCGAAGATCTTCTCGCAGAAGAGACCGTCCTTCTCGGGTCGCAACGTCCGGTAGTTGATCGTCTCGGGCTTCTTGACCTCGCCGTTCGACCACCCCCGGATGGAGTCGCCGGTGGCCAGACCGATGCGCAGCTGATCGAAGGTGTTCACGTCGAGAGCCATTAGGAGAAGCTCCTCTCTGCGGCGCGCCGCTCATCTTCCTCGTCGGACCCACGCTCGGGGCGACTGATGTCGATGCCAAGTTCCTCTGCCGTCCGGAACACGTCCTCATCGAGCTCGTGCATCTCTATTTCGCGGCCGTCGACGGCCAGCACCTCCACGTCGAGGCAGAGGGACTGCATCTCCTTTATGAGCACCTTGAAGCTCTCGGGGATGCCCGGTTCGGGGATGTTCTCGCCCTTGACGATGGCCTCGTAGACCTTCACACGGCCGAGCACGTCATCGGACTTGATGGTGAGCAGCTCCTGCAGGGCGTAGGCGGCCCCGAAGGCTTCGAGGGCCCAGACCTCCATCTCACCGAAGCGCTGCCCCCCGAACTGGGCCTTCCCGCCGAGTGGCTGCTGGGTGATCATGGAGTAGGGACCGGTGGAGCGCGCGTGGATCTTGTCGTCCACCAGGTGGGCCAACTTCAGGATGTAGACGTAGCCGACCGAGATCGGGTTGTCGTAGGCCTCTCCGGTGCGCCCGTTGTAGAGCGTGGCCTTGCCGTCCGTCTGGATCTGCACGTTGCCGTTGGCCGAGTCCGGGTTCAAGGTCCCGAAGATGTGCTGAATGGTGGGGTGCTTGCCGGCGTCCTCGACCTCGTCCCAGTGGGCCCCGTCGAAGACCGGTGTGGACACCCAGGCGGCCGGCTCGGTGCGCGGCCGCGTCTTGCGGGCCGCCCCGTCGCCCTTGGCGCTGGTGCCGACCTCGTCGTTGACCGTGATCCCCTCCCACCCGTGGCGGGCGGCATAGCCCAAGTGCGACTCCAGCACCTGGCCGACGTTCATCCGGCTCGGCACGCCGAGCGGGTTCAGGATGATGTCGACCGGCGTTCCGTCGGACAGGTAGGGCATATCCTCCACGGGGAGGATCTTGGAGATGACCCCCTTGTTGCCATGGCGGCCGGCCAGCTTGTCGCCCTCGGAGATCTTGCGCTTCTGGGCCACGTAGACCCGCACCAGCTGGTTGACCCCGGGGGGCAGCTCGTGGGACTCCTCACGGGAAAAGACACGGACGTCGATCACCTTGCCGTACTCGCCATGGGGCACCTTGAGGCTCGTGTCGCGCACCTCACGCGCCTTCTCACCGAAGATCGCCCGCAGCAACCGCTCTTCAGGTGTCTGCTCGGTCTCGCCCTTGGGCGTCACCTTGCCGACGAGGACGTCGCCCGGCGCCACCTCGGCCCCCACCCGGATGATGCCGCGATCGTCCAGGTCGGCCAGGATCTCCTCCGAGAGGTTCGGGATGTCCCGGGTGATCTCCTCGGCACCGAGCTTGGTGTCGCGGGCGTCGACCTCGTGCTCCTCAATGTGGATGGACGTGAGCACGTCATCGCGCACCAGGCGCTCGGACAGGATGATGGCGTCCTCGTAGTTGTACCCCTCCCAGGGCATGAAGGCCACCAGCAGGTTCTTGCCCAGGGCCAGTTCCCCGTTGTGGGTCGAGGGTCCGTCGGCGATCAGGTCGCCGGCGGACAGCTTCTGGCCCTCGACCACCAAGGTGCGGTGGTTGATGCAGGTGTTCTGGTTGGAGCGGCGGAACTTGGCGAGGCGGTAGACCTTGCGTCCGAGTGGCGTACCGAGGCGGTCCTTCTGCCCGGTGCCGTAGTCGACGGTGACCGTGTCGCCGCTGATTTCGGTCACGGTGCCGTTGCCCTCGGCCACCAGGACATCGCCGGCGTCGCGGGCGGCCCGCGCTTCCACACCGGTACCGATGTAGGGAGCCTCGGGCACTACCAGCGGCACCGCCTGCTTCTGCATGTTGGCGCCCATGAGGGCACGGTTGGCGTCGTCGTGCTCGACGAAGGGGATCAGCGCGGTCGAGACCGACACGATCTGCTTGGGGGAGACGTCCATGAGGTCGACCTCCGAGGGCGGGACGAAGTCGATTTCGCTCGTGGTGCCATACGAGGTGTTGACGGCACCCATGCGCACGCCGGTGCCTTGGGGGCCACGGCGGACCAGCACGCGCTCTTCGGTGAACCTGCCTCCGGCGTCGATGGAGGCGTTGGCCTGGGCGATGACGTGCTCTTCCTCCTCGTCGGCAGCCAGGTAGCTGACCTCTTCGGTCACCCGCCCGTCGACCACGGTGCGGTACGGAGTCTCAATGAATCCGTACTCGTTGACCCGGGCGTAGGTGGCCAGGGCGCCGATCAGGCCGATATTCGGGCCCTCGGGCGTCTCAATGGGGCACATGCGGCCGTAGTGGGACGTGTGCACGTCGCGCACCTCGAATCCGGCGCGCTCCCGCGAGAGCCCGCCCGGTCCGAGCGCCGAGAGGCGCCGCTTGTGGGCCAGGCCCGACAGCGGGTTGTTCTGGTCCATGAACTGGCTGAGCTGGCTGGTCCCGAAGAACTCCTTGACCGCGGCCACCACCGGGCGGATGTTGATCAGCGTCTGGGGCGTGATGGCCTCGACGTCCTGCGTCGTCATGCGCTCGCGCACGACCCGCTCCATGCGTGACAGGCCGACCCGGACCTGGTTCTGGATCAGCTCGCCCACCGAGCGGATGCGGCGGTTGGCGAAGTGGTCCTGGTCGTCGATGCGGTAGGTCGACTCGCCGTCGGCCATGTGCAGGGCCAGGTGCAGCATGTAGGTGGCCGAGGCCAGGATCTCCGACGGGCTGAGCACGCTCTGCCCCACGGCCGGCTTCTCGATCTCAATGCCGAAGAGGTCCGACAGGCGGTCGATCTCCGGCCCGAGCTTGCGGTTCAACTTGTAGCGGCCGACACGGGTCAGGTCGTAGCGCTTGGGGTTGAAGAAGGCGTTTTCGAAGTAGACCCGGGCCGCCTCGGCGGACAGGGGCTCACCGGGACGGGCGCGCTTGTAGATCTCCAACAGGGCGTCCTCGCGGGTGGGCGCCAGGTTGCGCTCCTTCTCCCACTGGCCCTCCAGGAAGTCGAAGTGGCGGACGAAGCGGTCGAGGAAAGCCTCGTCGCCGTAGCCGAGCGCGCGCAGCAGGATGAAGAGCGACAGCCGGCGCTTGCGTGCCACGCGGCAGCCAGCGGTGACGTCCTTGCCCGGCTTGGCTTCGATGTCGAGCTCGATCCACTCACCGCGATAGGGGTGGATGGTCCCGGTGAAGACCGTCTTGGCGTCCCGACCGGGCTGGAAGATCACACCGGGGGACCGGACCAGCTGGCTGACCACCACCCTTTCGGTGCCGTTCACGATGAACGTGCCCCGGTCGGTCATCATCGGGAAGTCGCCCATGAAGACCGTCTGTTCCTTGATCTCACCGGTGGTGGCATTGAGGAAGCGCGCCCGCACGAAGACCGGTGCGGCGTAGGTCATGTCCTTTTCCTTGCACTCCTCCACCGTGAACTTGGGCGGGGGACGAAGGTCGGGGTCCTTGGGGTCGAACTCGAGCTCCAGGCTCAGCTGCCCGGTGAAGTCCTCAATGGGGCTGATGTCGTGGTAGGCCTCGGCCAACCCCTTGTCAAGGAACCATTGGAACGAGTCGCGCTGGATCGCGATCAGATCCGGAAGCGGCAGGGCCTCGTTGATATTGGCGAATGAAACACGTTCGGGACTGCGGGACCGTGAGGACAACGGTCAACTCCTCCCAGGTGGGATTGGGGCGGGCGGGTGCGGTACTACGGGGTTGGTGGGGGCGGTCAAAACGGGGTCGGATCAGGATCCGGGGGCTGCTCGGGGCGCGCGCTGCCCCAGCGGAATTACGGCAACAAAGACACAGGGAAGCACGGCAACCCTGCATCTTACCGACGGGCGTGCCTGAACACAACCCCTAGGCCGCGCGACGGCCTGGCGGGCCGGGCCCGGGGTCGGACGCCAGGCTATGAGCGCCCTCCCCCGTCGTCAAGGATGCCGGTCCCGGTCCGGGCCTGCCGGCCCCTGCGGGAGCCGGGCTACTTGATCTCCACGGTGGCGCCGGCCGCCTCGAGGGCGGCCTTGGCCTTCTCGGCGTCGTCCTTGTTGGCCTTCTCCAGCACGGGCTTGGGAGCGGCCTCGACCAGGTCCTTGGCTTCCTTGAGGCCGAGGCTGGTGAGGGCACGGACTTCCTTGATCACCTGGATCTTCTTGTCCCCGGCGTCGGTCAGCACGACGTCGAATTCCACCTGCTCCTCTTCGGCGCCACCGGCGTCGGCCCCACCGGCGGGAGCCGCAGCAGCTGCCACGGCGACCGGTGCGGCCGCCGTCACGCCGAAGCGCTCCTCGAATTCCTTCAGCAGCTCGCTCAATTGGATCACCGTCAACTCGGAGATTCCATCGAGGATCTGTTCCTTCGTCAGGGTTGCTGCCATCTGGGTGGCCTTCCTTTCTTTACTTTCGGTCTTCTGTGTCGTGGTCGTGGCGATCGTGCGTGCTACTCGGGTGCACCTGCGGCGGGAGCCGCGTCGGCCGGTGCTTCTGCGGCAGGGGCCCCTTCGGAGACCGCCTCATCCGGCACCTCGGTTTCGGTGGCGGTCTCGGGTGGTGCCGCCTCGGCAACGGCGGCCTCCGGGTCCACGTCTGCGGCCGGGACCACCGGTGCCTCGGCATCGGTTTGGACTTCGGACTCGGCCTCGACGGGCACCTCGGCGACCTCGGCGACGGCCTCGGGGAGCTTCTCACCGCCCGCTTCCCGCTGCTCAATGAGAGCGGAGATCCCGTAGGCCAGGTTGCGGGGCAGGGCCTGGAGCAGGCCGGCCATCTGCTGCATCGGCGCCGCCAGGGCACCGGCCAGGCGGGCCAGCAGGACATCGCGCGGCGGCAGGTCAGCCAGGGCGGCCAGGTCCGAGGCCGAGAGGAGCGAGCCATCGGCCAGCCCACCCTTAATGACCAGGTGGGGGTTGGTCCGGGCAAAATCCCGCAGCGCCTTGGCCACCGCGCTGACGTCCCCGTCGACGAAGGTGAGGGCACTCGGGCCGCTCAGGTACTCCGCCAGCGGCTGATAGTCACCACCGTCGATGGCCCGGCGGACCAGGGTGTTCTTGAAGACCCGGTAGTCGCCCCCGACCGACGCCAGCAAGTTGCGCAGCTCCGCCAGCTCGGCCACCGACAGCCCGCGGTACTCGCTCACGATGGAAGCCGTGGCGGCTCCAATGCGCGCCTTGACCTCGTCGACGACGGCCAACTTGTGGGCCATTGCTGCGTTCTGCGTTGCCATCTTCGTCCTCCACCGGGATCAACCGCCCGGCTGCGGGCCAGGATCTCCGGTGTGCGACGGTGCGAGGGCCGGCCGGGCCGGTGCTCGCAGGTGTCGCCTCGTCAGGCCGGCCCTGGGGGGGCCGCTTCCGCACCCGAGGGTGCACCGGAGGTCTGTGGCGTCTGAGTTCAGTGCCCACCCGCTGCAGCGGTGAGCTGTCCGGAAGAGCGTAGTACGTCCGGCCCGGCCCTTCCGTCAAGCCGAGGCGGCCAGGTCCTCCTCCACCAGGCGGGCCCGGGCAGGATCGATGTGGACCCCGGGTCCCATGGTGGTGGCCACCGTCACCGACAGGAGGTAGCGCCCCTTGGCCGAAGGCGGCTTGGCCCGCTGGAGCTCCTCGACCACGGCGTGGATGTTGGCCACCAGCTGCTCGCGGGTGAACGAGGCCTTGCCGACCCGGATGTGGACATTGCCCACCTTGTCCGTGCGGTACTCGACCCGGCCGCCCTTGAACTCGGTCACGGCCTTGCCCACCTCAATGGTGACGGTGCCCGTTTTCGGGTTCGGCATCAGGCCGCGGGGCCCCAGAACCCGGCCGAGCGTTCCGACCTGGCCCATCAGGTCCGGCGTGGCGATGGCCACGTCAAAGTCGAGGAAGCCACCATTGACCCTGGCCACCAGGTCGTCCGCACCGACGACGTCGGCACCGGCGGCACGGGCTTCGGCCGCCAACTCGCCGGCCGCGAAGACCGCCACCCGTTCGGTGCGGCCGGTTCCCGAGGGGAGCGAGAGTGTGCCCCGGACGATCTGGTCAGCCTTGCGGGGGTCGACGCCGAGCCGCACGGCCATTTCGACCGTCTCGTCGAACTTGGCGGTGGACAGCGTCTTGACCAGGTCGACGGCCTCCGTGACGCCGTACAGCGCCTCCCGGTCGACCTGGGACAGGGCTTGTGAGTACTTCTTGCCGTGCTGGGCCATCTTCTCTCCTGTTGCGTCGGCGGGCAGTCGCTCAGCCGGCGACTTTGATCCCCATGGACCTGGCCGTCCCGGCGACCTGTTTCTTGGCCGCTTCCAGGTCATCGGTGTTGAGGTCCTTGAGCTTTACGTTGGCCACCTCGGCCAGCTGGGCCTCGGTGATCGTACCCACCTGCTCACGGCCGGTGGTCGACGAGCCCTTGACCAGCCCGGCGGCCTGACGCAGGAGGACCGGTGTGGGTGAGGTCTTGAGCACGAAGCTGAACGTGCGGTCCTCGTAAATGGTGATGTCGACAGGAATAACCGAGCCACGCTGGCTCTCGGTGGCCGCGTTGTACTGCTTGCAGAACTCCATCGTCTGGACCCCGTGGGGCCCGAGCGCCGTACCCACCGGGGGCGCCGGGGTCGCTGAGCCGGCGTCCAGCTGGATCTTCACCACGGCGAGGACACGCTTCTTTGGTGCCAACGTCTCTCTCCTTCTTCCTGTTCGACCCGACGCCTACAGCTTGGCGACTTGGCTGAACTCGAGCTCGACCGGGGTCTCCCGTCCGAAGATGTTGACCAGAACCTTCAACTTGAGCTGGTCCTCATTGATTTCTGCGATCTGGCCCGAGAAGTCGGCGAAAGGGCCTTCCTTGACCCGTACCGTTTCGTCCACCTCGTACTCCAGGCGGGGGCGGCTGCGCTTGGTGGTGGCCTCCACGCCTTCCGCCTTGACCTGCAGGATGTTCTCCACCTCGCGCCGGGACAGCGGTGTCGGCTTGGTACCGGGTCCCACGAAGCCGGTCACCCCCGGGGTGTTGCGGATGGCACCCCAGGTGTCGTCGTCCAGGTCGCAGCGGACCAGCAGGTAGCCCGGGAACACCTTCTTCTGGACGGTGACCTTCTTGCCACCCTTGAATTCCACCACGTCCTCCATGGGGATGACGACCTCGAACACCCGGTCCTCAATGCCCCGGGAAGCCACGACGTTGCCCATGTTGGAACGCACCTTGTTCTCGTATCCCGAGTAGGTGTGCACCACGTACCAGCGGCCGGGACGGTCGTACGGGCTCTCCACGGGGACGATCTCCTCATCGACCCCCCATCCGCCCAGCTCGACGTCGTCCGCTGCCTCCTGCCCCTCGGTGGCGTCGATCACCAGGTCGGGCCCGGGGGGTGTCTCCGCGATCTCTTCGGCTGTCACCGGTGCGTCCTCCGCATCCATTTCGGTCATGTCGGTCACCGGACTACTTCGCGAAGAGAAGCGTGATCAGCTTCCCGAAGGCCAGGTTGAGCACGAAGATGAGGCTGATCATGATGATCAGCGTGGTCAGCACGACCGAGGTGTAGTTGATGAGCTCACCCCGTGAGGGCCACGCCACCTGGCGCATTTCGTCGCGGACCTCGCGGGTGAACTGGAACGGGGTGGTCCGCTTGCGCCCCGACGGGCCCTTGGGCGTGCGGGCGCCGCCGGCCGCACCGCCGGCCTGGGCGCGACGGGAGGCTGGGGACCCATCGGCCTCCATCTGCCCTTGGCGCTGCATCATGCGCTTGGTCTCGCGGTTCACGGGTTCTGCCTCACATCATTCTCGGGTCGCTGGAACTCTCGGGGCAGGGCAGGAGGGACTCGAACCCCCAACCGCCGGTTTTGGAGACCGGTGCTCTACCAGTTGAGCTACTGCCCTCGGTGGGGTGCCCTCGGTTGCCTTCGGGCTGGTGGTTCTTCCCCCTGGCCTGGGGAACGGCCAGCCAGAGTAGCACCGGCCGGCCGAGGGTGGCTCAGCGGGTCTCCTTGTGCACCGTGTGCTGGCGATCCCAGCGGCAGAACTTCTTCATTTCGATGCGCTCACGGTCGTTCAGCTTGTTCTTCGTCGTGATGTAGTTCCGCCGCTTGCATACCTCACACGCCAGCGTGACCTGCACCCTCTTCTCGTTCTTTGCCATTCTCAATCCTTCCTGCTCACTGCCCCGGGAACCGCCCCGGGTCTGGTAGCGGCGGCGGGACTCGAACCCGCGACAACACGATTATGAGCCGTGTGCTCTGACCAACTGAGCTACGCCGCCAAGGGCGAGCCCCCTGTCGGAATCGAACCGACGACACCAGCCTTACCATGGCTGTGCTCTGCCGACTGAGCTAAGGGGGCATTCCTGGTCACACCCTGTTTTCAGTTCCAACTTGCTGCCTTTGCCCTACATTTGCCCTAATGACGATAGGCTGTCGGGTGTGACGACAACCGGATCACGATACAGCAGGCCCGGAACGATGCGGGAACGGAGCCCCGGTCATTGGGAGCTGCGTGCGTTCACCGGCCGCGATCCGGTGACCGGAAAGCCCCGCCAGGCGACCCGGACGTTCCGTGGCTCCGAGAAGGCGGCCGGCAAGGCGCTCTCGCAGTTCGTGTCCGAGGTCGAGGCGGGCACGTTCGAGCGGACCTCGGCCACGGTCGGCCAGCTGCTCGACAAATGGCTCGAGGCGGCGGAGACGAGCCAGCGACCCCTCACCCTCTACGAGAACAAGCGCAAGATAGAAGCGCGGATCCGGCCTGTGCTCGGATCCGTGCGGCTCGACAAGCTCGGCGGCGACATCCTCGATGCCGCTTACCGGCGGTGGCTGGCCGATGGGCTGTCCCCGGCCACGGTCCACAAGTACCACGCCATCCTGTCGGCCGCCTGCCGTCAGGCCGTCAAGTGGGGGTGGATCGAGTCGGCGCCGACCGCCCGGGCCACGCCACCGAAGATTGAGCGAATCGAGATGAAGGTACCCACCCCGGGGCAGCTGTCGGCCCTGTTGGCTACTGCTGAGCTGGACGACCCGGTGCTCGCCACGGCGATCGCCCTGGCCGCTCTGACCGGTGCCCGCCGGGGCGAGTTGGTCGCTCTCCGGTGGAGCGATATCGACCTCGAAGCCAGTACGGTGCGGATTGCCCGGTCGCTCACTGTCGTACAAGGTGAACGGCACACTGGGCCGACCAAGACCCATGCGTCCCGGGGCCTCGCCCTCGACCCGCTGGGCGTGGAGGTCCTGCGGCGGCAGTGGGACTACATGGCGGATCTGTCGGCCCGGGCCGGGTCGCCCCTGGTCGATGATCCCTTCGTGCTGAGCTACAACGCGAACGGAGCAGTGCCGGCCTATCCGGGCACCTTCTCCCACCGATTCAGCAAGCTGTGCGAGACCATGGAAGCCCCGGCCCTGAAGAAGCTCCGGAAATCCCGCCCGAAGGCGAAACGGGAGGACCTCGCACCGGCGGACCGATGGCCGTACCGATTCCATGATCTGAGGCATTTCTCCGTGACGACCCTCATCGCCGCTGGCGTGGACGTTCGCACCGTGGCCGAGCGCCACGGCCACGCCCGAGCCACCATGACCCTCGACCGGTACGCCCACGCGCTCCCGGAGCGGGACCGTGCGGCGGCCGGGGTGCTCGGGGCGGTGCTCAGCTACCGACCCTGATCGCGCCCGGGAGATCGTGGCCGGCGGCCACACTGGAGTACAAGAGCAAGGTGCTGCCTTCCGGGGGCGCTCCGGGCGTTCTGGGTGTAACGCCGCCGTGGACGATGCACATATGGGGGCTCAGTCTGCGATCGGTCCGAAGTCGAGAAACCCGTAGGTCTTGAGTTCCATGTTTCGACTGAGGTCCTAATAGGCGGCTACTACGACCTTACATTGATGCGTAAAGATCCCTTCGAAATCGTGTTCAAGGTATTCCCGGGCTGTGTCAGAACGGTCAGGAATGGACCAGGAATGGCCCATGGAGAGTCGGGGATGGGTCAAATGGGCGTGGTGGGGAGTTGGCGAGGAGGGCAGAAGCTGAGTCTGCTGGGAGCCCTTAAATGGATTGCCGTCGAGGAATGGTCAGGGGCAGCCGTGGCCAGGTGTCCGGCGGATCGCACTCACGCGTGCGACGGAACCAACAACGGTCAGACCGTGTGACGACGGCATGTAGAGGCAGCCAACTGGCGTGCCGAGGTCACTCGGCCCTATGAACACAGTGCAACCCCTATTAGCATCCTGGAAGGGCGCCACCTGCTGGCGAGTTCCAGCGTCAACCGTGACGGATGAATCCGAGCAGTTGTCCAGCGTCACCGTTTGGGCGGTGTCGTTCTCGACGTACCCAGTTGTTGTCGGCGTGTAGCCGAACATCAAGAAGACCGCGACGCCCAATGTCGCCATGAGAGCAATAACGCCGACCCCGATGCCCTTTCGAGCGTTCAGGGTCACCATTCGAAGTCAATCCCACCATTCTTGCGGAGACCAGGCGCGTTGTGAACGGTTGGGCCACCGTGATCGACACTCCTTGGCAGCGAGGGAATGTTCTGGCCCTCTGATCCGCCCTGGGAATTGTGGACACTCTTTCGCTTGGAAAGGATTGAGCCATGTCCACACCCAAGGGGAACCACCCCACCCAGCGCAGGTACCCGCCCGAGATCAAGGAGCGGGCAGTACGCATGGTCCAAGAGCTGCGGCGGGAGGACCCGGCTGACCAAAATGTCCTCAGCCGAGTGGCCCGCCAGCTCGATGTCGGCCTCGAGTCGCTGCGCAGCTGGGTCAAGCAGGCCGAGGTCGATGCCGGAGCCCGTCCCGGGCTGAGCACGACCGAGCAAGCTGAGTTGACCGAGATGCGGCGCGAGATCAGAGAGCTGCGCCAGGCCAACGAGATCCTGCGCGCCGCCGCGGCGTTTTTCGGGGCGGCGGAGCTCGAACGCCGACGGGCGAGGTAGTCGCCTTCATCGACGCGCACCTGGACCTGGCCGGAGTCGAGCCGATCTGCGACGTGCTGCAGTTCGCCCGGTCGACCTACTACGCGGCCAAGTCCCGCCCGCCGTCTGCCCGCTCGGTGGCCGACGAGGCGCTGAAACCCGAGGTCGAGCGGGTCCACCGGGCCGCCTATCACGGCGTCTATGGCGCCGAGAAGGTCTGGTGGCAGCTCGGGCGCGAGGGGTTCGGCGTTGGCCGGGACCGGGTGGCGCGGCTCATGCGCGAGATGGGGCTCTCGGGGGTGGTGCGCGGGCACACGACGTTCACCACCACCCCCGACGAAGCGGCACAGAGGCCCGCGGACCTGGTCAAGCGCAACTTCAGCGCCCGCGCCCCCAACCGGCTGTGGGTGGCGGATCTGACGTATGTGTGGACCTGGTCGGGCTTCGCCTACACCGCCTTCGTCACCGACGTCTTCTCCCGCTTCATCGTCGGATGGCGGGTGGGGACGACCCTGGCGGCCCAGCTCCCCCTCGACGCCTTGGAGATGGGGATCTGGGCCCGGAGGGGCCAGCACCTCGGCGAGCTGGTGCACCACAGCGACCGCGGCGTGCAGTACCTCGTCATCGTCTACTCCACCCGCCTCCAAGAGGCTGGAGCGGCGCCCTCGGTCGGCTCCAAGGGGGACAGCTTCGATAACGCACTGGCGGAAAGTATCAACGCCTCGTACAAAGCTGAATGCACCGAACGGCTCGGACCCTGGCGCGACGCCCCGGCACTCGAGATCGCCACGGCCGAGTGGGTCGAGTTCCACAACAAGCAGTGCCTCCAAGGCTCACTGGAGAGGATGACGCCGGCGGAGTACGAGGCCGCCTACTGGGCGCGCATGACGCCAGAAGCCTGATCTCGCCCGGTGCTCAGGTCCACCCCCCGCGTTCGGCGGCATACACGGCAACACAGGGGCCCGAATTCGCGCGCCATCCCCTTCACCCCTTCACAACGAGCCTCGCGTCGTACATACTGCACCCAGTCGGAACCAACCGGTGCCGCTTACATCAAAGCGCCGGAGTGTCCACCGAACCCAGGGCGGTTCACACCGACATATCCTCCGGCTGTGACTCCAAGAGCATTCGCCGTTGCTTGTCCGAAGCCCTCTCCGTTGGCGATATCTGTCCCAAACGTAATAGCCATGCCCAACGCTGGCGCTGCATCAGCCAACGGCTCCCACGCATCTGCCGCCTCCCCAGCAGAGCGAAGATTACCCCCGGCATAGCTTGAACCCTCACGAAGAGCGGCACTCAACGCGGTGGCTCGATACTCCAATCCACTGGCGTAACCACCACCAGCATCGACCAGTAGGCTCAACAAATTGAAGGACATTCCTCCCTGCTCCGTATACGAGTAGGACTGTCCGGTCGTCATTTCTTCACAACTGTTCAAGGGCGAGTTAGCCGGCGGTTGCGCCATTTGAGTCCCAAGGGACCGTGACTTAAGTCCCGTCGGGTCTGATTCATTTCCAGGATTGTCGCTAGCGTATGCATAGGGCTGTTGTGTCGAAGCGACAAGCGGGTCAACCGACAGGAACTGCCCAGTCGCTGGGTCGTAGTACCGCTTGAATACTACCTCTCGTTCCAGGGTCTCGGTGGTGGTCACGCACGAATGAGGTTACAAGACGGGTCCTGGTTGGCGGCTACTACGACCACAGCGTGGTCGGGTGATGTGTTCCCTTACCTAATCATGCAGGCAACCTCAATCCGACGTTCTCATCCAACGTTGCGTCACGAATCCGCCTGCAGCCAGGAACAGGGAGCCAGCTACGAAGGCGACTGGGTGCTTGAAGACCGTCAAACCCACGACTATTTCACCGACCCCGGCGATCACAAGGAGGGCGGTGAATCCCATCAGCCAGCCTGGACTTTCCGCTGCTGGCCTCAATGGGTTTTGACCCTTCTTAAGCCCGAAACCGCACGAAAGGCGGTACCAGCGCATGCGATGGCGCCAAGAAGCGAGAGTCCGGCGCCCACCATCGAATGTTGGATCGCCTTGGTAATCGCAAGGCCAACCAGCACGAGGGCCGCCACGCCAAAACCAATGGCGGCAAACCACAATAGAACCTTGGCCGAGCGGTCAGAGCGGGCCGTTGATCCTTCGTTACCAAAGTTCATAGATGCCCCAACCAACAAGCGCCAGTCCTCCGACCACTGGCACCGCCGCACCCAGCGCGCCAATGCCCACAAGCGACCCTTCGACAACGCCCTCGATGCCCGCACCAGCTAGCCCAGAACCACCTATGACAAGTACACCACCAAATAGCTCTTGTCCCTCTTGACTTGTCGTTCCCGACCCGATTGGAATTCCTCCTCCGTCATTCCCTGGAGCACCGTTAGCGCCAGAAAAGTAGACGGATCCGTACTCCGAAGACGCACCTTGGGGCGTGCAGTTTCCACCAGGAAGTGAGCTGGCTGGCCCGCCACTACCTTCAATCGGCGCCTTGGTGCCGGCGATCGTTGGGCAGTCGCCTTGTACGGGGCACGAATCTGAGTACAACCCCAATGGATCACCCGCGTTCACCGGATCGTCGCCCACGTAGCCGTACGCGGAGTGTGTGCTGCCAACGAGCGGATCGACGCTCATGAACTGCCCAGTCGCTGGGTCGTAGTACCGCTTTACCAAATAGATGAGTCCCGATTCGGCATCTGTGTACCCTCCGGCAAAGCCAAGCGGGGTGGTGGCGGTGCCCGTGGCACCAATCAATCCGCCATACGCGTTGTAGGTGAAACTGGACACGGTGTTTCCCGAGGCATCGGTGAGCAACCTCGTCGACCCCAGTTGATCGTGCAAGAGGTGGTAGGTGGTGGACCCGCTGACCTGCTCGAGCGGCAATCCTCCGGCTCCGTAGATGTAGTACATGGTGCCGTCAGCAATGACCTGAGGAACTGAACCAGACGTGTTCCACACCTGGTCCGTCGTCGTGCCACCGACGGTCTTTGACACCCGCAGGCCATCGCCGTTGTAGGCATAGCTCGCCGTACTCGACCCGTTGAATCCGGTGAGGACACCAGCCTGGTCGTAGCTAAAGCTGGCTGCACCGGGCCCCGAAGACGGGCTGCTCGACGTACGTTGGCCTTCCGAGGTGTAGCTGTACGTGGTGGTTATTGATCCCGTTGTACTCGAGGTCAGCTGGTCCGCCGGGTCGAAGGCCTGGGTCGCGCCAGCGGAGTTGGTCGTCAGGTTTCCGGCCGAGTCGTAGGAATAGGTAGCCGGCGTCGTCGTGGTCACTCGGTTCAGATTGTCGAAGGAATAGGTCTGCGAGGTGGGAGACGGGACGCCGGTGTCGCTCTCGGCAGTCACCTGCTCATTACCATCTCTCGCGTACGAGAACGTGGCGAATGGAGTGCCAGGCGTCGCGGTTGGCGCGTCGCTGATCCCTGCGATCTGATTGTCGTGGTCGTAGGACGTGTTCGAGGTGTCCCCGTTCGGAAGGGCCTCTGTCGCGACGTCTCCATTGGCATCGTAGGAATAGGTGGTGGTGTGACCGTTCCAATCTTCGACCGAGGCCAATTCACCCACCGTGTTGTAGGCGTAGTTCACCGTCCCCACCGAACCAGGATAGGTCACCGACGTCTTGTTGCCGGCGAGGTCATAGCCGTACCCGACCGTATTGCCTCCCCCGTCAGTCACCGACGTCAGCCGGCCGAGCGAGTCGTAGGTGTAGCTCGTGGTCCCGGTGCCATCGGACATCTGGGTGCGCCGACCGTCGTTGTCGTAGACGAAGGTGACGTCGGGGGTCACGCCGTCCGAGTAGGTGATCCCCGTGAGCCGCTGATCGGCGTCATACGAATAGGTCGTCGTGCGGCTCGACGGATCAACCATGGTGGAACGTAGGCCCAGCGAATTGTAGGTGTAGGTCGTCGTCCGGTTGTCGGCGTCCTTGCTCGAGGTGACGGCGTTTGGATACGCGACGTCGCCGTAGGCATACGTCGTGGCATGCGAGTTGGCGTCGGTGTACGTGAGCTTGTTCCCGTCGCCGTCATAGGTGTAGGTCTGCGTGGTGGAGTTGGGATTGGTGACCTGGGTGAGTTCTTCGTCCGCGTCGTAGGTGTACGAGGTCGTGTTGTTGCGTCCGTCGGTGACCGATGACTTGTTGCCGTCGGTGTCGTAGGTGGTAGTCGTCACGTTGCCGAGGGGGTCGGTGACGGTGAGAATCCGGCCAGCGTTATCGTAGGTGTACGACGTCGTGAAGTCAACCGGATTCGCTCCGCTCACGTTTCCTCGGGCCGACACCTCGGTCATCTTTTCGCCGATGCTGTTGTAGGACTCGGTCGTCTCGTTGCCAAGCGGATCGGTCGTCGACGTCACGTCGCCGTTGGCGTCATAGCCGTAGGTCCACGAGTTCCCGTCGGGGTTGGTCATCTTGGTGACGAGGCCCGGGTGTGCTGTTGACCCATAGGTGTACGTCCTGGTCTGCGAAACGGCCGGACTCGAACCAACGAGGGGCGTGGACGTCGAGGTGAGATTCCCGTCGGCATCGTAGGTGTTCGTGGTGGTGACGCCATCGGGGTCGGTGACAGAGGTGACGTCGTTCAGCGAGTCGTAGGTATGGGTGGTCGTATGACCTAACGCGTCGGTCGACGTCAACTTGTTGCCCGAGGCATCGTACGTCGCCGAGGTCACCGAGCCATCGGGGTAGGCGGTCTGGATGAGCCCGAGCGTGTTGGGGTCGTAGGCGTAAATCGTGGTGGCGGCCGAGGCGGTTCCCGCACCGACGGTGCGCGCCACCAGCACTCCATTGCGATACTGCTCGACAATCACGTCGCCATTCGGATCGGTGATGGTGGTCGAGAACGGTGTATAGGAGAACGTTGTCGTGCGTCCCATTGGATCGGTCTGCGAGGTCACTTGGCCCGCGCTGTTGTAGGTGTTGGTGGTCACCGGCGTTGGCGAGGTCGAGGAGTTGCCGTAGTAGCGAGGCTTTCGATAGGTCAAGAGCTCGTGCGACGTGTTGTAGGTGAACTGGGTGTGGCCTCCCACCACATCGATGACGTCGGTCAAGTCGCCGTTGGCGTCGTAGCCGTAGGTGGCGGTTCGGGCCGGGCTGTCACTGTCGGAGACCTCCGAGATCAGGCCGTTGGTTCCATAGGACAGGCTCAGGTACCGGCCCTCGGGATCGGTGATCTTCGTCAATTCGCCGCCGCTGTAAGTAAGCGTCGTTGTGTAGCCATTGAGGTCGGACTCAGAAGTCAGCTGTCCAGTCGAATTGAACGTGAAGATGGACTTGGCTTGGCGGGTGAAGGTCCATGTCCCGCCTGAGTCGGTGAGCGTCGCCATCACCCGCGGCGGGGCCGAGTACGTGCCATTCGAGTCTGCAAAGGTCACCTGGGTGCCGTCTTCTTGGTTCACCGTGACCGTCGAAGGCGGACTGCCTGTCCCGAAACTCAGGCTCATGTTGTACGAGTCGGTCCAGCCGTAGCCGAAAGGCCCCTCGACAGAGGCCATCACCGAGTTGTACGAGCGGCCGAAGGAGAGTGCTGGTCCAGGTCCAGGGATGGCCAAGTCAGTGAAGGACTCGGCCAAGCCGCCCGTGGCCGTGTTGATGGGATCTCCGTGACAGGCCGCGCAAAACTTCTCAGAGGGGTTGTTGGCCATCTCTTCGAGCGGCGAGATATTGCCGCCCGTTGCATTGAATCCACCCGTCGCGATGACGACTGAGCCGGCTCCGCTGTTAAACCCAGGCCATTCGCCGTCAGCGGTTCCGGAGGACTCGAGGTAGTCCGACCCTCCGCCGCCGGTAGACACGCAGCCGCCTCCGCCGCCGCCGCCGTAGTAGCCGCCCCCTCCGGCGCCGCCAGTGTAGCTCCCATTCCCTCCGCTCCCGAGACTGCCGGCAGCTGCCGGGTGACCCCCGGTCCCTCCGGCACCTCCGGCGCTTTGGGAACCGCCGCCGCCTCCAGGGTCACCACAAGTATCCGAACCGCCGCTCTGCCCGGTGGCCGGGCCTCCTGCACCACCCGTGCCTGGTGTGCCCTGCGAGTTCACGTCTCCCACACCACCTCCGCCGGCAGCGACAAGGACCCGATCGGCAAGGCGCATCCCTCGGGAACGCACGTCGGACGCGCCGCCGCCGCCGCCGTAGTAGCCCGCCGTGCCGCCAAAGCCGCCGCCGTTGTACCCGTTCCATTGCAAATGTGCCGAAGGTGGCGTCCCCCCGACATCAACCGCGAGCACTTGGCCCGGAATGACGGGGAGTGTCGCGACGACTCGGGATCCCAGTCCACTAGAGGTCCCCCCACCTTGTGCGCCCCGGGCGTCGACAGCCACCTGCGTCACTCCCGCCGGTACAGTGAACGATTGCGGGGCGCCCGTGTAAGAAAAACTGGTGATGGTCGGTGCACCAGGTCCGGTGGAGGCCAACGTCGGGTAGGCAATGGTGACTGAGCCATTGCCGGCGTTGTACCCGGAGGTTTCCGCATTCGAGGTTCCACTGGACTCCAGGAAGTCCGAGCCGCCGCCGCCGCCGGCACCGGAATTCGAACAGTCCCCGCCTCCACCCCCGCCGTAGTAGCCGCCACCGCCACCTCCGCCGGCGTGATAGACGCCGCCACCGTTGCCGAGCGACCCCGGACTCCCGTTGTACTGGCCGGAGCCGCCGGAGCCGCCCGCGCTTGGGCTTCCACCGGCGCCGCCATAGTCCACGGGGCTAGTGCAGGTCCCAGGATCGCCGGTTTGGCCGGTCGAAGGACCGCCCGAACCGCCTGACCCCTCAAGGGACGACGCGCCGCCGGCGCCCCCGCCACCACCCGCCGCCACGACACCTCGATTGGCAAGGGCGATACCACCGGCTCGAATGTCAGAGGCACCTCCACCACCACCGCTCGTCGCCCAGGAGGAGCCACCGCCACCGCCGTCAAAGCCGCCAGAGATCACATTGGCCGAGGTGGGGCTCCCTCCCACCATGACCTCAAGCACCTGGCCCGGCGTGACGGGCACCGTAGCGACGACTCGAGATCCGAGTCCACCAT
>Ga0307372_10000808_pt1 | contig 54746 bp, 52 predicted proteins | sample OX1MG_FD_202533 | JGI IMG/M metagenome (GOLD analysis project Ga0307372, IMG submission 202533) | Soil microbial communities from Risofladan, Vaasa, Finland - OX-1 | ecosystem: Environmental > Terrestrial > Soil > Coastal area > Acid sulfate soil | place: Finland: Risofladan, Vaasa | collected...
GCCAAATACCGTCAGCGCGATCTCGTTGCTCCGAAGATGCCGACGGTCAAGCCCACGCAGCAGCGCACGCCACCGAACCCGCAACACAAACCCTACGTCGTGCCACCCACGGAAAGGGCGCGCACCGCCCGCCGCGATCGACGGGGAAGGCCGAGGCATCGCGAGCGGCCACAGTCGTATGCGATCGAACATCTTCACGGCTCGCCTAAGCGAATGGCGACGGACATCGGATCAAACTTTGTTGACGCCATAATAGAGAGTCACGGCGTGCTTGGCCTCAGCGAAGAAGAGCCGTCGCTCCATCAACGCGCCGGCCATCCCAACGACCGCCGCGGCAATCGCGAGAACTGCCGCTAAGGCACCGCGCACCGCCGCAGCGGTCGGCGCACCTGTAGCACGTCGTACATTCGACCGACATGGTCTTCGGAACGGACGAACCCAGAGGCGACGTCACCCATGCGCGCGCGCGGCCGCCCGCGTCGAGGCGCCGGAAGCGGCGGCGAGTCGCGCGGCGAGAGCCTCAGGAATCTGGCGCGGCGTGTCGACGACGATCACGCCGGCATCCTCGAGCGCCTTGCGCTTCGAGGCATAGCTGCCGGCGCTGCCGGTGACGATCGCGCCGGCGTGTCCCATCTTCTTGCCCGGCGGCGACGCGCGGCCGGCGATGAACGCGACCACCGGCTTGGCCATGCCGGAGGCATATTCGGCCGCCTTCTCCTCCATCGCGCCGCCGATCTCGCCGACCAGCACGACGGCCGCGGTGCGCGCGTCCTCGTCGAGCGCCTGCAGCGCGTCGCGCGTCGTCGTGCCGATCATCGGATCGCCGCCGATGCCGATGAAGGCCGACTGGCCGATGCCGGCGCGCGTCAGGTTGAGCGCCACCAGCGTGCCGAGGCTGCCGCTGCGCGACACGACGCCGACCGAGCCGGGCCGGAAGACGTTAGTGTTGTGGCCCGGCATGATGCCGACGAAGCCCTCGCCCGGAGTGACGAGGCCCGCCGTGTTCGGGCCGACGATCCGGGTGCCGGCACGCTGCGCGGCGCGATGCATCGCCATCACGTCCTGGGCGGGAATATGCTCGGTCAGGCAGACCAGCAGCTTGACGCCCGCACCGATGGCGTCGAGCGCGGCGTCCTTCGCCATCGACGGCGGCACGAACATGACGGCGACGTCGTAGGGCGCCTGCGCCATCGCGGCGCCTGCCGTGACGAAGATCGGCACGCCGAGATGCATCTCGCCGGCGCGCTTCGGATTGACGCCGGCGACGACCTTGGTGCCGCAGGCCATCATTTTCTCGGTCCAGAATGTGCCCTGCTTGCCGGTGATGCCCTGCACGAGCACGCGATGCTGCTGTCGAAAGATGATCACTGCGCCGCCTCCACCGCCGCGCGGACGGCGTCCTCCATGAAGTCGTAGGGCTCGATGCCGAGACGCTCGCGCACCAGCTTCACCGCTTCCTCTTCGCCGGTACCGTGGATCGAGAAGAACACGGGAATCTTGGGCTTGAGCTTCTCCCAGGCCTTGACAACGCCGTCCGCCATGACGTCGGTGCGCGCGAAGGCGCCGCAGAAGTTGATCACCAGGCTTTTGACGCCGGCGCCTGACAGCACCAGATCGAGCGCAGTCTCGGCCTTGGTGTAGGCCTCGCCGCCGATCTCGAGGAAATTCGCCGGCTGGCCGCCGCAATGCCGGATCACGTCCATGGTCGTCATGGTCAGGCCGGCACCGTTCGCAAGCACGCCGACATTGCCGTCGAGCTGGATGAACTTGAGACCGGCCTCGGCGCCGCGGCGCTCGAGCGGCGTGAGCTTCTCGCGCGCGCCAGCGGCGGCAAGCTCGCGCTGGCGGAAAATCGCCGCGTCATCGAGCGTGAACTTGCAATCGAGCGCGACGATGCGTCCGTCCGCGAGCAGCGCGAGCGGATTGATCTCGATGAGCTCGGCATCACGCTCCCGGCAGATCGCGTAAAGCGCCGCCAGCACGGCGGCAACCTGCGGCTCAGCCGCGCCGAGGTCGAGTCCCGCGAGCATGGCGCGCGCCTCCTCGGCGCCGAACGCGCCGTCGATCTCGACCGGCCGGCGGCGGACGGCGTCCGGCTGGCGCGTGGCAACCTCCTCGATGTCCATGCCGCCCTCGGTCGAGAACAGGACGAGCGGCCGGCGATCGGCGAAATCGGTCACCACGGCGGCATAGAACTCGCGCGCGATCGCGGCGCGCTCCTCCACCAGGACCGACTCGACGGGATAGCCGTCGATCGTCATGCCGAGGATCGCGCCCGCCACCGCCGCGGCCTCGGCGGCACTGTCGGCCTTGCGGATGCCGCCAGCCTTGCCGCGCTTGCCGGTCGGCACCTGCGCCTTGACTACGCACGGGCCGATCGCGGCAAACGCCGCACCCGCTTCGGTGACCGAACCACAGAGCTGGCCGCGCGGCACCTTCACGCCGGCCGGCACGAGCACTTTCGCCTTTGCGGCGTGCTCTTCGAAATTCATCGCCCGTATTTGTCCCAATGCGGGCCGAAGAGCTCTGCCTCGCTCGGCTTGTCCTCGGGAATCACCGTCACCAGGTGAGTGATATTGAGGAAGTGCTCGTAGCTCAGATTCTCGGAGATGCTGTTCTTCTGCCACGTGCCGCAGCCCATGCTGAGCGTGAATCCCAGGCCGCTGTCGAAACCGCCGCCGTTGCCGAAGGTGTGGGCGAAGTTGACCAGCACGCGCACGACATCGAGGTCCTCGGCGAGCTCGCGCGCATGGGCGAGGTTCTTGGTGTGAATGCCGCAGGAATGGCCCTTGCCCTGGTAATCCAGAACCGCGCGCACGGTTTCCTTGGCGGCCGCGAAATCCTTGGCGCGATAGACCGTGAGCACGAGCGACAGTTTCTCGCCGGAGAACGGATGATCGCGACCGACGCCGGTCTCTTCGATCATGAAGAAATCGGCGCGCTCGGCGGCCGCCGGCAGCTTGAACGCTCGCGCCAGCACGGCCGCGTCGCGCGCGATGAGGTCACGGTTGAGTTTGCCCTTCTGCCACAGCGTCTGCTCGATCACCGGCTTCTCGGCAGCAGTGCAGAGATAGCCGCCGACCTGTTTCAGCGCCGCGAGCGCCGCATCGTAGACCGAGTCGAGAATAACCACGGCGTTTTCGGACGAGCACGAGGTCGAATTGTCGAATATCTTGGAGGCGCGGATTTTCCGCGCCGCCTCGGCGAGATCGGCGCTGTCGTCGATGATGACCGGAACGTTGCCGGCGCCGACGCCGATCGCCGGCGTGCCGCTGCGATAACCGCGCCGCACGTTGTCCTGCGATCCGGTCACGACGACGAGATCCGCCGCCTTCATCAGCACCTCGGTCGACTCCTTGGTGACCGGCGCGGGCAGAATCTGGACGAGGTCCGCCGGCAGGCCGACGCGTTCGAGCGCACCGCGCATGAACTGCACCGCACGCTCGGTGGTGGCATAGCCGAGCGGCGACGGCGCGATGACGATCGCGTTGCGCCCCTTGAGCGCCATCATCGCCTTGTTGACCGGCGTCGCGCCTGGATTGGTCGACGGCGTCAGCGCGGCGACGACGCCGACCGGCTTGGCGTACTTGACGATGCCCTTCGCTTTGTCCTCTTCGATGATGCCGACCGATTTCGCCCGCAACAGGTCGCGCAGCGTGCCGAAGGTCTTGCGCTGCTTCTTGACGATCTTGTCCGCCACGTTGCCGAGGCCGGTATCGGCGACCGCGAGCTCGGCGAGCGCGCGCGCGTGCTCGGGCCTGTAGAGCGACCACGCCAGCGCGCGCACCGCTTCGTCGGCGCGTTCCTGGCTGACGATGCCGAAGCTCTGCTGCGCGGTCCGCGCTCGCCGCATGACGGCGTCGACGGCCGCGATGACCTGGTCGGATGCCGCGTCGCGAGCGGCGAAGACTACCGTGGACATGCTGATCTCCTCACACCGATGCGCCCGCGCGGCGGCCGGAACCGTCGCGCGGGCGAAGCTCAACGCAACTCAAGCCGCGTTCGTGTGTTTGTACTTCTCCAGGAGCCGCTTGGGATATTTGAGCGCATCGCGGCGGAACGGATCGCCGAGCTCGCGCGTCACGTGCAGGTCGAGAATCGTGGTCTTGCCGTGCTTCATCTGCGCGTCGACGGCGCTCTTCAGAGCATCGCCGACTTCGTCCACCTTCTTCACCACGATGCCCTCAGCGCCCATCGTTTTCGCGAGCTGCGCCCAACTCGGATTCTTCAGGTTCACGCCGTCGAAGCGTCGGCCATAGAAATCGACCTGGTTCTTCTTCTCGGCGCCCCACTGCTCGTTGTTGAACACGCAGGCGGTGACCGGGATGTTTTCGCGCACGCAGGTGAGGATTTCGCCGAAGCTCATGCCCCAGGCACCGTCGCCGACATAAGCGATCGCCGGCCGGTCGGGTGACGCGACCTTGGCGCCGATCATGGTCGGCAGCGCGTAGCCGCAATTGCCGAAGCTCATGGCGGCGAACATCGACGGCGCCTGCTCGAACCGGAGGTACGAGTTCGACACCGAGCAGATGTTGCCGATGTCGGTCGAGACCATCGCGTTCTTCGGCATCGTCTTCTCGAGCGCGCGCAGCATCTGGCGCGGATGCATGCGGTCGTTGACGCCCTTCGAGACTTCAACCGACCATTCGTCGCGCTCGTGCGTCCAGCCGCCGAGCTCGGCCTCCCACGCGTCCTTCTCGGCCTTGATCTTCTTCTTGCGCTCGTCGGCATTCTTGCGGCAAGCGAGGTCGCGGTTGCCGAGCCGGTGCAGCAGCGCGCGGGCGGCGGCCTTGGCGTCGCCGACGACGCCGACCGAAATCTGCTTCACCAGGCCGAGCATGCGGTGGTCGCTGTCGACCTGGATGATCTTGGCGTCCTTCGGCCAGTATTCGAGGCCGTATTGCGGCAGCGTGCCGAACGGTCCGAGGCGCGTGCCGAGTGCGAGCACCACGTCGGCCTGGGCGATCAGCTTCATTGCGGCCTTGGAGCCCTGATAGCCGAGCGGTCCGCACCACAGCGGATGGCTCGCCGGGAAGCTGTCGTTGTGGAGATAGGAGCTGACCACCGGCGCGTTGAGATGCTCGGCTAGTTCGACGCAATCGGCCACGCCGTTCGACATGATGGCGCCGCCGCCCGAGACGATGACCGGGAATTTCGCCTTCGTGAGCAGGTCGACGGCGCGGTCGAGATCCTCGTCGGCGCCCGGACCGCGGGCGATGTGCTTCGGCGCCGCGATCGTGTACTCGGCCTCGCCGTAGAAATGGTCGCGCGGAATGTTGAGCTGCGTCGGGCCGCGCTCGCTCATCGCCATGTCGAGGCAGCGCGCCGTGAGCTCGGCCATGCGGCCCGGACTCGAGACATGCGCCTGGTATTTGGTGATCTTGGAGAAGATTGGCAGCTGCTCGGTCTCCTGGAAGCCGCCGAGGCCGATGGTGGTCGAGCCGGTCTCCGGCGTGACGACCAGAACCGGCGAGTGCGCCCAATAAGCTGCGGCGACGGCGGTGACGAAGTTGGTCACGCCCGGCCCGTTCTGCGCGATGCAGACGCCGTGCTTTCCTGAGGCGCGCGAATAGCCGTCAGCCATGTGGGCGGCACCCTGCTCGTGCACGGTCGGAATGAAGCGGATGCCGGCGGTCTGGAACAGATCCATCGCGTCCATATAGGCGGATCCGACGATTCCGAAAATGTGCTTGACGTTGTTGGCAACGAGCGTTTCGACGAACGCTTCGCTCGAGGACATCCGGGTCATACTTTTCTCTCCTTCAATGAACCGTTGACGTCACACGCGGCCGTCCGCGCCGGAGTTCCGTCGATCTCGGTCGACTCGAACATCTCGGACAGCTCGGCCGCCGCTTCCTGCAATGCCGGCAGATGCTTCCGCGCCTGGGCCGGCGAGAGTCGCGCGGTCGGCGCTTGAACCGCCACGCCGGCGATCAGATCGCCGTTCTTGCGCACGATCGGAACTGCGGCGCAGATCACGCCGGCGAGGAACTCCTCGTGGTCGAACGAGACGTGCTCCTTGCGGACGCGCTTCAATTCCTCGTCGAACGCGCCGCGATCGGTGATCGTGCTCGGCGTGAAGCGCTGGAGGTCGATGCTGCGCAACAGCGTCCGGCGCAGGCGGCTCGGCGCGAGCGCGATGTGCAGCTTGCCGATCGCGCTGCAATGGAGCGGCACGCGCGAGCCGGTCGCGAAATGCAGGCGCAGCGGCCAGTGCTCGGCCTCGACGCGGTCGAGATAGACGACCTCGCCGTTGAGCACGACGCCGATGTTGCAGGTCTCGTTCATCACGCGGGCGAGCCGCCGCAGCACCGCGTGGCGGCCGGCATCGCGCATCGAGGCCCGCATCACGCCGAGCGCGATGTCGGTGAACTTGAAGCCGACGGTCAGGCGCTTGCGCACCGGCTCGCGCACCAGATAGCCCGAGGTCAACAACCCCTCGACCAGGCGATAGGCCGTCGCCTTGGGCAGCGAAAGCGTCTCGATGACGTCGCCGACATCAACCGCCGCAGGCGATTGCGCGACCAGCTCGAGAATCGCGAAGGATCGCGCCGTCGCCGTCGGGATGGCCTCGCGCCGTTCGTCGGGCCCACCGGGGGCGGCAGACCGGCGGTCTGCGCCCATGATCGCCGCGGGCTTCATGGACCGCTCCCCGCCGACGGCGCCACCTGCGGCCGCCGGCGCGCCGACAGGAGCTCGCGCAGCAGGGGATAGCTGAGCGCCACCAGCGAGCCGGCCATCAGCGTGCCACTGATCGGCCCTTTGAAGAAAACCGTCCAGTCGTTGCCGCTACCGATCATGCTGCGCATGAACGCCGATTCACCGACCGGTCCGAGAATCGCGCCGAGCACCATCGGCGAGATCGGGAACTTGAACTTCTCGAAGAGATAGCCGAGCACGCCGAAGATCACGATCATCCAAACGTCGGACATGTTGTTGCGGTTGGCATAGGCGCCGACGAGACAGAACATGACGACGATTGCCGACAGCACGCCCTGCGGAATCTGCAGCACCTTGACGATGACTCGGATCCACAGGAAGCCGAGCAAGCACATGCCGACGACGCTCGCGAACATCGCGGCGAAGATGGTGTTGACCATGAGGAGCGAGGAGGGGTCCTCGAACAGCATCGGACCCGGCTGAACGCCGTGCAGCAGGAACGCGGCGAGGATCACGGCGGTCGCGCCGCTGCCCGGCAGACCGAGCGTGAGCAGCGGAATCATGTGCCCCGCGACCGACGCCGTCGAGCCGATCTGCGGCGCGACGATGCCTTCGGGGAGGCCGGTGCCGAGCTGCCGACGCCGGCGGCCGTACTGCTTCTCGATGCCGTAAGAGATGAAGGCTGTGATGGTGGCGCCGGCGCCGGGCACGATGCCGAGCACCGTGCCCAGAATCGTGCTGCGTATCAGGGTGGTCTTGATCGCGAAGAGCTCGCGCAGCGACGGGAGGTGCGTCGCCACTTTCTGCTGGCCGCTCTCGGCGTGGCTGATCCGCAAACCCTGGCCGATCCGCGCCAGCACCTCGCCGAGCCCGTACATGCCGACCAGGACTTCGACCAGCTGGACGCCGTCGCGCAGGATCGGCACGCCGAAGGTGAAGCGCTGCGTGCCGTAGATGCTGTCGATGCCGACCGTTGCCACCAACAAACCAACGCACAAGCTGATCAGGGAGTTCACCATCGACTTGCCGGCGAGCGCGACGACCGTCGTGAGGCCGAAGAACACGGCGGCAAAATAGTCGGGCGAGTCGAATTTGAGCGCGACGTCGCTCATCGGTCCGGCGAGCACCACCATCACCGCCGATGAGACGAGACCGCCGATCAGCGCCGCAACCAGCGCCCAACCGAGCGCCTTCGCGGGCGAGCCGCGCCGGCCCATGGTGTAGCCATCCCACAGCATCGGAACGTCCATCGGCTCGCCCGGAATGCGATAGAGAATCGCGGTGAAGCAGCCGGCATAGGTGCCGGCGAAGTAGATCGCGGTCAGCAGGATGATCGAGGGCTCGATCGGCATCTGATAGGTGAACGGCAGCGCGAGCACGACGCCCATCACAAGGCCGAGGCCCGGCATGATCGACACCGCCATGCCGACCAGCAGGCCGACGAACAGCATGAGCAGGTCGAACGGCTGGAAGACCTGAACGAACCCATGGGCCAGATTGACCAACACCGCGGCGCCTCCTAATGCACGCCCATTGCCGCCATGAGCGCGAAAGACAGGCGGTCGAACGGCGCAGTGCCGGCCGGCAACGAGACATAGACGACGCGCATGAACACGAACATGAAGGCGAAGGCGACTGCGACGCTCAGCAGCGCCGCCGGCAGGGGCCGTCGGTAATGGCCGAGATACATCAGCACGAACACGAAGGCGATCGTCGCGAGAAAGAAGCCGATCACCGGCAGCAGCAAGAGATAGCCCAGCGTCACGCCGACGGCGAGCCACACCAGGTACGGATAGATCTCCGGCGGCCGCACCAGCGCTTCATCCGCTTCGTTCACGGCCTCCGCCACCGCCTTGCCGGCGTGGACCGCGCTCGATATCGCGCCCCACAGCGCCGTCAGCAGCAGCAGGACGAGAATGAGCTTCGGCCAGGCGCCGGGTCCGATCCGGCCCGAGCTTTCCTCGAACTCGAAGCCGTCGGCTGTGCGGTAAAGAAAGGCGCCGACTGCAAACACGACCACATAGGGCAGCGCGGCTTGCAGTCGGCGAAGCGGCGTGATCGGAGCGGTGGCCGTCAATTCGACCCCATCTTGGCCTCGGCCCGGAATTTCTTCGCCTGCGCCAGCCACGCGTCCATGAACTGCCGCGCCTTGGCCATCGGGACGTAGCTGTTCGGATCGGCGTATTGGTTCTCGAGATAGGATTTGAACTCCACCGTCTGCGCCACCTTGTGCAGCTCGTCGGCCAGGAGCTTCACGCGGGCCGGCGGGGTTCCGGCTTTGACGACGATCGCGCGGAACTGCGGCAGCGTGATGTCGTAGCCGAACTCCTTGCCGATCGGCACGTCCTTGAAGCGCGGAATGGCGAGCCGATGCGCGTAGAAGAAGATCAACGGCCGGATCTTGCCGCCGTCGATGTAGCTGCGCACGTCGCCGGTCTGCTCGTAGAGGACGTCGGCGTTACCGCCCAGGATCGAGGTGTAGCGCAGGCCGGGCTTGGCGTAGGGGATCTCGTCGAACTTCAGCCCGAACCTGTTCTTGAGATACGTCGTCGTGATGTCGTCGGCGCTGCCGAAGCCCAGCGTCGCGACCTTGAGTGTCCGCTCCTTCGCCGTCTTGACCAGCTCGGGCCAGGTCTTCCACGGGCTGTTAACGTTCACATAATAACCGGACGGCTGCTGGATCATGATGCCAAGCGGAATCACCTGATCCTCGGTGAACGCCGGATGCGGACCGGAGAGCAGAGAATAGGTATCGCCGATCAGCACCGCGAGCGTGTAACCGTCGGCGGGCGAGGTCAGCAGCTTGGTCATGCCGACGACGCCGGTCGCGCCCGGCACGTTGAGCACGGGAAACGAAGCGCCGAGGTCCTTTTCCATGATCTTGCCGGAGGTGCGCGCCAACAGATCGGCGCCGCCGCCGGGCCCCCACGGCACGATGAAGTTGATCGGATGATCGGGATATTTGGCCTGCGCCGGCACGCCGCAACCCAGGGCGAGCGCAAACGCGACGATGGCAAGCCAGGCACACTTCCGCATAACGGACATGTTACTTTCCTCCCTCTGGTGCGCGGCGCCGCCTTCGATCGAGCGGTCTAAACGCGCGGATTCTCATTTTATAAGACTTATAATACTAAAAACTATCACGTCCGGTCGTAGTGTCGCAAGCGGAGCCGCATCGCGATCGCGCGGCCGACGGTAAAAAACTTTTGCGGCCGCCGCGCACCCGCCGGCTCAGCCCGTAAGTTGGCGTTCCGTCGATTGAGCTCGCATCGGCGTGGCGTCGACCGCCATCGTTCGCCGGTCGGCGGTACCGGCGATATCGCCGATGATCATGTCGGATGCCTTGGCGCCGACCATGATCGCCGGCACGTTGGTGTTGCCGGAGACGATCGCCGGCATCACCGAGCAATCGGCCACCCAGAGGCCGTCGACGCCGCGCACCCGCAGGCGCGGATCGACCACGGCGTCGTCGTCGGCACCCATGCGGCAGGTGCCGGTCGGATGGAAGATCGTCGCGCCGTTGCGACGCGCGAAGGCGAGCATGTCGGCGTCGCTCGCGCAATCCGGTCCGGGCGCGAGCTCGGCAGCGACGTAATCGGCCAGCGGCGGCGTCGCCGCCAGCTTGCGCGTGAACGCGATGCCGGCCGTGATGCAGCGGCGGTCGGTGTCGCTGGCGAGATAATTGGCGTGAATGCGCGGCGCCGCGAACGGATCGGGCGACGCGAGCGCGATCGAGCCGGTGCTCTCCGGCCGGAGCTGGCAGACCGACATGGTAAAGCCCGGAAACTTGTGCACCGTGTCGCCTGCCATGTCGGCCGAGAGGGTTCCGACATGGAGCTGGATGTCGGGCGTCTGCGACTCTGGCAGCACGCGCGTGAACAAGCCGCCCTGGTTGATCCCGATCGCCAACGGCCCGGCGCCGCGAAACAGCCAGTCGAGGCCCATGCGCAGGCGGCCGAACGGCGAACGCAGCGCGTCGTTGGTGGTGATCGGCTTGGTGCAGCGGTAGAGCAGCCGCACCTGCAGATGGTCCTGCAGGTTCTGACCGACGGACGGACGGTCGACGACGACGGGAATGCCGTGTTCCCGCAAATGATGTGCCGGCCCGACGCCCGACAGCATCAGGAGCTGCGGCGACTGCACGGTTCCCGCCGCCAGCACGACGCCGTGGCGCGCGTGGAATTCATGCATGCGCGAGCCGACGCGACACAGCACGCCGGTCGCGCGCCGGTGCTCGAATAGAATGCGCGCGACGTGGGCGTCCGTGATCACCGTGAGGTTGTCGCGATCTTCGGCGGGGCGGAGAAAGGCGGCAGCGGCGCTCGCGCGCCAGCCGTGACGCGTCGTCAGCTGGTAATAGCCGGCGCCTTCCTGGCTCGCGCCGTTGAAGTCGCGGGTCCGCTTCACGCCGCAGCGTTCCGCCGCCGCGATCATGGCTTCGATCAACTCGTGGCGCCGCGTGATGCTGCTAACACTGAGCGGGCCGCCGGCGCCGTGGAGCGGTTCGCTCCCGAGCGCGGCGTTGTCCTCGAGCTCGATGAAATAGGGCAGCACGTCGCTCCAGCCCCAGCCGACATTGCCGAGCTGGCGCCAGCGGTCGTAATCCTCCGGCTGGCCGCGGATGACGATGAGGCCGTTGATCGAGCTCGAGCCGCCGAGGACGCGGCCGCGCGGCCAGTAGATCTGTCGGCCGTCCAGGTGGGGTTCGGGCTCGGTATAGAACCGCCAGTTGAGCCGCGGATGCCACATCGTCTTGCCGTAACCGATGGGCAGGTGAATCCAGAAATTCGTGTCACGCGGGCCCGCTTCGAGCACGGCGACGCGATAGCGCCTATCCTCCGAGAGCCGGTTCGCCAGCACGCAGCCGGCCGAGCCCGCGCCGATCACGATGAAATCGAAACTGTGCTCCGACATGACGCCGTCCGCGAAGAACCGGGCGGATGGTCTCAGAATCGGCGGCGCAGTCAACGGGTCTTGAAACGAAACGTCCCGCTGGCTGAGACTTTTGTCTCGTGGCGGCCCAGCAGCTAGGCGGCCGGCGATGCCGACCGGCGCTCGAGCGGCACATAATCCCGGCCGGGCGGCCCGCTGTAGAGCGTCAGCGGCCGGATCAAAATGTTGTTGTCGAGCTGTTCGAGGACCTGAACGACCCAGCCGGGCACGCGGCCGATGGCGAAGATCGGCACGAACAGGTCGCGCTTCACGCCGAGCAGGTGGTAGACGACGCCGGAATAGAAATCGACGTTGACGTTGATGCCGTGGCGCGCGTAGGGCGCCATCGCCTGCACCACCGCCTGGAGGATCTCGTACCAGCGCGGCTCGCCCATCGCCTTCGACAGCCGCTCGACGCCGTCGCGCATGTGGCGCGCGCGCGGGTCTTCGACCCGGTAGACACGATGGCCGAAACCGGTGACCGCTTCGCCGGCCTTGCGCTTGGCGCGGACGTAATCGGCCGCCCGCGACGGATCGCCGATCTCTTCCGCCATCTTCATCACGTCCTCGGCGGCGCCGCCATGCGCCGGTCCCGACAGCGCCGCGATCGCCGCGGTGATCGCTGCATGCAGATTGGCCTCGGTGCCGGTGACGACGCGCGCGGTGAACGACGACGCGTTCGAGCCGTGCTCGGCGTGGAGGATGAGATCGCGGTCGATCAGCTGCGCGGCGTCGGTGCCCGGCTTTTCGCCTTTGAGCATCCACAACAGATTGGCCGCGTGGCCGAGCGTCTTGTCCGCCGGCACCGGCGTCTGGCCGTCGCGCAGCCGCGCATGCGCCGCGACGATGACCGGCACCTGCGATGTCAGCCGCACGCCTTTGCGCAACGTCGCGTCGCGCGAATTGTCCGCGGTCTCGGGATCGAAACCGGCGAGCGCCGAGACCGCCGTGCGCAGCACGTCCATCGGATGGGCGGCTTTCATGATCCGAACGACGTCGTAGATTGGTGCGGGCAGCTCGCGCGCCGCCTTCAGCTCGCGGTCGAAGGCGGCGAACTGGTCCCTGGTCGGCAGCTCACCGTGCAGCAGCAGCCAAGCAGTCTCCTCGAACGTCGAATGCTCGGCGAGATCGTGGATCGAGTAGCCGCGATAGCGCAGATCGCCGACGCGCCCGTCGATTGACGTGCACGGCGAGCGGTCGAAGTAGACGTCCTTCAGTCCGCGGTGAATCTTGATCGCTTCGGTGGTTTCGGTCATCTATGGCCTCGCTCGGCTGGACTGCAGATTTCTCGACTGTTGAGACCCATGGACTTGATCGGTCGGTGCTTCGATAGCGCACGTCGCCGTCATTGCAAAGTCGTTCTTCCGGAAGCCGATGACGGCAGGGTTCTCGCCGCGGCGCGCCGGCTCAGCGACGAGGCGATCGCGGTGCCGATCCTGCTCGGCGCGGCGGACGCGGTGACGGTCGCGGCGCGCGCCGCGGGCGTCGCGCTCGACAGCATCGCCGTGGTCGACCCGCGCACCGACACCCGCATTGCGGCTTACGGCAGCGCTTGCGCGAGCGCGCGGCCGTCGATGACGCCCGCCATGGGTGCGCGGCTGATGGCGAAGCCGCTCTATTTCGCCGGCATGATGGTGCACCAAGGCGACGCGCAGGCAATGGTCGCGGGCGTGGCGAATCCGACGCGCCGCGTCATCGAGGCGGGCCTGATGACCATCGGTCTCGCCGCGGGTATCGCGCTGCCGTCGAGCTATTTCCTCGTCGTGGTGCCGGATTTCCTCGGCCAGGGGCCGCGATCGCTGGTGTTCGCCGATTGCGCCGTGAACGCCGATCCGACGGCCGCGGAGCTGGCGGACATCGCTGTCGCATCGGCCCGCAGCGCGGAGCACTTGCTCGGCGAGGCGCCGCGCGTCGCCATGCTGTCGTTCTCGACCAAGGGCAGTGCGCAGCATGCCCGCGTCGACAAGGTCCGCCGCGCGCTCGAGTTCGTGCGCCAGCGTGCGCCCGGCCTCGTCGTCGACGGCGAGCTGCAAGTCGACGCCGCGCTGGTGCCCGAGGTGGCGCAAAAAAAAGTTCCCGCGGGCAGCCCGATCGCGGGTCGCGCCAACGTGCTGATCTTCCCCGATCTCGACGCCGGCAACATCGGCTACAAGCTCGTGCAGTGGCTGGGCGGCGCCAGGGCGTTCGGCCCGTTCCTCCAGGGCTTCGCCAAGCCGATCAGCGACCTGTCGCGCGGCGCCAGCGTCGACGACATCGTCACGACCTGCGCGGTCGTGCTGGCCACGGCCTGAGACCTCATCGGCAGCCGCCGACGGCGTTCAATAGATTCCGAGATGCTGGTGGAGGTCGATGCCGCTGCTGCGCAGCGCCGCCGTGGTGCCGGCGACGGCGACGTGACCGCTGTTGAGGATCACGATGTCGTCGGCGATGTCGAACACGAGCCTGGCGTTTTGCTCGACCAGGATGATGCTGAGGCCCTGCTCCTTCAGCCGGCGGATCGTGGCCATGACTTCGGCGACGATCTGCGGCGCGAGGCCCTCCGACGGCTCGTCCATCAGCAGGACGCGCGGATTCGCCATCAGCGCGCGGCCGATCGCCAGCATCTGCTGCTCGCCGCCCGAGAGATAGCCGGCGACCTGGCTCTGCCGCTCCTGGAGGCGCGGAAACGCGGCGTAAACGGTGTCGAAGGTCCAGGGCGCGTGCGCGCCGTTCTGCTGCGGCGACCGCGCCGCCACCAGCAAATTTTCGCGCACCGTCAGGCTGCGGAAAATGCGGCGGCCCTGCGGCACCAGCGCGATGCCGCGCGCGGCGATATCCTCGGGCGCTCGGCCGGCGATGCTCCGGCCGAACAGCGTGACGCCGCCGTGGCGCGGCCGCAGAATACCCATCGTCACGTTCATGCAGGTCGTCTTGCCGGCGCCGTTGCGGCCCAGGAGCCCGAGCAGCCGCGCCTCGCCCAAGGCGAACGAGACGCCGTGCAGCACGTGGCTGTCGCCGTAATAGGCGTCGATGCCGTCGAGCGCGAAGACGTCATTCGCCAAGGTAGATCTCCTTGGTGCGCGGATCGGCGACCACTTCGGCGCGCGTGCCCTCGACCACGACCTCGCCGAAATGCATGACGCTGATGCGCTCGGCGAAGTCGAGCGCCACGTCCATGTCGTGCTCGATCATGACGATGGTGACTTCGCGCGGAATGCCAAAGAGCAACGTCTTGACGTCGCGCCGCTCATCAACCGAAAGCCCGGCGAAGGGCTCGTCGAGCAACAGGACACGCGGGTTCTGCGCCAGTGCCATGGCGATCTCGACGCGCCGACGCTCGCCGTAGGAGGTCTCGGCGAGCGGCCGGTGCGCCATGGGACCGAGGCCGACGCGCGCCAGCGCGTGCTCCGCCTGCTCGATCAGATGGCGCTGGCGCTCGAGCCGCAGCAGCGGATTCCAGCGTAGCGGCGACAACCCCAGCAGCGACAACGTCACGTTGCGGAGCAGCGTGTCCTTCGGAAACAGCGTGATGATCTGGTAGGTGCGCGACAGCCCCAGATGCGCGCGTCGGCGCGCCGGCAGCCGCGTCAGCTCCTGGTCGAAGAGCGCGACCGAACCGGTGTCGGGCCGGAGCTCGCCGGTGACCAGATTAAAGAGTGTGGTCTTGCCGGCGCCGTTGGGGCCGATGATCAGCCGGCGCTCGCCGGGCTGGACCGCGAGATCGACGCCGCGCGTCACGCGTAGGCCGCCGAACGACTTCTCCAGTTTGCGGATCGACAGCGCGGTCACGGCGCCGGCTCGCCTGGCGCAGGATGCGTGCCCGTCGCCGCGGCCGGCGCCGGTCCGCGCAGCTTGAGCGCGCGGCGGACCAGCCGCATGGTGCCCGGCACCAGCCCTTCGGGCATAAAGACGACGATGGCGACGAAGATCGCGCCCAGCAGCATGTTCCAGCGCGTGATGTAGGCGCTGGCGACGTTCTTCACGATCTCGACCAGCGCCGCGCCGACGATCGGGCCCAAGAGCGTGCCCGAGCCGCCCGAAATGGCCATCAGCACGCCTTCGGCCGACGAGGTCAGCAGCAGCGTCGGTGGACTGATGAACTCGGTGTAGTAGACGAAGAGGATGCCGGCGATCGCGGTCAGCAGGCCCGAGAACAGACACGCATAGAAGCGGATGAGCCAGACGTGATATCCGAGCGCGGTCATGCGCCGCGGCTGGTCGCGCGTGCCTTTGAGGCTCGCGCCGAACGGCGAATGGACAAACACCCACGTGGCAACAACCGCGAGCAGAAACACGACGAGCGTCGCGTAGTAGAAATGCGACGGCACGTCGAGTGTGAAGCCGAAAGGCGCCGGCCGGTTGGCCACGCTGAGACCATTGTCGCCGCCGGTGATGCTGACCCAGCGGTAGGCGAGGCCCCACATGATCTGGCCGAGGGCAAGCGTAATCATGATGAAGCCGATACCGGTCGCCCGCAGGCTCAGCCCGGCAAAGACGGCAGTGCCGGCCAGCGTGATGACGAGCGCGATGGTGACGGCTGCGGCATGGCCGAGTCCGGCGGCGAGACAAACCGCGACCGTGTAGCTGGCGAGGCCAAGCAACCCCGCGTGGCCGAGCGAGACAAGCCCGGCGTAGCCGATCAATACATCGATGCCGAGCGCGAAGATCGCATAGATCAGGATCTGGCTGCAAACGCTGACGTAGTAGTCGCCGGGGACCCACGCCGGTACGCTGATGAGCGCGGCCAGCGCGGCAACGAGTGCAAAGCGCGTCGCGGTCATGGCGCCTGCCTACCGAACAATCCTTGCGGCCGCCACACCAGGACGACCACCATCGGCAGGAACAGCACGAAATACGCGAGCTCCGGCACCATCACCAAGCCAAAGTTGTAAATGAAGCCGATGACGATGCTGCCAACCAGCGAGCCCAGCAGGCTGCCGACGCCGCCCAGGATCACCACCACCAGCGCCAGAGGCAGCATGTCGGAATCGAGCCCCGGATAGACCGAAAGGATGGGCGCGCCCATGATGCCGCCGAAGCCGGCCAGCGCGGCGCCGAGGCAGAACACGATGGTGAAGAGCCGCGACACGCGGATGCCGACGACCCGCGCCATCTCCGGATCGTCGACGCCGGCGCGGATCATGGCGCCGAGCCGCGTGCGATCGAGCAAGGCCCACAGGATCGCCGCAATCACGACGGCGATCAGAATGATAGCGATACGATAGGTGGGAAAGAACAGGCCGAGGGCGCGAGTGCCGCCGGCGAGCGCCGAGGGTGTCTCGACCGAGATCGGGTCGCCGCTCCACACCATCAGGCAGAAATCGGCGACGATGAAGGAAATGCCGAGCGTCACCAGAACCTGGGCGAGGATCGAGCCCGCGAGGCGCCGCAGCAACAGCCGTTCGATCAGGCCGCCGAAGATCGCCATCGCTAGCGCCGCAACGAGCGCCGCCAACCAGAACGGCAGATGATAGGACGAGATCATGCTGGCGCCGACATAGCCGCCGAGCATGAACATCGAGCCGTGCGTCAGGTTCGGGATCCGCATCAGCCCGAAAATAAGCGAGAAGCCGGCGGACAACAGAAAGAGCAGGCCACCGAACGTGATGCTGTTGATGGCCAATACGCCCCAGATACTCATGTCCGGCGTTCCCGCGCCGCGAATTCCGCTCCGCCCGTCCCGTCCGGCCGACCGTCGGCAGTCGAACAGGCAGAGTCGAACGTCAGCCGGCTATCGACCTCGTCATGCCTTGCAAGCCTTCACCGGCGGCCAGTCGCGGGTGTATGCCGGCTGCGCCAGGTATTTCGCCTCGCTGTAGGGCCAGAACTGGCTGACGTCGTGATAGGTCTCCTGCGTGACGTTGACGAGCCTGCTGCCGGCCTTCTCAAGCTTGCGGACGAACACGTTGCCAACGACGTTGCCGAGGTGATCGAAATGAATGGGCCCGCGCGGCGTGTCCGTCAGCTTGACCGCGCGCAGCGCCTTGACGGTAGCGGGCGGGTTCGAGACGTTGCCGTGCAACGCCTTGAGCGCGGCTTCAATCACCATGCCGCTGATATACATGGCGGCGGCATATTGCCCGGCAACAGCGTGGTACTCCTTGTCCATCAGCGCTTGGAACTTGGTGTTTTCGCCGCTCTTGAAATCGTCGGTGTAGGGACAGGCGCTGATCAGGCCGACGGCCTCCGGGCCGAAATGCGGCAGTAGCGCGTCGTCGCCGGCCGTCTCGCCGCCGCAGACCGGCAGCTTGAGGCCAACGTCGGCGTACTGTTTCATGAACTTCACCGGTCCCGCGCCGGCAAAGCCCTGGCAGACGCCGTCGCAATCCTGAATCTGCGCAAGATAGGGCGTGAAGTCCGGCGCGCCCAAGGGCGCCCACAGTTTCTTGACGACGCAGCCGCCGCGGTCCTCAAACACCTGCTGGAAACCGCCCTCCTGCTCGTAACCGAAGGCGAAGTCGGAATCGAGCGTGATGACGCGCTTAAGGCCCATCTTCTTGTGGGCATAGTCGCCCATCACGTGCATGCACTGCGACGAGGTCGCGATCGCCCGCACGAGATAAGGATTGGGCGTGCGCTGGGTCAGGTTGTCGGCGCCGGCGAGACACAGGATCGGGGTCTTGTGCTGAGCGACGTAGTCGGAGATCGCCAGCATCTCGAACGCCGCCAGCGGGCCGAGAATGAAGTTGACGGCGTCGCGCTCGACCAGCTCCTGCGCCTTGGTCTTGGTTTGAGCCGGATTGCTGCCAGTGTCGGCGACGATGAAGTCGACCTTATGGCCGGCGAGCGTGAATTTCTTGTCCTTCAGGAACGTCGTGATCCCCTGCTCCATCTGGATGCCGCCCTCGGCGAGCGGTCCAGATTTATCGGCGAGCAGGCCAATCTTGACCGACTTGGCTTGGGCGATCGACGGCATCGGAAACGCGGCGGCGCCCGCCACCGCGGCGGTACCGGCGAGAAACTTGCGGCGATTGAGACGCATGGCTTTTGGATCCCTCCCTGTCTCGGCGTCGCGTTTCGTGCGCGGCGCACCTTGTGTTACGGGCTGATTTCGTGGGCTTTTTTGCGCCCTTTGGCCCGGCCGATCGACGTGGCTCAGAGGATAGTGATATTCCTCGCGCCCGTGCAACCTCTCATTCCGCGGCTTCCGCGCGCACCGCCTCGTTGATACGCGGCGCGAGCGACGCGAGGAACATCAGGCACGACGTGACGGTCTCGGCGCGGTCCGTGACGTGCTCGCCGACACAGGCCTCGGCGAAGCCGCGCCGATCCGCCAGCAGGATCGCCGCGCGATCTTCCTTGGGCGTCGCAGCGTAGTTCCGCTCCGGCGGATGGCGCGGCATAATAAAAAAAGCCGACTTTCGTGCAGGGGTCCTGTCGATCACCCCCTATTGTTCAGATGATCAATAACCCCGTCAACGGATTTCCCGGTCGAGGATTCCCCGCCGGTTCTCAGGCCTTGCCCAGCGCTGCGAGGATGCGCCGGGGCGAGATCGGCTGGCTGGTCACGCGCACGTTGAATGGCGTCAACGCGTCGTTAACCGCGTTCATCACCGCCGCCGGTGCGCCGCCGGTGCCCGCCTCGCCCGCGCCCTTGGCGCCGAGCAGGGATTCGGCGGTCGGCGTCTCGATATGCTCGACCACGATGTTGGGCATCTCGCCGGCCATCGGCACCAGGTAATCCGCGAGCGTGCCGTTCAGCAGCTGACCGCGATCGTCGTAAAGGCATTCCTCGAAGAGCGCGCCGCCGATGCCCTGGACGACACCGCCGCGGATCTGCTCCTCGACCAGCAGCGGATTGACCACGCGGCCGCAATCCTCGACCACCCAGTGCTTCAACAGCTTGACGAAGCCGGTCTCGACGTCGAGTTCGAGATACGAGGCCTGCGCGCCGTTGGTGAAGGCGAAGGGATATATCCTCGGCACGTAGTGGCGCGTCGCCACCAGCTCCGGCTGGACGCCTGGCGGCAGCGTGTCGCCACGGAAATAGGCGGCTCGGCCGACCTCGTCGAGGCCGATGCGGCGGTTGCCGGCGCGGTCCACCACCCAACCGTCGGCGAGATCGAGTGCGGCGGGCTCGGCCTGGAGCATCGCTCCGGCGAGCGCGAGGATATTCGCCTTCAAGGCGAGCGCGCCCTGCAACGCCGCCTCGCCGCCGATGCCGCAGCCGCGCGATGCCCAGGTGCCGCCGCCATAAGGCGTGCGTTCGGTATCGCCGGTGACGACGCGGATCTTGTCCAGCGTCAGGCCGAGCGTCGCAGCGACAATCTGCGCCACCATGGTCTCGGTGCCCTGACCCTGCTCGGTGACACCGGTTGCACAGGTGACGCTGCCGCCGGGATCGAGCCGCACCGTGCAGCCGTCCTGCGCCGAGATCGGCGCGCCGCCGACGCCATAGAATGCCGGCCCGGGATTCGTGAGCTCGATGAAACAAGCGAGGCCGATGCCGCGATGGATGCCGCGCGCGCGCAGCGCGGCCTGCTCGCGCCGCAGTCCGTCGTAATCCATCAGCGCGAGCAGCTTCGCCAACGCCGCCTGCTGCGACAGCTTCTCGAACTTGAGGCCCGATGCGGTCGTCCACGGATAGACGTCGTCGGGGATGAGATTGCGGCGCCGCAGCTCGGCGGGATCGAGGTCGAGCGCGGCGGCGGCGCGGTCGACCAGCGCCTCGGTCACCGCCGTCGCGATCGGATGGCCGACGGCACGATACTGCGTCGTCGGCGGCTTGGTCTGGAAGGCGACGCGAAGCCGGGCGCGGTAATTGCGGCAGCGGTACCACGCGCCGGTCAGTCCAACGACCTGATTGCCTTCGACTGCGCTGGTGCGCGGATAGGTCGAATAAGGCCCGATGCCGGTAATGTCGTCGATCGTCAGCGCCGCGATCGTGCCATCCTTCGCCAATGCCATGCGTGCCTTGATGCGGTGCTCGCGCGCGTGGATGTCCGACACGAACGATTCAAGGCGATCGGCGATGAACTTCACCGGCCGGCCGAGCAGCAGCGCGATCGCCACCGTCGTCATGTCGTCGGGATAGACGTGGATCTTGATGCCGTAGGAGCCGCCGACGTCGGTGCAGATCACGCGCACTGCGCTTTCCGGCAGGCTGAAATGCCGCGCGAAGATCTCCTTCATCATGTGCGGCGCCTGGCTCGAGTAATGCACCGTGAGGGTGCCCTCGGCCGGATCGAAATCGGCCAGGATCGAGCGCGGCTCGGGGCAGACGCCGGTGTGGCGCGCGAAGGAATAGGACTCCTCGACGATGCAATCGGCCGCGGCGAAAGCATCGTCGACGGCGCCGGCATCGATCGTGCGGCTGAAGCACAGATTGTCGCCGAGCTCGGCGTGCAGCGCCGCGGTGCCGGGCGCGAGCGCCACGTCCATGTCGGTGAGCGGCGGCAACTCCTCCCAGACGACGTCGATGAGCGCCAGCGCGTCCTCGGCAAGCGCGCGGCTTTCGGCGACCACGGCGACAACCGGCTCGCCCTGCCACGTGGCCCGCTCGGCCACCAAGGGATGCTGCGGCGCCGATTTCATGCCCTTGAAATGCGTCAGCGTGCCGACCCAGGGCGTGTAGCGGCCGACGAGGTCCTTGGCCGTCACGACGCGCACCACGCCCGGCGCGCGCGACGCCGCGGCGACGTCGAGCGATCGGAACCGGGCATGGGCATGCGGCGAGCGCAGGAAGGCGACATGCACCAGCCGCGGCAGGCGCAAATCGTCGACATACTGGCCGCGGCCGGCCAGCAGCCGCCTCGCGTTGGGCCGCGGCACGCTTTTGCCGATATAGCTCGCCGGCCGGTCGACGGACGATAGCGGCGCGGTCATCGCCGCTGCGCGCGCCGCTGCGCCGCTTCGGCGACGGCGTCGACGATGGCGTGATAGCCCGTGCAGCGGCAGTAATTGCCCGACAACGCGGCGCGGATCTCGTCGCGGCTCGGCGCCGGATTGCGGCGCAACAGCGCATCGGCCGTCAGCAGCATGCCGGCCGAGCAGAAGCCGCATTGGACGGCGTTGCGGGCATGGAACGCCGCCTGGAGGTCGGCGAGCGCGCCGGACTCGCTCATGCCCTCGATCGTCTCGACGTTCGCGCCGTCGAGCTGCACCGCGAAGATCAGGCAGCCGCGCACGATCTCGCCGTCGACGCGGACCGTACACGCGCCGCACGCGCCGTGCTCGCACGACCAGTGCGTGCCGGTGAGGCCGAGTTCGTCGCGCAGGAAATCGACCAGGTTGAGGCGCGGCGCGATCGTGCGCTCGACTGGCGCGTCGTTCACCGTGAGACGAATGGTGACGGTCTCGCTCATGCCGCCCGGGTCAGCGCCGCGGCACAGGCGCGGCGCAGCAACGCGCCGGCGAGATGCCGTTTCATCGCCGCGCTGGCGTTCAGGTCGGCGACCGGCGTCAGGTCGCGATCGAGCGCCGCAACCGCGGCGTCGAGCGAGGTGACGAGCGCGGCGGATGCGGCCTTGGCCTCGACCGCGCGGATGTCGGTGCCGAAGAACACCAGCCGCGCCTCGGCGATGCGGTCCTGCCGGACAGCGGCCCAGCCGGCGAGACCGGCGATGGCGTAATCGCCCTGGCGCCGCGCCAGTTCGAGAAACAGCGTCGCGCCGCGCTGCGCCGGAATCTCGGCGGCCAACAGGATCTCGTCGCGCGCCAGCGCGGTTTCGTAGACGCCTTTGAAGAAATCGCGCGCGGCGACGCGGCGACGGCCGCGCGGCCCGGCGATCTCGAGCTGCGCGTCGAGCGCGACGACGCAAGCCGGCAGCTCGGCCGCCGGATCGGCTTGCGCCAGGCTGCCGCCGAAGGTCCCGCGATTGCGGATCGCCTCGTGCGCGATGAACGGTACCGCCGCGGTCAGCAGCGGCGCGCGGCGCGCTACGGCGGCGGAGGCGCCGAGCGCGGCATGGCGCGTCAGCGCGCCGACGCGGATGCCGCCGGCGGTTTCGGCGATGCCGGTCAGCTCGCTCAGGCCGTTGATGTCGATGAGCAGCGCCGGCTCGAGCAGCCGCATGTTGAGGGCCGGCACCAGGCTTTGCCCGCCGGCGAGCAGCCGCGCGCCGTCGCCCTCGTCGGCCAGCAGTTTGAGCGCCGCATCGAGCGTGCGCGGCCGGGCGTAGCGGAACGGCGGCGCCTTCACGAATTCTCCCACGCCGGTTGCTTGATCGTCCGGCTTGCTTCAAGAATGGGCGCGGCAAAAGACGCCGTCAACCGAGCGCTGACTTCGCGCGGGCGGACGGCGTCGCAACGGGGGAGGCATGGCGCGCAAACCGGCGCGGCGCACGAAGGCTCGCTCGCAGGGCGGCACACGACGGCGGCTCGCACCCGACGAGCGCGAGCGGCTGATCGCGCAGGCGGCGGTGTATTTCTTCGCCGAGCAGGGCTTCGAGGGCCAGACGCGCGAACTCGCGCGCCGCCTCGGCATCGCTCAGCCGCTGCTCTACCGCTATTTCCCGAGCAAGCATGCGCTGATCGAGCGCGTCTACCGCGAGGTCTTCGTCGATCCGTGGGAGGACGAATGGTTCACGGCGCTCGCCGACCGCACGCGGCCGCTCAAGGAACGACTCACCTATTTCTACCGCGAATACACCCGCACCGCGATCGGCTACGAGCGCGTGCGGATCTTCATCCTGGCGGGCCTCAAAGGCGGCCTCGACCTCAACGCGCGCTTCTTCAAGATGCTGCGCGAGCGCGTCTTCGTCGCCGTGGTGCGCGAGGTGCGACACGCCAACGGCCTGCCGCCGCTCGAGACCGTGCCGATGAGCGAGACCGAAGCCGAGCTCGTATGGATGCTGCACGCCGCGATCTTCTATATCGGCATGCGGCGCTGGATTTACGGCCTGACGGTACCGGAGAATATCGACCCGGTGATCGAAGCCATGATCGTGACCTTCCTCGAGGGCATTCCCAAGGAGATGGCGGCGCTGACCGGAGCGCAGCCGGCGTGAGCCAGGCCGCGCCCGATCTCGCCGAATTGAAGCGCCGCGCCCTCGCGCTGGTGCCGCGACTGCGCGAACGCGCTGCCGAGGCGGAGAAGTTGCGCCGCGTTCCCGACGCGACGATCGCCGATCTGCGCGCGGCCGGACTCTTCCGGATGCTGCAGCCGGGGCGCGTCGGCGGCAGCGAGGCGCCTTATCGCGCCCTGGTCGAGCTCGGCGCGATCGTCGCGCGCGGCTGCGGCTCGACCGCGTGGGTGCTGAACAACCTGGCATGTCATCACTGGATTCTCGCCATGTGGCCGCGCAAGGCGCAGGACGAGATTTGGGATGGCGATGGGCCGGACGTGCTGATCGGCTCGGCCTTCGCCTATCCCGCGGGCCGCGCGCAGAAGGCGCCCGGCGGCTGGCGGCTCAAGGGCCATTGGCCGTTCTCGAGCGGCGTCGATCCGTCGCGCTGGAATTTCTTCGGCGCGCTGGTCGAAGAAAACGGCAAGGTGATTGAGCCGCGCGTCTTCATTGTGCCGGCGAAGGACTACACCGTCATCGACAACTGGTATGCCGCCGGCCTCGCCGGCACCGGCAGCAAGGATGTGACCATCGCCGACTGCTTCGTGCCCGACCACATGAGCCTTGCCGTCACGGCGATCGCCGGCGGACCCAATCCCGGCAGCGCGGTCAATCCGGGCGCGCTCTACCGCCTGCCGACCTTCAGCGTCTTTCCGTTCATCCTGTCGGGCGTGGTGCTGGGCATCGCGCAAGGCGCGATCGAAGGCTTCACCGATTCGATGCGGGCGCGCGCCGGCACCTATACGGGCAAGCGCATCGCCGAGCTCGCGACGTTACAGCTGCGCCTGGCCGAGGCCGCGGCGCTCGCCGACGCCGCCGAGACTCTCATGCTCGCCGATTGCGACGAGGCGACGCGGCTTACCGAAGCCGGCGGCGAGATTCCGGCCGAGACGCGGGCGCGCTGGCGGCGCGACGGCGCCTATACCACGCAGATGTGCGTCAAGGCGGTCGACCTGCTGTTCGCGGGAGCGGGCGGCAACGCGATCTATTTGACGCATCCGCTGCAGCGCGCGTGGCGCGACGCCCACGCCGGCAGCGCGCATTTCGTCGTCAACTGGGACGTGGCCGGCACGCTTTATGGCCGCGTCGCGCTCGGCCTGCCGCCCGACGTGCCGGTTCTCTAGCAGGCTGCTGAAAAACTCTGATGCGAAGCCGAATCACGCAACATAAGAATCATCGAGAGCCCTCTCGCGAATCGTTCTTGCGTGAACTGGTCGCCATGCGAATCAATGTTGCGTCTTCTCGCGTCCAAAAACGTTTTTCAGCAGCCTGCTAGGCGTTCGGGCGCAGCGATGATTTATTTGCGTCAACCTTAATTCGGCAAGAAACGTCTAAAGAAAACGCGCGGTAATGCTGGAACAAATAGAGTAAACGGAACTTCATTATTAGTAATACCGACAATTTTCGACGATATTTCTTGTAGATTGAATCATATCCGCTACGCTCTCCCTCGCCGCGGCCCATCGCGGCTCAACAAGAAGGAGCGCCTCGATGTCCGTCCGCCTTTCCTCCGCCGCGCGTATTGCCGTCGCGACCGCCGGTTTCGCCTTGGTCGCCATGCCGGCTTTTGCCGGCGGCTTCACCGGCACCGCGCCGTGCCCCGTGCCGGAGCCGTCGACGCTGGCATTGCTCGGCATCGCAATCCCGGGCGCCGCGGCCTGGATCAAGCGGAAGGTGTTCTAAGCCGGATCGTCCGGCTGATTGCTTCGGTTCTTCTTCGGGTTCTCGGGACAGGCGGCCTCCATGTCGGAGGCCGTCATTTTTTGCCGGCTCAGCTCAACCCGTCCGAAACCTTGACGTTCTCCGGCTTGATGTCGAGCCCGGCGTTCTTCGCCTGCTGCAGCAGCAGCGTCGCGAAATCCTGATCCTTGAAGCCGAGGCCGATCAGGTTCTGCACCAGCTCGCGCGTCGCCGCGGTCAGCGGCATCGGCACGTCGGCCTTGCGCGCCGCCGCCAATCCCAGGTCGAGGTCCTTGCGCAGCAACACCGGCGTGAAGGTCGGCGCCATGTCGAGGTTCACCAGCGCCGGCGTCTTGTAGGCGGTGAAGAGCGAGCCCATCACGCTCTTGTTGATGAAGTCGAGAAAGGCGTGGCGCGGCACGCCGCACTTCTCGGCGAGCACGGTGATCTCGACCAGGTTCTGAATCGTCACGCCCAAGAGCACGTTGTGGCAGATCTTGACCACGCGCGAGAGTTCGCCCTCGCCGACATAGGAAGCGCCACGGCCCATCATCTCGAGATAGGGCGCGACGGTGTCATAGGCCGCCTTGGGGCCCGAGGCGACGATGGTGAGCTTGCCGGCTTTCACCACCTTGCCGTTGCCCGAGACCGGCGCCGCCAGCATCTGCGTGCCGCGTTGCAGGGCGGCGGCGCGAACCTCGGCCGAGGCTTCTTCCGACACGGTCGAGCAATCGACCAGGATTTTGGGCACCTTGCCGCCATTGGCGAGCACGCCGTCCCTGCCGAGCGTCACCTGCTTCAAGTCGTCCGAGGCCGAGACCATGGTGAAGACGATGTCGCAGGAGGCCAGATCAGCTGGACTGCCAGCAATACGGGCGCCCGACCTGGTCAGCGGTTCGGCCTTGGCGCGCGTGCGATTGAAAGCCGTGACGTCGCAGCCGTGCTTGATGAGGCGCTCGACCATCGGAAAGCCCATGCGGCCCGTGCCGATCCAGCCGATCTTGTGGAGGTTGGAACCCGTCGCCATGCTGTGCCTCGCGCTGCCCGGAGGTGATCGATGCGGCGCAGACCTCTAAGCCATTTGCGCGGGTGAGGCAATCGACCGCCCGACACGGCAGCTGTGCCTGCGGCACACGCGGTTGCGGCACAAATCGAACCGTTCGACGAGCGACGGCGTGAACTGAGCGAAGATGTCACGGTCACAGGCATATCCACGGTTTTCCGCATGCGGCAGAATGGCGTGTTGATAATACTTGCAACTGCAACTCATTCGCATTAGCGTCGCCTTCATGTTCGGCCGACGCTTCTTCGCTTTGGGACTGCTCGCGCTGCTGATCGCGCCCGCCGCCGTGCGCGCCGCCGACGCCAACTACACACTCGCCATCAAGGACCGGAAATTCGATGTGGCCGAGCTTCAGGTTCCAGCGAACGCGAAGTTCACCCTAACGGTGAAGAATCTCGACGTGGTGCCGTCGGAGTTCGAGAGCACCGATCTCAACCGCGAGAAGGTGGTGGTCGGCGGCGGCACGATCACGATCTATCTCGGCCCGCTGACGCCCGGCCGCTACGCGTTCTTCGACGATTTCAATCCGCAGGCGCGCGGCACCATCGTCGCGAAATAGACGGCGGACTGCGGGGGGACATCGTGGACCGCATCGGTTTCGCGCTCGCCTTCGCCGTCACGCTCGTCGCCGGCATGGCCGCGGCCCGGGCCGATTTCGAGATCCGCTATCCGATCGTCGACTATCGCGAGTTCGAGTTCGAGCATAACGGCTCGACCAGCGTCGACAGCCGATCGGCCTTGAACAACAACCAGAGCTACACGTTCGAGCTCGGCTATGGGCTGTTCCCGTGGTGGGAGCCCGAGATCGAGGCGCCCTACAACGCGCCGCCGGGATCGAACAGCGCCTTCGGCGGCTTGACTTGGGAGAACACGTTCGAGCTCGCCGATCCGGGCGAATACTGGCTGACGCCGGGATTCTTCGCCGAATACCAGCACGCCGCGTCGCGCGCCAACGCCGATCAGTTCACCTTCGGCCCGACAGTGCAGCGCGAATGGAACAACGCGTTCGGATCGGGCCTCAATACGCTTCACACCCTCAACCTGCTCGTCGCGAAGCAAGTCGGCCGCAATCGCAACGACGCGACGCCGATCGCCATCGCCTGGCAAACGCGGCTGCGGCTCAATCAATATTTCGAGCCGGGCTTCGAGTATTACGGCAATCTCGACACCATCGTGAACCGCACCACCGTGAGCGATCCGACGCACCGGATCGGTCCGGTGGTGGTGGGTCTGGTCAATTTCTATCGATACGGCGCGCTCAAATACGAGGCGGGCTATCTCTTCGGCCTCAACAACGCCACCGAGCGCGGCACCATCCGCTGGCGCCTCGAATACGAGAAGGCGTTTTAGGCATCATTCGAACAGCGAGCATGACCCCCTCACCCTTCCCTCTCCCCCAAATTGGGGGAGAGGGTTGCTTTGGGTTGGCGAAGCGCGAGCCGAGCCCTACCCAAAGCTGGGTGAGGGGGCTGCGCGGCTGCGGATCGATCAATACGGATTGGCGATCGGCAGCGTCTCGGCCGGATAGAGCGTGATGACCTTGGCGCCAGTCGGCGTGCAGACGACTTCCTCCTCGATGCGCGCGGCGGAATAGCCGTCGCCCGCCGGGCAGTAGGTCTCGAGCGCGAAGACCATGCCGGCCTTGATCTCCTGTGGATCGTCGAAGGAATTGAGCCGCGAGATGATCGGCCGCTCGTGCAATCCGAGGCCGAGGCCATGGCCGAAGAGCAGACCGAAGGCCTCCATCTCGCTCGAAAAGCCGATGTCGGTCGCCTTGGGCCAGCATTTGGCGATCTTGTCTGTGGTGACGCCGGGTTTCACCAGGTCGATCGCCTTGTCGATCCATTCGCGCGCCTTCTTGTAGGCGTCGCGCTGCGCCGGCGTGGCGCGGCCGACGTTGAAGGTGCGGTAGTAGCAGGTGCGGTAGCCCTGCACCGACTGGATGATGTCGAAGAACGCCTGGTCACCCGGACGGATCAGCCGGTCGGTGAAGTTGTGCGGGTGGGGCGAGCAGCGCTCGCCCGAGATCGCGTTGATCGCCTCGACGTCGTCGGAGCCGAGCTCATAGAGCCGCTTGTTGGCGAGGCCGACGATCTCGTTCTCGCGGATGCCGGGCTTGAGATTTTCGGCGATAGTCTGGTAGCAGCCATCGACGATCGCCGCCGACATGTTGAGGAGCGTGATCTCGTCGTTGCTCTTGATCTCGCGCGCGTCGAGCATGACCTGCTGGCCGTCGACGGTCTTCAATCCCACCGCCTGGAGCTCGAACAGCATCGCCGGCTCGACGACGTCGACGCCGACAGGCTGGTCGGCAACGCCATGCTCCTGGAGGATCGACTTGAGCTCCTCGGCGGCCTTGCGCATCAGGCCGATCTTGGGCGCGACGGCGCCGCGCATGCCGAGCATGCCGGCGTGGCAGTTGTGCGGCTTGAGCCACGGCGCATACATGCGGTGATGCTTGGCCGCCGAGCCGAAATCCCAGATATGCGGCTCGCCCGCGCCGGGCAGCAGCGCGTAGCGCGTGAACTTGTCGCGCGCCCAATTGCCGATCACCGTCGAGGTGATATAGCGGATGTTGTACTGGTCGAAGACCAAGAGCGAGCCGAGGCCAGACTTGGCCAGCGCCTGGCGCGTGCGGCCGAGGCGATAGCGATGGAGGCGGCGGAAATCGACGCGCTCCTCGAAATCGACCGCACTCGGCCCCAAGGCCATGATCGGCCTTTTCCAATCATACCGAGGGTCGACATCTTCGGGATTGACGATGATGGGTTCGCGTTTTCCGCTCTTCGGCATGCTTCCTCTCAACGTGCGCTGGCGCCTAATTGTTCCGCCATCCAGTCGGCGGTCTGCGGACGATAGCGGTAGGGACGGTTGTTGGCGACGTGGTTGCCGTCGGGAATGATCAGCAACTGGCACGGGCCTTTGACCTCGGCGGCAAGGCGCTCGGCCTCTTCCGGCGGCACGATGCGGTCGAGCCGGCCGGAGACGATGAAGATCGGGCATTCGATCTTGTGCGCGACGCCCTTCAGCGACAGCGCCGCCGCGTTCCGTTTGGCCGCCGCCTCGTCCGTGGCGTGCGACCGCACGCGGAACGCGGCGCGGGTAATTTCGGGCAACTTGTCCCAGATGCCGAGCCAGTCGTAGGGCCCGGCGAGCGCGATGCAGGCTTTGACGCGCTTCTCGAAAGCCGCGGCACGCGGCGCGTAATAGCCGCCAAGGCTGACGCCCCAGAGACCGATGCGGGCGGCGTCGACGTCGCGGCGCGTCTCGATCCAGTCGATGACATCCTTGACCGCGACCTCGTAGTCGCCGCGGATCGGAAAATCGTACTCGGCCTCGCCTTGGCCCGGCCCGTCGAAGGTCAGCGTCGCCATGCCGCGCGCCAGGAACGTCTCCTGGTACGCGAGCATCTCCTCCTTGGCGGAATCGAGGCCCATCACCATGACCACGACCGGCGGCCGCGCGACGCCGGCGGGCTTGCGCAGCACGGCGGCGAGGTGCCCGCCCTGGTAGGGGATGCGCAGGTATTCGCCCGGCGGATCGAGATGCGGCAAGGCGAGCTTGTGGCATTCGACCGCTTTCCGATGCGCCGCCTTCATCTGCGGCACGTCGTCGACGAACAGGAACTTGGCGAAGTGATAGGTGACCGCGGCGCGCGACAGGTGCTCGGCGGCGCTGACGAAATGGCGTGCCGCCAACGCATCGCGGCCGAGCGCGGCATGGATGTCGGCGCGTTCGCACCACTTGGCGCACCATTCGCTCCAGGCGCCGATCGCGCCGGTGACCTCCTGGAAGTCGGTGAGCGTGATGCCGTTGGCGACGAAGCGCGGCGCCCAATGCGAGACGGCAGCCGCGACGCGGAGATCACCCATGGCGCGGACCGTCGGTGCGCCGGGGAGGCGCGCTCACTCGGCCGCCTCGTCGCGCCGGTACCACGGCAGATAGCGCCGCGTGACCCCGTTGATCAGCACGTCGACGCCGACGCCGAATCCGGCGAGGAACAGCACGGCGACGAAGGCCTTGTTGTCGTGATAGGTGCGCGAATTGTAGAGGATGTAGTAGCCGAGGCCGCCGATGGCGGTGAAGAATTCCGCCACCACCGCGCCGATCAGCGCGCGGCCGGCGGCGAGGCGCAGGCCGGCGAGGAAATAGGGCATCGACGCCGGCAGCACGACCTCGAACAGAGTGCGGAACCGGCCGGCGCGGAAAGAATGCGCGACCTCGAGATAGTCCTTCGGAACCGAATGGGCGCCGTCGCCGACGCTGACGATGATCGAGAAGACCGCCGAAAAGACGATCGTGGAGAGTCGCGCCGCGCCGGTATAGCCGAACCACAGCGAGAACAGCGGCAGCATCACCAGGATCGGCATCGCGTAGAACGCGTTGACGTAATGCCGCAGCAGGCGCTCGCCCAATTCGCTGCGACCCATGGCCAGGCCGATCACCGTGCCGACGACGATCGAGATGATCAGGCCCTCGGCCACCGCGCCGAGCGTCTGCATCATGGCGGCGAGGAACGGAGCGCTGGCGATGACGCGCGGGATCGCCTGGACGATCCCGGTCGGCGTTGCGACGAAATCAGGCGCGAAGCCGCGCACGACGAATTCCCACAGCGCCAGGATGATCAGGCCGGCGACGAGGCGCGGCACCGTCGGTCCCGACAGGCGGAACCGGCGCGGCGCGGCGGCGGCGATCGTGGTGACGGTCATGGTGTCAACGCCGCCACTGGGCGAAGCGCGCCTCGAGCATCAGGCCGAGGCGCATCAGGCCGAGACCGGCCGCGAGGATGACGACGATCACGGCGAAGACCGCGCCGGTATCGAAGTTCTGCGTCGCGTTCATGATCAGCTGACCGAGGCCGGTCGCCGACAGGAAGAACTCGGCCGCGAGCATGCCGACGAGCGCGCGACCGATCGCCTGGCGGATGCCGGTCATGGCATAGGGCAGGGTGTAGGGCACCATCACTTCGCGCCACAGCGCCCATTCGCGCGAGCGGTAGGACCGTGCGACTTCGATGAGTTCCGGCTTGATGCTGCGCGCGCCCTCGATCGTGTTGTAGAGGATCGGGAACACCGCAAAGAGAAACACCACCAGCACCTTGGGCGCGAAGCCGAAGCCCATCAGCGACAGGATGAACGGGATGAGCGCCACCATCGGCGTCGCGTAGAGCACCATGATGTAGACGTCGAGCGCCTCGCGCAGCCATTTGAGCCGGGCCATGAGCAGGCCGAGCGGCATGCCGACGACGATCGCGAGCGCAAGGCCGGTGACGAACAGCGTCGCCGACGACAGCGCCTGCCGCGGCAGTTCGCCCGACAGGGTGAGCTGCCACAGCCGCACCATCGTCTCGGACAGCGACGCCATGAAGGCGATGCTGGTGTGGCGGCCGACGATCTCCCAGGCCGCCGCACCAACGACGAGGCTCAAAACGAACGGCGCATGCCGCTTGAAAGCCTCACGCCCCAAGGATCGCCTCCTCAATGCGACTTCTGGTAGAGCGCATTGGCGTCCCGCCAGATCGAGGCGTCGACCAATTGATCGTAGGTCGGCGGCTTCTTGCCCTTTTCGATGCTGCCCGTCTTGGCCAGCACGCCGATGAATTTCTCGATCTTCTCCTTGGGCAGGCCGTCGTTGTCGATCGCCCACAGGCCGTACTTGAGATAGGCCTTGAGCGCGCCGAGCGCGATCTTGTGGCTGCGGCCGGTGACCTGGGCGATGGTCGCGACGCGCTCGGCGTTCTTCGGATCCGCCATGTAATGCCCGGCGGCGATGATGCCAGCCATCATCCGAACCAGACCCTCGCGCTTTTTCGCCAGCGTGTCCTTGCGTACGACGATGACGAGCCAGTGCGACAGCGGGCTTGCATCGCGCAGTGTCTTGATGATCGTCACCTTCTTACCGTGGCTTTCGATCTCCGGCACGTCGTCGAGATGCAGGATGCCGTACTTGATCTGGCCGGCGATCAGCGCGCTCGCCGTATTGGAGCCGAGCGCGACCTGCTGCACGTCGCCGATCGGCATGTGACAGCCGGCGCCGAGGATCGTCTTGAGCGCGATCGAGCGGGCGCCGCCCGGCGTGTCGATGCCGACCTGCTGGCCCTTGAGATCGGCGCATTTGGCGTGCGCGGCGTCGGTCGTGCCGAGCTCGAAATCGGGCTTCGGCCAGCCGTAGATCGCAACCAGCGGCACGCCGGCGTTGGCGACCTGCTTGATCAGCAGCGGCGTCGCCGACATCGAAGCGTCGAGATCGCCGGACAGCACGGCGCGCGACGCGGCGGTGCCATTGTCGAACGCTCGCAGCTCGACGTCGGCGCCGTATTTCTTGAAGAAGCCCTGATCCTTCGCGACGTAGGCGATGATCGAGCCGAAGATCGGCGGCACGCCCGGCGGCGCCAGTGAGATCTTCTGCGCTTGGGCTGCGGCCGGTGGCGCGAACGACGCCGCCAGCGCGGTGACCAGCACCGCGGCGGCGATCATGGATTTGCGAAACATGGCTTGTCCTCCCATCCAGTGTTGTCGTTGTCGGTAGATCATGGGCCGATCTGGAACTCGGCCTTCTTGGCTTCGCTCATCAGTGTCGACCAGACCCGCTCGCGCAGCTCGGCGAAGCGCGGCAGCGTGAGCGTCGCGCGCGAGCGCGGCCGCGGCAGGTCGACGGCGATATCCTCGTGGATGCGCGATGGGCGGCCTTTCAAGACGACGACGCGATCGCCCATCAGCACCGCCTCCTCGATCGAGTGCGTGACGAAGAGCATGGTCGTCGGCTGGCGCTCCCAGATGCGCAGCAGCTCGAATTGCAGGATCTCGCGCGTCTGCGCGTCGACCGCGGCGAAGGGCTCGTCCATCAGCAGCACGCGCGGATCGACCGCGAGCGCGCGCGCCAGGCCGCAGCGCTGCTGCATGCCGCCCGACAGCTGATAGGGATAGGCCTTCTCGAAGCCGGCAAGGCCAACAAGGCTGATGAATTGCGGCACGCGGCGCGCAATCTCGGCGCGATCGACGCCGGCCATGCGCAGGCCGTAGGCGACGTTGTCGTAGACCGTTTTCCAGGGAAACAGGCCGAAGTGCTGGAACACCATGGCGATGCCGGGACGCGGCTCGCGCACGATCTCGCCGTCGACCGAGACTTCGCCGTCGGCCGCGATGAGTCCGTCGATGCAGCGCAGCAGGGTCGTCTTGCCGCAACCCGAGGGACCGACCAGCGCGACGATCTCGCGCTCGGCGACCTCGAGATCGACGCCTTCGAAGACGCTGAACGCGCCGTAGCATTTCTTCAATCCGCGCACGACGATATGGCCGCCTTGCGCCGCGGCTGGCGCGGCGCGCCGGATGCCCGATGCGGTTATGCTCATTCGAAAGCGCCGCCTCCCGCCCGCCGTGCGGCAGGCGCGGCCATAGTGCGGCACGTCCGGCGGACGATCAACACCCCTTTGCCAGCAGAGGCTTAGCAAGAAAAAAGGGGGCGCGGCGCGTCCCCTTGCGGCATTGCGCGTGGTGATCGCGACGCTATTGCATCCGCGAATCGCCGGGCGCGATCGGTTTGCCGTTCGGCGCAGTTTCGATCTGGCCGATCTGCGCCGGATGTCGCGCCAAACAGTTCTTCATCGCCTGCGACTGCCAGGCGAGATCGTAGCAGCTGCGCCGCTTGGTCTGCGCCAGGTGCCGGACCTTGTGCGGAACCGTCGCGGTCTTGGGCTTGCTCGGGCTCGTCACGCCGGTGTTGGGCATCGCATGGGTACCGGTCGGCGGCGCGCCGGACTGCATGGTCGAACTCGGGGGCGGTGACAGGGCGCCGCCCGGACTGCCTTGCTGGGCGAAGGCCGGCGCCGCGAGAAGTGCGACACAGAGCCCCGCGAGAACGAGGGGTTTACGCGTCATGGGCACCTCCTTGTGCAGGCACAAAACAGCCAGCGCCCGGCGCGGTTCCACACCAGTCGCCGGCGGTGCTAGCGTCGGCACCGGGAGGAAACCGATGAAACGCAGCACCGAACGCTTCCTGTGCACCCACACCGGCAGCCTGCCGCGGCCGGAACGGCTGATCCGCGACATGTACGCCAAGGAGGAGGGCGTGCCGGTCGATCGCGCCGCGCTCGCCGCGCATATCCGCGAGGCCGTCGGCGAGATCGTACGCAAGCAGAGCGCGGCGGGCGTCGACATCGTCAACGACGGCGAGATGTCGAAGCCGAGCTACGCCACCTATATCAAGGACCGGCTGGCGGGCTTCGGCGGCGAGAGCATTCCGGTGACGAACTACAAGGACCTCGCCGATTTTCCCTGCCTGCACCGCCGGGTGTTCGGCGATCCCGGCCGCTCGCGGCGCAAGCTGCCGGCCTGCAACGGCCCCATCACTGTCAAAGATCCCGAAGCCGCCAAGACCGACGTCGCCAACCTCACCGCGGCGCTCAAGGGCGTGCGCCACGAGGCTGCGTTCATGAGCGCCGCGTCGCCCGGCGTGATCTCGCTCTTCTTCCACAACGGCCATTATCCGTCGCACGAGGCCTATCTCACGGCGATCGCCGAGGCGATGCGGCCGGAATACGAGACCGTGGCCGGCAGCGGCATCACGCTGCAACTCGATTGTCCCGACCTGGCGATGGGCCGGCATATCCAGTTCGGCGATCTCGACTTGAAGGAATTCCGCAAGATGGCGGCGCTGCACATCGAGGCGCTCAACCATGCCGTGCGCAACATTCCGGCCGACAGGCTGCGCATGCATCTGTGCTGGGGCAACTACGAAGGTCCGCACCACTGCGACGTGCCGATCGCCGACATCATCGACCTGGTCTTCAAGGCCAAGCCGGCGACGATCTCGTTCGAAGCGGCCAACCCGCGCCACGCACACGAATGGCAACTGTTCGAGACCGTGAAGCTACCCGACGGCAAGGTGCTGATTCCGGGCGTGCTCGAATCGAAGTCGAATTTCATCGAGCATCCCGAGCTGATCGCGCAGCGCATCGGCCGCTACGCCAAGCTGGTCGGGCGCGAGAACGTGATCGCCGGCAGCGATTGCGGCTACGGCACCTGGGTCGGCCAGGCCGCGGTCGATCCCGATGTGGTGTGGGCCAAGCTCGCGGCGATGGCCGAGGGCTGCCGCATCGCCTCGCGTGAATTCTGGCGCTGACTCAGCCGAGGCGCGTCGCCAGCAGCAGGACGAGCACGACCAGCGCGGCCAAGTTCAGCACCAGGATGGCGCCCGCCGCCATGTCCTTGACCACGCGAATCTCGCGGTGGAGCGTCGGGTGGAGGTGATCGGCCAATGCCTCGATCGCCGAGTTGATGAGCTCGGCGGCGAGCACCGCGGCGATCATCAGCACGCCGATCGCCCACCACACCGGCGGCGGCCTGAGCCATGCCAGAAGCAGCAGCGCTGCGGCGGCGACCCCGAGCTCGAGCCGCAAGCTGCCTTCGCGATTGAGGCCGGCGAGGATGCCGTTGATCGCATAGCCGGAGCGCTGCCACAGCGACCGGTTCTTGAACTCGTCGCCGGTATTTTCCATCCTCGCCCCCTCACGCCATGTGCCGCGCCGCGGATTGCAATGCTTGCTCCGCCTCGGCCGCCAGTCGCGCGACGATCGCGCCGGCCGGCGGCACATCGTCGACCAGATCGACGCCCTCGCCGGCAAAGATGACGGCGGTCGCTGCGTCGCCCGCCTCCGCCGCCGCCTTATAACGCGGCGTCTCGCGTTCGAGCGCCGCCGCCAGCGCGCGCTCGCTGCCGTGCCAGCGCGCCGTGAAGTCGTTGCACAAGGCGCGGCCGGTGATCCCGTCCGGCCAAGCGTAGCCGCGCACGATGTCGAAGGCCGATGTGCGCACCGTCTCGTCGCCGGCGGCGGCGGCGATGCGCGCCTTGGCATTGGCGTGGCCGAGCGATTCGGCGCTGGCGTAGAAGCGTGTGCCGACCAGAACGCCCTCGGCGCCGAGCGTCAGCGCGGCGGCGAGACCGCGTCCATCGGCGATGCCGCCGGCCGCCACGACCATCGCGTCGGGCGCGCGGCGCGCCACCAAATCGACCAGCGCCGGCACCAGCGGCAATGTCGCACGCGTACCGCCGTGACCGCCGGCCTCCGTGCCCTGCGCGACGACGATCTCGGCGCCGGCATCGAGCGCCTGGAGCGCCTGATCGCGGCTCTGAACCTGGCAGACGAGGACGCTGCCGGCGTCGCGGATGCGCGCCGCGAAGGGTCGCGGATCGCCGAACGACAGCATCAGCGCCGCCGGATTGCGCGCCAGTACGCGGTCGAGCAACGCCGGCTGCTTCGCCAGCGACCAGGTGATGAAACCGCAGCCGACGCGCCGATTGCCGGCGGCGGCGAATTCGCGATCGAGCCACGCGGCGTCGCCATAGCCGCCGCCGATGAGGCCGAGGCCGCCGGCATCGCTGACCGCGGCAGCGAGCCGGCCGCCTGCCACCATGCCCATCGGCGCCAGCAGGACCGGATGGGCGATGCCGAGCCGCTCGGTGAGACGCGTCCGCAATGTCATGATTCTGTCTCCATCGGCGCACGCCGCCTGCGCGCGGCGCTTTCATCCGCCCCCGAGTTTGCGCTAAAGACGGGGCGCCAATCCAGAACGGCGCGCGAACGGAGCGAAGATCATGGCGGAGCGTTGGGGACTGCCGATCGTCGCGTGGCCGTCGCGCCTGCGTCCGAGCATTTGGGACGGCATCGCGCTGCCGCTGGTGCTCGGCGGGATTATCACGGCCGGCTGGGTCAGTCACCAGATGAGCCAGCCCTTCCATCCCGGGCAGGCTCTGCCGATCTCGCTTGACCCGCGAATGCTGCCGCAATACGCGCTGCGGACGATGACGCGCATGGCGCTGGCGATGGTCGTGTCGCTTGTCTTCAGCATCGCTTACGCGGCGGCGGCGGCCAAGAGCAAGCGGGCCGAGAAGTTGTTGATCCCGGTCCTCGACATCCTGCAATCGGTGCCGATCCTGGGTTTCCTGTCGATCACCGTGACCGGCTTCATCGCGCTTTTTCCCGGCAGCCTCCTGGGCTACGAGTGCGCCGCGATCTTCGCCATCTTCACGTCGCAGGCCTGGAACATCACGTTCAGCCTGTATCAGTCCTTCACCACCGTGCCGCACGATTTGCGCGAAGCCGCGCGGATGTATCACCTCTCGGCCTGGAAGACCTTCTGGCAGCTCGACATGGCGTTTGCGACGCCGCAGCTGGTCTGGAACATCATGATGTCGGTCGCCGGCGGCTGGTTCTTCGTCGTGGCATCCGAGGCGATCAGCGTCAACGGCAACACCGTGCTGCTGCCGGGCATCGGCTCCTACATCGCCGTAGCGATCGACCATCGAAACTTGCATGCGGTGATCGACGCAATCGTCGCCATGATCGCGGTCATCGTCATCGTCGATCAACTGCTGTTCCGGCCGCTGCTGGCTTGGGCACAGCGCTTCAAGTTCGAGCAGGTTGCCGCCGACGAGGTCGAGCCGCCGTGGTTCCTCCTCATGCTCCAGCGCGCGCGCATCTTCCGCGCGCTCTCCGCCTTGCTGTCTGCGACGACCGAGCTGTCGCAGCGGGTGGGCCACCGCCTGCCGTCGGTGCCGTCGTTGCCGCGCGCGCCGCAGCGCGCCGAAAGGGTGATCGACATCGCCTGGGTCGTAATCCTTGCGATCGGCGCAGCACTCGTCGCAGCCAAGATGGTGCTGTTTATCCACCACGAAGTCGGCGACGGCGAGATCGGCCACGTCGTCGTTCTGGGGGCGATTACCCTGCTGCGCGTCATCGTACTTATCGCTTTGGCGGCGCTGGTCTGGGTTCCGATCGGCGTCTGGATCGGTTTGCGACCGAACCTGGCGCATCGCGTCCAACCGGTGCTCCAGATGCTCGCCGCGTTTCCGGCCAATCTGCTATTCCCGATCGCGGTGGTGACCATCCTGCGCTTCCATCTCGACGTCGAGATCTGGGTGTCGCCGCTGATGATCCTGGGCACGCAGTGGTACATCCTCTTCAACGTCATCGCCGGCACGCTGGCGCTGCCGACCGACTACCAGCAGGTTGCGGCGATCCTGGGCGTGCGCAACTGGCTGTGGTGGCGGCGGCTCGTGCTGCCGGGGATTTTTCCCGCCTTCGTCACCGGCGCCATCACCGCGTCGGGCGGCTCATGGAACGCCAGTATCGTGTCGGAAGTGGTGAAATGGGGCGATACGACATTGCAGGCAACCGGGATCGGCGCTTATATCGCCAACGAGACCGCGGCCGGCGACTTTCCGCGCATCGCGCTCGGGATTGCGGTGTTGTCGCTTTACGTCGTCGTCTTCAACCGCCTGCTATGGCGGCGCCTCTATCATATGGCCGAAGAGCGCCTGCGCCTCGACTGACGAAGGAAATCCGCGATGCCCGCCGAGACCACGCTCGCCGCCGATGCCGGCATCAGCCTCATCGATGCCCGCAGCGTGTGCAAGACCTACGCGACCGGCGAGGAGGCTGGTCGGCTCGTGCTCGACCGTATCGACTTCACCCTCAAGGAAGGCGAGATCGTCGCCATCCTCGGCAAGTCGGGATCGGGTAAGTCGACCTTTCTGCGCATCCTTGCCGGCCTGACCGAGCCGTCCGAGGGCAATGTCGCCTATCGCGGCCGGCCGGTGACCGAACCGGTTCAGGGCATGGCGATGGTGTTCCAGAGCTTCGCGCTGTTCCCGTGGCTCACCGTGCTGGGCAACGTCGAGCTCGGCCTCGAGGCCCAGGGCGTGCCGCGCGACGAACGGCGCCAGCGCGCGATCGCCGCCATCGACCTGATCGGCCTCGACGGCTTCGAATCCGCCTATCCCAAGGAGCTGTCGGGCGGCATGCGCCAGCGCGTCGGATTTGCCCGCGCCCTCGTCGTCAATCCCGACGTGCTGCTGATGGATGAGCCGTTCTCGGCGCTTGACGTGCTGACCGCCGAGACGCTGCGCGGCGACATCGTCGATTTGTGGCTTGCCCGGCGTATCCCGACCAAGGGCATCATTCTGATCTCGCACAACATTGAAGAGGCTGTCGAGCTCGCGGATCGGATCATCGTCTTTGGCAGCGATCCGGGCTGCATCCGGAGCGAGATTCCGATCGCGCTGCCACGGCCGCGCATTCAGTCAGATCCCGCCTTTCGCCGGGTCGTCGACGAGGTCTATACGCTGATGACGACGACGCCGGGCACCGAAGCCGCCAAGCGCCGAGCCGAGCCGATCGGATTGGCTTACCGCGTGCCGGATGCGTCGATTCAGCAGCTCACCGGTTTGCTCGAGGCGTTGTCGCAGCCGCCCTACGAAGGACGCGCCGACCTGCCAAAGCTCGCCGAGAGCGAGCACCTGTCAACCGACGATTTGATGGTGCTGGTCGAAACCCTTCAGCTTCTCGGCCTCGCCCACGTGGGCGGCGGCGACATCGAGGTGCTGCCGCCCGGCCGCGCGTTTGCCGCCGCCGACCTTCAGAACCGCAAGCAGATCTTCGCCGATCACTTGCGGCGCGCCATCCCGCTCGCGGCGCATATCCGCCGTGTGCTCGACGAGCGCCCGGGCCACAGCGCGCCCGAAGGTCGCTTCCTCGCCGAGCTCGAGGACTACCTGTCCGAGGACGACGCGCGTCAGGTCTTCGAGACCGTGATCAACTGGGGCCGCTATGCCGAGCTGTTTGCCTACGACATCGACAGCGGCGTCTTGAGCCTCGAAAATCCCTGAGCGCCGCGCCGCCGGCCGATTCATGATCCGCTCCGATTCGCGCGCGCTGGTCGTGCTCTTGGGTGCGATGACGGCGCTGACCGCGCTCGCCATCGACATGAGCCTGCCGGCGCTGCCGGCCTTGAGCGCCGAGTTCGACGCGTCGCCCGAGCGCGTCCAGCTGACGCTGAGCCTGTTCATCATCGGCTATGCCGGCGGCCAGATTTTCCACGGTCCGCTGTCCGACCGCTTCGGCCGCAAGCCGGTGCTGATCGGCGGATTGGTGATCTACGTCGCGGCGGCGATCGCCTGTGCCGTGAGCCAGAGCATCGACGTCCTGATCGCCGCGCGGCTGGTGATGGGCTTCGGCGGTTGCGTCGGCCCGGTGCTCGCGCGCGCGGTGGTGCGCGACCATTACGGCGGCTCGCTGGCAGCACAGATGTATTCGTCGCTGACCGCGGTCTTCGCGCTGGCGCCGCTGGTGGCGCCCACTATCGGCGGCTGGCTGCTGGTGCATTTCAGCTGGCGGGCGATTTTTGTGGTGCTGACGCTGTTCGCCGGCACGCTGTTCGTGGTGATCGTCTTCGGCTTCGCCGAATCGCTCAAGGCGCCGGACCGCGACGCTCTCAGGCTCGGCCGTCTCGTCCGCAACTACCAGACCTTCCTGGCGAGCCGCGTCTGCCTCGGCTATGCGCTGCTCAATGGCTTGTGCTGGGCCGGCATCTTCGCCTTCCTGTCGGCGTCGCCGTTCGTGTTCATCACCGTCTATGGCGTCGCGCCGGAGCACTACGGCTACTATTTTGCGGTGTTGGCGGTCGCGCTGGTGATCGGCGCACTGTCGAACAAGCGCCTTTTACGTCGGCACGCGCACGACCGCGTGCTGCGCTGGGGCCTAATGGCAACCGTGGCCGGCGGCGCGGCGGTGCTAGCGGCGTGCATCACGCGCTGGGGCGGCGCCGGCGGCGTGATGGCCGGTTTCATGCTGTATATCTGGGGCCAGGCGGTGGTGGCGCCCAACGCCATGGCGGCCGCGCTCGAGCCGGTGCCGCACATGGCGGGCACCGGCGCGGCGCTCCTGGGCGTCGTCCAGATGGGCTGCGGCGCCGTCGCCGGTTATGCGGTCAATGCGCTCTATGACGGCACGCCGGTGCCGATGGGCGTGGTCATCCTGGCGATGGCGCTGGCGACGGCGGCGCTCTACTTCGCGATGTTGCGGCGGCCGAGCGTAAGCTGACGGCGGCTAGGCCTTCGGCCGCATGGTCGGGAAGGCGATGACGTCGCGGATCGACGGACTGTCGGTCAGCAGCATCACCAGCCGGTCGATGCCGATGCCGAGGCCGCCGGCGGGCGGCATGCCGTATTCGAGCGCGGTGACGAAGTCCTCGTCGAGGCGCTGCGCCTCCTCGTCGCCGTGGTCGCGCGCCATCATCTGGGCCTCGAAGCGCTCTCGCTGATCGAGCGGATCGTTGATCTCGGAGAAGGCGTTCGCCACCTCCCAGCCGTTGACGAAGGTCTCGAAGCGCTCGACCAGCCGTGGATCGCGCGGATCGGGCTTGGCAAGCGGCGAGATGTCGCGCGGGAAGCCCACGACGTGGATCGGTTGGATCAGCGTGTCCTCGACCTTGGCGGCGAACGCGCCCTCGAGTGCCTGGCCCCAGCTCGCGCCTTTCGGCAGCTCGGCGCCGAGCTTTTTCGCGGCGTCCCGCGCCGCAGCGCCATCATGAAGAGTCAGGAAATCGACTCCCGTTTTCTCTTTCACCAATTCCGCCATGGACTTGCGCGGCCACGGCGCCGCCAACTCGATCTCGTGCTTGCCATAGGGAATCTTGGTCGTGCCGAGCACCTCGCGCGCGATGGTGGCGATGAGATATTCGGTCATCTCCATCATCGTCGCGTAATCGGCGAAGGCCTGATAGAGCTCGAGCGAGGTGAACTCGGGATTGTGCCGCGGGCTGATGCCCTCGTTGCGGAAGTTGCGGTTGATCTCGAACAGCTTGTCCGAGAGGCCGCCGACCATGAGCCGCTTCAGGTGCAGCTCGGGCGCGATGCGGAGATAGAGCTCGAGATCGAGCGCGTTGTGGTGCGTGACGAAGGGCTTGGCCGAAGCGCCGCCCGGAATCGCGTGCAGCATCGGCGTCTCGACTTCGAGGAAGCCGCGCTCGATGAGGAGCCGCCGCATCACCGCGACGATGTGCGAGCGCCGGCGCAGCGTCTCACGCGCTTCCTCGCTCATGATGAGGTCGAGATAGCGCTGGCGGTAGCGCGTCTCGACGTCGGTGAGGCCGTGGAACTTCTCGGGCAGCGGCAACAGCGCCTTCGCCAGCACGGTGAGGCTGCGCGCGTTGACCGTGAGCTCGCCGCGCGGCGTGCGCCGAACCAATCCTTCGACGCCGATCAGGTCGCCGAGATCGAGGAGCTTCAGGATGGCGAGCGTCTCGGGCGCGAGGTGATCCTTGTGGCAGAAGACCTGGATCTTGCCGGTGGTGTCGTGCAGGTCGATGAACATGCCGCTGTTGCGCAGCGCGCGGATGCGGCCGGCGACCTTGACGCGATCCGGTGTCTCGGTGCCAGCGGCCAACGCCTTGTATTTGGCGTCGAGTTCGGCCGCGCGCGCATCGGGCGCGAAGCCGCCGGCATAGGGATCGACGCCAAGCGCCTTGAGCTGCGCGAGCTTGTCGAGCCGCTGGGCGCGATAGTCCGTCGCGCTCTTGGCTTCCTTGGCTTCTTGTCCCGCCATGCCTGGTACCCTCGGCGGCTCGTTGTAGCGGCTTGGCGCCAAAGCGCAACTGCGACCGATCGATCGCGCCGCTACGCCCCTCACCCAGGGTGAGGGGGTTATCGAAGCCCTAGCGCCTTATTCCGCGACCAGCGCTCCGGCGTGGAAGTGCGTCAAGTCGACGACGCGGTCGTGCAGCGCCTTGAGGCTTTCGCGGTGGCCGATGCTGACGATCGCCGCATCAGGATGGCGCGCGCGCAGCAGGCGGTAGAGTCGTGCCTCGACGTCCTCGTCGAGCGCCGAGCTCGCCTCGTCGAGGAAGATGAGATCGGGTCGCGCCAGCAGCACGCGGGCGAAGGCGATGCGCTGCTGCTCGCCGAGTGACAGCCGCATCGGCCAGTTCTGGTCCTCCGCCAGCATCGGCGCGAGATCGCCGAGGCCGACGCGCCGCAACACGTCGGCGAGCGCGTCGTCGTCGGTCGCCGTCTCGTGCCGCGGATAGACCAGCGCGTCCTTGAGCGTGCCGAGCGGCAGATAGGGGCGCTGCGGCATGAAGAACGCGCGGCCCGAGCCCAGACGGACGTCGCCGCTTCCATAGGGCCAGATGCCGGCGGCGGCACGCAGCAGGGTCGACTTGCCCGCGCCCGACGGGCCGGTGATGAGCAACGAGTGGCCGGGCGCGACGGCGAGTGAGACACCGCGCAGCAGCGGTGCGCCGTCGGGCAGGTCGAGATCGAGATTGCGGACTTCGACGCCGGCGCCTTCGCGCCGCAGCCGGATCGGCTGGGGCGCGCGCAGCGACGTCTCGATCTCCTGCATGCGCTGCTCGAAGGTGGTGAGACGCTCGGTGACCGCCGCCCAGGTGGCGATGTCGGCGTAAGAATTGACGATGAAGGAGAGCGAACTCTGCACGTTGCCGAAAGCGTCGATCACCTGCATCAATCCGCCGAGCTGGATCTGCTTGGCGAAATAGCGCGGCGATACCACGAGCACGGGAAAGATCGACGCCACCTGCGAATAGCCCGACGTGAACCAGTTGAGCTTCTTCTGACGCTTCATGATGCGCCAGTAGTTGGCGAAGACGCTGCCGAACCGGCCATCGAACACCGCGCGCTCCGGCGGCTCGCCGCCATAAAGCGCGACGCTCTCGGCATTCTCGCGCAGGCGCACGAGGCTATAGCGGAAATCGGCCTCGAAGCGCTGCTGCGCGAAGTTGAGCGGCACGAGCGGATGGCCGATCTTCATCGTCAGCCAGGTGCCCAGACCGGCATAGAGCAGCGCGGCCCAGGCGAGATAGGCGGGAATGTAGACCGTGCCGAGCGAGCCAAGCGGAATCGCCGCCGGTCCCGACAGGCCCACCAGGATCACCATGAACGAGACCACCGACACCGCCGAAGTCAGCAGGCCGAGCGCGAGCGATGCCACATAGGAGACGAAGAGCCGCAGATCGTCGGCGATGCGCTGATCGGGGTTGTCGGTGGTGGTGCGGTCGAGCTGGAGCCGGTAGTAGCGGCGGTCGCCGAGCCAGTGGTCGAGATAGCGGCTGGTCAGCCACCGCCGCCAGCGGATCTGCAGCATCTGCTGCAAGTAGACCGAATAGACCGACATGACGATGCTGGTGAAGGCCAGCATGCAGAACACGCCGAGCAGATACAGGAACGCGTGCCAGTTGTATTGCTGCAGTGCGTTATAGAACTTGTTGTACCAGCGGTTGATCAGCACCGAGACGCCGACATTGCCGAGATTGAGTGCGATCACGGCGACGAGCAGCGTCCAGGCGATGCGCCGCTCGTCCGAGGACCAGTAGGGCCGCGCCAAGTGCCAGGCGAGGCGCAGCATGGTTCGTCGTTTACCGTTCATGCCACCACGCCTTCATGCCGACGGTTCGATCGCCTCGTGCCCACATCTTGTTGTCATCGCGAGGCCACGAAGCGGCCGTGGCGATCCAGAAGGGCGCCAGGGAGCATCAATTTCTGGATTGCCACGTCGGCCTTCGGCCTCCTCGCAATGACGTGCCGGTGTTTCCCGACGCGCTATTAACGCACGGCGCGCGCAATCGTCGCCGTCGTGCTGAAGCCGGGCACGATCTTCGCCAAGAGCACCCGTCCGCCGTACGATTCGACGATATCGGCTCCGACCACCTGGTCGTGGCGGTAATCCGCCCCCTTGACCAGCACATCGGGCCGCAACTCGCGGATCAGCTCGACCGGCGTCTCCGCGTCGAACACCACGACCAAATCCACATGCGCGAGCGAGGCGAGCACCGCGGCGCGCGCCGCCTCGTTCTGCACCGGCCGCTCCGGACCCTTGAGCCGCTGGACCGAGGCGTCGCTGTTGAGGCCGACGACCAGCCGGTCGCAGGCTGCGCGCGCCTCGGCCAGGAGCGCGACGTGGCCCGGATGGATCAGGTCGAAGCAGCCATTGGTGAAGCCGATCTTGAGGCCGTTGCGGCGCCAGCGCGCGATGTGATCGGCGGCCAACGGCGGCGGCAGCACCTTGCGGTTCTCGAGCGTGTCGCGATCGACCAGCGCCTCGGACAGCTCGTTGGCGTGGACGACGGCGGTGCCGACCTTGCCGACGACGATGCCAGCCGCGGTGTTGGCGAGGCGCGCCGCGTCCAAGAGGCTCGCTCCGGCGGCGAGCGCGGCGCCAAGCACCGCGACGACGGTGTCGCCGGCGCCCGAGACGTCGTAGACCTCGCGCGCCTCGGCGGCGAGGCGATGGACCTCGGCGCCGTCGATCACCAGCATGCCGTCCTTGCCGCACGACACCAGCATCGCGCCGAAGCCGTGACGCCCGATCAGATCGCGCACAGCGGCGACGACGGCGTCCTCGTCGGCGAGACCGCGGCCGACCGCCTCGGCCAGCTCGCGCCGATTCGGCTTCAAGACGCTGGCGCCGCGATAGACCGAATAATCCTGGCCCTTAGGATCGACCACGATCGGCCGGCCCGCGGCGCGCGCGAGATCGATGACGGCCTGCGCGACGCCGCCGCCGAGTACGCCCTTGGCGTAGTCCGACAGGACGACGAGCTGGTGATGCGGCAGCGCCGCCTTGACCTGCGCCAGCAGATCGGCGCGCGTTTCCGCGGAGATGGGTGCGACGCGCTCGCGATCGGCGCGCAGCAGCTGCTGCGTCTCGGCGACATAGCGCGTCTTGACCGACGTCACGCGATCGCGCTCGGCGAGGACATGCGCCTCGCGGTTGCCGAGCCCCGCCACCATGCGGGTGACCTCGCGACCGGCGGGATCGACGCCGGTGACGGAGACGAAGCAGGTCTCGGCGCCGAGCGCGTGCAGATTGCGCAGCACGTTGCCGGCGCCGCCGAGGCGTCGCTCCTCGCTGTCGACATGCAGCACCGGCACCGGCGCCTCGGGCGAAATGCGCTCCACCCGGCCGGTCACGTAATGGTCGAGCATCACGTCGCCGACGCAAATCAGCCGCGCGCGGCCGAACGCCTCGACCAGCCCGATGAGATCCGCCTCTGCCATAGAGCCCTGTTTATGGTGGCGAATCCCGGTCGGAGGCAAGAAAAACCGGTGTTAACTCGCTATATTGAGCGGCATGCGGAAGATTAACGGCAGGCAACGCGCGCCACCGGCCGTGCCGGCGGGATCGCGGATCTACGCCATCGGCGACGTGCACGGCCGCCTCGACCTGCTGGTCCGGCTCGAGGCGCTCATCGCGGCGGACGCGGCCGCCGCCGGCGCGCGCCGCCACGTCATCGTCTATCTCGGCGATTACGTCGACCGCGGACCGGAATCCCGTGGCGTGATCGAGCGGCTGATGCACCGGCCGCTGGCCGGCTTTGAGCGGGTCCACCTGCTGGGCAATCACGAAGATTATCTGCTCCAGTTCCTGGAGAACGCCGCGGTCGGGCCGAATTGGTGCACCTATGGCGGGAGCGAGACGCTCGCGAGCTACGGCGTGCGGCCGCCGTCGTCGTTCACCGTGCGCGCCAGCGATTTCGAGATCGCGCGCGTGGCGCTCGCCGAGAAAATTCCGCCGGCGCATGTCGCGTTCATGCGCGGCTTGAAGCTGACGCACGCGGAGGGGGGCTATCTCTTCGTTCACGCCGGCGTCAAGCCGGGCGTCGCACTTGCCGAGCAACAGGCCGAGGACCTGCTGTGGATCCGCAACGAGTTCCTCGATTCCGCCGAAGACTTCGGCGCCTGCGTCGTCCACGGCCACACCATCGTCGAGGCGCCGGAGGAGCGCGGCAACCGCATCGGCATCGACACCGGCGCCTTCGCCACCGGGCGGCTCACCGCGCTGGTGCTCGACGGCACCGAGCGGCGGTTCCTTCAGACCTGAGCGGATTTCAGCTCCGCGGCGCGTGCTTGCCGAGGATGCGCTGGAGCGTGCGGCGGTGCATCTTCAGGCGGCGCGCCGTCTCGGAAACATTGCGATCGCACTGCTCGAAGACGCGCTGGATATGCTCCCAGCGCACGCGGTCGGCCGACATCGGATCCTCGGGCGGCGGCGGCAGGCTGCTTTCGGTGGTCGCCAGCAGCGCGCGCTCGACCGCGTCGGCGTCGACCGGCTTCGGGATGTAGTCGACGGCGCCCGCCTTCACCGCCGCCACCGCGGTGGCGATGTTGCCATAGCCCGTCAGCATGACGACGCGCGCGCTGGGCCGCGCCTTCCTGAGCGCCTTGACGACGTCGAGGCCGCTGCCGTCGCCGAGGCGCAAATCGACGACGGCGAAGGCCGACGGCGCGCTCGCCACGGCCTGCACGCCGCCGGCGACGGATTCGGCGGTCGCGACAACGAAGCCGCGCCGCTCCATCGCCCGCGCCAGGCGCTGACACAGCGGCGCGTCGTCGTCGACGATGAGCAGCGTGCGCTCGCTCTCCGGCAGGCCGGCGAGGGCCGGATTCATCTGGATGTCGCTTTTGCCATCGTTCATTTCGCCGCTACCGTCATTGCCGCCGTTGCCATTTCCACCCTCGGTTCGTCGCCCTCGAGCTGCGCCCGCCGCCATTCGACTACGACATGCGCACCGCCATCCGCAACGTTGGCGAAGGACAGCTGCGCGCCGGTGCGCTCCAGGAGGCTCTGCGCGATGAAGATGCCGAGACCCATATGCGCGCCGTCGTCGGCGCGGGCCGAAATATAGGGCTCGCCGACGCGAGACAACATGGGCGGCGGAAAACCCGGTCCGTCGTCGACGATGTCGACCGCCACGGTGTCCTCGCTCCAGCTCGTCGTCACCGTGACCTCGCTGCGCGCGAACTCGATGGCGTTGCCGATCAGGTTGCCGAGGCCGTGCACGATCTCGGGCGTGCGCGGCACCAGCGGCTCGGGGAGCGCGCCGCCCGCCGGATCGCGGCCGGCGCCGGTATCGTGCACGACGCGCACGCCGGCGCGGTGATGCGGCTCGCCGGCCGACTGCACGATGGCCGAGAACGGCACGCGGTTGAACGGCATCGCTTCGCCTTCGCGGGCGCGGCCGAGCTCGGCCAGGATCGTGCGGCAGCGTTCGCTCTGGCTCAGCAGCAGCTGCGCATCCTCGGCAAAGGCGGTGCCTTTGGGCAGGTCGCGCACGAGCTCCTTGGCGACCACCGCGATCGTCGCCAGTGGACTGCCGAGCTGGTGCGCCGCGGCGGCGGCGAGCGCACCCACCGCAGCGACACGCTGCTCGCGCGCCAAAGCCAGCTGCGTCGCGGCATAGGCGTCGCGCATCCGGCGCGCCTCCTCGGCGACGAACCAGTTGTAGCCGGTGATGAAGAGGCTCGACGAGACCAACGCCATCCACATGCCGAGAACGTAGATCGGCGCCGGCGCGATCGCCGTGCCAAGCCGCGCCGGCAGCGGCAGATGCGCGACGGCCAGCACGGTGATGGCGGCGACGGTCAGCGCCGAGAGGCCGACGACGGTGCGGCGGGTCAGGATCGTCGCCGACACCGTCACCGGCGCCAGCATCAGCATGGCGAACGGATTCTGCAGCCCGCCGGTGAGGAAGAGCAGCACGCCGAGCTGCAAGGTGTCGAAGGCGAGATAGATCGCCGCCTCGCGGTTGCCGAGCCGCGCCGCCGCGCGGTTCGAGATCCAGGCGACGACGTTGAGCAACGCCGAGACGGCGACGACGCCGAGCGCCGCCGACAGCGGCAGCGCGAATCCCAGCGCGTAATGCACCACGAGGAGCGCCGCCGCCTGGCCGATCACCGCGACCCAGCGGATCAGCACGAGCATGCGCAGGCTGACGGCGACGTCGCTGCGCAGGAGCGGCAGCGGCGGCGCTTCCGCCTTGAATGGACTGGGTTTTTCGCCGAGCGTGGGCATCTACCTATTATACACCGCGATACCGCGCGGCAAGCGGGCGCCGGCTGGCGCGGCGGCCCCGCTTTCGGCCATAGTGCGCCTCCATGCCGGACGCCGCCATCGAGGTCGACAGCCTGGTGAAGCGCTACAAGCGCGCGACCGCGGTCGACGGCATTTCCTTCGTCGTCGCGCGCGGCGCCTGCGTCGCGCTCCTCGGCAGCAACGGCGCCGGCAAGACGACGACGCTGGCGATGCTGCTAGGTCTCGTCGCGCCGAGCGCCGGCACGATCCGCGTGCTCGGCGAGGACATGCTGCGCCACCGCCATCGCGTGCTCGGCCGCATGAACTTCTCATCGCCCTATGTCGACCTGCCGCAGCGCATAACCGTGCGACAGAACCTGGACGTCTACGCCCGGCTCTACGGCGTCGCCGACGTGCGCGCGCGCGTCGCCGTTTTGGCGCGCGACCTCCAGCTCGAAGCGCTGCTCGACCGCGCGGTCGGGCGGCTTTCCGCCGGGCAGAAGACGCGCGTCGCGCTCGCCAAGGCGCTCCTGAACGAGCCCGAGCTGCTGCTGCTCGACGAGCCGACCGCGTCGCTCGACCCCGACACCGCCGACTGGGTGCGCGGCTATCTCGAGGCCTGGCGCGCGCGCACCGGCGCGACCGTCGTGCTCGCCTCGCACAACATGGCCGAGGTCGAGCGCCTCGCTTCCGAAGTGCTGATGATGCGGCGCGGCCGGATCGTCGATCGCGGCGCGCCGCACGCGCTGGTGCGGCGGCACGGCCGCGACACGCTCGAGCAGGTGTTCCTCGCCATCGCGCGCGAGACCGAGGCGGCCGCGCCGTGAGCGCAGCGCCCGCCGTCGCGTTCTCGTTCCGCCGCATCGGTGCGATGGTGCGGCGTTACGTCTATCTGCTGGTCGGCTCCGGGCCGCGCGCGCTCGATCTGCTCTATTGGCCAATCGTACAGATGATCTTGTGGGGCTTCATGAGCCAGTTCCTGATGACGAACAGCTCCTACGTCGCGCGCGCCGGCGGCGTGCTGCTCGGCGCGGTGCTGCTGTGGGACGTGATGTTCCGCGGCCAGCTCGGCGTATCGATGTCGTTCCTCGAAGAGCTGTGGTCGCGCAACCTCGCCGGCCTGTTCGCGAGTCCGCTGCGCCCGATCGAGTGGGCGGCGGCGCTCGTCGTGATGAGCCTGGTCCGCGTCGTGATCGGCGTCGTGCCGGCGGCGCTGCTCGCGATCGTCCTCTACCACTACTCGATCTTCTCGCTCGGCCTGCCGCTGCTCGCGTTCTTCGTCCTGCTGCTGGCGATGGGCTGGGGCATCGGCTTCATCATCGGTGCCTGTCTGCTGCGCTACGGCCTCGGCGCCGAAAGCATGGCCTGGGCCGCGGTGTTCCTGCTCGCACCGGCCGCGGCGATCTATTATCCGGTCGCGATCCTGCCGGTCTGGCTGCAATACGTCGCCTGGGCGATCCCGGCGGCCCACGTCTTCGAGGGCATGCGCGCGGTGATGTTCGGCGGCCAGTTTCCGCTGGTGCATCTCGCCGCCGCCTTCGGGCTCGATGCGCTCTATCTGGCGATCGGCATCGGCGCGTTCCTCGTCGCCTTCGAGATCGCACGCCGGCGCGGCTCGCTGCTGCAGAGCGGCGAGTGAATTGTAGCCGCCGGCCCGGCTTGCCATTAGAATCGCCGCCGCCATGAACTTCGAGGACTTCACCCGCGACTGGCCGGCCCGCCGCGCCGATGCGCGGGTGGCCCTGACCTTCTTCACGCGGCTGGTCTGGGGCGACCGGCCGGCGCCGGCGCTCGGCGAGCTGGCGGCGGCAAGCTGGGCGTTTCCGCTGAGCGGTCTCGTCGTGGGCGTCTGCGGCGCCGTCGCCTACGCGATCGTCGTCCGGTTGGGCGTGCCGGTGCCGGCCGCAGCGCTGCTCGCGGTGGCGACCACCGCGCTGGTCACCGGCGGCCAGCACGAGGATGGTCTCGCCCGCACCGTCGAGGGGCTGGGTCGCGGCAGCGACCTCAGCGAGCGGCTGCGTTTGATGCGCGACGGTCCCAACGGTGCCCTCGGCGTGCTCGCGATCGTCCTCAGCGTCGGCTTGCGCGCCGGCGCGCTCTTTGCCGTCGGCGACGCGTTCGGCACGAGCGGCATCAGCGGCGCGCTGGTCGGCTGCCACGTGATCGCACGCGGCCTGCTGCCGGCGGCGTTGCGCTGGGGCGAGCCGGCGGCGCCCGGCGACTGGGCCGCGGAGGCCGGCCGGCCCGAGGCCGCGAATGTCGGCGCGGCGGTGGCGATCGCGATCGTCGTCGCGCTGCTCGCGCTCGGCGTCAAGGCAGGGCTGGCCGCACTCGTCGTCGCGGCGGCGGCGATGGCGGCAGCATCGTGGAGCGCGCAGCGGCGGGTCGGCGGCTTCACCGGCGACACGTTGAGCGCGATCGAGCAGGCGGGCGAGATCGCCGTGCTTCTGGTTGCCGCGGCGTGGACGTGATGTCGCGCGCTGCCCGGGTCAGTCGTCAGCGGCGGCGCGGCGGATCTGCATCGACCACGACAGCGTCGCGGCCGGCGCCGGCGCGATGGCTTGGTGATGGACGTAGACGCAGAGTTCGTTCCGCCATAGCTCGAAGGTCTCGGCCTGCCGCATCACCGTGGCGAGAATGCCCTTGGTGACGGCGCGCGGCAGGGTCAGCGCGCGGATCGCCTCGACCGCCATCACCTTGCGGTCACCGTCGAGCAAATAGCAGCGGAATTCAGCCACCGTACCTCCGCATCGGCGCCAGCGCGCAAAAATGCATCCCAGCCTGCAATGGAATGGTTAAAACCCGCCAAAGATGGCCAAGCCGCATCCCGAAGCCGCCGAAAACCGCCTAGCGGCACTGCGCCGGAAGCCGCGTGCCGCACGCCGTCTGGCCGTGCTGCCGGGCGCGGACCTGACGGCGGTATCGGCGGTGCTCGGCGCGCTCGCGGCCGCGGGCTATGACGTCGGCGCGCTGCCGCGCGACGCCGCCGCACTGCGCGCGCAGCTCGATGCCGCCGAGGGCGAGGCGATCATGCTCAACGACTACGCCGCATTCCACGCGACGCTTCCGCCGGCGCTGCGCGACGCGGTCGCGGCGCGCTGGGGCGCGGCGGAGCGCGACCCGCACTACCGGCCGGGCCAGGTCGATTGCGGCCGCTTCGTGCTGCCGGCGCTGCGTCTCGGCAGCGTAGCCGTGATCGCGCCAGCCGACGACACCGACCCGCCGCGCCATCACGCACTGGCGCGCGCGGCGTGGATCGCCGACGTGTTTCGCGCCGACGCCGCGATCGCCTGGCGGCCGCTCGGCGTCGCCCTCGCGCTGCCCGTGATCGTCGCGGCGGCCGGCGCGCCCGATACCGCGCAGCTGATCGCCGCGCTCGACGGCGATGCGGCGGCGCTGGGCCGGTGGCGCATCGCATGATCACGCGGCTGAGCCTCGGCTGGCGGCCCTATCTGCTTCTCGGCCTGCTGTGCCTCGGACTGTACCTTCCCGGCATCGCGACGCTGCCGCCGACCGACCGCGACGAGGCGCGCTTCGCGCAGGCGACGCGCCAGATGCTCGAGACCGGCGACTGGCTGCATATCCGGTTCCAGGGCGAGCCGCGCAACCAGAAACCGGCCGGCATCTATTGGCTGCAAGCGCTTGCGGTGGCGGCGACGAGCGACGCGAAGAGCCCGGCGATCTGGCCCTATCGCCTGCCGTCGCTGATCGGCGCGATCATCGCCGTGCTGTTGACCTTCGCGCTCGGCCGCAACCTGGTTGGCCGGCCGGCGGCACTGCTCGGCGCCGCTCTGCTGGCATCGTCGCTGAGCCTGACCGTCGAAGCGCATCTCGCCAAGACCGACGCCACCCTACTCGCCTGCGTCGTGGCGGCCCAGCTCGCGTTGGGCGAGATCTATCGCCGTGGCCGCGCCGGCATGACGGCATCATGGCCGTGGGCGCTGCTGTTCTGGGCGGCGACCGGCATCGGCGCGCTGATCAAGGGACCGGTCGCGCCGCTCCTCGCGGCGCTCACCGTCGCGGCGCTGCTGCTCGCCGATCGCGACGCCGCCTGGCTCAAGGGACTGCGCGCGTCGTGGGGCGTGCCGCTGGCGATCCTCATCGTCGGACCCTGGCTCGCCGCGATGATGAGCGCGACGCACGACACGTTCATCGCCGGTTCGCTCGGCCACGATTTCTTCGGCAAGATCGTCGGCGCTCAGCAAAGTCACGGCGCGCCGCCCGGCACTTATCTGCTGCTGCTGGCGCTGATCTTCTGGCCGGGATCGCTGTTCGCCGCCGACGGCGTGCGGCGCGCCTGGCACGAGCGCGATCGGCCGTCGCAGCGCTTCCTGCTGGCGTGGATCGTGCCGTTCTGGGTCGCGCTCGAGTTGGTGCCGACCAAGCTGCCGCATTACGTGCTGCCGGTGCTGCCGGCGCTTGCGCTCCTGGGCGCGCACGCGCTGTTCAACGCCGGCGCGCGGCCGCGCTGGATGCGGCTCGCGGTCGCGACGCTATGGACGGCCGCGACGCTGGCGCTGGCCGGAAGCCTCGCCCTGGCGCCGCAACTGCTGGGCGGCGCAGCGTCGCCGATCGGCATCGTCGCCGCGCTCGCCGCGCTTGCCGGCGGCGGCGCGCTGCTGTGGCGCACGTGGTCGAAACCCGATCCCGCGCTGGCGGCCGGCGCCGCGCTGCTCGCCCTCGTCGTGATCCCGCCCGGCGTCGACGGGGTCGTGCCGTCGCTCGACCGGATCTGGCTGTCGCGCAGCGCCGCGGCGCTGGTAGCGCAGGACCATCCGACGCACGGCGCTCCGGTCGCGGTCGTCGGCTACGACGAGCCGAGCCTGATTTTTCTTCTCGGCACTGCGACCAAACCGATCGACGCCGCCGGCGCGGCCCGCTATCTGGCGGCTGCGCGCGACGGCCGCGCCCTGGTGGAAGCGCGCGACGACGATGCCTTCCGCCGCGCCCTCGCCGCGCTTGGCCGCGAGCCGCAGGCGATCGGCCAGGTCAGCGGCATCGATTATTCCAACGGCCGGCGCATGACGCTCACCCTCTACGCCGCGCGGCCAGGCTGAGCGTCCGTCAACGGGCGTTTTGCAGCAGCTGGGCGATCGCGCGGTTGTCGGTCGTCCAGCCAAGTGCGTCGCGTCCGGTGTAATCCTGCTTGCGCGGATCGGCGTGCGCCGCGAGGAGCGCTTTCACTGCGGCGGTGCGGCCGTTGGCGACGGCGAGCATCAGCGGCGTGACGCCCTGGTTGTTTTGCGCGTCGACCGGCGCGTGCACCGCGAGCAACATGTTCAGCACGTCGGTGCTGCCGCGATCGGCCGCCCAATGCAGCGCGGTGTTGCCGAGCTTGTCGCGCAGGCTGAGATCGGCGTCGTGGTCGAGCAGTATCCGCGCCATCATCGTGTTGTCGAAAATCGCCGCGTACATCAGTCCCGAGCGGCCGAGATAATCCTGGCTGTTGGGGCTGGCGCCGCCGTTTAGCAAGCCCAGCACCTCGCCCGCCTTGTTCTGCGCGGCGATGGCACCGACGGTGTCGGAATAGCCCTGGAAGCCGCCGAACGGAATCGTCGGCGCGGTACTGTCGGGGTTGGTGTCGAGCAGCGGCGTTGCCGACGACGATTGCGCCGCCGCAACCAAGGGCCAGGCCACGACGAGGACACCGACCGCGGCCACACGCGAGGCCGCTATACGAAAGGAAACCGCCCGCACGCCGCGAGTGTGCGCCGTGGCACACCGGCATTCAAGCGGGTCACGCGACCAGCGGCGGATTCCGGCGCATGACGACGCATGCTAG